>JAABUQ010002593.1_pt1 | contig 35332 bp, 36 predicted proteins | sample 5560001 | NCBI WGS metagenome assembly JAABUQ01 (sample SAMN10711888, study PRJNA513371) | rock metagenome | isolation source: Antarctica rocks | place: Antarctica: Victoria Land, Finger Mt nord | collected 2015-12-18
CTAATTAAATTAAATTAAAGTTTTTATTAAATTAAATATTATTTTTATATTTAATTATTTTTATATAAAAGAAAATAATAAAGAATTTACAATATTTTATATTTTATTTATTTTATTCGAATATTTTATTATATTATTTAAATTATATAATAATTTTACTTTATTTTAATATTATATTAATAATATTTTATATAAGTTTTTAAACAAAATTTATATTAAAGAAATTATATATTTAAAATTAATTATTATTATTAAAAAAATTTAAAAAAATTTAAAAAAAATTATAATTAATTAATATTTGAAATATTTAAAGTTTTTTTAAATTTATTAGTTTTTATTAATATTTTATTTATAAATTTAATAAATAAAAAGGAGATATAAATATAAATTCGTTTAAGAAAAATAAAAAATTATTATTATTATTATTATTATTATTAAGGATAACCAAAGGCTTATAAATCGGATAGAATTGAAACCTTAATTCTAAGCTAAAAAGATAATTCGGTATTAAAGGTAAAATATAAAGATTTAAAATTATTTTATAATCGGGAATAAAAATCCTATTATAAGCTTTTAGGCTTTATATAAATATATTATATTTATTATTAATAAAAGGAGTAATAAATATAAAATTATCTTTACGAAGTATTTTTTTATATATATTTTCAAAGTTTATTTCGTTATATATATAACAGTAATTTATGAAGGCCTTAAATTATTATATATTAAAAGGTATTGAATTTAAATATTTATTCTATATCAAAATAAAAATCTTTTATTGAATAATATTAAGAGTTTTAAATATAATATTATTCCGAGTATCGGAGTTTTTGTATATCAATATAATTTATAAATAATATATAATTAGGAAGGCTAGGAATATAAAATATAAAATAATATAAATATATAAGCTAATAAATATTAATAAGGCTAGGGATTCTCGTTTTACAGACTTCTTTAATATAATTAATATTTTATTTCTTAGAAGTTAAAAATAATTAAGGGATATAATTAGTTAACTTAAGGCTCTAATAGAATATAAAGAGTATTTATTATATTAACGGTAATATATTAAATTATAAATATACTAATTTAGAAGCTTTTAATATTTGAAGAATTATTATTCCAAAGTATTTAATATTGTATAATTCGATAATTAGGAAAACTATTATATATTGTTATTGTTATTAATATATATTATTAAAGAGCTTAAATAGCCTATATAAAAGGTATATATCCTGATAATATATATTTAAAAGTAATCCCGGCTTATAACTTATAAAAATTGGTAAGGTAGTAATATTTATTTGATTATTATATAGAAAGGTGGACTATCAAAGAATGCCAAGCCGCTAGTCCCGATTAGGCATAGTGGCAAAATCATTCCCTTTCAACATATAAATCCATTTGCCTCTTTTTAACCTTAATTTGCTTAATATTAATATATATATATAAAAAGTTTTAAAAATATTATATTTGGCTTAAAAATAACTTTGTTATTATTAAAACGGTTAGAGCTATTAACTTAATTGTTTTGGGAATTCTAATTTAGTTATTTCTATTTATTTATTTACAATATTAATATATTAAAATAGGAGTATTGAAAGGGAATAGTTTTGCTATTAAGCCTAATCGGGACTAGCGGCTTGGCATTCCTTAATAGTTTACCTTTTTACTATAGCAATCAAGATTACTATTTTATATTTCTGAAAATTATTACTATTTAATTTATAATATTCTTCCCTTCTTTTTTTAGTTTTGTTTTATATAGCTATTCTATCTCTTTTATTTCCTATAGGATTTTTTCGTATAGTTTGTTTTATATACGTTCCGTATTTGCTTTGCTTGCTAGCCTTTTATCAACGCTTCTGTTCTCCTCTTCAATCTAATTAGTATTTTGAATATATTTAAATATTTTCAAAAATTGAAGTTCTTCTTTTATTTTATTATTTGTATTAATAAGTTAAAATTTTAAATAATTAAAACAATTATATTATTAAAAATTAAAGAAAAAAATATATAATATATTTATATTAATATTATTTTTTTAATAATTATATATTGTATATTGATTTAATTTATTTTAATTTAAAATATAATAAAATTATAAAAAAAAAAGATTTTATAATTTGAAAATTTTATTTACTTAAAAACAAATAATCGAATAAATTATAAAAGTGTTTGAATTAATTTTAAAATTAATATTAAATACAAAATTTAATCTTTTCCTAATTAAAGAAATTTTAAATAAAATATTAAATAAAAATTTTTTATAATTAATATTCAATTCGATTTTCGGATATATAAAAGATATTAATATATTATAAAATGTAAAATGTAAAATGTAAAAAAGGAATAAAAATTCCTTATTAAAGTTAAAATTATTATTTTATTTAAAGGGTTTAATTCAATTTATATTTAATTTACATTATTTCAAAATTTAATATAAATATAAATATATACTTAAATAAAAGCCGAATTGTAAATTTAAAATAATAATTATTTATATTTTGAATTTTTTGGATAATAAAAACCTTTAATTAAAATCATTTTAAATATAAAAATTATAATACGTTTTTATAAAAATAAGAATAAATATATTATTAATAATAAAATAAATATATTTATAAAATAATTAATATCGATTTAAAAATTAATTTTATTATTTATTTTAAAAAATTTTATTATATTTTTATATATAATCCGAAAAGCTAACTTAATTAATATATATTAACAAAAATTATTATATTAAATTATTTATTTTATATAAAAAAATTTTAAAAAATAAAAAAATAAAAAAATAATAATTCGGTAATATTTATATAAATATATATTAATTTATATTAGTTTTATAAATCATTTATATAAAAAGAAAAAATTTAATATAAAGAATTTTTATTATAAAATATATAATATAATAAAAGAAATAGTAAATTATTTATTATTAAATTTTGATATATTTAAAACAAAACTTTATAAATAAATAATAAATAAAAAATTAATTATAATAATCTTTTAAATAATTTAAACGAAAATATTTAATTAATTTTAATTTTATATGTAATTTTAAAATTATATATTAATATAAGTTTAAAATAATTTATAATAAATATAATATATAATATGAAAAAATTTATTTTATAAATTTAATTTTTATAATTTAATTTTTATAAATTTATAAATTAATAAATTTAATTTTTTATAATTTTAAAAAGGAAATTAAATTATAATCAAAAAGTAAAATAATTAAAAAGTAAAATAATTAAAAAATTTAAATAAATATTAAAAGGAAAATTAATATATTTTATATTTTTTTTCTACTTTTATTTAATAATATAAAATTTTGAATTATTTTAATAATAAAAATAGTTAATTTTGTTATAATTATACAATTAAAATATAAATATAAATAAATAAATAAATTATATTGAGCAGGTCTGCCGATTTGCCAATGGATTTATTAAAAGTGAAGCTATTACGTTCCGATCACTCCTTCCAACAAAAAGAAGAATAGCATACTAGGGTTACAACCCTACCCTGATAAAGAGTTGTTGGCACAAAAGTCCAGTCTCCAGTTGGTAGCTACTACTATTCCTGCGGAACAGTGTCTGTGTCAAAGGCTTGACAAATATAGACAGATGTGCATTATACAAAATGTGTAATCCAGTCTCTTACAGTCGCTTAATCAACAGCTAGCATGTAGCAGAGGCGCTGTTTGCATATTACATAGTTCGTGATCCTACAGCATAGTGGTCAGCAAAATCACGCAATGACTGCTGTAACCCGTTCATTAGGGGGGTTTAAAACATATTTTGTATACTAGCACGTCAAAAGTCTAGGCCCAAACGCAAAAAACGCGAACAATATGTTTGTATTTTACCAACTCTATTACCCCCTATTACCTCTAGTATTATAATATATATACCGTTAGGTCTAATTTCTATTAATAGGACTCCTAAGAAGGAGTTTATTTTATCCGAAAAAATAATTATTTATAAAATATTTTGTTTAAAAGAAAAAACTACTTCAATAGCTTTATTTAAAATATTATTTAATATTATTTTAATTAGTTTTAAAAAATTTTAAAAATTTAATTTAAATTTTTTTTATATTATTAAATTAAAATAAAAAAATTATTATATATATTATTAAAAGGAAACTAGCGATTAAATATAAAAACTTTATATTATAATATAAATTAAAATATTCAAAATTTATTATTTATTATATTTTTAAAAAATATAATTTTATTAATTAATTTGCTTAAAAAAGATTATTATTTTTAAAAATTATAATATATAAACGATTAATTTAATATAAAATATAAAAATATTAAATTAAAAAATAATAATATAAAATAATTTAATCTAATAAATATTTAATAAAATAAAATAAAAATAAAAAATAGAAATAAATTTTCTATTTACTTTATAAATACTTTAAAAAAGAAATAATATAACTTATTTTAAAAAATAAAAATATATTAATAATAATTTAAAAAAGCTTTTATAGCTTAAAATAATATAACCTTATTATTATAAATAAAAATAAAATTATAAAATAGAAAAGATATTTAATCAAAAATTATCTTAAAGTTTTAAAAAAAAAAATTTTTATAATTTATAAATTAAGCCTTCTTTTTATATAAAATAACGTTTTTATATATATAATATATAAAATACGAATATAACTCCGAAAATACGATATTAAGGTATTAAAATAGCCCTTTTTTTCCCTTAATTTCAATTTAATCGAATACCTTTAAAAAAGGTTTAAAGAGTTTGTTTATATAATATAACCAGATATTAAAAAAATATATAAAAATAATAAGAAAGTATAAAAGGTTATAAAGGAGGTTTTAGAATAAATTTAATAATTATTTCTTAAAAAATTATTAATATTATTAATTAAGAATATAAAAAAAAAGGTAAATATAATAATAATAACAAATAAATAATATATAAAATATTAAGTATAAAATATTTTCAAGGAATTAATATACTATTACTAATTAATTACTATACGAAGATATAATGCTCTCCTATAAATAGTTGGCAAATTGGATATAATAGGGGAAATAGTGGTACGGGGTTGTTTTTAGCTTGGCCCAGACTTTTGACGTGGCACTGTAGGTTGGAAGTCAAATTTAGTCACGTTGTGGCTAAGCCACCTTCATGCATGCTGTATTGATCAGTGAATATGGTCATCATTCTCAACGGGCACGCTCTCTCGGCCATGGCTCAATATCTTGAAGAAGCGCAACCTCAGTAACAATTCACTCAAACACTCCATCAGTTCAAATGCCCCCAGTCAAGAGTTTGGGCGCTTTGCTGGCAGACGTTTTCTTCCCTACACAAATACCGGTACCGGCCCCTTTCCCATCCCAGATCACGTACCTAATAGATAGCAACCCTCATGTCGAGCGAACATGAAGCCGTGCTTATTGATACTCTCCTCACATCTTCTCAGGTGAAACCCTTGCTGCCTGGATTAAGAGTCTTTTCCCCAACAAGCGTCTGATATACCTTTACATCGTTGACGGCCACGGCGACTATTCCTTGGGCATTTCTACCTTGGTAAAGCGATTTCCTCAATATTCAGATTGCTACAACTCGAGGTGTCCTAGTACATATGGAAGAGCAAATATCGGCAGCAGGCCAAGAGTTCTGGAATATCTACTTTCCAGGAATTCAGATCAATTTTCCATTGTTTCCGCCAGTATCAGTATCAGAGTCTAGGGAGACCATCTAGAATTCTCAAAGGTGCCTGCGCAACGACTGGACGTAAGCACTTCGCAAGATCAGAAGCTATATTCGCGATGTCAAGAATTTTGGCCACAAGAGACCACGTGCTGTGGACGGTACATGAGCTCTAGATACCACTGAGCGGTGCCTTGGATCATGGAGCAAACCGCTGGATAAGCCAAAGGTGCAGAAGACATGCTCCAAAAGCGGGAAAGCGAGGTGGCTAATCAAATTGTATGTTTTGTACTGTGGTGGTCACAACGGAGTTTTAAGAAGATGGATAACGGATCGGATCACTGAAATGTGCGCACCCATAGATGCGTTGCCTCGTCTTGCCGAAAGAAAGTTGTAATGGAAAGGGCATGTCAACGGTATAAGGCTCTGCCCCTCTGTGGCTTCCTTGATGCGGACTTGAGGCATAAACAGACGATGGTGGATGGGCATAGAAGAACAACTAGCGCTTTATAGATAGGAACGGAGTATTTTTCTCATATGCTCCCCCTTGGTTATAAAATGTTGTCCCGCGCAAGCCATTGAAGCAGTTTTATGATCAAGACTTGAATCAGAAGGCCTTGAACAATCGCGCAACGCAAAGGGCACATCTTAGAGGCCACTTGCGGCCGTGTATAATGAATGCACCGCGTTGGTTGTTCGACGACTGTGTGATACTAGTCCACTTGTTAGACCCACCCCAGATTGCTGAACGCAGTGGTTGGGGGGATTGGAGAAAGCAAATTCAACAGTGGGGGCGAAAGACAGGCACGATTAACGATCACTTCCACTTGCATGGATTTTTAAGCAGTCAAGATCTGTCAAGATTTTGTTACGATATATGTTTTGACCGCAGTACGGAACGAGGGGAAGTACGGACTACGGAGTACAGTAACAATGTTTGTTGGGGTACTTTGATCGTTTAGGTATTTTATTTCTCCAGCTAACTACTCTTGGGGGGGGGACATTGGAGGCGTTTTTGGATTGTCCGCCGATGAAACACGACTGAGGATTCGGTGTAACACTCCTTCGTTTGGTAGAAGCTATCTGTGGACGGTGCTGGTCAGCTGCGGAATCATCGACGCTGCCAACTATATCTTCCCTTATCGTTATCTCCACACACAGTCCACACCATGTGCATCTGTCCCTGAAGACGTCAACAGCTCCTACTCCGCAAGCCGACTCCTATCTATTCAAGGCCTAGGGTCTAGGATTTCTTTCCTTCATTGCGAAAACATCCTCGGTGATACCTGCAAGCTACTTATACTCGGACGATCAACACATTGTATACAGGCTGGTATTTGGAATTAGCTTGGGGATTTAAGACCTGAGGAAGAGGGTCGGCAGATTGGGAGCCTGAGGAACACATAGAGAAACCTGTCTTGTCTAACAGCTGCACTACGCGCCGAAGCTCCCAATTCACCCCTATCAGCTGCAGATACTCTGATTAGAAATGGCGGCTCCTCAAGCAACGCAGTCTCTGAAGGTACAATAGGCTGGCCCCGCCCTTTCTACCACCAACGCTGATGCAAAGTTGAATGCAGTGTGTTGTTACCGGAGATGGTGCTGTGGGAAAGGCATGTTTCACTGACTGTAGATCGCTGAGCTGTCGCTAATCCGCGATGCAGACATGCCTCCTCATATCATACACCACCAACGCTTTCCCTGGCGAATATATCCCTACAGTGTGAGCCTCTTGCCATCCCCAATCGCCCCGACCACCACTGACCAGCCCTCCCAGATTCGACAATTATTCCGCGAGCGTGATGGTCGACGGTAGACCAATCAGCCTCGGACTCTGGGACACCGCCGGACAAGAAGACTACGACCGCCTCCGCCCCCTCTCCTACCCTCAAACCGACGTTTTCTTGATCTGCTTCTCCATCGTATCCCCCCCATCCTTCGACAACGTGAAAGCCAAATGGTTTCCCGAAATCGAGCACCATGCGCCCAATGTGCCCATCATCCTAGTCGGCACGAAGTTGGATTTGAGAGACGATCATAACACTACTTCTGGATTGAGATCGAAGAGGATGGAGCCTGTGTCGTACGAGCAAGCGCTGGCGGTGTCGAAGGAGATACGGGCCCACAAGTACTTGGAGTGCTCGGCGCTTACGCAGAGGAACTTGAAAAGTGTGTTCGATGAAGCTATAAGGTGGGTCTTCCAGCCGACCGCTACAATGTCTACGAAACCTAACAGTCAGAAGAGCGGTACTGAACCCCCGACCTGTTGCGAAGGTGAAGGACAAGAAGAACAAATGCATCATTCTGTGATAAGCTGCAAGCACCCAAAGATTCCGTAGATATGCAAGACTCATGATATGCTGGGGCGTTTCAAGATTAGACTTCCGGAGGGCGTCCGATAGCAGAGAGAGTCGAATTTTGTTTGTATTCTACGGCTCCGGGTGTCTCCGATCAAATCGAGCTTTCTGCGAGAGAGATCGTGGTCAAAGTCTGCCATCAATGTAGATATGAAGAGCAGATTTGTGCTGCTTGGTGGATTCAGACGTGCACTTTCCTGTGAACGGCATTTGGGATGCAGAAGCGTCATGAATGATCGAGGCCACTCTTTCCAGATTCCGCTTGGACCGAATGATGGAAATCCTTGCTTTCAAATGTCTTTCACCTTGCTTCAACTTGACCCCTTCGACTTGGATGTATGTCGCCATTATCAGTAGCAGCTGGAATTGACGCCTTGCCTTCTTCCGTCCTCTTCATGTCCTTCCCTTCTCTCTGGGCCTCTTCCCCTCTTCTTCGCCTCTCTTCGTTGAGCCTCTCGTTCTTCTCTCGAAGCTTGGTCTTACGAGTTTTGCTCTTGCCACCGCCCCCCGCGCTATGCAGGTCAGCCAACGCGTAGAGTGCGCTGATCTATGGAACTTACGTCAACTCGACATTGATCCTCCTTGCGGATGACTCCCCATCCTCAAAGGACGAGTGGTGGTAAAGCTTTAGACATGTCTTCATCCGGTCGTATCCCTCGAATTCGAGAAATGCGAATCCTTTGGACTTCCCGTTACCTTTTTCCGTGCGGTGACGGATCGACTTTGGTTGCATCTTAGCAAAGTGCTTTCGGATGGAGTTTTCTGTAGCCGTGAACGGTAGATTACCTATATCGCAGTAAATAGTTGTAGTACCAGGTTGGAGGCTCGTTATGGCTTACCAATGAATACGATGAACCTCTGTCCCTTGGCACTAGGATTCTCCGAGTCTACTGCTTGAACACTTTTCGTCATATCGATCTTACCATCTTCTTCCTGCACTGTACTTGTGGTCTCTGCAAGTCCTGCTGGCGGACTTTTGTGCTTCTTTTTCTTCGCAGGCGGCTGATCTGCAGCATCAGTCGTGATCTTCAAGAGTTTGTCAATGTCGAGAGCTATATCGCCGATCTGAAGTCCAAACTTGCGCTTCCTGGCCTCCTTTCGTCTCGCGTCTGACCCCATACTCTGACGAGGGAGATTTTCTTGCTAAAGTGAATGGATAGGTCACACCGCTCAAGGGCTATGCTCAAGGACAGAAATTTAATCGAAGCGGACCTCTATGATCACCAGGCCGGTGAATACTGAAGGCCGACACTCGCTCGGAATTTCTTGAACAGTTCAATTTTCACTTTGGCTTTGTGCCCGTTATATTAGAAACGCCCAAAGACGCTAGAGTTCGGAGCCTAAAGACCGTAGAAAGGCCCGGCACATGGGGAGTCTAAGCAGAAAAAAGCCGGCTCGTTACAAATGCAAGAAGTCAACGAGGCTTCGATTGTGTGGACATGAGTTGTCGAATCGGAAAAATACGGTTAGCTTTGAAGGTGGCGTTTCGGCTATACTTACCAATTGGGACACTGTGGTAGGAATTGGAAGTTCCGGAAAGAAACGAGTGGTTAACATCGTTAACGATGGAGAATGTGGAAGCCTAAGTCTCTGAAGTGACTACGATACTGGCCATGGCCTTCTGGATGGGAAGAAAGTGCAATAGCAAGAAGCGAAAGGCTGATCCCCTTCTATTAGACACTAAAACTATCACAGAAGCAACTTGAAAACGTAAGCTGATAAAACTTAATGCATGTACACGAATCGAAATAAAGTAGTCGAATCGAGAAGAAGGATGCTGAAGATGTAATGCTGAAGAGCAAGGTTTTCAAACATGGAAGGTATCGCCCCTGCACCCGCCAGAAGACATGGCAGCACTTCCCCAAAGACGAATGTTTCCGATCTATGTCCCTAACAAGCGGTGCATCACAACAGCTAGTCCATGCCTTGGCGAAATGCGAGAGAGCTGCAGGGTGTGAGAGTCGAACAAGTGGCCGGGAAGCGAGATTGGAAGATCGGCACGTCTGCTATTGTAGAGAGCTTTTCACTTGACGTTCGCTTATAGAACACACTCTGCTCTATGGTGTTCGCTCCTGAGGGCCGTGGTGACTAGGTTTCGGCAGTGAAACTCTCGAAGGAGACAGCACTCGTGGATGTCAGAAAGGTGGTTAGGAGAGGTGTGGATGCATGGTGCGTGTGGGTGGGAGTGTATCCGATGCTTCGCGTGGGTCGATAGTTGGCGGAGGCAGAAGCACCGACGGATCGACGGGCTAGTGAGTGAGCGGCAGAGGCGGAGACGGAGGCCATCGGAAGACCTGACACACGGCCTTCTCCTGGGGTCCCACGTTTGCGTAGACCTTGTTGACGGATCAACGGAGGCAAGGCGTCGAACGTATCCAATTCAACCTGTGGGCATGCTGCAAGGGTGTGATGAAGGGCTGAGCCAAATTGAGTGGTCTGGCACTGCGAGTAGAGACATTGTAGGACAATCTGGAAGACAGTCAGACCTGTTCCGTTGCGGCCATCAATTGGAAGGGCTTACGCTCTGGAAGTTTGCATCCTCACACAGGCATGCGGTGTCCTTGACACACGTGCTGACGTACTTGGAGTTGTCCCAGCACTTAGACACACACCCTGCGAGACATTAGAGAGGTGTTCGAGGATGAGTAGAGCGTCGAACGGACCTGGTGAAGCAGGTTCGCTGAAGCTCGCGATGCTCTGTGCAAAGCCAATGCAAATGACAAGCACCGCAGTCTTCATCTTTGTGATAGTAGAGGACAATGTACAATGTGTTGTCTTCAATGGTGTTTCAGAGGTTGCGTGGTTTTCGAGACGGCGGTATGAGTGAGAGCGCTAGTGATAGGTATCGACAGACAAAGAATGACCTATAGTCTAATTCTTGACACCTGTGATCTGGCAGAGGTGTCCCTAGGAAGCGAAGGAATTGAAGGTAGTAAAGAGGGAGGAGACGGGAGGTGGTGTTGTTCAGGAGTGATGTTTGAGAGGAGTAGTGGTTGATGATGGATTCAAGATTTCCTCCTCGTGGTAGATGAAAATGGGAGGTACCACAAGCGTAAGTAGTAGGTGCTTGTGAAGGAAGGCACGACTTCGGAGGCGCGTCTTTGAATCACCACCGAAGCATGATGGCATCACATAGCAGAGTATGATCTCAGTCTACGAATTCCTTTACGCTTAGTTTTTATTGATGCGTTTCTTCATCTTCATTAGCAAGTCATGAATGAAGAGGCATGCAAGAGAGGCTGCCAGCCATGTGTAGAGAATGTGCTGCTCTGCAATTGCCAAGGCCCCAGTAAAACTCTGAAGCGCTCGTTGAGCAGGTCATGGCGGAAAATGAAGGCAAGGTCGGTCAGTAGAATAGGAGCTCGATACCACCATCGCTAATACCGTAGCGCATCTTGACTTCTGGCCTATTCAGCAGGCGCATGAGTGGCTGTTGTGTCTCTCGCATGTCAAGGATTCCCCGCTTCTTCTGGTCAATGTGCGATGAATCAACGATTATCCGCATGAGGCGTGATGATGATAAAGCACCTGAGATCCATTTAGCGCGGTAAGAACATAGCCAAACGGAGGACCATGGTAGTAGGAGACTTGGAAACATACCTGCGTCGAGAAGGTCTATGATACGGGTGGGTGTGCCAACACCAATACCAAATCTTCCTCGGTCAGTCCACGCAGAGCAAGATGAAAAGGATACTACCCACCTTGTTCTCTTCACCCATTCAATTGCCTCTCCCAGCTTTATATGCTTTGCAAAAAGCTTGGCCACGGTCGCATCCTTGGTCTGAAAAGCCCGCAGAGCCCTCGGAGAAGTCAGCACCTACTTTCCATTGCAGATTGGCGTTCACCTCACCGAGTAAGATCTGCGGCTCGTAGTCCTGCTGAAGCCAACACTAAAGTGTGCGGGTAGCCGGATTTGCTGGGTGCAGAAGCGAGGTTGCCTGTTGTGTATTTGCGAAGGAAGTCGGGCAAATTCTGCAAATTCCTGGGATTCTCCCACTCGCTAGTGTCTAGAATTGCCGTTTCTATCACTTGCTTAGCCTCCATCAGGGCAGAATCAACCGCCATGTATGTGAGTACCTGGAATTCGCATGTCAACGAGCTCAATGAGACTTGCATCAGCTGCAAAGCGTTTACTTCTTTGAGCAACGTAGTCGGCCAGCAAATGACGGTCGAGCTTTGCCATGGCAGGGCTTAGTCCTTGGTTCCGATGCCTGCTCTCATCTTGATCTACACTCGTTTTCTTGAACTTCTTCCTCCCTGGGGCCCTCTTGGCCTCCACATAACTATTACCCTCATCCCGTTTTCTCTTAGATATGGGAGCAGGAGACTGCCTTTCGGAGGGAATGCGTGAATCAGCTGATATCACTTTTTCTAAAGACACTGAGAGGACCTTCGATTCTTCTGACATTGCTTGAACATGTAATGCGGGGGACAAATGTGGCCGATGGTCGAGCGAGTAGAGAAGTCGCAGATATTTATTTCGATGTTCAATGGTTTGAGGGTTCCCTCCGTTCGAATTAGATCTTTTCGAAGGCTATCTTAGCGCACCCGTTCTTAGCTGCCGCCTTGGCAGGATCCTCGGATCATTGTTTACGAAAGCTGTATTGACAAACTCTCTGCAAAGGTAGCTTGAACACTCTCTAACCCCCTTTCAGAGAAGCAACTATGGCAAAGAGGGTCGCCGAGCTCACAGAGCGTGCCGGGTTGAGCCAAGATGTAGAGGATGAGCTCTCCTCCCCCGCCATCCTAACGCGCGCAACACCAAAACCCTCCCTCGCTGGGCAAGACAGCCCCGCTGCGGGTCCCACTCCATATGCAAATGTGAGAAAGATGATCAATCGCCAGGAGGCATAGGCTAAAATATGTTGGTGTGTAGCTACGCCAACTTGCTGGAATCATGCGCAGACCATCTACACCACTTGGGCATCCCTCTAGTGTTGGGCCATCGCTCTCTGGTAGGAAGACGAGCGCACCTGGACTAATCCCACAACCACGAACAACTCCAAGAACTCGCCGACCCCTGCAGCCGATATCGGCAAACAAGAGCAAACCGTCGACTCCTCATACCATCCGAGCATTGCAACAGCGAAAAGCCACTCCAGATCATGACAGACGGAAAAGCGGGCGCTTGCAGCGCGAGACCCCAAGAGACGCGTTGAGGAAGCTTAGTAAAAGTCTGTTGACTCCTGTGTGATGGTTCACAGAGGCGAAAGCTGATGCTGCAGTATTTTAGTCTTGGCTCGGACAAGCAAGGCCGCTGAGCCGTCACCACAGCAAACCGGAGTGAAGGAGCGTGGACAATCAGAAAACCACGATGTCGAGGATAAGATTATTTTACAGCCACCGAGGTTTTCCATGCCAACCGAGGAGGACGATAGCTTCGATCTTGCTCCTCCTAGATTATCTATGCCTTTGGAGGACATGGATAATACCGCCATATCCGTGGAAACCGGTAGACAAGCTGAAAATAGAGGTTTGCTTAGACGGAGTTCACGCGGTAGTCTTGGAAGTATAGGGGCTAGTGATCGTTTCAATAAGGAGAGCGAACTGGGATTGGATGCAAATTCACACTCTGGTGTTGAAAATGACAATGGGTTACCCGAACTTGATGAAGAAGATGCCCTTGGAGATCTCACGCCGCGTATAGAGAACAGGCGAGTAGTAATAGTCTGTTGACTCGATACTGAGCTCCACTAACACACTGTAGTGGCGACACTGGGGACTTGCGACGTACTGTATTCAAACACTCACGACTCTCTGAGAATCAATCAAGTGGAACACCAAAAGGCCGCAATTTTCGCACAGAGTCTTTCTCCCCATTCGTCCTTCAACTTCCACAATTCCAATTCGACCATCCTTCGCTAGAGCCAGGGGGAGGTGCTGGGTGGACGCAGGAAGATCCGATGCAAGAAGATCCGCTGCAAGAAGAGGTAATACCGGAGGGCTTGCCACTTGTGGAACCTCTGCACGGAAACATGCTGTATGAGGATCCAAGGCAAGAAAATCCATTACGATCAGAGCATAGCAATTCACGTCTTGTGACCAAGCAGCCAAGCAAGAAAGCCTATTTGAGACCCAGGAAGCCAAAGACCTTCAAAACTTCACGTCATGGCATCCCTTATCCAGGTGTCCCTTTAGGCATCACGAAAAGCCTTGCGCTGACATTTGCCCGGGCTTTTGGCGAACGAAAACCCAGGCTTAATAAAGATACACTCACAGCGATCGTTAAGGCAGGTGATCAATTTCTCGAACAGCTCTGTGGAGATTTAGTCATGTATGCCAAGCATGCAGGAAGGAAGAAGATTGACGAGAATGATATCATTACTGCCATGAGAAGGTAAGCGACCTTGGCGCATTGCCAATTTATCCTTCTCCACCCCGATGTGAACGCTGATATCCCAATAAGACAAACACAGATATCCATCAGGTCGACGGCCTTCTCTTTAGCTTCAAAGTATCTACCTGGCGAATTACTCCAGGATGTGCAGATCCCAAAGTCAAGGGCAAGCCAGCGGAGAGCCAGAGTTCGGCTTCCGGCGATCGTTGAGGGAGAAGGAGAGGAGGATGTACTGTGATATCCGGAGACTACCACTCTTTGCTTTGGCGGACTCTGCGAGTGATCTCTGATGGTGGCTTTTTCACTACCAGCCAGAACATGATTGCTGTTGCGGCGGACAGAGCGTACCTGGATGACTTGATGAGCAGAGTTTTGGTGTATTTTGGGGCGTTCGGCGCATGAAAACATGTCTTTTGGTACGCAGAGATACCCTACTGGTTTCACATACCATGTAAAGATATATTGCGTGTGGTTGTTCCTCAGATTTACTTCGGCAGGTCGTCCTATGGGGATGCCCGCAGCTTCTCGATCATAAGCTTTCAAAAGATCCTGCTCTGTTATTGCAGTTAGGTTCATTCCCTGTTGAACAGATAGCATTTCTCATACCCATTGTTTCCTCGATCCAAATCGGACTACTGCATGTGAACCTTGCCATCTGGTCGACATCTGGAAACAGGAATTGGCCTAGTTCTGGCTTGTTGTCTGGCGTGAAAAAGTTCTTTATCCATGGCTCCCGCAGCAAACCTTCCACTGTTACTGGCCCGATCGGTACACCAGCTTTCCTATCTTTCTGTCTTGCAAGAGCCTTAGGAATCCAGCCTCTGTTCACCAATATCTTTGAGCCATTCCCCTCGCGCTCCAACGGTGTCACAACCAGATATCCATCTTTCCCATTGAGTATTCGAGGTCCGATGAGCATTTCTTGGTCATGTCGTAGGTGGCCTCCAGTGTATACTCTGCGATAGTCGAAATCTTTGATGGATGTCGGGTCGACTTGGGGCGGTAGAGGCAAAGGCGGCTTTAATATTCGGTCTTCGAATCTTGATATGAGGTCGGTCTTCCATTTCAGTCGCATGACCTGCCATGTGCCGAGAGCGAATGCAGTGATTGGGATGAAGACTGGTTGATTGTTAGGCATCTAGCTGCATATATCAACTTAATAGACTTTTTACTTAGAACGAAAAGGCCTGCACTATGCTTTCGTCTCGTGCTGACAAGCAGAGGAGGGCCGTCGACAATAGAGGAGAAGGTTGGATCGTCGGCTTGAGTATGTGCATTTCTCGGCAACCTGAGCTGGCGAGGTCCAAAGTTAGGGCACGGCTTCCACAGTGCAGGCGATTGAGAGAACGGAGGTAGTCTGGAGCGTATGAGGAAGCGGCATAGAGGTGAATTTATGGTAGCCATTGAGCTGGTAGGCAAAAATCATCTTCTGCTTCCATTTCGTCTTTTTGCCTGCTCCCGTCACTCTTCTCGAGTAATCCATGTCATTTGCTACCCGGCGCCGACATTCTTTAATGCCACGCCTCGCACCCTTGCCTCCGTCCGCTCTATAAATCATGACAACACTCGCTCTTCTAAACTAACAATCATGTTCTTCACTGGAGATCTACAGTCTGGCATTGCCCTGGCACTGCGGGAATCCAAGTCAGTGGCTTGCTTCGTCGCGGATGATGGTGAGGAAAGCGTCCGGTGGGAGAACGATTACCTGAAAGATCCGCAAGTCACATCAGCATTGAGGTCCAAAAGCGTGGCATTGCGCATTCAAGCAGGCTCCCAGGAAGCTGGATTTCTGGCCGCATATTACCCTGTCCCTCAGGTCCCGTCTTTGATGATCATCCAGTGTGTCCCCTCATCCCCAGCCTTGGCCTTGTGCACACCACTGTGCGCGCATATCTGACAGAAAAGCAGCAATGGTCAGCTCACATTACAGCTGCATGCCGGAGAGGCCCAACACACCTTTAAAGCTGAGGTTCTCAAGACTTTGAGTGCCATTCCGTCTACAGAACCCAATGCCACACCTCAGTCAGACTCCAACTCAAACACAAACATAAATACGGCCACCCCCAATGCCGAACCGCGCTCAAGTCAGGGACCAGCCACTGCACCCTCCCCAGCGGTTGAAGTCAGCGCGGCCCCACTTCCCGCGACCTCGTCAACAAATAGCTCTTCAAATACAGCCCCATCCAACCCTAGACCCTCCGCAGTGGAAAGCCTGCTGGCCGATCGACGACGTAAACTCGAGATGGACAAGAAGGAGAAAGATGCAGTGGAAAACGCAGAGCGGAAGGCGAAAGCTGATGCCCGAAAAGCCGCTGTGACCTCTGATCCCAACTCTACGAAGGGAAAACAGGCGACATACGCGCAGCAGCAACGGCAGCGGAACCATGAAGCAAAGCTTGAGAAGGAGAGGATCATGCGGCAGATTGAGCAGGACAAGGTCGAGCGGAGGGAGAAGATAGAACGAGAGAAGGCACTGGTTAGAGAAGAGGCAAGAGTGAAAGCAGAGGGCATTGAGGCTGATGAAGATCCAAAGGATGGAGTTGGTGGGCTTGTGGATAAGCAATTACGTTTCGAGAGCTCTTCAAACCCGGCACGCTCAAGATACTGTGCAGTGCAAGTCCGGCTCTTTGATGGTAGCACGGTTCGGAACAAGTTCCCTTCTGATCTGATCTTGAGAACTACCGTTCGCACATGGATAGAAGAGCAGAGATCTGATGGGGATGCTCCATACACACTAAAACATATATTAACGCCTCTACCAAATAAAACCTTGTCGATCTCAGACGAAGAGCAATCCTTGCAGGATCTCGGGTTTGACCCCAGCGCGACCCTCGTTATGGTACCTGTCCAGGGCTACACTGCTGCCTACGCTGGCAACCCAGGCCTAGTAAGCCGCGGAGCCTCTGTCGGATACAGTGTCGTCTCTAGCGGTGCAGGAATGATTGCTGGGGCTCTTGGAACCTTCCTTGGACTCGGCCAAGCGACACCGCAGACTGGGGTTGAAGAAACACCAACTCAACAGGAGAACATTCAGCCCGGTACGGAGTCCAGATCGAGTGCATCTTCCTCCGGTATCAATGTCCGCACTCTGCACGATCAACGGGATGACCCCCATGACCACCAGCTTTACAACGGCAACCAAGTAAGTAAACAGCTTACCCACCGTCGTACAAAGGCTGATCATAACAGCTCAACTTTGAGCCACGCAGGGATGATCCTGATGACCGGGACTGAGTGAAATGCCTGAAAGTCTACATAAATGGAAGAAGCAAGGTGCTGGGGCGATTTTTTGGTGTATTTTACGACTAGTCAAACTGCATATCTCTGGAGTTGTATTCTTAATTCTGTAGAGATCATCTCCATGGCTCTGTAAGAAGACACACCCTTTTTCCCCTGCCCTCAAGCCACTAGCTATTCTTTCGGTGCACTTTGCATTTGTCTCAGAACTTTCGGTGATTTCGACACTATACGGATCACTAATTATTCTCTTGCCTAGAGTCTCAAAGCTACCACCCTTTTAAAACCTTACACATTGGTCCGTCCAGATTCAGCAAGAACCCTCACGCCTCTACTTCTGATCTCAAGATCAGTTCTAAGAGGCACGTAAAATCAAGCCCCGCCAAACCTGTGGTCTATGGTCACACCCACCAAGCCCCCTCCACTAATCACACCCAAACGCTCTCCAAGCCGCGTATCCATGTACCACAACAGCCACCACAACACAAAAATGGAATATCTGACATGAGCTCCATCAAACATCAACGCCCCCGGCTTGGATCTCTTCGGAACCCCTGCTGCGCAGAACCCAGTGTCTAACGACAACAGTTTGCAGTCGAGGAGCTACTACGGCATTCCGCTGTATTCAACCATGTACCATAGCTCAAGAGCTGTATCCCAAGCTCCCACAGCCCGAAGCCTGATCACGCAGTGCAGACAAATGCGTTCGAGCGGAATGTACGGTATCGCTTACCATGGAAACATGGGCTGACTACTACACCGGATGTTGCGGTGCCAAGGGCGGTGATCGTAGTCATATAGAGTCCCTGTAGGATGGGATGACAAGGAAAGACGACGTAGATGCCTGAGACGAAGTAGTCATTTGAGAGGAGGGTGATACCGGTGTAGTCGAGACGGAGCTATGTTATGGAGTTTCGGGGAAATAGTTGAGGAGTATTTGGTAGAGGGGGGAGATTCTGAGGGAGATAGTGGCTGTAGAGATGATGAAGGCGAAAACGGCGTGGTCTTTCGAGAAAGTGTAGAGACAGTGCGTTTTTCAATGTCGCGAAGAGTGGGATCTGAAGGAACAGAGAGAAGAGGACAGGGAGAGGGTGGGTCCATATGTTTTCAACTTCGTTGTGGGGGGAGAACCAGCTTGAAAAAGAGGCGGAGGTGGGCTTGGAGACCGGTGCTGGTGCTGCTGGTGGTGGATGTGTCCGTCATCTTGATAGCAGGGAGGATCGTATGGAGGAGACGGGATTTGTTGGGAAACTAGCCGTAGAGCCAGCGTTCGAGTAGACTGACCCCAGGGTTCTACTAGATGGAAGCGGGTTCTGGACCTTGCACATAGGAAAGCATGGCTGGTGAGAAACATTATAATTTTAGAAGATACACATAGAGTAGAGAAAACACCACTCATGAAGAAGTCGTACAGATGATAAAAATGAAAAGGGCACTTTGTGTGCAACGGGCATCTCCATTTTCCATCAATGCTGGACGGCATAGAATAAGTGGCCGGCAATCGCCAATTGAATTGATCAGATCCTAGTATATCTTCCTTTCAGGGAAATAGCAACAACGATGGCAGTTGCCGACATTGTCTGTAGGGTGTCCTGACTCAATTTGTGCATGCAGCATGCCGACTTCAATGCCCCCGTAAACCCTGAGACAATGACAGGATTGTGGTCTTGATTCCGAACATTCTAGAGTACCTATCTATCTGTTATTTTATTCCCTTCTGTTTGACACTTCCGGGAGTTTCATGCTCTTGTATCATGTATGTAATCTATTTATCTATTTATCTATCGCGCGGCTAGCGGCGGTTACATTCTTTGAGATTTGGTTCTACTCTCGTGCTGTGTGAATGACGATTCGATATTTGATAAAGTATTCAATATCCAATGTTGCATATTGTTTCAGTCACAAACGTACCCACCTCACTCACCTGTAAGACTGTCTTCTATTGACTGTCTCGACCCTGACTGTGTTTCCCGCATTTGTAAACTCCACGAAATGATACGATAACCTAGTCCTGTGCCAGCCAGCTTTGAGTCGCGCCGCTCACCCTGTCTCCGTGGAAATACGGACGGCCGCTCTCGCGGGCTCTGGCCAGACCATTCCTAAACGCCTCAGTATGCCCTCGCGGTAATATTCAAGTGGGCCGAGTGGTCGTCAAGCGCCCGTTCACTGTTTACCCCGGGCTTCAATGGTGGCCAAGCGCAAAAGACGAGGAAATTGATACGGGGACTCTCAATGCGAACGAGGGATCAGAGGCGGAACAAGCGCAAAGCCCGTTTGGCGAGATAAGAGATGTCAATACTGTCCCCCGAAGAATCTACATACTTGGTGCCAACATTCCTGGGGTCTTTGTTGCACACTCACTGGCTGGATTACCCAACCCTCCTCCTCTGACCTTACTTTTCCCTCAACATCGATTACTTCGCCTCTGGGAGGAGCAAGATCGTGCCTTACGTGTCACTACACACCGAATCACAGAGAAACGATACGGATTCGATGCAGAGATCCGCCAGCGATGGAATCCAGAACCTTCGCATCAAGCCAGTCAAACCACTCTCTCAAACCCTTTCTCGTCGCCAAGTCGCATATCGCAGTCGAACGAGTCTTCGATCATCCTTGGGCGAGAATTAAGCCTCGGTGAGCCCGCCCTGCAAACAGACAACGCTGGATTGGATGCAGAGGTGTTGGAGGACAAACGATCAGACAAAGAAGATTTCCACTACAAACGATCGAGATCTAAAGAGCCCCAGACCAATTCTGATGATGCGCGTTTGCAGCCCACTGGTCAACCGATACAGGATCTGCCAGAATATTCAGATACTTCCAGCAATTTTGAGAGTCGATGGCCGCAAGACCCTGAGCAAGAGCAGGCATATGAGTATGACGCTACATCAGCGCCCGATCGACACGGACAACCCGGTGCAGAAACGTCAAAAAGCGAAGGTCGACGGAGGGGATCAGGGTCCGAAGAGCAAAACGAGGAAGAGACCATATACAACTTGATCGTCACCGTCCCAGGGCACAGGACCGTCAGCGTCCTACGTGGCTGGGCTCATCGTCTGACCAAGGAATCCACCATACTGTTTCTACGAAACGCAATGGGCGTTCTAGACGAAGTCAAAAACGAAATTTTTCCAGACCCACTCAACCGCCCAACATTCATTCAAGGGGTGATGACGCACGGCCTTTACTCAAACGGCTTATACGACGTCCGGCACGACGGTCGGGGCACTTTGGCTTTGGCCATCATGCCTCACCACTTTCCTCCCAAACACAAGGACGTTTCGAATGGTACTTCAGCATCTTCCCGCTATCTCATGCGCACTATGACACGAACGCCCGTCTTCGTTGCCGTGGGCATGGGCGCGACGAGTCTCTTCCAACAACAATTGGATAGGCTCGTTGTCAGCGCTATTCTTGGGCCATTGACGGCTTTACTTGATATCAAGACTGGGGCTTTGCTCAGCAATTTCCACATGACGCGAGTCATGAGGTTGCTTCTGGCCGAAATTTCCCTAATCATAAGATCTCTCCCCGAGCTGCGGAATGTGCCGAACGTAAACGTGCGCTTTGACACCATCCGCCTCGAGCAGCTTGTCGTACAAATTGCAAAGCTCACCGCGGATCAGTTGACGGATATGGCGGAGGACATGCGCAATGGCGAGAGCACTGACATCGATTATGTTACTGGGTATATCATTAAGAGGGGGGAGGAGATGGGGGTGCATTGTGTGATGAACTACATGCTGATGCATATGGTCAAGGGGAAGAGGAATATGTTGAGTCAGAACTTGATTGATGAGTTGCCTCTTCAGAAGAGTATCAGGAGGCATCATTGAGACCCGGGACTAAGTACGTTTGCAGTTGGGGTGGGTATGCATGGCGTGAGGGATCAACACACCTGTGTGTTTTCTATGTACATATTGAAACCGAGGCCAAGTCGACAGTCCCATTCTGCGGAAGTGGCAGTTAAAGTCCAAACTTCCCACACATCTCTGCTTGCGTCCTCTCGTTGATACCATTCGTGAACGCCTCCCGTACCAAATCCCCAACCTGCCTCCACCGCTTTACCAGAACGTCTCTGGGACCATGCGGCAGCACATCCTGCAGCCTTTCCAAGCACTCGGTCGCCGCCTCGGCTTCCTCGAAATACACCTGCATGATTTCGCCGGCTATGAGCGCGTCTGCTCTGGGCTCGTCTTCATCGTCTCTAACATCTAGCCCGGATACGAATCTGTTCCAGGACTTGTTGTCCAGAGTTCTTGTGCGGACCGCGACTTGGGTGCGGTGGCAGACGCCTTCGTTGTTCAGACTGTAGTCCCTATCATTCTCTTAGGATGGCAGAGCGAAGGGGGTAAAGGGGGTGGTGTGTACCCCCAGTATCCTGCATTTTCCAGCTTGCCCTTGAAGTTTGACGGAAGCCGTGGGGATAAGAAGAAGTTGTCTAGTGGGAGAGTGTCCCACTTGTTGTTCTCAAGGATAAAGCCATCTGTATGAGAGAGGATTAATGGAAAACCACCGAGGCCAGATCAGGAGTATTGCACACATTCTACCAACAGAAAATCATTGCTGTGGCTGCCATAAGAGACAAAGATCTCTTCACCAGCGTCTATGCTATATCAATGTCTACATTCATGATATCATCAAAACAGAACGAACCGTATGCCCGATCACTCGTAACAGCAAAACCCTTTTCATCGAAAGAAACATCACACTGGCACTTAGTCCCTGCCTTCCAGAAAGAGAGCTGCACTTACACCACTGTCCTGGTGGTTGAAATAGTCCACAATAGGGCAAAGAACCATACAATCAGATCGAGGCTGTGAGCTTGACATCCCAGGCAATTCATAGTAGAAACTCCGTGTATTAACAATAAGCCAGTAATACGTGAACTTCTCGAAAGGCTGATTGGGAGAATGTTTCGAAAACATCTCCCAATCTTTCTTCAGCTTCTTTTCCTGCCTGGACAAAAGAGAGCCTTTCTGCATGAAGGAATGCGCCATCTTTTCATGAGACCATCTGCCACCCACCGCAGGCGGAAGCGGGAATACCGGACGCTCACCAGCGCAGGGGTTTGGTTCACCAGTAGAACGGTCAAGCGGCCATCTCAGCATTTCCGGCCATAGGATGGGCATCGACTCCCGAACATCGGTCATTGACGGCCATGACTCCCTCCACGGCTCATATCCCTCGACATCCTTACCACCAAAAGCTAGGAAAGCAGCGAGTAAGCCATGTACGGTTATACCTTCATGCTTCCTTCGAAAAGCGGTAGGAACAGACTTGAGCGTCAGGAGTGCGGAGAAAGGTACATTGACCAGTTCTTCGCCGGCCTAACACGTCTCAGCCTGCTTTATTGGCTTGACAGAGGATGGAAGGACCTCGATCTTCTGTTGGGCGACCATGCCCAGGCCGCTACCTGGTGTTTTTGCGGGGCCGACCTTGTTCATTCTAACACCTTGTTGCTTGGACCACGCTGTGAAATATGAATGTTGAGGTGGTGGCGGGTGGAATTGGGACATCGTTCCCTTCTGATGGGTGAGAGATGTTCTACCTACATTCGGAGGGACATAATAGATCTCACCATACTGAGACAGTGAGAAAAATATGCTAGAGTGCCAAAGTGGAGTGTCTGGTGTGTGAAGTCTTCGTCATTTTGTAACTTTATGAGTATCCATCCGGCAATTCATCGGCAAGTCTCACATAAATATCAACCTCTTGTTCGCTCAACTTTGTACTCGCCCACTACATAATCCACCCGGAATGGCAACAAAGGCATTGGCTTTTAAGAACCTGCTCAACTTACCACCAACCCTCCGAGTCTCCTTCGCCACAAACATCGACCGCCCATTCTCAGTGCTCAATCGGCCCCCTCCAAACTACGCAGACCATGTCCCACTCAACTTCTTCGAACGCGGCGCACTCGCCGCTGGATCCGCCGTGGTTTCCCTGATAGATCCACACCGCGCAGGCAAGTCTGCCGAGCTTCTCCACTGGTTCTGGAGCTGACATCACAAAAGACATGATCGCCGCCCTCGGCGAAACAACAGCGACGCCTTACTTCATCTACCGCCTTCGCGACGCCATGCTCGCCTCCCCCACCGGCCGCCGCATCCTCCGCAATCGCCCGAGGATTACCTCCCAGACGGTGAATGTGGACAAATTGCGCGCGATGCCCGAAAACAGCGTCGGACGTGCCTATGTAGGCTGGCTGGACCGTGAAGGGGTGAGCCCCGATACGAGGGACAGCGTCAAGTATATCGACGACGAGGAGTGTGCGTATGTGATGCAGCGGTACAGGGAATGCCATGACTTCTCACACGCCTTGACCGGCTTGCCTGTGTTCTTAGAGGGGGAGGCTGCGCTAAAGGCGTTTGAGTTTGCGAATACGTTGCTGCCGATGACGGGGTTGAGCTTGTTTGCAATCACGAGGATGAAGCCTGCGGAGAGAGAGAGGTTTTGGGGGACTTACTTGCCTTGGGCGGTGAGGAACGGGTTGGGGAGTAAGGATTTGATTAATATTTATTGGGAAGAGGAGTTGGAGCGGGATGTAGATGATCTGAGGAGGGAGGTGGGGATTGAGAGACCGCCTGATCTAAGAGAGACCAGGAAAGCGCTCAGAGACCAACGGAGGGCGGCAAAAGAGAAGAGGGAACGAGTCGGTGAGGTCTTATTGAGTTAGCACTGACAATAAGGACATGAAGGAACAATCCGCAAGTTATCTTTTGTTATCGTCTGCTCGGATCTGATTCTTTTGCTGAAGGTTACTAATAGGCTATTCGAAGACGAGATGCTACAAGTGGGAGTGGACATTGTAAATGTTTGTGTGCATCGTCATCACCAGCGTTTGATGTCTATCACTATCTCAAATACATTAATGCACGTTCCATCCTCCTCAGTGCTATTAATACACAAGGCACCGCATGCACCGTAATCACTCGACCGTTGTCGTACCCATGTGTATGTATATGCTCTTGGTCGTCCCTGTGCTCCCAGCCCATTTACCATGCTTCGCCCGCACTGGATTCTCTCCCGCAAACAACTGAAAGTTGCTGGATGTGAGAGGTAATCCATGTCTCCTCGCGTGAACTCATCCTTGAATCCAAAAGAAGAGAAGGTGTGTAGATGCAGCCGCCACGTAGTTGCATTTTGAGAAGACAATGTCAAAAATTGAAGACTTGCAATTGTGCCCGACCAGCAATTAGAAATCAAAAGCACCTGGGATCGACCCCTGGGCCTTGTGCCCTCGTTGCGGCTCTGGAATCGGCTCCGGTGCTACTGGCTTGGCAGCTGGCGATGGAGATTTTCGGCTCGGTGATCTGCCTTTGATCGAAGCTTGTAGAGAGGCTTGGAGCTGATTTGATGCTTGGTCCTCAGATGTCTGCCTTTCAAACATGGCAGCTCTCTTCGCCACTGAGCCTCTCGTACTGCTGTCTGGCTTTGCCACCGAGGGTCTCGAATCACCATCGGCCCCATTGAGAACCCTTGAGCGGGTTGTTGTTCTGCCGAGAGAAGGTCGAGTGGTTCCGGGCTGTACCGAGTCCTGTTGATTAAATTCTCGATGTTGGAGCTCGGCAGTCTCGGGTGGTGGGGGTAATGGCTTATCAGAAGAAGGACTCCTTGTGAGCGGTGAGAGCTCCTGGGGTTGAAGTTCCTGTCTCTGTGCAAGCGGCATGGAAAGGTCTGTCTGGACTTGTGCCAGCGGAGATGGGATCTCTGGCTTCGTGTCTTGGCTATGAAGGCTCGTCTGTGAACCTGGAAATATGGTGGCGCCTTTTTCTTCATCCGATGAAGTTCTTGGGGAATCGGCTCGGCCTTTGAAGAAAGCAGGGATGACACCTCCTCCTATTCTCGACCAAAACATTCGTTCCCTGAGCCGTACACTCTCTTCCCACGCCATGGCCTCTGCGTGGGCACTGTCTGTCCGCCAGTGTCCCTCCTTGACCATTCTTAAAAAGCCCAGGAAGTCGCAAGTGGCTCGTACTCGATTCAAGCAATACTCGCACAATGGATATCGTTGTGCTGTCTCGCTTTCACTAGTTCGGAAGCGATGATTCCTTGCTCGCTTCTCGCCCCGGCCTTGTTCACCACATAGCGAGCACGGAGGAAGGTATAATTTTGCATTCGAAGGCATCGGCTCAACGATCGTCCTTCCTTCACACATACTACCGATTACACCCCGCCTGGCAAGCCAGGAGAGGCCTGGGGCTGTATCGAGGCGGAGGGTAGGCTCGATGTCTTCTGTAAGCACGCGCTTGTAAAATGGTGTCTCCTTCAAAGCCGTCCCTATGACGGGCGAGTCTCGAGAGGATATGCTAGAATTTGTCGATTGCGGGATCGTGGGTGTGCCTGAGGTAGAATGATTTTTAGACGCTGAGAGGGATGATGTGGATCCATTGGATGGCATGCGGTTAGAGTTCTGTTGTTGCTCGTCCTTCGTTACATTACTCAGGCCCAGTCCACTCAATCTGCCATAGTTACCACTTGTGACCCGGCTTGGAGGACCCGACCTGCGTGAGATCTCCAAGAGCATCTGAAAATCCTCGTACGCCTGCACATCTGTTCTGAGAACTGGGCATATTAGTTGGGTGAAGCTGGTAGGCGGAGCAGGAGGAATGCTGTCCCCTGGACTTGTGGGAGAAATGTGAAGGGCGTCGAAAATCTTGTTCATATGCTCGGATGTATCAAGTGCCGGGGTTGAAGGGGCAGTAGACGCGCTAGTGACTGTCTCTAGGTCCGTTCGCTGACTGGACATATCTTGCATGGCCATCTTGAGTTCCGCAAGTTGTTCTTGGTGTGATGCTAGAAGAAGTTCTGCATCGTTGAGCTGAGCCTGCAGCTGTTCATTTCTTTTCTCGACCGCTTCTCGCTCTTTCTTAGCATCTTTCCGGGCGGTTGAAACCATCTGGACGGGATTAGTGGAATTAGTGATTGGTGCGAAGATTGCCATACCTGATTCGCTTCCTCGAACAAAGCTGTTGTTAGACTTTCCAATTCTTGCTCGATGCCTTGCTTGTCGTTTTCTACTTGCACTCTTTGTTTCCTTTCCTCGGCTAGGTTGACCCTTAACCGTAGGTTATCAGCTTCTATGTCGGCCTTCTTGACGAGAATGCCGCTGGCGACAAGAGAGCTGTGTTCCTGAACAGCATACTCCAACTGCCGTACACGTTCCTGTGACGCTTCTAATTCGTGTCGTGTTTCATTGAGAGTATCGTCAAGATCCGTCTGGTGGTTGATGGCATGGATAAGCTTGTTGCTCAAAGCCGCGACCTCTTTGTTAAGCTCTGGATGGTGGGGCGAATGCGAATTCCTTCTGGAAGTATCGGGGGACGTGGGAGGGCTTTGGGTATCAGGTAGTGAGGTGAGGGTCTCATTCGACTGAGACTGCGGGGATGGGAGTCCAGGAGCCATTGTGACAGTTGCCATATCTTTAGCTCGAAGTCGGCGGTGGCTTTCGTGTGCCAATGCTCTAAAGCTCCTAGGGGTCAAGATCGTCGTAGGATAGCTGTGGTCCCATGCATTTCATGCGGATCAATGGATATGGAGAATAGGTTCGAACCTTTGATAGCTTGACGCGACCTAGAGAGTTTGGCCGCAGACAGTATCTACACTTCCTCAACACTCTTGAGAGGTTTGTTTGTCGCGAGTGGCGGAGGAGGCTGATTGCTTGCACGTCGGAAGTCCCGAGGTCACAGGGAGCAGCAACGGGAAGGTCAAGCAAATTATTCAATTTTGTCGAGCGAGTATTATCGTCGGAGCAACGACTTTGCAGCCGTGCGAAGCAACCTCATAGCCGTATTATGATATTCCGATGGTTGCAATCGGCTTTTTCAGGCGGAGGAAGGAGTGGAGGCGTGAGATTCGGCGTGTAGAGGAGAACGGGCAAATCTCGCCGACGATGCTGGAAGAGGAGGTGATAGCACGCTAGTCTAATCAGAGTCTAGTACCATTAGTGCCGTAGTTCGACTTTCAACTTTCTCTACAGTTCGAGTACGACGTCAACGACGAGCTATGCACATAAATTAGAGATGGCTAACTGATCACAAATCACACGATATGCACTTTCAAGGAACGGGAGAGAACGTGCACATGGCACGGAAAAGTCTCTTCTATATTGTTTTTCGCCTGATTACTGCAGATTAAACATTCAGCCTCGTCCCCGAGTCCGCGCCGTAGCAAGCTGAAATTGAAGGATTCGACAACTTTCTCATAATGTCTCTATGTCAGCTGTAGGGAAATTATCGTGGAAGGCTGCAGAGTGCAGAACGCCAATGTCATCACTCCTTGCCTGTTCCGACTCAAACCAAGGTACGGAGTAGAATCCCAGGGTCGGCAGAAGTGTCTAAATCATTTCGCACAGACGCTTTGACAGCCGCGCCAGTCAGTGAAATCTTTACTTCGTATTTCCTGTCAGTGTCAACGCTCTCCGTCTCTAATCTGCTTCTCTTGTTTTAGACACTCACTACGTAGCAGTAAAGTATGCGTGCCAAGTCCCTCCCGTGTTAGCAAAGCGAGGGAGTGGTGGGGGATCACAGGCGACAGAGCGTGTTTGAAACCCGTGAAAGCATAGGTAGGCCGTAGTTGCGGGACCGCCACTTCCCGCACATAAATGTTCGATATGTACACAAACGCCCGCCACAATGTCTGATGCAGATCTCGAAGAGGTATTGTATACATTTCCGATTTGCTTTTCCCTACATCAGCTAAACCCTGGGCTAGATAAGAAAGGGTCGGCTGGCCCAACTACAACAACAGCAACGCAGTGGGGCTTCCAGTAGTGCGGGCGGAGAGGAGCAGCGAAAGTGCGTCATCTTGCCCCCTATCTGAACTTCGGCCTCCAGCGGTCATATTCCCTGTCCTCTTCCTACTGATGCTTCTTCTGAAGACAGCAGGAGTCCGAGGCGCGCAACTCTATCCTCGCCCAGGTCCTTACGCCTGAGGCCGCAGACCGTCTTGGACGCATCCGCCTAGTGAAAGAGTCCCGCGCCACAGATGTCGAAAACAGGTTAATTATGCTTGCACGGAGCGGGCAGCTGCGAAGTAAGGTAACGGAGGATCAGCTAAAAGAGCTGCTGGGGGCTATGGCTGAGAATGACGAGAAAGCAGGGGGGGGTGGAGGAAAGATAGTGATCAACCGGAGAAAGGGCACCTGGGAAGAGGATGATGATCTACTCGATCTGTGATATTCGAAATGGATGGACCGTTGTACCAGCATGGATGCAGGGGGTGGAAGCATGGTTGGCGTTGAGGAAGGATATCAATGGAGGGAGAAGGCAACTCTACTACCCGAAGCCTCGAGTCTAGCAATGTTGACCTTCAAGAGGAAACCAAGCAAATTGCCCTGGTGACTTGTTGCTCATGTTCTATTCCAATTTACAATAGCTAAAAGCCCTCCTTGCCATATTTGTTGAACGTATCGTGCGCTTTCTATACACAACATCAGCCCATTGTCATTCAGGCTCGCGCCAGACATCACGAATAACAAGACGCACCTTTGATAATGTCACATTCGGCACAATGACACTGTGGAGCGCACTTGGAGCGTCTTTCGGCGCCTTGGTCTTGTCTCCGCCAGGATGGTACTGGTATTTGAAATGCTCGTCCGCCCCGCCTCCCTTGGAGTCGGTCTGCCACGGCATGGTGCCCTCCGCCATACTGACGGGAGCCTCTGATGACGAGGAAGTGGGTTTGCGACCTTTGTACCGTCAGTACAGCTCTCACTGTAGAAGGCTTGCTTCATTGGGGTTGAAGGTGAGGTACCGAAGTGATAACCCGCCATGCCAAAGGCACCAGTCATGATGGTAAGTAGGATCTGCATCGCTTCTTAGTCAAGACTATTCAATTCCATGCTCTGGACAAAGAGATAGCCTACGTATAACTCAGGATCTCTTTTTGCTCCCTTTTGCAGCGCGCTGTCTGGCCCTTTCTTGCTTCCAACTTCATTGGCCTTCCCAGCGGCTTTGCTGGCGGCTTGGCCCACCTTACTGGCCGCACGGCCTGCTGCGGCCGACATGGTTTTAGATTGTTCTTAGGAAGTCCGGTCGATAGGATCTGGTATTTGGAGAGACACAGAGACGGAGTTGTTTGACACGACGACCGAGGGGACGATTGAAGACGGGAACAAGAAAACGCTAGCGTCTAATCAAGCCAAGCGTGATTCCCGAGTCTCTTCCATCTGGTCTACGGGCATTCTTCCAACTGGCAGACGACACGCACTGAGTGACTTTTATATAAACATTTGAATACGCTCCTCTGCGGCTTAATCTGCTTGTCGTACTGGTTTTAGCATTCCTTTGTCTTTGACATCGTTGCCTACAGAGCGCTGCGTCAAACACATCCTGGACACCTTCTGCCTGGTCGATTTAACATCAAACATGGCAGTTGGTCCCCCCGGACCACCTCTGCTGCCATTCAGCTCAATATGAACAGTCGCAAAGAGCGCGACTATTTATTAATTGACCGCTCAGCATGGAACAATCGAATCTGCACTTTCCCTCGAGTTCGACTCTCCCCAGCCCATTTCCTGGCTCGGGCTCGCGGCAGGCGCCAAGTATTATATCTTCCCGCATGACAGACGTTGCATCTGAGGATGGAGATGAATTTCAGACCGAAGAAGCGCTTCGGCCGAGTACGGCAGCTTCTAATGATCCAAACCGCCCCGGGTCTGCTCTGTCTTCGCAAACTCGGCCGTCAACACGAGCACGTCCATCTCGACGAGGCAAGGGCTCCCCCTTAGGAGGCTTCCGAGCTGGCGGAGCTTTTGGAGGGCCGGGAGGCTCAGTTACTAACTCGAGTCGACCCACGAGCTCTACGAGTAAAACGTCTCGAACTCATGTCCCATCACTCGCTTCCCATGCCTTCTTCAAGCCCATGAGCTCGCAGCGATTGCAAGCTCAGCGATCGGCACGACTACCAAAACCGGGAAAGAGTACGATTAGTACCGATGGTGGCAGCGAGACAGGCGGTACCAACACCAATAGGCACAGTCTTGTCACAAACGCAACAGAGCAACAGGAAGCCTTGTCTCAACGAGAACATGACCCCATGCCAGTTTCAAGAGGCACAGAGTTTACAGACCAGGAGGAGCGAGGATTTGGTGCTGCTAACCCAACCGAAGATGCAACAATTCGGAGCATGGGAGGAAGTGAAAGACCGTTACAGAAACCAACGCACTTAGACGTCGAAAGGCAAGGTAATGGAGCGTCTTCAAAACTTTCCAGATCGTTCAGTGCAAATTTCAGGAGGGGAATTGGATCCACTCCTAAAGAAACACATGGTCACGAACGCCTGGCTTCTTCTATCTCGCCAACATTTGCGAAGCAGCCACCTTCCGTTCTACCCAAAGCTGGAATCAATTACCAATATTTCTCCGGGAACACCATTTTCTTTCTTGGGGGCCGATTGCAAAACACGAGAGATAGGCCTATCAATATTGGAAGTGGCCTTGTTGTATTCATACCCTCGATCCTATTTCTCGTGTACTCGTGGGTCACTGCCTCCGCAAAGCGCCTATGAAGACCTGCTGACTGCCTCGATAGTGGCCCTTACTTATCCCAGCATGCCTCCCCTGCCGTTCCCTTTTTCTTCGCTTACCTCTTCTTCTTTTGCATGTCGTCTTTCATCCATGCGTCTGTTACAGATCCTGGAGTAAGGATATCGCCCCTCCCGCAATTGCATTGCATGATCTAACAAGCCTGATTAGATCTTGCCTCGAAATCTGCATCCTTTACCTCCACTAGATGAAGCTGAAGATCCACTTGCGATAGCTCCTCCGACCACGACATGGACAATAATTAAGACAGCAGGTGCAGCCAATGCGGCGATGGACGTCCCTACAAAGTACTGCAAGACCTGCAACATTTGGCGGCCACCCCGCTGTCATCATTGCCGTGTCTGTGATAATTGTATCGAGACCCAGGATCATCACTGTGTGTGGATCAACAACTGCGTGGGTCGTCGCAACTATCGTTACTTCTTTGCATTCGTCAGCTCCGGGACATTGCTCGGCATCTTCCTCATCTTTGCGAGCCTCGGGGATTGCCTGTGGTACGCTTCCGAAAATCACATATCCTTCGACACGGCGATATCACAGCGGCGGGTCCCCTTTGCCATGTTCATATATGGCCTCTTAGCTACCCCGTACCCGCTCTGTCTCTGGGGCTACCACCTTTGGCTGATGGCTCGCGGAGAGACTACGCGGGAGTACCTCAACTCTCACAAATTCCTCAAAAAGGATCGCCATCGTCCCTTCACCCACGGCAACGCTTTGAGGAATTGGCTCGTGGTATTCCTCCGGCCGAGACCACCAACCTATCTACGTTTCAAGGAGCAATACGAGGAGGGCGATCAGCGCTATGGATCGCGGAGAGGCAAGTGGCAAAGACCGCCAAGTGCGGAACATCAAAACGATGCAATGGAGCTGGAAGAACGAAATGGGACTGGGGGCGGCGCCCGCTCTTGATGGCCAGATGAGTAGAGATTCTGATTACTCACTGTATGGCTTTGTCGGTGTGTTCGATTTTTTGCTGGTGACTCAACAGCGTTCTGATGTCGGTTTTGCTTGTATAATTATACCCCCACTTGTCGACCGTGTGTAAGAGGAAGGGCTGGATTTTTCGGTGACAACGCATATAGAGGCTTAGCTTGAGATGTATAATTCTTTGTATGTATCAGCTAATAGGTAGAATTAATAGAATAATTTTGATCTAACGAACTGTTGCCATGACGAGAGTTGTATGAGAATAGTAATACTGGAATGCTGCAGACGAAAGTCGATTGGCTGGCGTCTGATGTGTTGTCTTCTCCTCTCCAAACAACCGCGAAACCTCCCCCCTCGCCCCCTCGCCCCCTCACTCATCATTTCCTATCAACCAGCTACATACATACACGGCTTAACAGCATGTTGCCACCGCACGTCATGGCATTGTAGTGTCTGGCATTAATACTTCTTTTGCAAGCGATTGCCCTTTTCTCTCCAACATCGACTCATCCTACTATTTGCCAGCCTTGTCCGAGCAAACGCGATGCTTTCCATACTTCAAGAACTGACAAGCTCCAACCGAACAAGGCCGGACAAAACGCGTCAACAGACCATAGAATCTGCATTTTCCCGTGTCAATGCCCGCAATGCCTCCAAAGACGCTTCAACGCCCCCATCTCTTACGACTGGTACAAGCGTGACGGACAACTCTAGCGAGCCTGCTGAAGAATCTACGAAGTTAGAGGAGCGTATTGCAAGCCCGGGGCAAGCTGGCCCAAGTGGTCTCAACCATATCAAGAATGCTGTAAACAGCAAGACGGTTCCCTCGACCCGCAGGAACGCACTAGAAGATGGGAGCCCTACAGTATCCGGCGATACACTCGTGGACGATAGGAACGGCTCGCAGGAACGATTCCTCCAGGAGGGTTTTCGGGCACTGAACAAATCTTTCCATCTCGGACCTATGCCAGGAGATGGGCTGCTCTCCTCGAAAGAAGCGTCCGAAGCCAAGAATCGAGGCTCTGCGCGTACAAACATGTTGGATCGGGCATCGAGTGTAGTCGAAAAGACGAAGAGCGTCTTGGGGAAACGAGTTCGAGGAACTACGGAGGCAGGATTAAGTCGCATTCAATCTCTGAAGGGAGACAAGAGGTCAAGTTTGCGGTCTAGGGAGCATGAACGACTGTCCCTCGAGGAACACCAAAAGAAGCGTGCGCGATTCTCGGAAGAGACTACGAAGAAAGTCGTTGCGGTCGAACCTGTGATCCGCAAGAAGACCGCGAAGAAGCCGACGAAGCAGTGGTTGTCCCAGGGGCTTTATGTCGGGCAGGATCGAAATTGGGATGCTAGGCTCACTACAATACAGAATAAAAAAAGGAACCTTACGGGTGACGAGGATGGGAAGCAGAAGAAGTCGATAATGCCGTTACCAATGTTTGCAGGGCACAGGATATTAGAGATGGGTCGGGACTTCAAGCTCCCCTTTGATGTGTTTTCGCCTTTACCGCCAGGACAGCCCAAGCCTGATGAGTGGAAGAAGACACAGAAGAGTAAGATTAGTAGTTTCATCCTCCCAAGCCATACTGATCTATGCCTTCAGATGTATTCGTTGGTGACGCTGCCAATATATGGAAGAAAGCCAAACCTCTCGAACACTCAACATGTATTTGCACCGCGGACACAGGTTGTGACGAGAACTGCTTTAATCGTTTCATGCTTTATGAGTGCGACGAGAGCAACTGTAACCTCGGTGCCGCATGCACAAATCGTAGCTTTGCGGGCCTAAAAGAGCGATGCAAGAAAGGGGGCAAGTATAATATCGGCGTCGAAGTCCTGAAGACCGTCGACCGTGGCTACGGCATCCGCGCCAATCGAACATTCGAGCCATATCAGATCATCGTTGAATACACAGGCGAAATCATCACCCAAGAAGAATGCGATGATAGAATGCACAAGCGCTACAAAGACGCTGAAGTACCCCCCCTCTCCCTTTTCCCTACAAGAGTGATAAAATCTAATGCCTCTCACAGTGCTACTACCTCATGGACTTCGACCAATCCATGATCCTCGACGCCACTCGGGGTAGCATTGCCCGCTTCATCAATCACTCCTGCGCCCCAAACTGCCGCATGATCAAGTGGACGGTTCAGGGCAAACCCCGTATGGCGCTATTCGCCGGCGATAACGGCATCATGACCGGCGAGGAGCTCACCTACGATTACAACTTCAACCCGTATTCCGTAAAGAATGTGCAGGAATGCCGCTGCGGTGCTGAGGAGTGTCGGGGTGTCTTGGGACCGAAGCCGAAAGAGATACGGGAGGCGTTTAAGCCGATTGTTGGCGCCGGGAAGCGGAAGTTCACGAAGATGGTTGAGGGCGCCGTTGAAAGCATTGTTGGCGCAGCGAAGCGACGTAAGATGAATGTGCCAAGCTCGGTGAAAGATGCATTGACGAAAGTGAAACCTGAGCCAAAGAAACCGAAAGTGAAACCCTTGCCTATTGGTTGGGTATATCCGGAAGAGGCACAACCGTTCAAGCGGGTTAACGATGTCGATCCAGAAGCTATTCTTAGAGGGAAAAAGAGGCGGGCTGCCGCAGAGGGTGGAAGGGAAAAGAAGAGTGGAACTATTTCTGGGACAACGCTTGTTGAAAAGAAGGAAGGCCAGGACAGGAGGAGGTCGAGTGCCAAGCTCGAGGATGAAGAGGATACGAAGAGGCCGGACCCAGGGTTGGATCGCGTCGAGGCTATCGCTGCGGAGCTTTTGGACGAAGGGCCTTGGTTGGGGACGTAAGGGCTTTTACGTTCGTTTCCCCTTACCTCGTAAAAGACGGGAAAAGGCAGACACTGCTCTGAGTGGCGGTGGAAGAGATCGGCGTCGATGCGTTCAGGATTGCTCATTAATTTTTTATTAGTGGTTGAAGCGCACGTTCCTTGGATCAAGGTGGACAGCGCATAATGGGATACAAGTTTCTCGTGTCCTTTGTATCCTATCATTCCCGGCGAACTCGAAGAGAATCGGCAGGCATCCCCGTCATTTCACCATTGAAGTCGTCAAAATCCCACCAAGACGAAGCACCTCTGATCATGTTGCTACATAACACGATCCCGTTCTCCCAATCCAACGTCAAGCAATCCATACCCCCCCCCGCCTTTTCTACGAACTGTATCCTCAGTCCAATTGCCCTTCCGAGGAGGCCCTCACCAATTGTCTCAAAGCATTTCCCC
>JAABUQ010002594.1_pt1 | contig 35309 bp, 36 predicted proteins | sample 5560001 | NCBI WGS metagenome assembly JAABUQ01 (sample SAMN10711888, study PRJNA513371) | rock metagenome | isolation source: Antarctica rocks | place: Antarctica: Victoria Land, Finger Mt nord | collected 2015-12-18
CATCGCAAAAGCCAAATCGAGCGCAACGATGCCGCGACCCGCACTCCTTGGCGGCCGCAGCATCGGGCCCGCTAGATTCGGCGCCCGCGCAACGTCCAACTCCGTCAAGCCCTACAGGCTCCTAGAGCTTCCATGTTCCCGACTTTCGGACCCAAAGCGAATCGCTGCGCCGTTTCGACATCTCAGCCGACGGCACTTGCCCGTGATGATCAAAGAGTGTCGTCTGACCTTTCGGATCATCGTTGCGGCGCGTTTTAGCGGTCGCCTGCAGCGACGCGACGTCGATCCAGTAGCGTAACGATGCGTTCGGCAACCGAAAAGGCGGCATCGGGCCGGCGCAGCGCAGCGATGCGGTCGGCCAGTTCGGCGCGACGCTCCGCCGACGTGAGCACACTCGTGACTGCAGCCGCGAGTTGCGCTTCGCTCGTCGCACGGATTGCCACTTGCCGCGAGACAAGATAGCGCGTATTGCGCTCCTCCTGTCCGGGTAGCGGTTTGACGAGCACCATCGGCACGCGCGCTGCGAGCGCTTCCGAAGATGTCAAGCCGCCCGGTTTGGAAAGCAACACATCGCAGGCGTGCATGTAATCGAAGACATTGTCGACGAAACCGTGCACACGCAGCGGATAGGCCGTCATCTCCGCGGCTGCAATAACGCGGCGTTCGAGCTTACGATTGCGCCCGACGATCACGGCTGCCGCAAGCGGCGTACCGACGCGCCCAAGCGCCCGCATCATTTTCTCGAGTGGCCCGATGCCGACACCGCCGCCCATGATCAAGACGATCGGACGATCGCGCGGCAGATCGATTGCCGCTCGCAGTGCGTCGATGCCCAGGCGCGGTGTCGCAAAGCGAGGATCGACCGGAATTCCGGAAAGGACGATCCGATCCGCGCGAACACCGCGCGCCAGCAGCGTCCGGCGCATCTCAGGCGTCGCGACGGAGTAGGCGTCGATATTGTTATAAATCCAGAACGGGTGCACGACGAAGTCGGTGACGATACCGACGACGGGAAGCCCGGGATCGAACTGGCGCTTGTATTCCGACATGACGCCGCACGGAAACGCATGCGTACAGACCACGAGATCGGGTCTGTGATCGTCGACGAATTTGCGCAAATTCGAGGCCGTGTATTGACTGACGAATTTTCGGAAGGCAGGGACGTGCGTCGCGCGTTCGGCACGATCGTAAATATAGCTGTATACCTGCGGAACGGTCTTGACCATCCCGATATAGCCATCGGCGACGACTTTGGAAAAGATGCTCGCGGCATATTTGTACGAGTCGATGGTCTGCGTTTGAATCGTCGGATCGAGCGCGGCAAGCGCGCTGCGGACGGCTTGTGCGGCGGCGGTATGACCGACGCCGACAGCCGCCGAGAGGAAGAGGACCCGCCGCGGCTGCACGCCGGGCGTCAGTGTTCCTCGGGTGCCGACTCCTCGGCGAGCACGAGGAAGTCGTCGAGAATCTCCTGCGCAAGCTCGTCGTCATCGAGGAGCTTGCCGCTCGGATCGGTTACGACGAATTCGTCCGCCTCTTGGCTATACGCAACGGCAAACGCATTGTGGTCTTCATCTTCCACGACGCCGACGATCTCGAACTCATACTTCTTGCCCTCCGTCGTTTCGATGACGAGAACATCTTGCAATTCGACTTTGCCTTCGCCGCCGTGTTCGCCCTCGGCACCGTTGTTCGCGTCGATCTCGGACCTCCTTAGCCGGCGCCGCCGCTAATGCAGATAGCGAGCGACGTTCGCGTTATGTTCTGCGAGCGTTCGTGCAAACGCACTACGACCATTCCCCATGTACACATAGTAAAGATAGTCCGAAGGAGCGGGATGAAAGGCCGCGTCGAGCGACGGCCGGCCGGGGTTCGCGATCGGCGTCGGCGGCAGACCCGGATGCTTATACGTGTTGTACGGGGAGTCGCTGGCCAGATCGGCGTAGCTGATCGTCGTCTTATGGTGCGTGAACGTATACTCGATCGTCGCATCGACCTGCAGCGGCATTCCGCGGCGCAACCGATTGTAATACACGCCCGCCATGAGCGCTCGCTCGCCGTCGGCTTTGGCTTCGCGCTCCACGAGCGATGCAAGCGTAACGATTTGCGGGATGGTGTAGTTGAGCGACTTCGCGCGCCGGGCGGCATCGCTCGGTAGCGCCGCGCGGAACTGATCGGTCAAAATCTTCACGATATGCGCTGGCGACGCCCCCTTCGGGATCAGGTACGAGTCGGGGAAAAGATAGCCCTCGAGCGTCGGCGTCTTGCTTGCGCCGAGTTTGAGCGAACTGTGAAGAAACGCGCGGTCGAAGGTTCGTGCGTCGCCAAATCCGCGTTCGGAAAGCGCCGTCGCGACCTCCTTGGCGGTGAACCCTTCGGGAATGGTCACCCAGCGCGCGATCTGCTGGCCGCCGTCGATGACTTGCTGGAGCACGTCGCTTGCTGTGCGGTGCGGCGAGAACCGGAACTCCCCCGCCTTCATCGCCGCCTGCTCGTGCCGCAGACGCGCGAGTAATTCAAAGGCGCCTTCCGAGGCGATGACGCCGTTTGAAGCAAGGAGGTGCGCGACATCGTGACCCGTCGCACCACGCGGCACGACGAGCGACACTTCGTGCGTTGGCAACGTACGGTCCACGGCGACTCGTTGCCGGAACCAGAACGCACCGATCGCAAGCGCCGCGACGGCAAGAACGAACACCAACGTGAGGCTGCCGACGAGGCGACGCATGCCTTATGTGTTCGCGCTCCGGCGACGACGCGCAAGATATGAATCGAGGATCAGCGCGGCGGCAAGCCGGTCGACGACGCGCTTACGATCCTTGCGCGACACGTCAGCGGAAATCAGCGACCGCGTGACTTGCGCCGTCGTCAGCCGCTCGTCGACGCGTTCGACCGAACCGCCGAACGCACGCGCGAGCACATCGACGAAGAGGTCCATCTTCTGCGCGGCGATGCCCCGCTCGCCCGAGAGCGAGACGGGATCCCCGACGACCAGCGTCGTGGCCGCGTATTCGCGCGCGATCTCGAGAATCGCTTCGAGATCGTCGTGAAGTGACTCCGTTCGCGTCAGCGTCCGCAGCGGCAACGCGAACGACTCGCCGGGGTCGGAAATCGCGACGCCGATGCGCCGCTCACCAACATCGAGTGCGACGATCACGCGCGCTCAGCCATGCACGAGATCCGCGAGCAGCTTCGTGGCTTTGGGGCGACGCCCCAGATGCCACGTGACGAAGGCATCGACCGCGCGCGCGGCGGCCGCGGTCGCAAAGGTCGTGGATTTGACGGCACCGTCGCGCATCGCGCTCAAGCCTCGAAAGTTTGCAACGTCTTCCCGCGCGAGCGCGAAATCGTCGGCGCGGTGTGGCCGGCAACGCTCGCAGGCAAGTCCCCCCGCTTCGATATCCGCCCACGCGGCCATATCGTCGAGCGAATCGCCGCAACGCACGCACGTATCGGATTGCGGCGCATATCCGAGCGTCCCGAGCAAGCGCAATTCAAAGCGTGCGATGAGCTTCGCGGGCTCTTCGGCGTTCGCCAGCGCACGCAGCATCCCGCGCAGCAACGTGTATACGTCCGGCATTTCAAGATCGACTTCGCAAAACGAATCCACGAGTTCCGCGACGACGTGCGCGGTCGCGAAGGCGCCCGGCGCGACGATCGAGCGCCAATGCTCGCATTCGATCGCGGCGCTCGTAATGATATCGAGATTGCGGCCGCGATGCATCGTCAGCGCGGCTTCGGTCACGAATTCCAAGCGCCCCGCGAGCTGGCTCTTCGCGCGACGCACGCCCTTGGCAACCGCATCGATTTTGCCGCGCTCGCGCGTGAACAGCGTAAAAATCTTATCCGCTTCGCCGAGGTTGCGGGCGCGCAAGACGATACCGTGCGTCTTATAGGTGCGTTGACGCTCGCTCACGGCAGAACGAATTCCGCCGGCAGCAAGGCCGCGACGGTCGTCGCCTCGCAGCCGCTCGGCGTCGCGTAGATCACGCGGATGCCGACGCCGAATTCACAGAGGACTTGCCGGCAAGCGCCGCACGGCGGCGTCGCAGAACCAGTCGGCCCGGCGACGGCGATCGCTTCGAACGACGAGCGTCCGGCTGCAACGGCAGCGAAGACGGCGCTGCGTTCCGCGCACATCGAGAGCCCGTAGCATGCGTTTTCCACGTTCGTACCCGTGACGATCGTGCCGTCCGTGCACGCTAAAGCCGCACCAACCGCAAAGTGCGAATACGGCGCATAGGCACGCGCGCGCGCGTCACGCGCCGCACGCATCAATTCCTGATCCGTCACGAGCTATACGCGTTCGGCGTCGAAGGCGATCTCGGCGGGCAGGGCTGGAACACCGTGCGACTTGCCGTTCTTGAAAACATGGACGGTGATGATGCGCCGGCCGCGTGTCCGCTCGATGCGTAAGCGTACGTCGGGACCCGCTTCGATCTCTTCGCCATCGTGCGGGAGCCGGCCGAAAAGTCCCACCGTGAGCCCGCCGATCGTTTCGAATTCCTCGTGCGGCAAATGCAGCCCGAGCCGCGCATTGACGTCTTCGATATTGGTTCCGGCATAGACATACGCTTCGTCCTGCGAAACGATGCGAATCGCTTCTTCCTCGCCTTCGTCGTGTTCGTCACGAATTTCACCCACGATTTCTTCCAGAAGATCCTCCATCGTGACGAGACCCGCCGTGCCGCCGTATTCGTCGACGACGATCGCGAGCGAAAATTTCGCCCGCTGCATCTCGCGCAAGAGTTCCGATACGCGTTTGGATTCGGGCACGAGCGTGATCGGACGCATCAGCGATCGAATCGGCGTCTGCGCGAGCGTCGCGTTGGAAAGCGAGATCAGAAGTTCGCGATCGTGCACGACGCCGATGACAGTATCGACCGTATTTTCATAGACCGGCAGCTTGGAATAGCCTTCGGCGATCACGAGATCGAGCGCGCGGCGCGCCGACGCATCGACCTCGACGGCAAACATATCGGGGCGCGGCGTCATGACTTCGCGCACGATCGTATCGCCGAACTGGATGATCGAATGGATCATCTCGCGCTCTTCTTCTTCGAGCACTTTTTGTTCAGCACCGACGTTGACGATATTGCGGATATCGTCTTCGGTCACGAACAGGCCGGTCGCCGCCGGCAAGACGCCGAAGAGCCTGACCACAGCGTTGGTGAAAAACAAAAAACTCGCATTGACCGGCGTCATCACCCAGGCGACCCGTTCGAGCAGCGGCGCTAGCCGGACCGCCCAGCGCTCGTTATTCGCCACGGCAATCGTCTTGGGGATGATCTCACCGAATGCGAGTAAGAGGATCGTCATGATGATGGTCGACCACAGCGCCGGATTCGGCACGCCGGCACGCACGAAGAGCAATGTTGCGAGCGAATCGGCCGCGAGCAGCACGATCGTGTTGCCGATGAGGATCGACGTTAGAAAGCGATTACGATCATCGAGGAGCCGTAGGACCGCCGCGCTGCCCTTCACGCCACGCTCGACCATGCCCCGTGCGCGCAAGCGCGAGAGTGAGATCAACGCCGCTTCGGAGCCGGAGAAAAACGATGAACCCGCGATGAGCAGGAGCAGCGCACCGATTTCGAGCCCGTGCGAGCTCCACGCGTCGACCGTCATCGGGGAAATTGCACGTGCCGCCGGTCCCGATGCGCGGAACGCGGAGCCGGTAGAGGGTCGTTGTCCAAATTGCCGCCATTATACCACAGGCTTGGAAGGGGTCTCCGGCCGACTCTTGGCCGCCAGTTGAGGCCGATCACGCGTGGACCAAAAAGAACAGCGCGGCGCTCACGCTCGAGCCGAGAATGGCCCCGAAGGCGACCTCCGTGAAACTATGGATGCCACCTTCGACGCGGCTCTGGCTCACCAGAAATGCGAGGAAGAACGCGAGCAGCCCCACGACGAGCGTGCCGCTCAAGAGCGTGATGATCATCGCTCCCGCGAACGCGAGCGCCGCGTGCCCGGATATCGCACCGCCCTGTAGCGGCGAACCACGCCGCCCCGCGAACGCTTTGGCAAAGATCGTCAGCACGCCGACGATCACGAGCGTGACGAAAACGTAATTGCGCGGAATGCCGGCGACGGCAGCCGACACCTTGGCACCCGACGCCGTCACGCCTTCGTAAAAGGCGAGATAGCCGACGATGATCGCCGCCATCGAGACCACGAGCACCGCGGCCGCGGCCGCATCTTTCGCAATTTTCGCAAGCGGATGATGCGCCACCGTCATCAAATCCACGACGGCTTCGACGGCGGTATTGATGAGCTCCATCGCGATAACGAGCGCGATGCAAAGCACGACGATCGCGACGTACGAGCGCTCGAGGCGCAGATACAGCGTCGCGAAGATCGCAAGCGCGGCCGCGATGAGGTGGATGCGCATGTTGCGCTGCGTGCGCGTCGCATAGAGAATGCCTTGAAACGCGTAATCGAACGCGGCCCAGACACGACTATCCTGGACCCGTTTGACGCTCGGCGGCAAGCGCACGGGGTGCATCTCGGACACGTTCGGGCGGCTGCCCGGAGCACCCCTCGCTACGCTAGCGCGGTCGCCATACCTTCGATACCGGTACCGCGACTGGCGGGCCCGCTATCGAAACCTCGGTGCTATGGCCTGGTGTGCCAGGGTTCACGCGCGGGCAGACTCGAACGGGGAATTTATGCCGGCCTGCGAGTTAAAAACGCTGGGAGCTTTTTCCTTTCGAATCGACGGCCGCGCGGTTCGCAGCCCGGCTACGCAAAAAGCTCGGGCGCTGCTGGTGTGTCTGGTCATGCACCGCGCAGCGGAGGTGGCGCGCGAGCGGCTCGTCGAGCTTTTCTGGCCGGACTCCGAACCCGACCGGGCGCGCGAAAGCCTGCGCACGGCATTGTATTCGATTCGGCGCGTGCTGCGCGATGCCGGCTGCGATCCGGACGCGCTTATCTATGCGACCAAGTCCGTCATCCGATGGAACCCCGAGACCGAGTTCGATGCCGAGCGCCTCGTCGAATTCGCCAAACGAGCCGACAGCGAAACGCACGTGCGGGCGCTGGCACTGTACGGCGGCGAGTTCTTGGAGGGAGACTACGACGAATGGGCGGTCGCCGAGCGCGAACGGTTGGCCGGTGTGTACGAGCGGTTATTATCGCGCGCGCACGCGGCCAGCGGCGATGCGGACGTTGCCCGCCGGCTCATCGAGCGCAATCCCTACGATGAAGCGCCGTACCTGACGCTCATCGAAGCGGAGCTGATAGCGGGGCGCATCGCGTCGGCTTCAAAAATCGCCAGAGCGCTGCGCGCGGCGCTTTGCGAGGTGGGCGCGGTTCCCAGCCGCGCGTTCGAAGAACGATACGGACGTCTCGAAGACGTCGATCGCGAAGAGCCGGCGCAACCACAACTTGCCTTTTGCGGCCGTAAAGGCGAGCTCGCACGGATTCGCGATCTGCTCGACGCGGGGACGGTTCGCGAAGACCGCCTTGTCGTCGTTCACGGCGAACCCGGCATCGGAAAGACGTGGTTTTTTGAACGAGCGTTCGGCCTCGCCCGGAGCGCCGGCCTCGACGTGCGGCCGGTACGTTCGATCGACGGCGACCCGCGGCCGTTCGGTATGTGGGGCACGTTGTATGAATCACTCGCCCTCGGCGATTTCGCCGCCTATCTGAGCCGGGCCGAAGGCGATATTAGACACCGGCTCGCTGCGACACTCTGCGGTGCATTCGCAAAGCGTACGCTCGTCTGCGTCGACGACGTGCAGTATCTTCGCGACGATCAATTGGCGATGCTGGAGCCGTTCGTACGCGCCGCGCTTGCTGCGGGACACGTCGTCTGCCTCGGTACGCGGCCCGAAGGTCTGCGCGTGCTCGACGCCCGCTTCGGCGACACCGCGCGCGTCGAACTCGCGCTCGAGCGGCTCGTGCCGGCGGAACTGGCCGACGGTCTCGAGGCCGCGGGCTTCACGAACGTTACCGACTGCGCGCAGGTGCTCGCGAAGAAGACGGGCGGCCTACCACTCTTCGTCGCGAGTCTGCTCGAAACGCTAGCAAAACACGGCGGTCTGCGGCGTGATGGCCGGCGCTGGACACTCGCGCGCGACGCTCTGGGATCGATCGCGTTGCCACGCACGCTTGCACGTTCGATTGAAAGCCGCATTCGTGCGCGCGGAGATTGCACAGCGGCGGTCGCATGCGCTCTTGCGCTCGAACCCGAGGCAAATGCCGACGACGTTGGGACCGTTCTCGGCTTCGAAGAGAACGTCGTTCTCGATGCGCTCGACGACTTGCTCGCCCTTGGGATCGTCGTCGAACCGGCCAGTGGAGATCGCTTCGCCTTCGCGCACGATCTGGTACGCGATGTCTCGGCTACGTTGTTGAATCGCAACCGCCGCGAACGTCTCCACGCCGCGTTCGCGGATCGTCTCGCAGGCGTCGGGGCCGGCGCCGGATTAATCCGCCGCGCCCGGCACGAATTTGCCTCTGAGCGTTTTCTCGCCGCAGGGCAAACGTACTATGACGCGGCAGGCGATGCGATGCACGTACGCGCTTTCAATGAGGCTAGTGCCCGCTGCGACCTCGGTTTGGAAGGCCTTCGGAGAGCGCCGGAAAGTAACGCGGCGAGCGCGGTCGCCGCGGCTCTATGTGTGCGCAAGGCCGCCATCGGCATGCGGTCCGGCGGTATGGAAAAAGCTCTTGCGGCAGCAAAGTCGGCGGTCGTCCACGCGCGCGCTTCGCGAGATCCGCGCGTTCTGGCGCGCACGCTGAACATGAGGGCTGGGATCTACGACAACGCGCACTTGTGGCACGATGCGTTGCACGACGCGCAGGCGGGACTCGACATCGCAAACTCGCTCGACGACGCGAACTGGCGCGCGAAACTCTTGATGCGCATCATTAGCGCGCATCAGAGCCTTCACGATCATGCCGCGGCGTCAGCCCTTGGAGACGAGGCAATCGCCGCCGCCATCGCCGGGAATGATCCGGTGACCGTCGCCTGCGCCGCCGGGACCGTTTTTCGAGGCCGGCTCGTCGTCTGGAACTTTGCGGAGGCGCAGCGATCCCTCGAGCTGCAAGAGGTCTGGACGCGCCGCTGCGGCGCGTTCAGCGAGAAGTATGCGGCCCGAAATCGTGCCTTTTTTTGGTATCACGTAGGCGAGTTCGATTTGGCGTTGCAGGCGCTTCCCAGCTCTGAAGAGGTCCTGAAAGCAGCCGACCAGATGATCCCGTCCGACATCACCGTGTCCGTCGGAGACCTCCTCATGTCACTTGAGTTATTGCAAGCACTTGTTGGAGCAGCGCGAGGCGACCTTGGGCCGTCGTTCCGGCTCAGTACCCTTGGGCAACGGCTTCCGGATATCGCATGGAATACATTAGCGCTGCACTGTATGAAGGCAGCGCGAATCGACGCCTTGCTCGCGCGCAACGCCCCGGAAGATTCAGAGCACGCTGAAGCGCTGACCGAGACGGTCGCCGACGACGATTTCGCGGCAGCGGATTTCGACCGTGGTTCCGTGTACACGCCATACGTGCTGCGCGCGCGGGTCGCGGCCCGGCGGCGCTTACCCGGGGCGAACGTCCGCCTCGCGACTGCGGTCGACGCTGCGGAACTCGATGCAAAACGTGCACCAACCGACTTTTTTCGCGCGTTGCACGGTCTGGGCGAAGCCGCCGACGAGATCGGAGCTTCTATGCTGGCACAGCATGCGTTCGCTCTGCGCGATATTCAGCTTGAACGTCACGCTCGAGCTAAAAGCGACTGTACGGTTTTTGCGTACCGATAGGTCCTGACTCGACGAATCACCGATACGGCCGTAAAGCTCCATAACCTAACGCCCGGCGACAATGCAGGACCTACGATTCGGCCCCAAGCGCGGGCGCGCGAGATACGGAAACACGAAAGCCGGCGAATCGCTCGCCGGCTTTCGTACGTGCCGTTGACCGGCCTCGTCAGTAGACGAAGTGCCCGAGACCGGCGTTTCCTTGCTGCGTGAAGTACAACGAACCGACCGCATCGACCGCGAGATTATTGATGGAAGTCGGTGGCGTCACCGGGATTTGGGTCAACGTGATCGTCCCGACGGTGTTGACGCGTAGGAACTTACCGTCGCGCCCGTCTTCAGAGAAGAACACGTTGCCATCGGGGGTTGCGGCCACGATCGCCCCGCCGCGGGAGGCGAGGTCGGCGCGGCCGCTAGGCACAAGGAACTCCGTCACCGTTCCCGCGGGCGAGATCTTTGCGATACGGGCACCCTGAGAGCCGCTCTCGTTGAACCAGAGGTTGCCGTCTGCACCGGCTGCGATCCCCGAAGGATTGGAATTTGGAGTCGTCACGGGGAACTCGTCCGCTGTTCCCTTGTTCGGGCCCGTTACGTTGTAGCGGGCGATGAGGCCGTTGCCGAATTCGCAAATCCACAGATTCCCATCGGGACCGCTTGCGATGCCCATCGGATTTGAATTCGCGGAGAAGAGCCTCGCGAGCTCTTGCGGATTCGTCGCGCTCGCCGGTTTCGTCGGATCGAGCCGGCCGAGAAGATTGCCCGAAAACGGCTCGGTGAAGTAGAGCGCCTTGTCGGATCCGAGCGCGATCTGGCTACCAACCGGGTTGTTACCGGAGGGCAGAGGATAGAACCCGATCGTGCCGTCGCTGGCTCGGATAGAACCGGCGTTGCCACTCGCGATGAAGTACAGGTTCCCATCACCCGGACCGTTCGTGATATCGATTGGGGTGATCGGTTGGTTGAGGGCAGTCTTGCCCAGCGCGTACGAGTGGAGCAGCTTGCCGTTGGGATCGATGACGTCGATCGCATTCGCGGTTTGGTCGCCGAACCAATAGTTGCCGTCGGGGCCTTTGGCAATACCGCTGAGGTTATCGCCGTTGAAGGCACCCTTGCTATAGGTAGCCGCCACGCCCGAGGTAATCGTCAGCGTGGCCGGCGTGACATTCGCGGGCGGCACACCCGGGGCCGTCGCGGAGAACGTTGCACTGGAAAGTTCGGCGCCATTGTAGGCAATCGTGAGCGCCGTCGCCGATGGGCCCGCGATGGTTGCAGCTGAAAGCGTCGTGGCTCCGCTCGCATCGCTATTGGTGAGCGTAATCGGCGCACTGAAATTGCCGGGTCCAACGATCGTATTGCCGTCGGCGTCTTGCGCGTTCACCGTCAGGGCGATGTTGGCGGCGGTGCGCACGAAGGTCGCACCCGGATTGACGCTGAGCACGATCTTCGCGACGATGCCGTTCAACGTGATCGCAACGTTATTCGGAGCGTTGGCAGCGATGGCCGCCGACATCACGGCCGTCGAAAGCGCGCGCGCGTTCGACGGCTCATTACCTGTCGCATCGACGGCCTGATCGTAAGTCGTTATGCTGAAACTGTCGGTGCCGACCGGCGCGGGAACGTTGACGGTACACGTCAGGGTTCCACTCGAACTCGAACAATTGGGCGCGCTTGGAGTGAGGTTGGCAAGCGTTGGGGCGTAGTACCGTCGACGCCGATCGAGATCGATTGCGTGCTCGCGGAGATATACATGGGCTTCAGTGCCGTCGGTCTCAGCGACGCCGCCAAAGGCACCTTGACGACGAAATGCGCAACGCTTGCGACGCTCGCCGCGTGGTTGGGACTAAGACCACTCGCTGTCGGTGGTACCGAATTCGAGCCCCCGCTGCAACCAGCGAGAGCGGCTATGCACACAAGAGTGCAAGCGATGCGGCGCATTAGCGATTCCCCTTTCTACGCGATTGAATGATAACGCCCGCGGTCGTGACGCTGACGCCAACCGACGCTGTGTTCCCGGCGGTATCGGTGATCGTTATGGTGGCGCTGCCGGCGCCGACGCTTGTGACCGTGAATGAACCGGCCGAACTCGGCGTAACCGTTGCGATCGACGGGCTGCTGCTCGTCGCGCTGAACGTACCGGTGTAACCGCTCTCGGAGGCGGTGAACGCGGCGCTTTGTCCGGTCGCGGTAAACCCAAGCGACGGCGGGGTCACGCTGATCGAACCCGGCAGCGCCGACGGCGATGACGACGGCGACGCAGACGCTGACGGCGATGACGATGGCGACGGCGACGGCGACGCCGACGGCGATGACGATGCCGACGGCGACGGCGACGGCGGCGGCGATGCTGATGGCAAGGGCAAGACGTGTGATGGGCTAGTCGGCTGCGGCGTCAACGTGACGCTGCCGCGGTCGCACGCGACGAGTATCGCTGCCGCAACGATTGGCGCGAGCCGTGCGCCCCCGCATGAGGCGCGAAGCAATCGGTTCATAGTATTCATCTCCTTTTAAATCGACGGAGCGATCGTCGCCCGTCGCACATGTAGTGGGTTGCTCGGGGCGTCATGGGCGCGACGGCGGCGCCGTTTCAATTCCAAAATCCCATACGGATTGCCACGGCTCGCCGCTGCCGCTGAGCGCGGGAGCCGCGGTTTGCGCCGCGTCGTCCTTTTGCGGACGGAGCGTGATGCCGTATTGTCCGGGGCTCAGCGGCGTTTGCGGCGTAAGACGCACGTGACCGCGGCCGAGCGACTGCACGGTGACCGGTATGCGGTGTTCCGAGAATTTCGGTGCGGAAAGTCCGTTGCTCGAAAACTGCCGTTCGGTCTGCGAAACGAGGCGCCAGTTGTCGCTCGTCGGCGACAGGTTGATCAGCACGGGTTCGTAGACGCTTCGATTGACGCCCGCGACGCCGTCATAGGACAGTTCGAACGACGGCGTCTGCGTTGCGACGGAGACGCGCGCGTTCGTGCCGGCGAGCGCCCAGGTATCGCGCTGCGTCGGATTCTTTGGTTTATGACCGAACAATCCCATGAGTGGCGCCGCCATTCCGACGAACGGGATCGCCGCAACGGCGCCGAGCGAACCGGCAGCGACGCCGGCGGCGCTCCCCGCGATGGCGGCCGCGTTGCTCCCCTGCATGCCGCCGGCGTCGGTGACAGCTTTCGCATTGCGCAGTGTGGACGCGCTCAGTTCGTGCCGCTGGTTTCCGACGATCATCCAGGCGTGCTCGGTGTTGTCGGGTAGAACCCGTGAGCTGTGGAACGTGCCGGCATCGGCCGCCGAGTTCGGATTTGCAAGCGATCCGAGCGGCGCGACGAAGCTGACGATGAGAAATGCGGCGGCATGCGTGCGCCGCGATAGTTTACGCATCATTCGATTCCTTTCGGGGGATCGGAAGTGTTGTTGATGAGATCGAGCAATGCGCGTAACTCATCGGGCCTTGCGACGGTCCATGACTGCCTCGTCCGTACGTCGGTGACGCGGCACTTGACCGTCTCGGGGGACAGGTGTAAGAAGCGCAGTACGTAGACGGTGCTGCGATCGCTCGGATCAATGGTCGTGCTCCTACGAGCGCACGGCTCGAATACTACGGTACCGAACGGTGCGTGAACGATTCGTGAAATCGGCGAAGACCGACATTCACGAAGCCATGCTTTCGGCACGTCGTCGAAAAACGTCGCATCCGGAGCCCGATCATGTGGACCCGTAATAGCGAAGGCCGAGCGCGGCCGTCACGCCAAATATGGCGACCGACTCATCCGCCGCGGTTTTCGCGAACCTCTGGGACGTCAGCGCCAATGACGAGATGTATGCCGGGCATCGGGATTGCCACTCTTCTCATGGCATTGCGCGCGAGCGTGCGTGGCGAGCCGGAGGCCGGAGCTGTCCTCGCTACGCGCGATCGTATGGCCAAGCCAGGCCAATCGCCGCGGCAAGCCGCTTCTCTTGCCGAAGCATGCGGCGGCGATCGCTCAGTTCCTCATGATCGTGACCGAGCAAATGCGCGACGCCATGCACGAGAAGCCGTTCGATTTCGTCGTCGAGTCCGGCCTCGTACGCGGCGGCTTGACGCACGGCGACATCGACGCTGATGATGATGTCGCCGAGCATCAGCTCCGGCTCGTGGACCCCGGGCTTCTTCGGAGCGGTGAACGGCTCGTACAGCGGAAAGCTCAAGACGTCGGTCGTGCGGTCTTTCTCGCGATGTTCGCGATTGAGGCGCCGCATCGCCGCGTCGCCGACGAACGATAGCGAGAGCGACGCATCCGATCGCCCGATCGCTGCGAGCAGGCTCAATGCCGAACGCTCGATCCGGCGCATGCCGATGCGATGCTTGCGGGTCGCATTGCGCAGGTAGATCACCCGCGGGCGGCAGCAAGGCGCGCGTACGCGCCGACGATCTTTCCGACGAGCGGGTGACGCACGACGTCCGAGCCGTCGAGCTCGACGATGCCGATATCGTCGACCCCGGCGAAGAGCGCGGGGACGTCGTGCAAGCCGGAGCGCACGCCGCGCGGCAAATCGACTTGCGTGATATCGCCGTTGACGACCATCTTCGAATTCGCGCCGAGGCGCGTCAGGAACATCTTGAGTTGCTCCCGCGTCGTGTTCTGCGCTTCGTCGAGGATCACGAAGGCGTCGCTGAGGGTTCGGCCGCGCATATACGCAAGCGGCGCGACTTCGATCGTCCCGCGTTCGACGAATTTGCCCGCGACCGCGTCGTCGAGCAGTTCGCCCAGTGCATCGTACAACGGCCGGAGATAGGGATCGACTTTCTCTTTGAGATCGCCCGGAAGAAAGCCGAGCTTCTCGCCGGCCTCGACGGCCGGCCGGCAAAGCACGATTTTACTGACGTCGCGTGCTCGCAGCGCACGCACGGCCATCACCATGGCAAGAAAGGTTTTGCCCGTTCCGGCGGGACCGATCCCGAAGGTCAAGGTGCGCGCGGCGATCGCGTCGACGAGACGTCGCTGCCCCTCGGTCCGGGGGCGAATCTCTTTGCCGCGTTGCGTCGTGAAGAGCGTCTTCGGGTGCGACGACGGTGCGGCGCGGGCACTCGATTCGCGCGCGGCGAGCACCACGTCGTCCGGCGTGAGCTGTGCGCCGCCATTGACCGCTTCGCGCATGCGCGCGAGGATCTCGCTTGCGGATTCGACCGCGGTCGCGGTGCCGCTCAGGCGCAGGCGGTCGCCATCGAGATTGACGACGACGGGGACGAGCCCTTCGAGCGCGGTGAGGTTGCCATCGAGATGGCCGCAAAAGTTCAGAGGATCTCGCACCCCGGCGAGTTCGAACGAACGTTCCGTCCGTGCGTCAGGCAGAACAGATTCCCCGCATGTACCTCGTTGAACGCCGCGCAAAGGAAAAGGGTTCTCGTTACGGCCGATGCGGCGGCTCGTTTCGCAAGGCGACCGGTGGCGCGAGTGCTTCGGCGAGCACCAGGGCGGCGAGCAACGGGCGACCGCCGGCGAACGCGGCGAGCAGGGCGTTCGATCCTGCCGGGCGGCCCGCTTGCGGGACGACCTCGACGCGCGTTCCAAAAATGTCATCGGCATCGGCGCGCGGCAACCGCAGCGGGGGCGCTGTAACCCGTGGCTTCGGCGGCCCGGGCGGGGTGCTCGCCGCAACCGGCAGCTGGCGCTGCGCCGCTGCCACGCGAGCTTCGCGGATCTGTCGCGCGATGCGCTCGGCGAAGAAGCCGACGATATCGTCCACGCTTATTGTCCCGGCGGTTTGGGCGCCTGCGGAAGCTGCGCGCCGGTCGTGTCGGGCGGCGCGACCCCGGTTCCAATCGCACCGCGCATATCGGTATCGGCCTTGAGGTTATTGAGTTTGTAGTAATCCATCACACCGAGATTTCCGTTCCGGAACGCCTCGGCGATCGCTTGCGGAATCTGCGCTTCGGCCTCGACGACTTTCGCGCGCATGGCCTGCGTCGTCGCCTTCTGCTCTTGCTCGGCCGCAAGCGCGCTGTATTGACGTTCGGCAGCTTTCGCTTGCGCGATCCGGCGATCGGCTTCCGCTTGCGACGTCTGCAGTTCAGCGCCGATATTTTTTCCAACGTCGACGTCGGCGATATCGATCGAGACGATTTCGAAGGCCGTTCCCGCATCGAGGCCCTTCGCAAGGACCGCTTTCGAGATGCGATCGGGATATTCCAACACTTCTTTATGATCTTGCGCGGCGCCGACGGCGCTGACGACGCCTTCCCCGACACGCGCGACGATCGTCGGTTCACCCGCACCACCGACGTACCGGTCGAGATTGGTCCGGACGGTGATGCGCGCCTTGACGTTGAGCTGAATACCGTTCTGGGCGACGCCTTGAAAGATCGGCGTCTCGATGACGCGCGGGTTGACCGATTGCTGCAGCGCCTCGAGCACGTTGCGGCCGGCAAGATCGATCGCGGCGGCGCGTTGCCAGCCGAGCGGAATCTCTGCGCGCTGCGCCGCGATCATCGCAAGCGTAACGTTTTCGACGTTCCCGCCCGCAAGATAATGCGACTGCATTTGATCGACGGTCAGCGGCAAGCCGGCTTTACGCGCGCGCACGAGATTGGTCACGATGACCCCCGGCTGAATGCCGATGAGCCGCATGCGAATGAGCGACGTGATCGAGAGCGGCACGCCCGCGGCAATCGTCCGGATCCAGAGCCCGAGCGGAAAATAATAGAAGAACAGAATCAATCCGAGAAGGATCGCAACGACGATCACGGATGCGGTAAAACCACCCACGAGCTACCTTTCCTCGGATACCGGTGTGACAAAAACGCGCGAGCCCTGCACGCGGCTGACGCGCACCGCGGAGCCCGCCGAAACGAAATCGCCCTCGGTCAACACGTCGACCCGTTCGCCGTTCACCTGTGCCACGCCGGCCGGCCGTAAATACGATGTCGCGATGCCGGTGTGGCCGAGCAGCGCCGTAAAATCACGGCTAGCGACGTAGTCCGAACCTTGGACGTCCGCGAACGTGATGCGCCGGAAAAAAGCGCTTTCGGGAAAAACGCGCGTCGAAAGCACGATGAAAATCGCCGAAAGCACGATCGCTATCGAAAGTGCCTGGGCCGCGACGAAGATGAACGAGAGCCCAAAAGCGAGCACCACCGCAGCGACGAGCGCGATCACCCCGAGCGCGCCCGCAAGGCCATGCCCCGGAAACACGTGCAACTCGAAGAGGATCGCAAGGACGCCCGCAATCGCGAGTGCGATCACGATGCCGTCGGAGAAACCAGCGTATACGTGCGTGCCGAAGAAGAGTCCGAGCGACGTGACGCCGAGCGCGCCCGCGATGCCGTGCAGCGTTTGCATCTCGACGATCAGCCCGAGGACGCCGAGCGAGAGCAAGATGCCACTGACCTCAGGCGACGTCGCGAAGCGCGCGAGCGATTCCCCCCACGTATACGTCGCATTCGCGATGGTGCCGTGGATGCCGGCATACGCGAGCGCGCCGGCGAGCGTCGGCGCGATGGCGTCAGCGACGTGGGCGCGTTTCGCTTCGTCGGCCGTAAACGACAGAATCGCACCGGCCTTTTTGTAGGCCGGTGCATCGACGCTCTTATCGACCATGGCGGCCGCGAGCGTCGCGTCGCGATGGTTGCGCGCTGCCGTCGAGGCGAATTCGGCCCGCAGCGCGCTGACGTGTTTGGGGTCGTTCGGAATCGGCTCCGCCGCGCCGATACTCGAGCCCGGGGCCATGACGATCGTCCGCGCGGAAAGTGAGATCAAGGCACCCGCGCTATAGGCACGCTGCGAAATATAGGCAATGGTCGGGACCTTCGCCGCAAACATCGCGTCGCGGATCTCGAAAGCCGCGCTGACGAGCCCGCCCGGCGTATTGACGTCGAGCACGAGCGCCGAGGCATGCTCGGCGTTCGCCTCCGCGACCGCGCGCTCGACGAGGTGCGCCATGCCTTCGTCCACGGTACCCGAAATGGGGACCACGACGACGCGGCCGGGGCCGCCATCACGGGCGGCGCCGGCAAGGCCGGCAACGCCCAGAAGAGCGGCGAGCGTGAACAGCGCGAGCCGCACGATGCGAATCATAGACCTGCGTACCTGCCGCGAACGGCAAAGTTGCGCGGCCTACCCGGCGAGCGCTTTGAGTTCGTCGGAAACGACTTGACGGATCGTATTGCCATCGGCTTCGCCCTTGAGCTTCGGCATCAGCAGCTTCATCGCCGAGCCCTGGGTTCGCTCGCCGGCCGGCATCGCTGCGAGCTCGGCGTGCACGATCGCCCGGATGTCGTCGACCGACTTCTGCGCAGGCAGAAACCTTGCCAGAATCTCCCGCTCGACCCGCTCTTTCTCGGCGAGTTCGCTGCGGCCGGCCTTTTCGTATTCGGTGATTGAATCGGTCCGCTGTTTGACGAGTTTTCGGACCACGTCGAGCTGATCGGACTCGTCGAGTTCGCGCCCCGCCTCGATCTTCTTATAGGAAAATGCGGAGATCGCCGAGCGCAGTGTATCGAGGCGGATCTGTTCCTTGGCTTTCATCGCTTCCTTGAGTTCCGAAGCGATGCGGTCTTTGAGCATCACGTTTCTTTCCCGCTTTACGCGAAGGGCGCCGGTTTCGCGGCGCCCTTCGTCTTACACGCTTAGACGCGCCGTTTGCGCGCCGCGGCCGATTTCTTCTTTCGGCGGACGCTCGGCTTCTCGTAATGCTCGTGTTTGCGAGCCTCGGCGAGAACGCCGGCTTTTTGGGTGGCTTTCTTGAAACGGCGCAGCGCACTCTCGATCGTCTCACCCGGTGCAACGCGTACTTCCATGAACAACCCTCCCTTCAAAGCCCGGCACAGCCGGTAAAATCGCGCAGATCCTCACAAACGCGAGAACAACTGCATGAATGTAACATACCCGCCCCAGAGCGTCAATTCGAGTTGACCGCGCGGCGTTATCCGGGCGGCCACCCCATGGGGCGTCCACCCAAGACGTGCAGGTGCAGGTGATTGACCGTTTGACCGCCGTCGACGCCCTCGTTGACCACGACGCGGTAACCACCCGGGCACGCCGCTTGGCCCGTGCGTGATGCCAGTGCGAGGAGTTCACCGACTTCGTCGCTCGGCGCTGCGTAGACGAAGTCGCTGAGATTCGCTGCATGACGTTGCGGGATCACGAGCAGATGCGTCGGTGCTTGCGCGTTAAGATCGCGAAACACGAGCGCGCGCTGACTGCGCTCGACTTCCTGCGCGGGGACCTCGCGCCGAAAAATCTTGCAAAACACGCAGTCGTCGCTCACGAACCGGCCTTTGGTTTCATCGTGATGAAATTGAACGATGTATCGGGGCTCGCCGTCACGCCGTCGACGTTCGTTTTTGCGGCGAACGATACGACGGAGTGGACCAGCGGAATCGCCGGTGCCTGATCGTGGATGAGGGCGTTCGCCTGACGGTAGATTGCGGCGCGTTTCGTTTCGTCTATCGTCTGCTGACCCGCAAGCATCAGTTTATGGAAATTCGGATCGCGCCAGAACGAGTAGTTCTGCGCTTGACCTTTGACCGCACTATCCTGATCCAAAAGGGCATACATGAAGTTGTCGGGATCGCCGTTATCGCCCGTCCAGCCGATCAAACACATCGGGTGTTCGCCGTTACGCACCTTCGTGAGGAAGACACCGAGTTCGAGCGGCTGCAGGGTCACGTCGATACCGGCGGTTTTGAGATCGCTTTGGATCGCTTCAGCGACGCGCTGCGGTTCGGGCATATAGGGCCGCGGGGACGTCGGATAGTACAGCTCCGTCGCGAAATGCGCTTCGCCGGCTTGCGCGAGCAACGCTTTGGCCTTCGCGATGTCGTGCGGATACGCTTTGACGGCGGTGTTCTCGCCGAGCATGCCGACCGGTGTCCAGTTATTCGCGACCGTCGCGCCTTCGCTGTAAAAGCTCTTCGCTAGCGCGGGAATGTCGATCGCATAAGCGATCGCCTGACGCACGAGGAGACTGGCGAAGGGTTTTTTCTCGGTATTGAGCGCGAGATACGAAACGTTATTCGACGGCGGGTGATATAACCTGAGACCAGCCTGATGTCCGAGGTCCTTCGCATCGTCGGGACGCGGATCGGACAACATGTCGATATCGCCCTTCTTCATCGAAAGGACGCTCGTCGATGGGTCGGGGATATCGCGCACGATGACCGTGGCATACGCGGGCTTGACGCCCGCGTAGCTCGGGTTCGCGGCCAGCGTGATGTGATCGTCGTGCGCCCATTCGGCGACCGTATAGGGACCGCTCCCGACCGGCTGCTGATTGAACGCTTCGGCACCCTTCTTGATGGCATCCGGCGACCCGATCGCAAACGACGGCATCGCGAGATCGTGCAACAGCGGGGCGGACGGCGCGCGCAGATGGATCACGAACGTCGCCCGGTTCGGCGCAGCGACGCTCGCGATCGCGCTTTTCGCATCGAAACCGGCGAACATGCTCGCGTAATACCCGTAGGGAAAATTGCCGCGATACGCGTTCTTCGAATCGTGCCAGCGGTCGAAATTGAACTTCACCGCGACGGCGTCGAGCGGTGTTCCGTCGCTGAACTTCAAGCCCGGGCGCAGCACGAACGTCCACGTTTTCCCGTCCTGCGAGGTTTTCCACGACGTCGCAGCATCGGGCCGAATGTCGAAGCCGCCCGGCTTGAAGCGCACCAGGTTTTGAAAAACTTCCTGCGCGATCGTCAGCGACAAGCCATCGGTCTGCGTCGCGGGATCGAGGCCCACCGCATCTTTCACCCGCGCGACGATGAGCTGCGCCCCCGTCCCGCCCGCGCTGCCGAGCGACGCCGTCGACGAAGACGAGGAGCCGCTTCCGCATGCGCAGAGTGCAAGCGAGCTCATCAACGTCGCGCACAGCGTGCGTTTCAACGGCTACCTCGCAATGGTGAACGTCCACGTACGCGTCGACGTGTTGCCCGCGGCATCGACGACTTTGACCGTGACGGTAACGGGTCCATTGGGCAGATCGACGCCGGGGCTATAGGTGATGAAGCCGTTCGTTCGCGTCGCCGCCGACGTGACGTCGTGGCCGTTGACTTCGAGCGCAACGCTCGAGGTGTTGATCGCGATCTCGGTCGGCGCGGCATAGGTAGCGAAGATGCTCGGCCGCGCATTGTTGATGCGCTGCCCCGCTGGAGGCGCGACTTCGCCGATCACCGGCGGCGTCGAGGCGGCCGAAAGTGTTTGGGCCGCTTGCGTGCGCGGGGCGGCATTCGCGCCGACGTTCAAGCGCCCATAGACCGGCACTTGCGTGACGTTGAAACGGTCGGGAATCGCGTAGTGCGCCACGTAGGTACCCGGCTGCGTCTCCCGCATCGGCAGATTCGCGAGCAGGTCGCCAATCTCAAAGGTGGCGCGGCCGCCGGGCGTGCCGTGCATGACGACATCCAAACTTTCGCCCGTCTTGAGCGGGCGCGTCGTCGAGAGCGTCACGCTCGCAATCTGCGTGGCGCTCGGCGTGCCGGGCACCGGCGTCGCCGTCGTGGCGACCGCGGCAAGGGTGCGCGATGCGACGATCTGGCGCAATTCGCCGCTTTCGGGATTGCTTCGCACGGTGACGTAGTCGCCGACCTTGAGCTCCTCGAGTTTCGCCGCGGCGCTATTGAGCGCGATCTCGGTCGTTTTGCCCGGGGTGACGACGCGGCCGTTAGCGAGCACGAACGCGTACGCGGCGACCGCGGCGACCGTGCCGCTCGTCGATTTGTAAAAATCGAAGATCGACACGACGCGGCCGTCCTTCGCGAGAATTGCGTGGACCGCATCCCCGACGCGAAGATCCGCGACCGCGCCGCGGAGTTGCGAGTGGATCGTGACGTCTTCGGCCCAAATCTTCGCATCGGAGGTGATCGAGACGGTGCGCGACGTACCGCCGCGCACAACGGTGAGCGACGGCGGTTGCGAATTGACGTCGATCGCGGAGACGACGCCTTGCACGTCGGTTCCTCCGCCGGCACGCTGCTGTTCCGTCCTGCTCGTCCGGCCGATGTACGACGACACGATCTCGACGCGCGCGCTGCGCTGGTCGTACGAAGCGCTCGCTCCAAACGCGGCGACGAGAAGTTTGAGCGGGACGTAGATCGTCCCGTCGATATCGGTGATGGGCGCGTCGAGGGAGATCGGCGTGCCGTTGACGACGGCGTTGCGTGAATTGACGCCAAAACTCACGGAACCCGTCGGCAATTTCGCCGTCATCGTCGGACCGCTGCGCATGACCGCGATCCCGAGCGCCTCGAACACGTCGCGAAGCGGCACGAGAATCCGGCCGTTGACGCTCTGCGGCGGCGTATCGGTCACGAGCGGTTCGCCGTTGATCGCAATCGAAATCGCGCGCAGGGGTTTCTCGGCCGTGTCGGCGCGCGACGCGGCCGAAACGGGCGCTACGAGCGCGGCTGCGAGCGCGCCGCACAGAGAACCCAACGCCACCACTTTCATCGCGCGGAACACTCCTCCAAGACGGTGCGATACACCTCGGCCGTTCGCTCCGCGCAGCGGTCCCATGTCAGCGTGTGCGCGAAACGGCGCGCCTCCTCGTGCGCCGCCGGCGCCGTGAGGGTTCGGTGCAGGTGCGCCGTCAGCGCAGCGACATCACGCGGCGCGAAGGCGTCGACATACGACCGTAAAACGCCGGGAACGGCATCCCGGCACGCGATCACGTGCGTCCCCAGCGCGGCGGCCTCGAGCATCGGCAATCCAAAGCCTTCACAAATCGCGGGATGCACGAGCGCGACCGCCCCGCGATAGAGCGCTGGGAGCTCCTCCGCACGCACGTCGCCGAGGAAACGCACGCGTCCGCGCGCGCGTCGCGGCGCAACCGCGCTTTGCGGAAAATCGTCCGAGCCCGTCAGGTAGAGGTCGATATCGAACGCCGGATCGAGCGCCTCCCACGCGGCGAACAGGGTCGCGAGATCCTTGTGCGGCTTATGGTTGCCGACGTAAAGAAAGTACGGGCGCTCGGCGGCAACGCGTGCGACATCGGTGAAATATCGATCGTTGACGCCGAGCGGAACGACGACGACCTTGCGCGGCGCGACGCCGAGATACCGTTCGAGGTCGTCGATCGTTCGCTCGTCGTCGGTGATGACGCGAGCCGCGCGCGCGCAAACCGTTCGCACGACGGTTGCGTAATACGGCTTGACCCGGTTTTTGAAGAGCGCCGGAAAGCGCAGGTGAATCAGGTCGTGGATCGTGACGATCGTCGGCCGCAACCCGAAGAGCGGCGCATAGACGGCGAGATGATGCACGAGTCGAGGTCGCATGCGATGCAGACGCCAGGGCAATCCGATCTGCTCGCGCACGTCGAGTGCGCCCGCTCGCGCGACCGTCGTGAAACGCAGATCTGGTGCGACCCGCGGCAAGCGCTTCGCCAGTTCTTCCGCGTACGCCGTCATACCGACGGACATGTGACGCATGCGCGGCAAATCGAGCGCGACATCGCTTTCCCTCACGCGACGAGCGCTTTGAAAGCGACGGCGACCGGATAGCTCGCGGAGGCGAGCGCAACGTAGAGGCCGCGCCACCCGTCGCGCCAGGCGCCGCGTCCGACAATCAGCCACGCTGCGCGCAGCGGCGCCGTCGCAAGCGCGCACACGAGTGCCACAGGCGACGGTCGCACGCCGCGCGCTTCCAGCGACGTATAGCGCGCAAACTTCGTGCGATACGCACCGACCGTCGGATACGAGTCGTGGACGAGCGTCCCGCCAAGCGATCCGATCTCGCCCGGCACGACCCAGCGTTCGTGAATCTCGGCGCTGCCGCCGGCTGCGGGCTCCGCGACGAGCAAGGCACGCTCGGTCCGAAACAGGCGCACCGGCGCTTCGCGGCCCCATGCGCCATTGCGCATCGGGCGCTTGCAGAAGTACGTCGTGCGCTTCACGCGATAGGCATCGGTCGAGATCGGCGCTCGGACGCCGGTAAGCGCCTGCGAAAGCTCGGGCTCGAGCGATTCATCGGCATCGAGCATGAAGGTCCACGGCGTCCCAACGCAGCCAAGCGCGAAGGTCCGCGTCGCGACGAAGCCCGACCATGGCCGGACGATCACGCGCGCTCCATGCGCGCGCGCCAATGCGGCGGTTCCATCCTGCGACTCTGCGTCGATCACCAGCAGCGGTGCTCCTTGCGGCACGCTCGCCAAGGCGCGCGACACGTTGCGCGCCTCATCTCTGGTGAGGACGACGAACGTGATGTCTTCCGGTTTCAGGATGGCGACGCGAGCGACGGAGTCGATTCAATGTTTCGATCGTGTGCCGATTCCGCGCCGGCAAGCGACGCGCCGACGAAGTCGCGGTAGAGCGGCGCCGGCCGCGTGGGTCGCGATTTGAATTCCGGATGCGCTTGCGTGCCGACGAACCACGGATGCAGCGAGGGCGGAAGCTCCACGCATTCCACGAGCGTCGTCCGCCCGACGACGTGGTGGCCCGCGAAGATCATCCCGTGTTCTTCCAAAAGCGGCTTATACCGGTTATTGAATTCGCAGCGGTGGCGATGGCGTTCGCTGATATCGAGCGTTCCATACGCGCGCGCCGCGCGCGAATTCGCTTCGAGCTTACAGTCGTATGCGCCCAGGCGCATCGTGCCGCCCAGCAGTTCGATATTGCGCTGATCGGCCATGAAGTCGATCACGGGATCGGGCGTCGTCTCGTCGACTTCCGACGTCATCGCTTCGGCGAGACCGCACACGTTGCGCGCGAATTCGACGCACGCGAGTTGCATGCCGAAGCAGATACCGAGAAATGGAATCCTTTTCTCGCGCGCATATTGGATCGCGCGCAGTTTGCCCTTGACGCCGCGCGCACCGAACCCCGGCGCTACCAAAATGCCGTCGACGCCCGCCAGGACCCCGATACCGCAAGCTTCCACGGTCTCACTGTCGACGCGCTTGATCTCCACGCGCGCGTTATGATAGATGCCGGCGTGATGAAGCGCTTCGACGATGGAAATGTAGGCGTCTTTGAGGTCGACGTATTTGCCGACGAGCGCCACCGTGACGTGGTGGCGAGGATGCATGATACGGTCGACGATACCGTCCCATTCCTGGAGACGAAGCGGTTGCGGTGCAAGCTGCAGCCGCGCCATCACGGCCTGCGCGAGACCCTCGCTCTCGAGATTGAGCGGCACTTTGTAGATCGTCGGCGCGTCACCGTTTTGCACGACGTTGCGCGGCTGCACGTCGCAAAAAAGCCCGATCTTCTCCTTGAGTTCGATGGGGATCGCCGCTTCGGAATCCGTGCGCACGACGATCGCATCGGGCGCGATCCCGATCGCGCGCAATTCACGCACGCTATGCTGCGTCGGTTTGGTCTTCAGCTCCCCGGCGGCACCCAGATGCGGCAGCAGCGTGAGATGAACGAACATCACGTTCTCTTCACCAACGTCGTAGCGTATCTGGCGGATCGCTTCGAGAAAGGGCAGCGATTCGATGTCGCCGACCGTGCCGCCGACCTCGACGATGCAGATATCGGCGCCGGATGTCTCCGCTACTCGCGAAATTTGCGCCTTGATCTCGTTTGTGATATGCGGGATCACTTGAACCGTCGCACCGAGATAATCGCCGCGCCGTTCCTTATCGATGACGGAGCGATAGATCTGGCCCGTCGTAACGTTGTTGACCTTGCTCAGCGATTCGTCGATGAAGCGCTCGTAGTGGCCGAGATCGAGATCCGTCTCGGCACCGTCCTCGGTCACGAAAACCTCGCCGTGCTGATACGGATTCATCGTGCCTGCGTCGACGTTGATGTACGGATCGAGCTTTTGGATCGACACCGAAAACCCGCGGCTCTTCAAAAGCCGTCCGAGCGACGCCGCCGCGATGCCCTTTCCAAGCGAACTCACGACGCCACCGGTGAAGAAAATAAATTTCGCCACTATGGGCTGCGTTCTTTCGGCAAAGCTTCGAATCGCTCCCGCCCTACGTGCGAATGTCCACCACGCGCGGATGGCCTGCGTAGTCGCGGTGCACGTGAATGCAGGCCCGCGGCCCGAATGCCGAACCCACGAGGACGGCGAGTCGATACGTCGTATCGATCCCCGCCTCCATAAGCATCAAGCCGCCTTCGGCGAGTCGCTGGGGGGCCGTTGCGAGCAGTCGGCGATACGCGTCGAGCCCGTCGTTACCGCCGTCGAGCGCGAGCCGCGGTTCGAAGCCGAGCGTCGTCCGCGCCGTTTCCAGATCGTCGCTGCAAAGATACGGCAGGTTCGCAACGATGCAGTCGAACGCGTCGGCGTCTGCGATCCCGCCGAAGGTATCGCCGGAGACGCAACGCACACGCTCGGCGACCCCGTGCGTTTCCGCGTTGTACGCCGCGACGCCGGCCGCGCGCGGCGAAATATCGATCGCGGTCACGCGAGCGCCGTCTAATTCACATGCGAGCGTGACCGCAAGGATGCCGCTGCCGGTGCCGACGTCGCAGACCCGCGGCGTCGCAAGCGCGGCGTCTCGGAGCGCTTGGCATGCGAGGTCGACGATGAACTCCGTCTCCGGGCGCGGCACGAGCACATCGGGCGTAACCGCAAAGGTCCGGCCGTAAAAGCCCGCAGTGCCGACGATATACGCGACCGGCTCGCGAGCGACGCGTCGAGCGATAACGGCGGCATAACGCGCGAAGGTCTCGACATCGAACGGCGCATCACCGTGCGCGAATATCCATGCGGCATTTCGGGCGAGCATCTCTTCGAGGAGCCGTAACGCGTCAAAACGCCCATCATCGCCGAACGCCTTCAGGCGTTCGCGACCGTGCGTCAGCGCTTCCCCGACGGTCATCGCCTCGACCCCCACCGAACGCTCATGCGCGTTCCCGCCGGAAGCGACCTGCGCTTGGAGCGGGCCGCGACCGGCGCGGAGCTTCGCTTAACTGTGCGCTGCTCGTTCGACGTCGCGAACCAGATCGGCGCCGAAGACCGTCGCTAATTGGCGGTACAGCGGCCGAGATTTGGCCTTGAACGGTGCGAGATCGGGCGCGCTCAGGCGCATGCCGAGCGCTTCCAATTTGTTTTGCGACGCGGCGTCGACACGCTCGAATTCTGCGCGATGGAAGACCGTTGCCTCGTGCGCAGCCTGCGTAATAGCCGCGCCCGTCGACGCGTCGAAAGTCTGCCAGATGTTCTCCGAGACAGCGATAGCGATGCCTTCGAATTGATGCCGCGTCATCGCAAGATAGTGTTGCACCTCGTAAAATTTACTCGTATAGATGTTCGCGAGGGGATTCTCTTCGCCGTCCGCACGGTGGCTGCGCAGTGCGGCGTACACTTGGCCAAACGGCAACGCTATGGGCTGCGCGCCCAAGGATCGAAACAGCGCAACCGCCAGCCCATTGGGCGGAACCCGTACGCGTAGACCGCTTAAATCCGCGGCGCTTTGAATCGGGCGCTTCGAGTTCGATATATTTCTGATACCGTTGGTGCTGAGCGCAAGCACGCGAATACCGCCTGCCGGCAATCCGCGCAAAAAGCGCTGACCTATCGGACCGTCGAGCACGGCATACGCGTTCGCCGGCGATCGGAAGAGATACGGCAACGTCAGAATCAAGAGTCGCGGATCGACTCGTGCGAGTGCGGCGCTCGTCGGCAGGCTGAAGTCGAGCGTCCCGGCTCGCTGGGCATCGACCTGCTGATTGTACGTACCGAGTTCTTCGCTCGGATAGACCGAGATTGCTAAAGCACCGTTGGTTTTCTTCGCCACGAGGTTCGCAAACCGGACCGCATAGGCATGATGCGGGCTGCTGGTCGCGGCCCAGTGGCCGAAACGCAAATTTCGCGTGCTCGCCCGTGCAGCGACCGATACGTTCGGGACGCCGGCGAAAAAGCTGCCGGCGAGCGTCGTTGTACTCAGTTTCCGGAGGAATGTACCGCGTGTAGTCATCGTTCTCGATCGTTACGAGCAATGCTTTACCGCCTTTATCGGCGTTTCGGCCCGAAAACCGTTCAATTTCTTATGGTTTGGGTCACACTTCTCCAAACCCGCTACAGTCTGCGCAGCGTCATTCGAACACTAATTGGTGTGCGATGCCGCGTCTCATGCGCCGATGGAAGGACGAGCGTAATCGATGCACCGTGCGAATTATGTAAGCCGCCTGTCGTCCTTCGGCCTCTTGGTCGTCTTTGCGGCATTAACCAGCCTTGCGTTATGGGGCACGACCGCAACGCAGCGCGCCGCCGAACACGCGAAGAGCGCCGTGTCCTTGAGCGATCAATACGAGACCGCAGCCCGCTCCATCGGCATCGAAGCGCTTCTCGAACGTGGCTACCGCTTGGAGCCGTTGGGGAACATCGCCGAGGAACAGCAGACAGCTGCGGCGGCGACCATCATCGCCCTCCATCACATCGCGGAAGCCGGCGATGGAGACGATCGTCGCATCGTCACGACGGCACTCACCGCGCATGCGGCCTACCTCGATTCGACGGCGATAATGTTTGCGGCGGTCGATGCAGGCGATCCAGCGCTTGTAAAGATCCTCGATCACAAGTCCGTCGAGCCCGCCTTCAAGATCATCGCACATAGCGTCGATCGGCGACGTGCCGCGCTCCATCAACGTGCGATTGATTCGCTCGCGGATTTGTCACGGACCCAGCAAAGGGTCATGAGCACGACGCTCGTCGTGTTGACGTTAGGCGTCTGCTTTCTCGGTGCTTTCCTGCTCATCCTCAGAACGTATCGACGCCGGCTCGCGTATGCTGTGAATGCCGAGATCGCGCGGCTTTCCCATGAGGCCCTGACCGACAATTTGACGAAATTGGGCAACCACCGCGCGTATCAGGAAGCCGTTCAGCGGTCGATCGATCAGGCGCTAAGCGAAGGCGAGAATTTGACGCTCGCCGTTATCGACGTGGACGAATTCAAAATCATCAACGACCAAAATGGGCATTCGCATGGCGATCATGTGCTTACCCTGCTCGGCAGCCTTCTGCGCGATATGCGCGCCGACGATCGGGTTCTGCCCTTTCGCATCGGCGGAGACGAATTCGCGTTGATTCTCCAACGAATTTCGTTATCGGAATCGCTCTCCATCATGCAGCGGTTTCAAGAAACCTGCGCGTCGGAGGAACTGCGAGCGACCGTGAGCATCGGCCTTGCGGCCTTCATACCCGATTCAACGGGGGCGGCGATCCTTCAAGAGCAGGCCGACGCGGCACTTTACGAAGCGAAGCGACGCGGCAGGAACATGGTCGCAACCTTCGACGACGTCGATGATCGCCGCTTGGAAATATCCTCGACCAAAGGCACCGCACTACGCAAACTGCTCGCAGAGGGCGGCGTCAGCGTCGTCTTCCAACCGATTTGGGATCTCTATCGCAATGACATACTCGGGTTTGAAGCATTAACGCGGCTCTCCCCGGTATACGGTTTCTCCGGCCCACAGGAAACGTTCGATTTAGCCGAGCGGACCGGACATGCGCACGATCTCGACGCACTCTGCCGCGCCGCCATCCTCGCGCGTGCAAATGAAATCCCGAACGATGCACTGTTGTTCATCAACGTCTCTCCGCAGACGCTCGATCACGAAATCCTGGCGGGCAACGCACTCCTGCTTGCCGTCGAGCGAGCCGGGATCGGTGCCGAGCGGATCGTGCTCGAGGTGACCGAACGTTCTCTGGCCCGTCCGACGGCCGTCATTCGTGAAGCGAAGCGGCTTCGCGCGCTGGGCTTTAAACTCGCGCTCGACGACGTCGGCGCCGGAAATGCGGGCCTCGAGATGTTGAGCCGATTACCCGTCGACTTCCTGAAGATCGACGGTGCGCTCGTCAGCAAAGCCGTCACCGATCGGCCCAGCCGCAGTGTGCTCGCCGGCATCGTCGCCATTGCGCGTGAGAATAAGACCTATGTCATCGCCGAAGGTATCGAAGACGCGGCGACGCTTGCACTCGTGCAAACCGTGGCAACCCAAGAGTCCGGCGAGCGCGGGATCCACGGGGCGCAAGGGTACCTCCTGGGCCGGCCGAGCTACACCGTGCCGACGTCGGGCGAGATCGCCGACAGCCGGGAACTCACGCCCTGGGTTTCGCGCTAACGTCTTCATCCGCCGATGCTTTACGCCGCGGTCGTTTCGCCCGCCAGCAGCCTCGACTTTTCGTCCTGCTGTAAACGCGCGACGATGCGCCCGAGATCGCCATTCATGATGCTTGGGATATTGCCGAAGTTTTCGTTGATCCGGTGATCGGTGATGCGGTCCTGCGGAAAATTGTAGGTCCGCATCTTTTCACTGCGATCGCCGGTGCCGACTTGACTGCGCCGCAGGTTTCCGACGAGTTCTTCGGCTTCGCGCCGTTTACGATCGGCCAGCACGCTGCGCAGCATGGTCATCGCGCGCTCGCGATTCTGCAGTTGAGAGCGCTCTTCGCTGCACGACACGATAACGCCGCTCGGGACGTGCGTGATTCGAATCGCCGATTCGGTCTTGTTGACGTGCTGGCCGCCCGCGCCGGAGGCCTTGAACGTGTCGATCTGGAGATCGGTCGCCTTGATCTCGACTTCGACCGATTCATCGACCTCGGGCAAAACGGCAACCGTCGCCGTGCTCGTATGGACGCGTCCTTGCGATTCCGTCAACGGCACGCGCTGCACGCGATGCACGCCACTCTCGTATTTGAAGAAGCGATACGGCTCGTTCGTACGGATGCCGAGCGTGATCTCCTTGACGCCGCCCGCATCGTTCTCGCTCTGCGAGAGAATCTCGGTCTTCATCTTGACCGATTCGGCATACCGGACATACATGCGGGCCAGTTCGGCGGCGAAGAGTCCCGCCTCATCACCGCCCGCCCCCGCGCGAATTTCGACGAAGATATCCTTGGAATCGTTGGGGTCGCGCGGAAGCATCAGTTCCGTGAGCTGCGCTTCGAGGTCGCGACGCCGCTCGCGCAACGCCTTGCTCTCTTCTTCGGCCAGCTCGTGCATTTCCGGATCGCTCTTGTCCCCTAGCAGCGACTCGTTCTGAGTTATCTCCGTAAGAAGCTTTTTGTATGCGCGATACGCCGCAACCGTCTCCTCGTTGGCCGCGCGTTCTTTCACGAGCAGCATGAAACGCGCTTGATCGAAGGCACCGCCGGAATTGGCGAGCTCCATTTCGATTTCGTCGTAGCGTTTCGAGAGCGTCTCGAGGCGGTCGAGATTGAACACGGTCGGTTTCCTATCGCGCCTCGCGCGTTACATGTGCGGAAAAGAAAAGGACGAGCCGCTTTGGCCCGTCCTTCTCGAAGTCATTGATCCGCTAAGCTTCGGCGGTCGCGGCCTCAGCCTTGACGCGCTTGCGCTCGTCCGCTTCGGCCTTCTTCTTCTCCGCGGCCGCCATGCGCTGATTGAACTTATCGACGCGACCCGCGGTGTCGAGAAACTTCTGCTGACCCGTGAAGAGCGGGTGACATGCCGAACACACTTCGACACTGATCGACTTGATCGTCGAGCCGGTCGTGAACGTGTGCCCGCACGAACAGTGCACGTTCGCTTCGGGATACCAAGTGGGGTGGATCTTCTCTTTCACAGCCTAAAGAGTATATCAGAGCGTGCAAGAGCCCACCAGGCCCGGGAGCGTGGGCAAGACACTCCGGAACCCGGGCCGAACGCGTTACGTTGGCCTTTTCGACCGGCCGCACGATTTCGTGCGACCTGCCGCACCAGCAACCCCAGAGTGAGGGTCCTTGAAGCACGCTCGTTCCCAACGCCTCGTCCCGCCGTTCGCGGTGTGCGCAGCCATCGCATTTGCGGTCGGTTTCGGCCCCACGACCGCGACGGGCGCGCGAGCGCAAGCAGGTCCGCCCCCGCCGCCCGCACCCAACAGCACGACGCGGCTTGCGACCCCGGCGGCCACCGCGTCGCCTCTCTCGAACTCGCAGCCCGTGCCGACGGCCTCGCCCTCGTCGTCCCCCGATGCCGGCGGCCGCAAGCGCCGCGGCAAGCCCGCAAGCGAGCCTCAACCGGCTTCGTCCGCGAATCCCGAGCCGTCCGCCACACCGACCTCACCGGCGTTCGCCACGCTCGACGGTACCTGGGAGTTCCAGCTGCAGTACATCGATCACACCGAGTACTCGTACTTAACGATTGCGCAAGGGGCCGCCGGCGCGATCTCGGGCACCTGGAAAGTTTCCGGTAAGATGTACCCCTTCGATGGAACCTACGACGGTCGGCTCATACGCATGGTCGTTAAAGAGCCTGCCGGGAACGTGACGATGAGCGGTTACGTGGAAGGCGCCTCGGATATGGTTGGCACCGCCGACCTTACCGGCGGCAAAAGCGACGCGACGGCGTTCACCGCCGAGCATCGCCCGTCGTCCAAGGGGAGCGTCTTCAGGCGGGGCGACGCGGAGCCGAGCCCCGGCAAGCCGCGCGGCTGAATTCGAGCGCAACCGGTTGCACCGTGCAGCCGGTCGAATCAACGTACATGCAAGACCATACTTTCGGCTTCCGGACCCGGGCGTTGCACGCCGGCACGCCACCCGATCCGGCGACGGGCGCGCGCGCGATGCCGATCTATCTCACATCGAGCTTTGTTTTCGATTCGACCGAACACGCAGCCGAGCTGTTCGCGCTGCGCACGTATGGGAACATCTATAGCCGCATCGGCAATCCCACCGTTGCCGCATTCGAGGAGCGCATGGCGAGCCTGGAAGGTGGCCTCGGTGCCGTCGCGATGGCCAGCGGTCTTGCCGCGCAGCTCTCGACGGTGCTCGCGCTCGCGCAGGCGGGCGATCACATCGTCGCGACTGCGAATCTTTACGGCGGAACCGTCACCCAGTTCACGGTGACGCTCAAACGCATGGGGATCGCGTGCACGCTCGTTCCCGGCGACGATCCCGAGGCGCTGCGCGCGGCGATCTTGCCAAACACGAAACTCGTGTATACCGAAACGATTGGCAACCCGCTCGGGAACGTCGCGGACCTCGAAGCGCTTTCGGCGATCGCGCATGCGAACGGCGTGCCGCTCGTCGTCGATAACACGTTCGCGTCGCCGGCACTCTGCCGGCCGATCGAGCACGGTGCCGATATCGTGACCCATTCGGCGACAAAATTCATCGGCGGTCATGGCACCGTCATCGGCGGCGTCGTCGTTGAGAGCGGCACGTTTCCGTGGCTGGCCGGCAAGCATCCGCTGCTGGGGGAACCGAGTCCGGGCTATCACGACATGAATTTCGCGGAAACGTTCGGCGAGTACGCATTTTTGATGCGCTTGCGCACCGAAGTGCTGCGCGATGTCGGTGCCGCACTCTCGCCGATGAATGCGTTCCAGTTGCTTCAGGGCCTCGAGACGTTGCCGCTGCGCATGCGGGCGCACGTCGAAAACGCACGCACGGTCGCGCACTTCTTACGTGGACGCGAGGAGGTCGCGTGGGTCAATTACGCCGAGCTCGATGATTCGCCGTATCGCGCGCTCGCGCGCAAATATCTCCCCGACGGCGCCGGAGCGATCTTCACCTTCGGCTTGCGCGGCGGCCGCGAAGCGGGCCGCGCCTTCATCGAGGCTCTCGAACTCTGGAGTCATCTTGCCAACGTCGGCGATGCGAAATCGCTCGTCATCCATCCGGCGTCGACGACGCATCAGCAACTCAGCGACGCGGAGATGCACACGAGCGGTGTCTCGGGAGATATGGTCCGGCTCTCCGTCGGCCTCGAAGATCCGGCCGACCTGATATGGGATCTCGAAAACGGCCTGCGCGCGGCCTGCGCCGTCGCCGCGACAGCAAACGCGCTCGCATGATTCTGCGCACGATCTCACAGCGCCGCGCGCTATTACTGCGCTCGCACACGGTCGCGCTGGTCGGCGCGTCGCCGACTCCGACGCGACCCAGCTATTTCGTCTTCTCGTATTTGCGAACGAAAGGCCGGTTCGCCGTCGCACCGATCAATCCCAACGCGCGCGAGATCGACGGTATTCGCGCGTTCCCGACCTTGACGGCTTACGCTGCGGAACGCGGGGCGCCCGATATCGTCGATGTCTTTCGCAAACCCGATGAGGCGCTGGCGGTCACGCGCGACGCGATCGCGATCGGCGCGAAGGCGATCTGGTTTCAGTACGGCGTGATCAACGACGCGGCGATCGCGCTCGCCGACGGCGCGGGACTCGACGTCGTCGTCGACCGCTGTCTCAAAGTCGAATCCGCGCGCTTCGACGGCGGCCTCTCCGTCGGCGGCCTCGATAGCGGCCTCATCAGCTCCAAGCGTGCGGCACTAACGGCGCAGCGATGACGGCCGGCTCGGCCGCCCTCGACGAACGCTTCCTCGCCATCGTACGGGCCTTCGTCTTGCGCGGCGAACCGCTGGACGACGCTAGTTTCGATGCGCTCGCCTGCGACATGTACGCGTACCAAATGGAGACGAACGAACCGTACCGCCGTTACGTCGCGTCCCTCGGCACGCCGGTACCGCGAACGTGGCGCGAGATTCCCGCGGTGCCCGCGAGCGCCTTCAAAGACGCGGCGCTTGCGACGTTCGATCCTCTGCGCAGCGAGTTGATCTTTCATACCAGTGGCACGACCGCGCAACGTTCCGGAACGCACTACGTCGAACGCGCGGCGCTCTACGATGCGTCGTTGCTCGCGGGCTTCGATCGTTTTATGCTGGCCGACGGCGCGCGTTTGCGCTATCTCCATCTGGTCCACAATCCCCGTCTGCGACCGCGTTCGTCGCTCGGCTACATGATGGGGCACATCGGCGTCTTACGCGGCGATGGGAAGGCGGCGTATTTTTTCGACGGCGAGCGCATCGACACGCCGGCCTTCGTCACGGCGCTCGATCTGGCCAGCGCGGCGGCGCAACCGGTGTGCATCGCGGGGACGGCCTTCGCGCTCGTCGCGCTCTTGGATGATCTAGCGGAGATGGGGCGCACGTTCGCGGCTCCGCCCGGCTCGCGGATCATGGAAACCGGTGGCTTTAAAGGCCGCGCTCACGTCGTTGAACGCGGCGAGCTCTACACCGCGCTCTCGCGCGCACTCGGTATCGCGACGGAGGCGATCGTCGCCGAATACGGCATGACCGAACTCATCTCGCAGTACTACGACGCGCCGGAATCGCGACATGCGACAGTTCGGGTCAAGTCCGCGCCGCCGTGGCTGCGGACCCTTGTGATCGACGCCCGCGGCGAGATCGTCCCCGACGGCGAGGTCGGCTATCTGCGGCATGTCGACCTCGGCAATCGCTCGTCGGTCATCGCGATCGATACCGAAGATCGCGGCTATCGCGCGGTCGGGGGCATCGTTCTGCTCGGCCGCGACGCGGACGCACCCTCGCGCGGATGTTCGCTCGACGCCGAAGCGTTGTTACGCACGAACGCGAACGTGTAGCCTCGATCTCGCGCACATCGCTCGCGAGCTCGGCATCCCACGCGTCGCTTCTACAGCATTGGCTTTGCTAAAGCGACAAGGTATCGGCACTGTAGCGAGGTCGTTTCAATTTGCGGGGAAATGACGACGATGCAACTTGTATGTAACCTTAGTATCTCACGCTGCTCGCTTGAGCGCAAGAGGTTTGGAGGTCGTTTCAATTTGCGGGGAAATGACGACGATGCAACTTGTATGTAACCTTAGTATCTCACGCTGCTCGCTTGAGCGCAAGAGGTTTGTCGAGATCGAGAAGATCACGGTAGCCGCGTAGACG
>JAABUQ010002595.1_pt1 | contig 35309 bp, 25 predicted proteins | sample 5560001 | NCBI WGS metagenome assembly JAABUQ01 (sample SAMN10711888, study PRJNA513371) | rock metagenome | isolation source: Antarctica rocks | place: Antarctica: Victoria Land, Finger Mt nord | collected 2015-12-18
CAAAGGCGGCCATCAGGGAATCGACGGCGGGTTGAGTCATGGGAGTCCATCCCGGTGGTGGTCGAATCAAGTCCCTCCCCTGTCAAGGAATAAACAGCCGAAACGGACTTTGCAATCGTCCTGGCCGTTCCCCGGCCAGCATAGGCGCCGTCGGCCCGGGTTTGCTACTCTGAAACCCCGACGGCCGGGCGGACGGACGGCGGCCGGGCGAGGTCCCCCTGTTCTTCTCAACTCAACTCAGGACGGCGAGCGATGGCGGGCGTCGATCCCTATGCCTTGTGCCCCTGCGGCAGCGGCCAGAAGTTCAAGTGGTGCTGCCAGAAGATGGAATCGTACGCCGATCGCGCCCAGCGCCTCTACGAGACGGGCCAGACCTCGGCGGCCCTCGACGCCCTCGACGAGGGGCTGAGGAAGGAGCCGGCCAACGCCTGGCTCCTGACCCGCAAGGCGCTGATCCTCGTCCGCGAGCAGAGGTCGGAGGAGGCCAAGGCCACCCTCCGCCAGCTCCTCTCCCGCCGGCCCCAGCACGTCGGGGCCCTGGCCCTGCTGGCCCGGTGCGTCCTCGAGACCGAGGGGCCGATCGCCGGGGTCGAGTCGCTCCAGTCGGCGATCGCGCAGGTCTCCACGGCCGATCGCGGCGGGCTGGCGAGCATGATCGCCGTGACCGGCACCCTCCTCGCCCGGGTCGGCCACTACCAGGCGGCGCTCGCCCACCTCGGCCTCGCCCGGTCGTTGGCGGCCCGCGACGGCGGGGACAAGCGGCCCTCGTCCGTCGAGACCTCGATCCTGTCCAATCCCGCGATCCTCCCGTGGGTCAAGACCCAATATCACCTCTCGCCCGCGCCCGAGGGGATCGACCCGGCCCTCGGCACTCGGTTCGCCGAGGCGCTGGCCTGGGGCGAGTTCGGGCTCTGGTTGTCCGCCGCCTCCGCGTTCGACCTGATCTCGGCCGACCTCCGCGGCCCCGAGGCCGACCGGAATGCCGGGCTCTGCCGGCTCTGGCTCGCCGACGAGGCCGGGGCCGTCGAGGCCCTCCGCCGCGCGGTCAGGAAGCTGGGCGCGACCGAGGAGGCCGTCGACCTCGAGGCGCTCTGCCAGGTCGTCGAGCCGCCCCGCGCCGACGACAAGGTCGAGAACGTCCAGCTCATCTGGCCCCTGCGCGACCGCGACGCCCTGCTCGCCGCGCTCCGGGCGACCGGAGAGGTCGTCGAGGACGAGCCCGGCCCGATCGACCCGGCGGACCCCGACTCGCCCGAGGTCGACCAGTTCCTCCTGCTCGACCGACCCCCGCTCGCCGCGGGAGACGGCAAGCGGCTGGGCCTGGCTGAACTGCCCCGGATCCTCGGCCAGGTGTCGGTCGGCCGCGAGATCGTCGCGCTCGAAGGCCACGACGACGGCTCGCTCGACGCCCTGGCCGACCGGCTGACGGCGATCGCCGGCGCGGCGGTCCCCAAGGCGCACCCGAAGACGAAGGTCCTGGGCGAAGTCTCGCGGGTCCAGCTTGCCCTCTCGTGGGAGTGGTACCCGCCCGAAGGGATCGACGAGGCCGAGGTCCGCCGACTGACCGACGAGCAGCAGTCGGCCCTGATCCGCGACGTCTGGCCGAAGACCAGCCTGCCGTACCTCGGCGGGCGGACCCCGCTCAAGGCGGCCGAGGCGGGGGACGCCGTCGTCCCGCTCCGCGCGGCCCTCTGCCAGTTCGAGCGGCAGCAGGAGCTGAGCCGGTCCCCGGTCGACCTCGCCGCCCTCCGGGCCACGCTCAAGGTCCCGGCCGAGCCCGAGGTCGAGCCGTCGACGTTCGACCCCGACGTCCTGCCGCCGGCCCGGTACGCCTACGTCCCGGTCGACCGGCTCGACGACGAGGACCTGCTGGACTACTACGAGGTCGCGCGGACGATGATGCTGCCCGGCCCGCTCGAACGCGCGGCGCGGGCGCTGGCGGGCCGTCAGGAGCTGATCGACGGCGGCCGGGTCGCGGCCCTGACGGTCTACTCGGAGCTGGCGAACGCGGCGGCGAGCCGCGACGAGCCGGCCGAGGCGATGCGCTGGGTCGACGCCGGGAGGAAGGCCGAGCCGCCGGCCGACCGGCCGAAGATGGCCGTCTCGTGGGACATGCTCGAGGTCGGCCTCCGGGCCCGGTCCGAGCCGCCGGAGGTCTGGGTCCCCGAGCTGGCGGTCGTCCTCGAACGCTACCGGGAGGACGCCGCGGCGAGCCAGGCCCTGGTCCTGAACCTCCTGGAGATGGGCCTCGTCCGGATGGCCCCGAACCCCGACAACCCGCAGGACTACCTGCTCGACCCCCGGCCGCTCCAGGCCCTGATGGCCGAATTCGGGCCGAGGGTCACGACGGCCTCGGGCCAGCTCGGGGTCGCCGCGACCAAGGGGGGCCTCTGGACCCCCGCCAGCGAGGCCGGCGCCTCCCCGGGCGGGATCTGGACCCCGGGCTCGGCCGCCCCGGCCGCCCCCGGGTCGCCCGACAAGCCGAAGCTGATCATCCCCGGCCGGTGACGCGATCCCGGCCCGGACCCGCATCGGAGGGGCGGCGCGGTCGGGTGCCTGCCTGACGACCCCGCGTGAGATAGCCCCGAGGCGCGAGCGATGCCGCAGGCCCAGGACGCCCTCTCCCTCGTGCACGAGGGCTGGGACCACCTCAAGCACCAGCGGCCCCTGGCCGCCTGGGCCTCGTGGCAACGCGCCTTGAGAATTGACCCCGACGCGGAGGCGGCCCAGAACGCCCTCGACGCGCTGGCCGGCGCCGAAGGACTGCCCGCCTCGGCCCGTCGCGAGTATCGCTTCCGGACCCCGGCCGACGCCCCCCGGCGCGCCCGCTGGGACGCCGCCTTCCGGGGCCGCGACCTGACCGACCTCGATGCCGCCGCCGCGGCCTTCGCCGGCCTCGCCGCCGCAGACGCCTCGGACGCCGACGCCCTCTACAACCGGGCCCTCTGCCTCGCCTGGCTCGGGCGGAACGCCGACGCGGTCGGATGGCTCGACCGCGTGGTCGAGGCCCTCGCCGTCGCCGACACCGAGGCCGCCGTCTCGGCCTGGACGCTGGCCGGGGTGCTCCGCCAGGGGGGCGGGGCCGAGCCGATCGCCGACGAGTTCCGCCACGCGATCGACCTGGGCGACCTGGGCGACACCGCCGAGCTGCACGCGGCCCTCGCGGGACGGGCGGTCCTCCGCAGGCTCCCGCCCCCGGTCGTCCCGGGGGACGCGCCGGGGCGCGACGACCTGACGGTCGACGAGTGGCTCGACCGGGACTGGCCGGAACCCACCGATCGGCCGCTCGGCCTGGGAGACGTGCCGCGCGTCCTGGCGATCGTCGTGGGCAACGCCCGGGGGCTCCGGCTCTCGATCCCGAGGGCCGACTCGCTCCCGACGATCGTCCGGACGCTCGACGACCTCGGGATCGAGCCGCCGGTCCCGACGCGGACCCCCCTGCCCCTGACCCTGCTCGACGCGTCGGCCTGGACGATCCGCCTGCCCGGCTGGCTCGGCGACGACGACCGCCGCCGGCTCTACCGCGAGCACGTCGAGGACTATTACGAGAACGCCGGGATCGCGCGGCCTAGGGCGGGCCTCGGGGGACTCACGCCCGTCGAGGCGGCGCGGGGCGATGCCGCCGCCCTCGCCCGACTGGAGGCGACGATCCGGTTGCTGGAGGAGCTGTCGGTCCGGCCGTCGGCCATCGAGCTGTACCAGGGGTATCCGTTCGACCGGCTCCGGCGTCGCCTCGGCCTGGCGGTCCGCGACCCCCGGGCGATCGACCCGGACGACCCGGCGACGATGAGCGGCCCCGACCTCGACCGGCTCGACCTCGACGCGCTCGGCGACGAGGCCCTGGCCGACGCCATCCGGTCGGCCACGGCGCTCGGCGAGGACGCCCGGACGGCCCGGTTCGCCGCGAAGCTGGTCGAGCGGCGCTCGCCCGCGCTGGCCCGGCACGACCTCGAAGTGGTCTTCGCCGCGAGGGTCCGCCTCGCCCTCGCCGAGGACCGGCCGGACGATGCCCTGGCGTGGATCGACCGCGCCATCGAGGTCGACGCCGCCTTCCAGGGCGGGCGTTATCGTCGGGCGTTCACGACCTGGCGCGCCGAGGTCCTCGCCCGGGTCGACGACCCCGACGGGTCGCTCGCCACCTATCAATCCCTGCTCGAAGCGACCGGGCCGGCCGAGGCCGCCGAGGTGGCGGCCGACGGCGCGGCGACGCTCCTCGACAACGGCCACGGAGGCCATGCCCGTCGGCTCGCCGAGGTCGCTCTGGACCTCGCCCTCGACCGCGGCGACACCCCCGGCCAGGTGATGGCCCGGGCCCTCCTCGACCGCCTCGAAGTCTAGGTCTCATTCCTATCCTCTTGATCGAACCTCCGACCCGATCGACCGCACCCAGGATACGCCGATGACCCCCGAGGAGCCCCGACCCGCGTTCCTGTCCGACCTGAAGTGGACGGCCGACGGCCTGGTGCCGGCGATCGTCCAGGACGCCGGGTCGGGCGAGGTCCTGATGCTGGCCTGGATGGACGAGGCGGCGGTCCGGCGGACGGTCGCCACCGGGCAGACGCACTTCTATTCGCGGTCGAGGCAATCGGCCTGGCACAAGGGGGGGACCTCGGGGCACGTCCAGCACGTCGAGTCGATCCGGGTCGACTGCGACGGCGACGTCCTCCTGATCCGGGCCCGCCAGGTCGGCGGTGCCTGCCACGAGGGCTATCGGTCGTGCTTCTACCGCGAGGTCGATGCCTCCGGTTCGTTGGCGACCGTGGCCGGTCCGGTCTTCGACGCGAGCGAGGTCTACGCCGGGGGGCCGTCGCGAACCTCCCTCCCCGGCGGACCCTCCGACGGGTAAACTAGGCCTTCCGACCGACGGGCCGGGACTGAGAGCGATCCCGCGGCCCAACCCCTCGACCCGCACCGCACCGCACCGCCCAGCATCCATGAGGTCCCCGACGATGAGGAAGCCGCGACTGATGACCCCGGGCCCGGCCCCGGTCCCCGAGGACGTCCTGCTCGAGCTGGCCCGGCCGGTGATCCACCACCGGTCGGCCGAGGCCAAGGAGGTCATCACCGAGGTCACGGCCGGTCTCAAGGACGTCTTCCAGACGGAGAACGACGTGATGATCCTCACGGCGTCCGGCACCGGCGCGATGGAGGCGGCGGCGGTCAACACCGTGCCCCCGGGCGGCAAGGCCCTCGTCCTGAACGCCGGCTGGTTCTCGGCGCGGTGGGGCAAGGTCTGCGACGCGTTCGGCATCCACGCCGTCCACCTGGAGACCGAGTGGGGCCAGCCGGTCGACCCCGACCGCGTGGCCAACGCCCTGAAGGAGCACCCGGACACCGCCTGCGTGATGGGGACGCTCTCCGAGACCTCCACCGGGACCGGCCACCCCGTCGAGGCGATCGGCCGGATCGTGGCCGAGACTGACGCCGTCTTCGCCGTCGACGGGATCTCGGGCGTCGGCGCGATGGAGTGCCGGGCCGACGCCTGGGGGATCGACCTGCTCTGCGTCGGCTCGCAGAAGGCGCTGATGCTCCCGCCGGGCCTGGCGTTCATCGCCGTGAGCCCGAAGGCCTGGGCGAAGATCGACGCGTTCGACTCGCGGAGCTTCTACTTCAACCTGAAGGCCGCCCGCAAGAAGGCCAAGGAGTTCGACACCCCGTTCACCCCGGCCCACACCCTGATCCTCGCCCTCCGCCAGTCGCTCCGGCGGATCAAGGAGGAGGGGATCGAGAACGTCTGGGAGCGGCACCGGCGGATGAGCGAGGCCTGCCAGAACGGGATCCGGGCCCTCGGCCTGGAGCTGTTCAGCGCCCGGCCGGCCGAGGGCCTGACCGCCTTCCGCGTCCCGGACGGGTTCAAGGACGCGGACATCCGCAACGGCCTGTCCGAGCGGTTCGGGATCACGACCGTCGGCGGCCAGGACAAGCTCAAGGGGAAGATCGTCCGGGTCGGCCACATGGGCTACATGGACGAGCTGGACGTGATCTCGGGCCTCGCGGCGCTGGAGATGGTCCTGAACGACCTCGGCTACGACGTCGAGCCGGGCCGGGCCGTCACGGCGGCGCAGCAGGTCTTCCTCGGGGCCACGGCGGAGACCCGATCCTGAGCCTGTCGGTTTACGGGCCGGATTGACATAGCAGGATGACCGTCGAGGTCCAGCGATGTGCCGGATCTCGCCGGTCAGCGACGATTGGACCACCAAGGGATTTCACATCCACATTGATGGGATCGAGCTTGCCGTGAGGCCCGATCACCGCGGAGGAATCGTCTTCCGGAAGTGTTTCGGCTCGACGAGCGACGCCGACGCATTGCGAGCCGCCGGGATTGCTCGATCCCTTCTCGATGACCCCGCCTGGCGTAAAAGGTTCCGCGATGCAATCGGTCGGGGGATCGAGTTTCTCAACGGCGTCGAGGGAGTCTTGCACGACAAAGCCCGAGGTCGGGCCGGTGAGCTGAAGTTCCTGAGAGTCGCCCTCGACAAAATGGAGACCTCCTGATGTCGACCATCTTGGACTTCCTGATCGAGGGTCGGCTCGCAGATATCGCCGGGGGAGACTCGGAGGCTGACGTCCGCGAACGGCTGGGCGACCCCGATGACATCGCCGTTCAGTCGAATCCGACGATCTGGAAATATGGCCCGATCCAGCTGGCCTTTCTCCGAGGGCGGTCCGACCCCGGCTCGACCTTGAAGTCGATCTACATCGCTTTCGATACGGGCGAACCTCTGCCGGAACGGCTAAGGGTCGAAGGCTGGTGGCCGAACTCGGACACGACTCCCCAGGCCTTCCGAGCCGGGCTGGAGGGGTCCCCGATCCGAGTCGTTCGCGAGATCGAGTCCCCTCCCAATCGCTATCTGGTCCTGTCCACGGGAGACCGAGCCACGTTCGTCGGCGATCGCCTGCACAGCCTCAATTGGTCCTCGCGGAGCGAGGCTCCGGCCAAGCAGGTGACCGTCACCATCTCGTCATCGGACCTGGACGTGATCCGGAAGATCGCGTCCGAGTCGAAGCTCTCCCTGTCCGCGCTCTGCTCGAAATGGATCAGCGAACACGTGGGCGAGCTCTGCAAAGCCGGCACGACGTGATGGTCCCCGGCCAGGTCGGGCCCAACCTTTCCTCCCACGTCGACCGCAGTCGACCGTTATCCGAGGCATCATCGTGGCGCATCGCGTGCTCGTGACCGACAAGCTGGCCGACGAGGGGCTGGACCTGCTCAAGGGGCAGCCCGGGCTGGAAGTGGTCGTCAACACCAAGCTCGACCCCGCCGGGCTCCGCGAGGCGCTGGCCGAGGCCGACGGGATCGTGATCCGGTCGGGCACGCAGCTCACGGCCGAGGCGCTCCGGGACCAGCCGAGGCTGAAGGTGATCGTCCGCGCGGGGGTCGGCGTCGACAACATCGACGTGCCGACGGCCACCCGCCAGGGGATCGTCGTGATGAACACGCCGGGCGGCAACACCGTCTCGACGGCCGAGCACACGATGGCCCTGATCCTCGCCCTCTCGCGCAACGTCGGCCCGGCGAACGCGAGCCTCAAGGCGGGGCGGTGGGACCGGAACAAGTTCACCGGCAGCCAGCTCGGAGGTAAGACGCTCGGGATCGTCGGCCTGGGGCGGGTCGGCCTCGCGGTGGCCAAGCGGGCGCTCGGGTTCGACATGACCGTCGTCGGCTTCGACCCGTTCCTCGCGGCCGACCGGGCCGCGGAGCTGGGCGTCGAGAGCGTCCCCCGGCTCGACGACCTCTGGGGCCGGTGCGACTACATCACCCTTCATACCCCGCTCTCGGCCGAGACCCGCCACCTGGTCGGGGCGCGGGAGCTGGGGATGATGAGGCCCGGGGTCCGGCTGATCAACTGCGCTCGCGGGGGCCTGATCGACGAGTCGGCGCTGGTCGCCGCGCTCGACGCCGGGACGGTCGCCGGGGCCGCGGTCGACGTGTTCGACCCCGAGCCGCCGGCCGCCGACCTGCCGATCGTCGTCCACCCGAAGACCCTGGTGACGCCCCACCTCGGCGCCTCGACCGAGGAGGCCCAGGTCTCCGTGGCCGTCGAGGCCGCGCGGCTCCTGATCGACTTCTTCGGCCGCGGCCAGATCAAGTTCTCGGTGAACATGCCCTCGCTCGACCGGGCCGAGCTCGAGGAGATCCGCGCCTACCTCGACCTCGGCCGGCGGATGGGGATGCTCCACGCCCAGATGGACCGCGGGACGGTCCGGGGGGCCACGCTCCGCTACCGGGGCGAGGTCGCGAGCAAGAACACCAAATTGATCACCGCGAGCTTCGCCGCCGGCTGGCTCGAGACCGCGCTCGACTCGCCGGTGAACCTGGTCAACGCCGAGGTCCTCGCCAGGGAGCGCGGGATCGCCATCGTCGAGGAGAAGTCGTCCGAGCCGGGCGACTTCGGCTCGATGATCCAGACCGAGGTGACGACCGAGCGGAAGACCTACGTCGCCTCGGCCACCCTGTTCGGCAAGGGGTATCTCCGGCTGGTCCGCCTGGGCCAGTACCGGCTGGACGCGCACCTCGACGGCACCCTGTTCATCTTCACCCACCGCGACGTCCCCGGCCTGATCGGCTTCATCGGCACGACGTTCGGCCGCCACGGCGTGAACATCGCGCAGATGAACGTCGGCCGCCAGCAGCCCGGCGGCGAGGCGATCGGGGTCGTCAACCTCGACAGCTTCCCCTCGCCCGAGGCGATGGCCGAGGTCTCGTCGCATCCGGACATCCTGAGCGTGAGCGTGATCCGCCTGCCCGTGGCGGGAGAGACGCCGCCCTGGCTGGGGTCGTGACGGGAATGGATCGGGAGGAAAGCTCAGAAGCGCAGAGGATCGAGCGCAGAGCACAGAATTCGCAGAAGGTTTCATGTGCTCTCGTTCTGTGTGCTCGCGAGCTCTGTGACAGAACTGCGTCTCAGCCTTCGGCCGGTCGTCGGCCGGCCACGTTGATCCCGTTGCCCTGCCCTTCGTGGTAGTAGACCTGGCCGCGGGCGAGGTCGACCACGTCGACCAGGCCCGCCTCGGCGAACCAGCCGGCCACCTCGGCGAAGGTGTGCCGGCTCAGATACCTCGGCGCGTACCAGTCGAGGGTGTCGCAGACGCGGACCTCGGGGTCGGGGTGCATCGACACGCCGATCGTCGCCAGGTTCAGCGCGACGCCCAGCCGGGACACGAGCCGGTTCTTGCTGTGCAGGAGCCTGCGCTTGACCCCGCCGATCGGGGCCGTCAGCCGGCTCAGGGCGAGCAGGACCCCGAGCGGCAGGCGGGTCGAGACGGCCCGGTGGGCCCCGATGATCCGCTCCAGGATCGGCCGCTCTTTCCGGTAGACCCAGACCGCGATCCGCCCCCCGGGCCTCAGCAGCCGGGCGATCGCCAGGAACGCCCGGCGCGGGTCGGGGGTGTGGTCGAGCACGCCGATCGAATAGACGAGGTCGAACGTCCCCGGGGCGATCGGCGGCCGGAGCAGGTCGCCGCGGAGCGTCAGGACGCCCGGCAGGTCGGCCGTCAGGTCGCGCGCGGCGCGGGTCGCCTCGCTGAGGTCGATCCCGATCACACGGGCCCCGGCCTCGCCCGTGACCCGGAGGTAGCGGCCCATCCCGCAGCCGGCGTCGAGGACGACCCGGCCGTCGAGGTCGCCGGCGGTCAGCCCCGTCCGGTTGAAGAACGTGACGCGGTCCTCCTCGGGCCGGAGGATGCGGAACCGGTTCCACTGGAGGCCGTAGGCGGCCTTGGTCCGGCCCTGGTCGGCGATCGGCTCGGTCGGGCTGGTCATGCGGCCTCGGGGGGCTCCGGGGCGGGAGGCGCGGCAGGCCGTCGACCCGGGATCGACAACCCGACCACCGCGGCCAGGAGAGCGACAAGGCTCACGGCCGCGGCCGGTCGGAACCAGGGCGGCTCGTAGCGGACGGCGACGCGGGTCGCCCCGGACCCGTCGAGCCGGATCGCCTGGATCCCGCCGTCGACGGGCCAGACCGGGACCTCGGGGCCGTCGTCGAGCCGGGCCCGCCAGCCGGGATCGAAGGTACGCGTGAGGATCAGGTCGCACGCCCCGTCGTGCTCGACCGACCCCGACCGGCCGTCCCAGTCGACGACCCGCGCCGAGGTCGCCCAGGGAGATGCGGGCGGACCGGGCTCGACCCCCCGGAGGAACCAGGCCTCGGACTCGATGGCGGACCGCGTCTTGCCCTCGATCAGGCGGGGCTCGTCCGGGGCGATGCGCTCGGAGGTCGCCGTCCTCGCCTCGGGCAGCGGCTCGGCGAGGGTGACGACGCGCCAGGTCAGGTGCTCGGGACGGGGGCGGGGGATGTAGGCGAGGAGGTCGAGCGCGGGGTCGCCCTTGGTCTCGACCCGCTCCCCCTCGCCGAGCGCGACCGGGAAGTACCAGACCCCGTGCGTCACCCCGTAGCGGCGGAGCCAGCGGCCGACCTCCGCCGGGACCGGCGTCCGGTCGTCGCGACGGAGGAGGCGCGTGAGGAACGGGTGCGGCGGCGGGAGCCGGAAGCCGATGTAGGGGACGGCGGCCGCGAGCCCGGCGCGGATCGGCAGGTTGTCGGCCTGGCCGGCGACCCGGCGGGCCCCCGGCGTCGCCGCCAGGCCGGTCAGCACCGGGCTCGACCCGGGGAGGTCGACTTCCCAGCCCCAGTCGGGCGACGCGGTGTGATAGAGCAGGCCCAGCTCGATCGCGGCCACCCCGACCGGGAGCCACGCCCCGGCCCGGCCCGACCGCCAGACGCCGAGCGCCACCAGGGCCGTCGACCAGCCGAGCAGGCCGAGGCCGAGGCGGATCCCGAGCGTGGCGTCGCCCAGGCTCCCCCGGAACTCGGGCCGATTGGCCCGGGCGATCGCCGCCGATCCGAGAGCGATCCCGACCGCCATCGCGATCAGAATCCCGATCCAGAAGCGACGGGCCGAGAGGGCCCGGTCGAGGCCTCGGCCCGCCAGCAGAGCCAGGCCGAGGCTCGCGATCGCCGTGTACCGCGCCGGGCAGCGGAAGAGGCCCAGGCCGGGGATACGCAGGACGGCGTCATATCCCGAAGGCCACCAGTGGGGCATCGTCGCCAGGGCCACCAAGGCCGGGATCAGGACCATCCAGGGGGCGACCCCCCGCCGCCCCGGCGCGACCAGCCCGACGGCCGCCAGGATCAGGGGGACCGATCCGACGTAGAAGCAGGCCTCGTAGCCGGTCGTCCCGCCGGTGTTCCACCAGTACGGGTCTTCGGGTCCCCCCTTCAGCTCGCGGAAGAACCGGGGGAAGACGAGCTCGACGAGGTGCGCGGGCGGGAAGGCATAGTCGGACAGCTCGCGGGCGGTCCGGCCCGTCTGGCCGACGGCCTCCGAGAATCCCCAGGTCGGCACGAGCTGGACGGCCGCGACCGCCAGGCCCCAGCCGAGCCCGAAGCCGAGCCCGACCAGCCGGCCGGCCGGGCGACGGTCGGCCGCCACCCGCCAGAGGCCGGTGAGGACGACCAGGCCGGCGGTCCACGACTGGACCTGGAAATGGCCGAGCAGGAGCTGGGCCCCGAACACGAGCGCCAGTCCCGCGAGCCATCGACGCCGGCCGTCGGCCAGGTAGCCCTCGGCGACCCAGAGGGCCAGGGTCAGGAACGGCAGGGTGTGATAGGCCCACTCGTGGCTCGAATGGATCGCCAGGAACCCGCAGAGGGTGAACGAGATCGCCGAGAGGGCCGAGCCCCACGGGGCGATCCCCAGCCGCCGGGCGTAGAGGTACGTCGACGCCGCCAGGGCCGCGTGGTGGAGGCCCATCATCAGCCGGTAGGCGAACCCGAGGCCCAGCAGCCCATAGGCGGCCCAGTTGGGCGGGTAGAAGGCCGCGACGTGGCTCTCGGCCACGAGGGGCAGGCCGAGGCCGAACCGGTCGGTCCAGAACGGGAGCGTCCCTCGGCGGAGCGACTCGGCAAGGATCTGCTTGATCGGCTTGTAGATCCGGTCGGGGTCGCCGCCGATCGGCCCGTACCCGACCCAGAGCCAGGCCAGCACCGCCACGACGATCGCCACCGCCGCGACCAGGGGCCACTCGACCCGTCGTCGCGGGGGCGAGGCGGACGGCCCGGTCGCGGTCACGGCAGGCCTCGGCCGGCGGCCTCGGCCTTCTCCTCGGCCGCGCTCCGGCGGACGTAGGCCGGCTCGACGAACCACGACTCGGGCTCGGCCCCGGCGTCGATCCGCGCGCGAGTCAGCTCGATCAGGACGTGACCGCCGGGATACCCGAGGTCCGGCCCGCCACGGCTGATCCTCGCCGGCCAGGCTGGCTCGGCGCGGCCGAGCGGCGGGCCGAGCACGAGGGTCCCCGGCTCCAGCGTGTCCGGCCAGAGGTCGGCCCGCTCGATCCGGGTCGGCCCGACCCGGCGGAGCGGGCCGCCCGGGTTGTCGCGCGCGAAGTCGGCGGCGAAGAGGTCGCCCCGCTGGGCGTCGAGGACGGCCGCCACCTTCAGGGCATCGGCGGGGGCGTTGCCCGCGATCGCCTCCAGGCTGTCGAGGCCGTAGAGCGGACAGCCGACGGCGTAGGCCAGGGTCTTGGCGGCCGCCAGGCCGATCCGCAGGCCGGTGAACGACCCGGGCCCGAGCCCGACGCCGATCGCGGCCAGGTCGGCCGGTCGGAGTCCGGCGGATCGGAGCAGGTCGCGGATCGAGGGGACCAGCCCCGCCCCGTGCCGCCGCGGCCCCCCCCCCGGCGCGACCAGGACGGGGCCGCCGGGCGTCCCGACCGCGACGGCCGCGACGTCGGTCGATGCGTCGACCGCGAGGACCGGGCCCGGCGAGGTGCCGGCCGACGCGGGCCCGGACCGAACCCATGATCCGACGCCTACTTCCATCGACCTCCCCCGTCCCCGGGCCGCCGACACCACTTGACCCTGCCGGCCGGCCCGATTTATGTTAGTTTAAGACAATCCTGCGCGTCCATTCACGACCGCCCGGGGAACGTCGAAGTCTCCCCCGTCGCCCGCAAGGCAGGTCCATCCCCGGAGGTCCCTTCGTGCGTCGCGCCCTGATCAGCGATATTCATGGCAACCTCGAAGCCCTGGAGGTGGTCCTGGCCGATATCGAGGCCCAGGGGATCGAAGAGATTTTCTGCCTCGGCGACATCATCGGCTATGGACCTAATCCCCGCGAGTGCATCGACCGCGTGATGGAACATTGTTCGATGTCGCTGCTGGGCAACCACGACCAGGGGGCGATGTTCGACCCCGACGGCTTCAACATCGGCGCCGAGCGCGCCATCTTCTGGACCCGCGAGCAGCTCGAGAGCCCGAACGACCGGGCCAACAACGAGAAGCGGTGGGAGTTCCTCGGCGTCCTGCCGAGGACGCACAAGCTCGACCCGTTCCTGTTCGTGCACGGGTCGCCGCGGAACCCGCTGAGCGAATATATCTTCCCGGAGGACATCTACAACCACCGGAAGATGGAGCGGCTCTTCCAGCTCGTCGAGCGGTACTGCTTCCAGGGCCACACCCACGTGCCGGGCGTCTTCACGGAGGGGTACCAGTTCTACGCCCCCGAGGAGATCGACCACGAGTACACCCTGGGCGACGGCAAGGTGATGATCAACGTCGGCTCGGTCGGCCAGCCGCGCGACGGCGATCCGCGGGCCTGCTACGTGATCCTGGAGGACGGCCGGGAGGGCGGTGCCCCGGTCGGCGCCGCGGATGACGCGGGCGGCGGCGACCGGCCCGAGCCGGGCCCGGGCAACGGCAAGCCGACCGGCCCGGTCAAGGTGACCTTCCGCCGGCTCCCCTACGACCACGAGACGACCATCAAGAAGATCTACGCGATCCCGGAGCTCGAGCCGTTCCTGGGCGACCGGCTCCGCCAGGGTCGCTGACCGTCGCCCCGCCCTCGACCCGCCCCCGCCCGCTCGCGCGAGACTGCCCTTCGCGGACGCGGGCCCGGTTGAAGCCCGTCCCAGGCCCTCCCCGTCGGTCGCCGATCGAGCCCCCCGACCCGGAGCCGAGGCGGTCGGACGCGGGGCGAGGTCCTGAAGGACGGGGCCCCGCCGACGAACACCCCTTGTCGCCGAGATCCCACCCGGACCGGGGCCGCTCCCCCGGGGCGGATGCCCGCCCCGCCCGCGCCGGAACCGTTTGCGAAGGTCTTCACCACGATGAGCAGTCAGAAGCGGCAGGTGTTGTTCGTCGTCCTCTCCATCATCCTGATGGTGGGGATCCAGGTCCTGATGGACCGGCTCGGGCTGAACCCGCCCCCGCCCCCGCCCAAGCCCGCCCCCGCTCCCGCCCCGGTCGACCCCGCCATCGCGCAACAGGCCGCCCCGGCGGTCGACCCGGCCAGGCCCGCCGCGGCCCCCGCCCAGCCCGGGGCGATGGCCCAGGCCCCGACGCCCGCGAAGAAACCCGAGCCGCCGGAGGTCAAGCCCGGCGAGCTCGTCCTCGGCTCGACGGACAACACGGACCCGTCGGCGTATCGGATCGAGGTCCGGCTCGACCAGCGCGGGGCGGCGGTCCGGCAGCTCCGGTCGGCCCGGTTCGACGGCGAGACGATCGACGGCATCCCCGACCGCAAGGCGCGGCTCCAGCTCATCCAGGACGACCCGCTCTCGAAGGCCCCCAAGCCGTTCGCGATCACCCTCGTGCCGGCGGGGCGGCCGATCGACCCGGCCTTCCCCAACGGCGAGGTCCCGCTCGACACGGTCCGCTGGGAGGTCGTCCGCGACGGGCCCGACGCACCGGCCGTCCGCACCGTCAGGAAGCCCGGTCCCGGCGGGGCCGGCGAGGTCGAGGGCCAGGAGATCGCCTTCAGGACGACGGCCGATAACCCAAACGTCACCGTGACCAAGCGGTTCCGGCTCTGGAAAGGGGAGGACGGCTTCGAGTACGAGCTGACCTTCGGGTCCGACGCGGACGCGACCGTCGCCTATCGCCTGTTCGGCCCGCACGGGATCCCGATCGAGGGGGAGTCGTACACGACCACCTTCCGCGACGTCTTCTTCGGCCAGCTCAAGGGGGGCGCCACCGAGATCGTCACCCGGAGCGCGGCGGACGTCGTGAAGTCGACCAAGGGGACGCCCGAGACCTTCACCACCCTGCCGCTCCGGTTCGCCGGGGTCGAGAACCAGTACTTCACCGTCTTCGTCGAGCCGAGCCCGATCCCGACCTCGCAGGAGGGCCGGATCGACCGTGAGTCGCTCGCCTTGCTCGCCCGCGAGGACGTGAAGGCCCCGCAGAAGTCGGACGTGGGCGTCCAGATCCTCTCGACCGAGATCGGCGTCGGCCCGAACCGCCCGGCCACCCACGCCTTCAAGGTCTACGCCGGGCCTAAGTCCTTCGACGCCCTCGCCCCGTATGCCGCGACCGACCTGGCGAGCTACCGGAAGAACTGGTTCTCGATCCCGTTCGCCACCACGCTGGCGCAGAACGTGATCGCTCCCCTCCTGAACAAGATCTACGCCCTGACCGAGCAGATCGCGCGGATGTTCGGCTTCAAGGCCGGGAGCTACGGGGTCGCGATCATCCTCCTGACGATGACCGTCCGGATGATCATGTTCCCGCTCGGGCGCAAGCAGGCCATGATCTCGAAGAAGATGCAGGACTTGCAGCCGCACCTCGCCGCGCTCAAGGAGAAGTACAAGGACGACAAGGAGCGGCAGACGAAGGAGACGTTCGCCCTCTACAAGGAGCACGGGTTCAACCCGGCCGCGGGCTGCCTGCCCGCCCTGATCCAATTGCCGATCTTCGTCGGGCTCTGGCAGGCGCTGAACAACAGCGTGGCGCTGCGGCATTCGCGGTTCCTCTACATTCAGAACCTCGCCGCGCCCGACATGCTGTTCAACTTCGGGACCGAGCTGCCGCTGTCGATCGGCCATTACTTCAACCTGCTGCCGTTCGTGGTCGTGTCGCTGATGCTGGTGCAGACGAAGCTGTTCACGCCCCCCGCGATGACGGAGGAGGCGAAGATGCAGCAGAAGATGATGAAGTACATGATGATCTTCATGGCCTTCATGTTCTACCGGGTCCCCTCGGGCCTGGGGATCTACTTCATCACGAGCAGCCTCTGGCAAATCTGCGAGCGGCTGCTGCTGCCGAAGATCACCAAGACGAAGCCGATGATCCAGGGCACCGATCGGGGGACGGATCGGGGCCCCGGCGGGGACGGGATGCCGGGCGGGCCGGGCCCGAAGAGTGGCGGGGGCGCGGGCGGGTGGCTCGCCAAGAAGCTGGAGAAGCTGATGGAGGAGGCCGAGAATCAGCGGACGATCCGCAACAACGGCGGCGTCGCCCCGCGGTCCAACGGGGGTCCTCCCGACCGGACCCGGAATCGGCCCCGGCCCGGGAAGCGGCGATGAGCCGGCGTGACGTCGCGTGACCCGGGAGAGGGCTGAGAGCACACGGAAACGAGCACAAAGCACCGAGCAAACAGAGGCGTAGGCTGGACTCGCTTCGTGGTTGGGTCCCTGCGACCGGCCCGGCCCTGTCTGTTCTGTGCTTCGTGCTGTGTGCTCTGGCTCCTCTGTTCTGTCCCCAGATCCAGGCCCGGCCTTCGGTGCCCCGGCGCCGAACCATCCCACTCGCCAAGGATCGCCCCCCGACCGGTCCCGCTCCCGTGCTCGACCCCTCCGACACGATCGTCGCCATCTCCGGCCATCCCGGCCCCGCCGCCCGGGGCCTCGTCCGGCTCTCCGGGCCGGCCGCGCTGGCCGTCGCGCTCGAAGGCTTCGCGGCCGATGACGGCCCCTGCCCCATCCCGACGAGGCCGGTGTCCCTCGCGGGCGAGTACTCGATCGGGGCCAGGCTGCCCGCGACCCTCGTCCTCTGGCCGGGCCCCCGGTCGTACACGGGGGGGCCCGTCGCGGAGATCCACACCGTCGGCTCGCCGCCGATCCTCGACCACCTCGTCGGGCTCTGCCTGGCACGCGGGGCCCGGCTCGCCGAGCCGGGCGAGTTCACGCTCCGGGCGTTCCTCTCGGGCCGGATCGACCTGTCGCAGTCGGAGGCCGTCCTCGGGGTGATCGAGGCGAGGACCCCCGCCCAGCTCGACGCCGCGCTCCGGCAGCTCGCGGGCGGCCTCGCCTCGCCCGTGCGCGACCTCCGCGACCGCCTGCTCGATCGCCTCGTCGGCCTGGAGGCCGACCTCGACTTCGTCGACGAGTCGGACGTCGCCCCCGTCGTCCGGGCCGACCTGGTCTCCGAGATCGTCGCCGCGATCGACGGGCTCGGCACCCTGATCGCCCGCCACGGCGGCCGCGACCGGCCCGAGGCCCGGCCCCGGGTCGTCCTGGCCGGCCGACCGAACGCGGGCAAGAGCCGGCTGTTCAACGCCCTGATCGGCGACGACCGGGCGATCGTCTCGCCCTCGGCCGGGACGACCCGCGACGACCTGTCCGCCCTCGTCGCGTGCGACGGCCTGCCGATCGAGCTGATCGACACCGCCGGGGACGAGGCCGCCGTCACCGAGGTCGACGCCGCCTCCCAGTCCCGACGCGCCTCCCAGGTCGAGCGGGCCGACCTCATCCTCCAGTGCGTCCCCGCGGACGAGGCCAAGACGACGATGGACCCGCTCGTCGACCCGAGGACGATCCGGGTCGTCACCAAGTCCGACCTGGGACCGCGCGATCATCCCGGCCTGGCCCTGATGACCAGCGCCCGGACCGGGGCCGGCCTGGACCGGCTCCGGACCGCGATCGCCGACCGGCTCCGGTCGTCGCCCTCCGGGTCCGGCTCGCTCCAGGGCTACGGCTCGCACTGTCGGGACGGGCTCGTCCGCGCCGTGGACTCGCTCCGGAACGCGCTGGGCGTCGCGACGTGCGGCGGGGGCGAGGAGCTGATCGCGGCCGAGCTTCGCCAGGCGATCGACGAGCTGGGCCGGCTCGTCGGCGCGGTCGTGACCGAGGACATCCTCGACGGGATCTTCCGCCGGTTCTGCATCGGCAAGTGACACCGCCGGTCGATTGCCGCCCGGACGGCCCGATGATACGCTCCAGGCTGCGCAATCCCCCGCAAGTCCGACCCCTCCCGATCCTCAAGTCTTCGACGTTCCACCGCCCCCTCCGACTTCGCCATCATCCCCCATCCACCGGGAGCCCACCGTGCGACGCCCCTCGACGCTTGCCTTCGCGTGGATGGCGACCCTGGCGGTCGCGTCCGGCTCGATGGCGGAGGAGATCCGCCTCGCCGCCCAGCCGGCGCTCTCGCCCGACGGGTCGACGCTCGCCTTCGTCTGGAACGGCGAGATCTGGACCGTGCCCACCTCGGGAGGGGTGGCCCGTCCCCTCACGCGGCACCCGGCGCGGGACCGCGAGCCGAAGTTCTCGCCTGACGGCAAGCAGATCGCCTTCGTGAGCAACCGCGACGGCTCCGATCAGGTGTTTGTGATCCCCGTCGCGGGCGGCAGCCCCCGGCAACTGACCCGCCACACGGGCGGCTATTCGCTCCAGGGGTGGTTCCCCGACGGCCGCGACCTGCTTGTGACCGCGGCCCGCGACCACGCCTGGCGCCACGCCGATCGCTTCTTCCGGGTCAGCGCGGGCGAGCCGAGGGCCGACGAGATCTTGTTCGACGCCGCGGGCCAGAACGGCTCGCTCTCCCCCGACGGCAAGAAACTGCTGTTCACCCGCGAGGGGGCCGCCTGGTGGCGCAAGGGGTATCGCGGGTCGCAGGCGAGCCAGGTCTGGCTCTACGACCTCGTCGAGAAGACGTTCACCAAGATCCTCGACCCGCCGGCCGGTGCCCTCTGGCCGCTCTGGAAGCCGGACGGCACGGGGTTCTACTATGTCGGCGAGGTCGGCAGGACGTGGAACTTGATCGAACGCAATATCACCACGGGCTCCGAGCGACCGCTCACCGAGTTCGAAGACGACTCGGTCGTCTTCCCGACCGGGTCGCATCTTAGCTACCGCCTCGTCTTTCGGCATCTGTTCGACTTCTACGTCTTGGATCCCGGCGGACCGGAGCATGGCCCGCGGAAGATCGAGATCCGTTCCGAGGGGGATTCCCCGCGCGACCCGATCGAGCGCCGGGTGCTGACGCAGGCGGCCCAGGTCGCGTTCACCAGGGACGGCCTTGAGGTCGCTTTCATCGCCGGCGGCGACCTCTGGGTGATGGATACCGAGCTGCTCGACCCCAAGCAGGTCACTTCCACCCCGGAGGAGGAGCGGTCGCCGACCTTCGCGCCCGACGGCGCGGCCGTCTACTTCGCGAGCGACCAGGGGGGCCAGTCCGACCTCTGGCGGGCCGACCGGGCGGACCCGGCGAAGGACTGGTGGCAGAACAGCAGGTTCGGCCTGACCCGGCTGACCGAGGACGCCGAGGTCGAGACCGACCTCCGCTGGAGCCCCCAGGGCTCGCGGCTCGGGTACATCAAGGGGAGGGGGGACCTCTGGACGATCGGGCCCGACGGCAAGGATGCGAAGCTCGTCCTCGCCTCGTGGAACCCGCCCGAGTACGACTGGTCGCCCGACGGCAAGTGGATCGTCTACGCCCGGGACGACGAAGACTTCAATCAGGACATCTGGATCATGCCGGTCGACGGGTCGAGGCCGCCGTTCAACCTCTCGCGGCACCCCGACAACGAATCGAACCCGTCGTGGTCGCCCGACGGCAAGCTGATCGCGTTCACGGGGCGTCGGGTCGACACCGAGGTCGACCTCTACTACGTCTGGCTCCGCGCCGAGGACGACGAGAAGACGACGCGGGACCGGTCGCTGGAGAAGGCCGTCGAGAAGATCAAGAAGGGCCGGACCAAGGCCGCGGCGAAGCCGGGAGAGCCGGCCGCCAGGGGGGCCACTCCGAAGACCGAGGCCCCCGGGGCCGACGCGGCCCGGCCGCCCGCGACGCCCGTGGTCATCGACTTCGACCGGATCCATGAGCGGATCCGTCAGGTCTCGATCCCGAACTCGACCGAGGGGCCGCCGTTCTGGTCGTTCGACTCGAAGCGGCTGGCCTTCCCCGCCACGGTCGAGGGCAAGGCCGGGATCTACACGATCGAGGTCCCCGACGACCTCAAGCCGAAGCTCCTGACGACGACGGCCGGCACGCAGGCCCGCTGGATCGAGGCGGGCAACCAGGTCGTCTGGCTGGCCGGCGGGGTCCCCGCGAGCCTCGTCCCCGGCACCGGGCCGGCATCGCCGACGAAGGAGACGCTCTATCGATTCCGGGCGCAGCAGGTCGCGAGCCAGCCCGACCGCTACCGGGCCGGGTTCGACCTCGCCTGGCGGACGATGCGCGACCGCTGGTACGACGAGCGGCTCGGCAACCGGAACTGGGACGCGATCCGCCGCAAGTACGCCGACATGGCCGCCGCCGCGCCCGACCCCGAGACCTTCGCCGTGGTCGTCCAGCTCATGCTCGGCGAGCTGAACGGGTCGCACCTCGGATTCACGCCCGGCCCGCCCCCCGCCGACCCCGCAACCCCGCCACCGACTCCCCCGGGCACGCCGACCCCGACGCCTTCGCCCGCCCCGGCCGGCGGCCCCGGCGGGCGCTGGTCGGTCGCCACGGCGCATCTCGGGCTCCGGTTCGACCCGGCCCATCGGGGGCCGGGGCTGAAGGTCCGCGACGTGATCCCCGACGGGCCGACCGACCGCCGGATCTCGAAGGTCGAGCCGGGCGAGATCCTGGTCGCCGTCGACGGCACCACGGTCGACCCCTCGATGGACCTGACCGCCGTCCTCAACGGCGTCCTCCAGCGCGACGTCCGGCTCGCGATCCGCGGCGGCGACGGCAAGGACCGCGAGGTCGTCGTCCGGCCGATCCCCTACGCCGCGCTCACCAACCTGCTCTACGAGAAGTGGGTGAAGGACAACCGGAAGCACGTCGAGGAGGCGTCGAAGGGGACTCTCGGCTACCTCCACGTCCGCGGGATGAACCTCCCGAGCTTCCACCGGTTCGAGGAGGAGCTGTACTCGGCCGGCTCGGGCAAGCAGGGCCTGATCATCGACGTCCGCGAGAACGGCGGCGGGTCGACCGCCGACCACCTGCTCACCGCCCTGACCCAGCCGACCCACGCGATCGCCGTCCCCCGCGGGGGCGGCCCCGGCTACCCGCAGGACCGGAAGGTCTACGCGACCTGGAACCGGCCGATCGTCGTCCTCTGCAACCAGAACAGCTTCAGCAACGCCGAGATCTTCAGCCACGCGATCAAGACCCTCAGGCGCGGCAAGCTCGTGGGCGTGCCGACCGCCGGGGGCGTGATCAGTACGGGCGGGACGACGATCATGGACCTCGGCTTCCTCCGCCTCCCCACCCGTGGCTGGTTCACCCTCGACGATGGCGAGGACATGGAACTCCACGGCGCGACCCCCGACCACATCGTCTGGCCCAAGCCGGAAGACCAGGCCCGGGGCATCGACGCCCAGCTCGACAAGGCGGTCGAGGTCCTCGCCGCCGACGTGGAGGCCGATCGCCGCCGCCCCCGCCCGAAGCTCCGCAAATCGACCGAGCGCTAACCGTCCGCCAGCCCCGCCAGCCGAAGGCCCAGGCCCTCCGCCCCAACGGTCACGCCGAGGCCCGGCAGGGCTCGGGCGATCCGGCTGGCGAACGCCTCCAGCTCGGCCCCGGCGACGGCGACGGCCCGCACGAACGCGTCGGGATCGACCGCCCACCGGGCCTCGGGTGGCTTCGACTCGTGCGGCCCGGCGAGGACCAGCCGCCCGTCTTCGAGCCGGACGGAGAGCCACGGGTGGCCGATGTAGAGCATCTGCCACGCCGCGCCGCGATATTCCGAAGCGGTACGCCAGCCGTCGATGTTCGCGAGGTCCGAGCAGCAGGTCGGCTCGACCAGGACCTCGCCCCCGTTGAGGAGCGCCAGGCCCCCGTCGAGGACGGGGCTCCAGTCGGGTTCGAGGAAGGCTCCGGGACCGCCCCAGCCCTCGATGATCGGCGCCAGGAGCTTCCGGATCGTCTCCGGGCGGTCCAGGGCCGACGTCGCGACGTGCCAAGAGGTGGGCCGCACGGGCGCGAGCCCGGCGAGGCCGGCGTCGGCGAGGCTATCGAGCCAGTGGTGCGACCGGGCCTCGGGACCGTCCTGCAACGTCTCCGCCGATGACTCCCGCCCCGGGGCCGCATACCGCTGCGGCTGGACCTCGACGACCGGCACCAGCTCGATCGCATCCAGGATGATCGGTCCCTGCATGTGGCTCCCTCCGTCCGGCCCCTCGGGCCTTATCATTTCGCCCCGGGACCGACGACGATCGAGCACGGCCGCGAGACGACGCCACGCTCCACGGGGACGTCTTCGAACCGGGCGATCGCCACGATCGCCGACCGTCCAGGCCCGGCGTTCGCCATGGCCGCGAGCCGGACGTCGCACGAGCTTGACCCGGCCGGGATCGACACCTCCTTGATCTCTTGGAAACCGGACAGTCCCCCTTCGGTCGCGTGGATCGACACCTTCACGGCCGCCTGGCGGGCGAGCGGACGCCGGTCGAGCCGGACCCGGAACTCGGCCGAGCCGCCCGGGATCAGGTCGATCCGGTCCCGCTCGATCGTCACGTCAAGCGACGTCGATTCGGACACCCCGAAGACGATCTCGCCCCCCGTCGGCGCCGTCGGCAGCTTCATCCCCGGGTCGGCGACCTCCCAGGCGACGGCCGCCGGGACGTCGCGGGCGACGGGCCGGAGCGCGAAGGGCCCGACACCGCAGGGGAAATACCCCGCCTTCGCGTCGACCTCCAGGACCATGAGGCCGCGATTGGTGCCGGATGCGATGGTCACGGGCCTCCCGGTCACGCCCGGAGGTAGGGGGCCTGGCAGGATCGTGACCGGCCCGTCGTAGCCGCGACGGACGAGGTCGACCGCGACCGCCGCCCTCCCGCCGCTCGGGACGGTCCGGGCCCCGGGGCGGAGGACCGCCGTGATCTTCGCCACCGGCTCGACCTCGATCCGGTAGACGAACCGATCGCCGCCCCGGCCGTAGAACTCGCGGACGCCGATCAGGAGGCCCGAGGGCTCGACCCGGCGCTCGATCCGGGCGTCGCGGCCGAGCCCGTCGTCGTCCTCGGCGAGCGACTGCCCGTCGTCGCCGAGGATCGCCAGCACGGGGTCGGCGGGCGAGCCGACCCGCGCGGCGTGGACCGTGATCGCATAATCGCCCGCGCGGCCGTCGGCCGGCCTGATCCGGTAGAGGTCGACGTCGCCCCCGCGCCTGCGGTCGAACCGCCCGTGGATCGCCGCCGGGACGAGGACCGCCTGCGCCACCTCGGGCCGGTCGTCGGGCTCGACTTCGGCGACCTCGGGGGCGTCGCCGACCCGGACGACGACCGCGTTCGAGCCCTCCACCCGGAACGGGTGGTCCCCCGTGGGGGTATCGGGGGGAAGCGTGACGGTCGTCTCGGGCGGGAGGTTCGCCCCGAAGAGCCGGAGCCGAGAGGGGACGCCGCGACGGACGCCCGGCGGGTCGACGGCCGTGAGCAGCGGGATCGCCCCGAGAGTCAGGCGGTAGGCCCGGTTGTCTTTGACGGCGTTCTCGGCCTTGCCGTCGCGGTTGCGGCCGTTGGCATCGACGACCTGGACATAGTAGCGCCCGGCCGTCGGGGTCCGGGCCGCGATGGCGGCATCGCGGCCGAACAGGTCGTCGCCGGAGGCCAGCTCGCGGCGGTCGGGGCCGAAGATCGTCAGGCTCGCGTCGAGGCCCGAGCCCGCCCGCGCGGCGACGGCCTCGGCCACGAGCGTCTCGCCGGCCCGCATGTCGACGGCGAACAGGTCGACGTCCATCCCGTTGCCGATCGCGCCCTCGACCGTGCAGGGCGAGGGAACGGCCTGAGGCCGGGCGAATCCGTCGTTCGGCTCCTTCTCCTCGACCGTCGGCCTCGATCGCGAGACGACCAGTCGTCCCGGGTTCGAGACCCCGCGCGGCGAGACGACCCGGAAGGCGGCCGGGCCAGGCGTCACATCGGCCGGGAGGGTTACGAGGGCTTCCACCTGCCCCGCCTCGGCCTTCTCGATCCTCACCTTCGAACCCCGATGGGAGGGGTCGTCGAAGACCAGGGCCGACGCCCGGTCGAGCGACTCCCCCCGGATCGTCAGCCGGACCGTCTCCCCGGCCGATCCCCCGAGCGGCTTGACCCCCCGGATCGTCGGCGGCGCGAGCTGCGCCGAGGCCGGTCGGGCCGAGACCAGCCCGGAGACTGCGATCGTGAGCGCGAGGAACCAACGCCCAGACGCGGGCCCGAGCCTGCTCATGGGAGGTCCCGACCGGGGACGAAGGTGCGGAGCCTCGACCCGTCTTCCAGGCTGTAGACGGAGATCGCGCCGTCCCAGCCGCCGGCCGCGACCGATTTGTTGTCGGGGGCGACGGCCACGGCGTAGACCCAGTCGGAGGGCATCGCGTCGTCCCGGATGGGGACGACCCGCTCGCCGTTCTCGACCTTGTACGAGAGGAACGACGGCCGGCCGCCCGAGCCCGCCCAGAGCGACTTGCCGTCCGGCCTCCAGGCCAGGGCGTGGACCTGGCCGGTGTGGCCGAACCCCTTGGTCGGGTTCTTCAGGTCGGCCAGCGACCAGATCGCCAGCCCCTTGTCGGCGCCCGACGTGGCGAGCGACTTGCCGTCGGGGCTGAAGGCGACCTGGAGGACCGAGTCTTCGTGCGACGAAAGCCCCGCCGTCTGCAGCCCCGTATCGGCGTCGTAGAGCTTGGCCGTCTTGTCGGCCGAGCCCGAGGCGAGCCGCTTGCCGTCGGGGCTGTAGGCCACCGCGTTCACGATGTCGGCGTGATGCTTGAGGGTCCGGACGGGAAGGCCCGTCGCCACGTCCCAGACGATGATCCGGCGGTCGAGCCCGGCCGTGGCGACCTGGTCCGAGCCGGGCCGCCAGGCCGCCGCGAGGATCACGTCGGCGTGGCCGCGGAGCGGCTTCGACTCGGCATAACTCGTCGCGTCGTAGATCCGGACCTCGCCCCCCTTGCCCGACGTCCCCCCCGCGCCCAGGAGCCTCTTACCGTCGGGGGAGAAGGCGACGGCGGAGACCTGCTCGGGGAACCCCGCGAGCCGGCGGAGCGTCCGGCCCGTCGCCGGGTCGACGACGATCACCTCGCGGTAGCTCGCGACGGCGAGGGCCTTGCCGTCGGGGCGGAAGGCGAGCGAGGAGACCGGAGGCGGGGCGTCCGAGGCGAACGTCGCCGCCTCCTCGACCGCCTGCTTCCGCGCCCGCTCGCGGCGGACGTCGGTCGCCCCCGCCGCGTCGACCTTCGCCCCCTCGTCGATCCAGCGCTCCAAAACCGCGATCTGGTCGAGCGGGATCGACGTCTTGGGCGGCATCTGCGGCTGCTTCGTCCCCTTCATGTACTGGATGATCAGGCTCTCGGCCGCCTTCCCCGGGACGATCGACGGGCCGCGACGGCCTCCCTTGAGCATCGCCCCGACGTCATGCAGGGCGAGGTCCGAGGTCTCGAACCCGTCGTCGTGGCAGGCGACGCAGTGCTGCTCCAGGAATGGCGCCACGGCCTGCGAGTAGCTCGTCGGCGCGTCGTCGGCCGAGGCGAGGGCCGCGATCAGGCCGAGGGCGGCGAGCGTGGTCGGGGCGATCCGGCGGGACGCGATCATCGGTACTCGTCCCTCAGGCGAACAGCTCGGAGATCGGCGACCCCTCGTCGAGGATCGCCACCGGGCGGTTCTCGGGGGTGAGCAAATGGCGGGACGGGTCGACGCCGACGGCCCGGTAGATCGTCGCCGCGACGTCGGCCGGCCGGGCCGGGCGATCTGTGACGTAGCCCCCCTGGTCGTCGGACGCCCCGAGGACCAGGCCGGGTCGGACGCCGCCGCCGGCGAAGACGAGGCTGGCGACGTGGCCCCAGTGGTCGCGGCCGGCCTCCTTGTTCACCTTCGGCGACCGGCCGAACTCGCCCATCGCGACGACGAGCGTCGAGTCGAGCAGGCCACGGGCATCGAGGTCGTCGATCAAGGCCGAGAGGGCGAGGTCCAGCTCGGGGAGCCGGCGGTCGAGGCTCGCGAAGATCTTGGCGTGATGGTCCCAGCCGCCGCTGTTGATCGTCACGAACCGGACCCCAGACTCGACCAGGCGGCGGGCGAGCAAGCACGACTGCCCGGTCGTGGAACGGCCGTAGCGGTCGCGGAGCCTCGGGTCCTCGCGGCCGATGTCGAAGGCGCGGCGGGCCTCGGGCGATAGGACGAGGTCGACCGCCCGGCGCTGGAATTCGTCGAGGGTGCGCAGCTGATCGTCGGCCTCGACCTGCCGGGCCAGGCCGTCGATCGCCCGGCGGAGCCCCTGCCGGCGTTCGAGCGAGCCTGCCGACGACCCCGAGGGGGGCGTCACGTCCTGGACCCGGAAGCCGGGGTCGTTCGGGTCGCCCGACTTGAACGACTCGTACCGGCCGCCGAGGAAGGCGCTCCGGCCCAGCTCCCAGGTGAACGACGGGTTCTTCGGCACCGCGAAGTAGGGCGGCATCGGGCCGCGGTACCCCAGCTCGTGGGCGACCACCGCGCCGATCGCCGGGTAGTCGCCGAAGGCCGAGCCGAGCCGGCCGGAGAGGACCCAGTTCGTGGCCGTCTCGTGGTGGTCGTTGCCGTGCGTGCCCGACCGGACGAGCGCGAATCGGTCATTGCGGGCCGCGAGCCGTTCGAGCTTGGCCCCGAACCGGACCCCGGCGATCTTCGTCGGGATCGCGCCGTACTGGCCGCGGACCTCGGCCGGGGCGTCGGGCTTGGGGTCGAAGCTGTCGTGGTGCGAGAGGCCGCCGCCGAGATAGAGCAGGATCACCGACCGGGCCGTCGCGCCGGGCGCGACCCCCGGCGCGTCCCCCCGGGCCTCCGAGCCGAGCAAGGCCGGCAGGGCCAGGCCGCCGAGCGAGCCGACCTGGAGGAAGTCGCGGCGGGTCAGGCCGTCGCAGCGGCCGCGGGCCGGGCCGATCGGGATCCGGAGCATGGCGGGAGCCCCCAGGACGCGGTGGGACGGGTCGGTCCGAAGGGGCCGCGGGGCCTCTCGGGTCAGTGACTGAAGAGGAATTCCTTGGCGTTGACCAGGGCCCAGAGCAGGTCGCGGAAGACCGCCTCGCGGCCCGCGTCCGAGCCGGTCAAAGCGCTCTCGACCGCCCGCCATTGCTCGGCCGTCGGGTAGCGGGCGAACGCCGACAGGAAGAGCTCGTCGGCGACCTCGCGGTCGGCCTTGCCCGAGTCGAGCAGCGCCTTGAGCCGCCCCTCGCCCGAGCCGATCCGGCGGTCGAGTCCCTCGCCGTTGATCAGGTGGAGGACCTGCGGCATCGTCACCTCGGACGACCGCTCGCAGGCACACGGCGTCACCCGCTCGGGGCGGCCGAAGGTGTCGAGCAGGTAGTTCTGCACCTTGGGGTCGGGCAACTGCATCGCCAGGAGGCCGAGGGGGTAGCCCTCGTAGGCCTCCGGGACGCCCGTCGCGCGGGTCAGGGCATCGGCCAGGGCCTCGGCCGGGAGCCGGCGCGGGTAGTAGTGCGAGAAGAACTTGCGGTCGGAGGCGTTGCCCGGCACGGGGTCGGAGGCCAGCGCGTAGGTCCGCGAGGCGAGGATCGACCGGATCAGCGACTTCAGGTCGAACTCGTGGCGGATCAGGTCGTCGCAGAGGGCCGCGAGCAGCGGCTCATTCGTGGCCGGGTTGGTCGCCCGGAGGTCGTCGACCGGCTCGACCAGGCCGACGGCGAAGAACCGCTTCCAGACCCGGTTGACCACCGCGCGGGCGAAGAGCGGGTTGTCCTTCGAGGCGACCCAGTCGGCCAGGGCCTCGCGCGGGTCCTCGCCCTCAACGAGCTTCAGGTCCGAGCGGTCGAGCGGCCGGGGCGGGAGGAACTGCTGGGTCCTCGGCTGCGTGATCCCGACGCGGGCGGCGTCCGTCTTCGCGCCCTTTTTCCGGCCCATCCGGCCGGGGACGCCGGTGTCGACGGCCGGCCCCTCGTCGGTCGTCTTGCCGTCGAGCTTCACCCGGGTGAAGAAGGCGGCCATCCCGTAGTAGTCGTCCTGGGTGAACCGTTCGAGCGGGTGGTTGTGGCACTTGGCGCACTGGATCCGGGTGCCGAGGAAGGCGTGGGTCGCGGCCTCGGCGAGGTCCTCGGGCTTGCGGTTGACGAGGTAGTAGCCCCCCGCCGGGACCTGGCTCAGCGGCCCGCGGGCGGTGAGGATCTCGCGGACGACCTGGTCCCAGGGCCGATCCTCCTCGACCGCCGCCCGGATCCAGCGGGCGAAGCCCCGGACCCCCTTGCGGCCCCGCTTGTCGCCGTCGCGCTCGACCCGGTTCTGGAACAGCTCGCCCCAGTACTGGGCCCACGAGTCGACGTAGGCCGGGCTCGCGAGCAGGCGGTCGACCAGCAACGCCCGCTTCCCGGGGTCGCGGTCGGCGAGGAACGCCCGAGCCTCCTCGGCCGTCGGCAGCGAACCCGTCAGGTCGAGCGCGACCCGGCGGAGGAAGCTCGCATCGTCGGCGGGCGGGGACGGCTCGAGCCGGACCTCGGCCAGCTTCGTCATCACGTGATCGTCGATGTCATTGGCCCGCTCCCGGTAGACGGCCGGGTCGACCGAGGCGCGGTACGGGGTCGTGACGACGTGGACAGCCACCTGCCCCTGGTAGCTCGCCATGATCGCCGTCGCCCCGGGCCGGAGCGCCTTGACCGCGCCGGCCTCGTCGACGGAGGCCAGCCCCTCGTCGTTCGACTTGAAGAGCGCGAGCCGGGTGACGTCCCGCTCCGACCCGTCCGAGTAATGGGCGCGGACCCGGAGCGACTCGCCCGACTCGGCGTCGTAGACCCGCGACCCGGGCGTGACGACGATCCGCTCGACCGAGCGCTCGCCCCGGATCGGCCCCGGGGCCCCCGCGGCGACCCAGGCCAGCAGGGTCCGGTACTCGGGCGAGCCGGCCCGGAGCGTCAGGCCTCCCCCGTGCGGGACCCGCATCAGCGGCTTGGCCAGGATCAGGCTCTCGCGCGGGCGGCTCTTGGCGATCCGACGGCCCCGCGAGTCGCGGGTGATCGCCGCGTGATCCAACTCCGGCGCGTAGCCGCGGAGGCTCAGCTTGAAGCCGTTCTGGCCGGCGAGCTTGCCGTGACACGCCCCCGAGTTGCAGCCGAGCCGGGTCAGGACCGGCTCGACATCGTTGACGAACGAGGGGGACGCTTCCCGCGCGGGCTCGGGCGAGTCGGCTCCCAGCCCCGCGAGGGCGAGGGCCAGGATCAGCCCGGTCGTGCGGCGGTCGATCGTCATCCGGTTGCCCTTCGTCGGTCGGCGGGCCATCCGTCCAGGGCGGCGATCGGGGCGGGTCAAGGAGTGCCGCGGGTTGCCGGTCCGGAGATCGGGCGAGTCTTGGATTCTAGTTTAACATTCGCCGACTCGATAGGGGGTTCCGCAGTCGCCGCGCCGGTAAGAGGCCCGGGCCGACCTCTCCGAACACCGGGGCCCCATCCCTGACTCTTCGTCTCGACGAGACCCCGGTCGCGCGTCGGGGCCTGGGTGCCCCGTGCCCGGCCCGGATGGAACTCAGGGGAAGCAAAGGTTGTGCAGGGAGGTCGACGTGCCGTGGAAATAGTTCAGGTCGCAGTACCCGGCGACGCCCGGGCACGAGCCCGTCGAGGTGTACTGCCAGAAGCTCCAGGTCGACCAGGCCGGGGGCACGGCGGGCGACGAGACGCCATAGTTCGCGATCCAGAGCGGGCAGTTGAGGTTGTTCGTCGGATTGCCGAGGGTGTGCTCCCAGAAGTAGGGGCTGGTGTAGATGATCCCCGGCCGGCCCGTCAGGGCGTGGATCTCGGCCATGAAGCTCTGCACCCAGGACCAGAGCTGCGACGAGGAGGTGATCCCGTCGGTCGTCTCGATGTCGAGCACGAGCTGGAGCGAGCTCGAGCCGGTGTAGCCGCCGGCGGCCCTGACGGCGTTGACGAAGTACTTCGCCTGCGCCACCGGGTCGGACCCGGGGTGGCCGTAGTGGTAGGCCCCGCGGACCATCCCGACCGAGTGGATCCCGGCCCAGCTCGACCGGAAATAGGGGTTGGTGTACGTCGTCCCCTCGGTGGCCTTGGTGAACGCGAAGCTGTTGCCGGCGTCCCGGACCGCGGTCCAGTTGACGTTTCCCTGATAGCTGGACACGTCGATGCCGTGCAGCTGCGCGTCCGCCCGGGAGCCTGCCCAGCCGAGGACGACGAGGAGTGCCATCGCCGCGCGCACGAACGCCCTTCGATTCGAGATCATGGTCCCTGCCTTCCGGATTCGGGGGTGCGGGATCGAAAGCCCACGCGGCGGTGGGTCCTGCAGGAGAGAGCCCTGAGACGTCGCCGCGAGGCTCAGGTTAGGCGGACCTATGGACGCATAGCAAGAAGAAAGACGGGAAAATTCAGCTCAACACGTCCACAACATCGCTTCTTTCCAGGGTCCGGAGATCAACGACGCGCGGCGAGCGTGACGTGGACCCCGCGCTCCGGCCGGAGGGTCATCGTCGGCAGGGGGCGGACGACCGCGCCCTTCGCCAGGGAGAGCCGATACCGCCGGGCGATCGTGGCCAGCAGGAGGACCGACTCCATCATCGCGAAGCCGTTGCCGATGCAGATCCTCGGGCCGCCGCCGAACGGGAAGTAGGCGTAGCGATGGATTCGCCTGGCCAGGCCGTCGGCCCAGCGGTCGGGGCGGTAGCTCTCGGGGTCGTCGAAGTGGCGGGGGTCGCGGTGGATCACCCACTGCGGCATGAACACGGTCCGGCCGACCGGCACCGGGTAGCCGCCGACCTCGGTCGGCTCGATCGCCTCGCGGCCGAGGATCCAGACCGTCGGGTAGAGCCGGAGCGCCTCGGTGATGACGTGCTCGGCCCGGGGGAGTCGCGGGAGGTCGTCGAAGGTCGGCGGCCCGCCGTGGAGGACCTCGTCGACCTCGTCGTGCAGGGCGCGCTCGGCCTCGGGGTGCAGCGCCAGCAGGTAGAAGGCCCAGGCCAGGGTGTTCGCGGTCGTCTCGTGCCCGGCCATGAAGAGGGTCATCGCCTCGTCGCGGAGCTGCGCGTCGGACATCCCGCCGCCCCCGCCCTCCTCGTCGTCCTGGGCATGCAGGAGCATCGAGAGCAGGTCGCCGCGGTCCTCGCCCGAGGCGCGTCGCGTGGCGATGATCGCGAAGATGATCGCGTCGAGCCGGGCCCTCGCCCGTCGCGAGCGGAGGTTGGACGGTGTGGGGACGAACTCGGGGAGCTTGATCAGCCGGCTGACCCGGTCGGTGAAGGTCCGCAGCACGGTGTCCATCGCGGCGCTGGCGTCGGCGACGTCGGACGAGACGTCGGCGTCAAACAGGGTCTTGGCGACGATGCCGAGGGTCAGCCGCATCATGTCTTCCTGCGCGTCGCGGGCCTGGCCGTCGGCCCAGCCGTCGAGCATCCGCTCGGTCTGCTCGACCATCGTCGCGGCATGGCCGGCGATCCGCTCGCGGTGGAAGGCCGGCTGCGAGAGCCGGCGCTGCTTCCGCCAGAAGTCCCCCTCGCTGGTGAGCAGGCCCCGGCCCAGGGTCGGCTTGGCCGACCGCAGCGCGAAGTGCTTGATGAACTGGCGGTTCTGGGCGACCAGGACGTCCTCGACCAGGTCGGGATGGTTCACGACCATCATCTCCCTCGGCCCGAGCCGGATCGAGACGCAGTCGCCGTATTCGCGGGCGCAGGCCGTGAGGAAGCCGAGTCGGTCCTTGCGGAACTCCGGGAGGTTCCCGGTGATCCAGCGCCGGCGAGGGCCGGGGGCGCGTCGGGTCGAGGGGGAGGCGGTCGCGGGCATCGGGCAGCACCTCGGGGCACGGTCGGCCGGGCGGGCCGTCCGATCGTACCAGGGATCGGCCCCGGCCTTCGACCCGTCCCGCTCACCTCAACCGAGGGCCGCAGCCCGAAGCTCGGCGAAGAGGGCCCCAAGGTCGGCGAGCCGATAGTGGGCGTTCAGCCCGCTCGGGTTGGGCAGGACCCAGATGCGGGACGTCCCGATCGACTCGTCCTGCGGCCCGACCGCCGACCTCGGCCTCGCGAAGGCGGCCCGGTAGGCGGTGATCCCGAGGAAGGCGACGACCCGGGGCCGGTCCCGCTCGACCTTCCCCGCCAGGACCCGGCCCCCCTCGACGTATTCTTCCGGTGCCAGCTCGTCGGCCGCGGCGGTCGCGCGGGCGACGACGTTGGTGATCCCGTAACCGAGGTCCAGCAGCAAGGCCCCCTCGGACGGGTCGAGCCGCCTCGGCGTCAGGCCCCCGGCCGCAAGCGCCGGCCAGAACCGGTTGCCCGGGCGGGCGAAGTGGTGGCCCACCGCGGCCGAGTAGAGGCTGGGGTTGATCCCGGAGAAGAGGACCGATAGGCCCGGCCGAATTAGGTCGGGGACGGTCCCGTCCTGGGCGGCGACGATCTCCGCCGGGGTCGGCCGGCGGGTCTGGCTCGGCATGGGCGGCCCCGCATCCCGGCCTGCCGGCGGGGCCTTCGGGGTCCGGCCCCGCTCCCGACTTCATCGCCGGTCGAGCTCGACGGCTCCATCCGGGTCGCCGGCCGACTCCATCCTAATAACGCGGCGACGGAGCCGTCCAGGATGAGGCCGACACCTCCCATACCCGACGATCGAAGTCGCGGGCCGCACGACCCGGAAGCACGCCGGGCCCCCGCCGCCCCGGTCGATCGCCCGAGTGACGACCGTCGACCCGACGGGCCGGGTGAACCTCGCCCCGTTCCGCTTCCCCAACGTCTTCGGCGCGAGCCCGCCGGTGGTCGTCTTCTCCCCGACGACCCGCCGCGACGGCTCGAAGAAGGACACCCTGCGGAACGTCGAGGCGACCGGCGAATTCGTCGTCAACGCCGCGGTCGAGGGGCCGGCCGCGGAGGTCAACCTCTCGTCGAAGGAGGTCGGCTTTGAGGAGTCCGAGGTCGTGCTGACGGGGCTGACGACCCGCCCCTCGGACCTCGTCCGGCCCCCGAGGCCGGCCGAGCCCCCCGCCGCGCTCGAGAGCCGGCTCGTGCAGGTCCTGCCGATCGGCTCGGGCGGGCTCGCGGCGACCCTCCTGGTCGGCGAGGTCGTGGCCAACCACGTCGACGACTCCGTCCTCGGCCCCGACGGCCGGGTCGACCCCGCCCGGCTCCGGCCGATCGGCCGGCTCGGGGGCGACGACTCCTGTCGGAGTACCGAGATCTTCCGGCTCGAGCGCCCGCGGTGAGGTCCCGGTGCGTCGCGGCATCCTCGGGGCGCTTCCCGGCATCACGGGGGAATCGATTCGCGGGCGCATTTGACAGGCCCTTGTGCCCGAGCTAAATCCCCCTGGTGGAGGCCATCCGATGCGCTCGGATCGGGCTGTCTCCGCAGACCCGGTACCGTCCGGCTATGACCCGAGGGGGCTGATCGCCATGGACGAGAACTGCATGACGAACTTCTTCGACACGATCGTCCAGAACTCGCCGCAGATTGCCTCGACCGCCTCGTCGCCGTCGCCGCTGTACTTCATCATGGTCAACGGGGGCATCCCGGGCGCGATGCTCCAGCTCTCGGCGTCGGGGACGCGGATCGGCCGGGCCGTCGACAACTCGATCCAGCTCCCGGACCCGAGCCTGTCGCGGTACCACGCCTTCCTCGAGGAGGACGAAGAGGGCCAGATCCGCCTGTCGGACCTGGGCAGCACCAACGGCACCTACCTCAACGGCCGACGGCTCCCCGACCGGACGCCGGTCTCGGTCCGCGACGGCGATCGGATCCAGCTCGGCTCGACGATCGTGGTCAAATTCGTCCGGCCCGACCCGTGCGAGGAGCGGTTCCAGCGCGAGATGTTCGAGCGGACGGTGCGCGACTCGCTGACCGGGCTGTACAATCGCGCCTACTTCCTGAGCGAGGTCGGCCTCCTAGGCGATCGCGGGGCCTTGCGCGGCCTCGACATGGCAATCCTCATGATCGACATCGATCATTTCAAGCGGATCAACGACGACCACGGCCACGACACCGGCGACCTCGTGCTCCGCGAGGTGGCGGGCGTCCTCCGCCAGTCGCTCCGGGGCGACGACCTGATCGCCCGGTACGGCGGCGAGGAATTCGTCGCCGCCCTGCCGGTCTCGGCGCCGGACCAGGCGGCCGAGCGTGCCGAGCGGATCCGGGCGATGCTCGCGGGCCGGCGGATCCTGATCGGGTCCCGGCCGATGCGGGTGACGGTGAGCATCGGCGTCGCCTACGCCCCGGCCGGCCGGCCCCGGTCGGTCGCCTCCCTGATCGCCGCGTCCGACCAGGGGCTCTACCAGGCCAAGAACAACGGGCGCGACCGGGTCGTCTTCGGCGCCGAGTCGAGGTCCCGACGCAAAGAGTCGATGACGACCGTCGAGGGGTGCGAGATCTCGTCCGCGACCGACTGACCGGCTATGATCGATCGGCCCCGCGGGACGTGGCCCGGCGGGGCCGACTCGACTCCGGTCACCCCATCCCCGGTCAGGTGCCGCCGTGTCCCCGATCTCCCCGGCCGCTGGGCGGCCCAAGAACGCCCTCGGCGTCTGCTCCTGGAGCCTCCAGGTCGCGAGCGTCGCCGAGCTGTCCCGTCTGCTCGCCGACCTCGGCGTCGGGGCGACCCAGATCGCCTGCGGCGACCCGCACCACGCGCGCTGGGACGAGGGGGACGCCATGCCCGAGGCCGCCCTCGCCTCGGGCCTGACGCTCACCGGCGCGATGCTCGGGTTCCCCGGCGAGGACTACTCGACCCCGGCGACGATCCGGGCCACCGGCGGGTTCGGCGACCCGGCCGGCCGCCCCGCCCGGCTCGATCGCCTCCGGTGGGGCCTCGACCGGACCGTCGCCCTCGGGCTGGCCGACCTCACGCTCCACGCCGGGTTTATCCCCGAGCCGGATGACCCCGCCCGGTCGTCGATGCTCGACGCCCTGGCCGAGGCGGGCGACCTCGCCCGGGCCCGAGGCGTCACCCTCGCCTTCGAGACCGGGCAGGAGACCGCCGCCCTGCTCCGCCGGACCCTCGACGACCTGTCGTCTCCCAACCTCAAGGTCAACTTCGACCCGGCGAACATGCTCCTGTATGACATGGGGGACCCGATCCGGGCCGTCGAGGTCCTCGGCCCGGACATCCGCAGCGTGCACGTCAAGGACGCTCGGAGGCCGACGACCCCCGGGACCTGGGGCGAGGAAGTCCCCCTCGGCCGCGGCGACGTCGACATCCGCGCCTTCCTCGCCGCCCTGAAGTCGGTCGGCTATGAGGGCCCGCTGATGGTCGAGCGCGAGGTCGGCGACCAGGCCGCCCGGATCGCGGACATCCGGCGCGGGCTCGACTTCCTCCGCGAGTGCCTGGCCTGAGGCCCGACGCGTCGGGCCGGCTTTGGCCCGGTCCGGCCCGGGGTTTGCCGCCCGAGGTATCCGTCGTGGGGGGGGGCGCGGGCGCCGGCCGCGCCCGGCCCCCCCGGGGGGCGCCCCGGGGG
>JAABUQ010002596.1_pt1 | contig 35307 bp, 34 predicted proteins | sample 5560001 | NCBI WGS metagenome assembly JAABUQ01 (sample SAMN10711888, study PRJNA513371) | rock metagenome | isolation source: Antarctica rocks | place: Antarctica: Victoria Land, Finger Mt nord | collected 2015-12-18
TTCAGGTCGGGCCGGATGCCGAGCGTGTCGGCGTTGGTGATGGTGGGCACGCTGGTCAGGAACTCGGTCGGCGCCGCCGCGAACTTGGCGCCCGTGGCGTCCGTCGCGTACAGCACGGTGTAGGGCGCAGTGCCCTGGGTGGACGCCTTGCGCCCGTCCGCGTACTCGCTCCGGGTGAACAGCGGCAGGGTCTGGTCCCATTGCTTGAATTTCGCGACCGGGATTGTCTGCAGGACGTTCCGGCCGACCAGGTATTTCAGGTACGGCAGGCTGACGTCGGCCACGTCGATGTTGGCGGATTGCGTGAGGAAGCGGTTCAGCAGGTCGGCGCTCTCGGTCGCCTGCATCGTGACCTTGAAGCCGAGGTCCTTGGTGGCCTGGTCGCCAATGGCCTGGATCGCCGTCACCGGCTGCCCGGCGTGCCGCAGCTCCACGTCCTTGATGTTCTGCGCCCAGATCGTTGGGAAGCCCCGCAGCGCCCCCGACCCCGCCGCCGCCCCCAGGGTTGCGGAGGCCGCGGTGAGCAGGCGGCGGCGGGACAGGCTGGGCTTGGTGGGATCGGTCATGACACGCTCCTCAACAGGGGTCAGGCGGCGAGCGAAAGACCGCGACGGCTTTGCATTAGCGGCTGGATGCGGGTGCCGAACTGCTCCATGCCGACGACGAAATCGTCGAAGGTCAGCATGGCGCCCTGCACGCCAGGCACGGCGGCCAGTTCGTCCAGCATGGCGGCGACGCGGGCGTAGGAGCCGACCAGCACGCCCTGGCTGGTCGGCAGCTTCTGCGCCGTCGTGGGCGTGAAGCGGCCGGCGACGGATTGCGGATCTTTCCCCGGGTCATTGGTCGCCTGGCCGTCGCGCCAGGCCAGCGCCTCGTAGTCGGTGCCGGCCTTGTAGTGCTCCCATTTGGCTATCGCGGCGTCGTCCGTCTCGTCCGCGATCACCATGATGAGCACCAGCGCGCCGCAGGTCCGGCCGGTCTTGGCCGTCGCGTCCACCAGGCGCGCGACGGGGCCGGCGATGTTGGTCGGCTGGTTGATGCCGCTGCTGGCGACGAAATTGTAGTCGGCGTACTCGGCCGCGAACCTTGTGCCGCGGTCGCTTTGCCCGGCGCAGACGATGGGGACCGGCCGCGACGGCAGCGGGCTGCACCGGCAGTCCTCCATGTTGAAGAAATCGCCCTTGAAGTTGGAGCGGCCTATGGCCCACAGCTCCTTCATGATGGTTACGTATTCCTCGCAGTACTCGTAGCGGCGGCGGTAGTGCTCGGCACCGGGCCAGATGCCCATCTGGCTGTACTCGGTCTCCTGCCAGCCGGAGATGACGTTCACGCCGAACCGGCCCTTGGAGATGCTGTCGATGGTGACGGCCATGCGGGCGACCAGCGGCGCCGGCATGGTCAGCACGCCGATGGTGGCAAAGAGCTGGGTGCGGCTCGTCACCGCGGCCAACCCGGCCATCAGGGTGAAGGATTCCAGGTTGTGGTCCCAGAACTCCGACGGGCCGCCGAAGCCCCGCAGCTTGATCATGGACAGCGCGAAGTCGAAGCCGAACCGCTCGGCTTTCTCCACGACCGTACGGTTGAGGTCGAAGGACGGCATGTATTGCGGCGAGGTCGTGGAAATCAGCCAACCGTTATTGCCGATGGGGATGAAGACGCCGAGCTGCATGGAGGCCTCGTGTTTTACTGGGGATGCTGGCGGGGATGCTGGAAGGTGTTGGCCGGCTCCTCGCCGAACGCCCGCGGATGCCGCAGGCGGGCGGTCATCGCCTCGACGTAAGGGGCGGCGACGCAGGCCATCTCGAATTGCCGCTCGGTCAGCGTCAGCCCGGCGCGGCGGCACGCCTGCGCCACGGCGGCCCGCCCTTCGTCGCCGAGGTCGCTGACCGGATCAGGCGGGGCCGGCAGCGCGGGCGCCGCCGCCCCGGGCTGGAGGGCGGGGCGGCGGCCCCGCCAGCCGGTCGCCCGTTCGTAGGCATGGCCGATGCGCAGCACGGTGGCGTCGTCGAACGGGCGGCCAGCGACCTGCAACGCCAAGGGCAGCCCGGCGTCGCTGAACCCCATGCACTGCGACAGCGCCGGGCCGCCCGACACGTTCCAGGGCGTGGTGAACGACGCCTTCTGCAGGAAGCTGACCGTGCGCCATGCCCCGAACGCCGGCGCCGGCCCGGGCGCCGTGGGGGTCACGAGCGCGTTGTACCGCCGCCAGACCGGGCGCAGCTCGGCCAGCATCGTCCGGCGCTCGCGCTGCGCCTCCATGTAGTCCGCGCCGCTGATCAGCACCGCGCCGAGCACGCGGCCCAGGAAGTCCTCGCCGAAGTCGCCAGGCCGGGTCCGCAGCGCCGTGGCGTGAACATTGAACAGCTCGCTTTCGGCGATGGTGATCTTCACGTCGCTGTACTGCTTCGCCGGGCGAAGCCGGACGTCCTCGATGGAGGCGCCCAATGAGCGCAGCACGTCCAGCGCCGCCTCGAACGCCGCCACCACCTCCGGCGCGGTGTCGATGTCGGTCTCGTGGAAGTGCCGCACGACGCCGATCCGCATCCCGCGCAGGTCGCCGCCGAGCGCGCCGAGGTAGTCGGGCACGGCGCGGTCGGCGCTCGCCGGATCGTCCGGGTCATGCCCGGCGATGACCGCCAGCAGCGCGGCGCAGTCGGCCACCGTCCAGGCCATCGGCCCCGCATGGTCGAAGGTGAAGGAGTTTGGGTAAATCCCCCGGCGACTGACCAGCCCATAGGTCGGCTTCAGCCCGGCGATGCCGCACAGCGCGGCCGGCAGGCGGATCGACCCGCCGGTGTCGGTGCCGAGCGCCGCAGGCGCCAGGCCGGCGGCGACGGCCGCGCCCGATCCGCTGGAGGAGCCGCCGGTGAAGTGCCCGGTGTTCCACGGGTTGCGCGCTGGCGGCCAGGGCAGGTCGAAGGACGGCCCGCCATGCGCGAACTCATGCGTCGCGAGCTTGCCCAGCAGCACGCTGCCCGCGTCATTGAGCCGTGCGACGGCCGCGGCGTCCTGCGTGGGCACAGCGTCCGCGCACACAAGGGAATGGCCCGTGGTGCGGACGCCGGCGGTGCTGAAAATGTCCTTCAGCGCGAACGGCATCCCGTGGAGCACGCCACGCCGGCGGCCCGCCTGGATCTCCGTCTCTGCCGCACGCGCCTGCGCCAGGGCATGCTCAGGGATCGGCAGCAGGAAGGCGTTGAGCTGGGGATCAAGCGATTGGATGCGGTCGAGGAACGCCTGCGTCAGCTCGACCGGCGACGCCTGCCGCCGCTCGATGAGGCGGGACGCCTCGATCACCCCAAGATGGTGCAGCTCCGTGGGGCATGGCCGAAGGTCATCGGGACTGGCAGCAAGCGTGCTGGAGACGGAGGGCATGGGACGTCACCTTACCTTGCCGCCGCGTGGGCGGCGTTCAGGCCGTTCCGTCCCATCCTGGCAAGCGGCGAGCGCGGCACCCGTCCGTTGCTCTTGCCGACATGCCTTGGCAGGGCCAAGACAATCGCAGCCGAGATCTCAAAGTCAAGCGCCGCCGCCTGAAAAGCGGCCCGGTTTGACGGCAAAATCAAGATGGGCGATGGTTATTCTTCACAATACGCCTGTTTTCTAGGCTTCTACTGGTAAATAGCCTGCTTTCTCAGCGTTGCACCATGGAGGCTCACCCGCATGAATGCTCCCGAAGCTTCTGCTTCTTCTCAGGATTTGGAACGAGCCATTCCGCCCTGAGCGACAGCGTCGCCTTGAAGATGACCTGATTTCTCTCGTCCCGGACCATCGAGACGATGTCCTGGCCGTTGTAGCGAGCGCCCATGTCCTGGGCGATGCTCGGCAGCAGGCGGACCGCTTCGTCGCGAGCTTCCTGGTGTCCGGACAGCTCAACGCCTGCATCGCTGCGCAGGAAACACTCGCCATCGCCAGAGTCGAAAAAATAGAGCGGCATGAGGTCTTCCTTCGTTGGTAAGATGCCACGACAGGCGTGGTACGTCTCACCCCATCGCATCCCACGCATAAAACCAGGGAGGGCAGGCCATTAAGACATGCTTTCGTGTCAATTGTCGTGTATCGACGAACGAGAGGCCGCAGGGTTCCCATCCGAAGGCCAGCCGCGGCAAACCGGCTGCGGCGAGCAGGCCGAAGCCGAAGCATCACAGGCTCGACTGGCCTTCGATGATCTCCAGCGCCTCCGCCACAAGCCGCTTCTCGATGGCGGCGGCGCGTGACGCCGTGACGACCCAGCCGCGCGACAGCTCCTCGGCATGGTGGGCCTGGCGGTCCAGCTCCGACGCACGGCGATGGTATGTCTCGGCTCTGACGCTGAGTTGCCGGGCGTCGCGGGCGTCGGCGACGATGCGCTCGGCGGTGCGCTGCGCGTCCTCGCAAAGCCGCACGACCGTGGCGGACAAGCGGGCGGGGTTGGGAATGGGGTGCATCGTCTCAGCCCTCCGCATTCGAGCAGCGAGCCGCCGTCGTGGAGGACATCGGGAGAGTCATGGGGGCCTCCAGGAGTTCGTTGCGCAGGATGGATGCACGAATCGGGACGCGGGCGTCTGTGGCGAATATCACATCGGACGACATCAGGACCGACGCGCGTACGGATCGCGACAGGCCGCGGCGATGGTTCAGCCGTTGGCCGGCGTCTCGGTCCCGGAAGCGCCCTCCTGCACAGAAACGTGAGCGCGCGGAGGCACGGCCCCGTTCGGACATGCTGCGTTGGCCATGGAGGCGCGGGGCATCCAGCTTGCAGGCGCCGGCAGGAGTTTGAGCATGACGACCACGATCACTGCGGCATTCAACGACCAGCCGACGGCCGAGCGGGCGCGGGAAAGCCTGGCCGAGCATGGAATCAACAAGGACAAGGTGACGCTGCTGCACGGCGCCAAGCCGGGCCTCCCGGGCACGGACCCGGAGAACGCCACCTACAACGAGGCGCTGCGGCGCGGCGGCGCGCTGCTGCTGGCGCGGGTGGACGGCCTGCAGCTCGGAACGGCCGTCGAGTCCCTGGAAGCGAACGGGGCGATGGACCTGGAAAAGCATGAACAGGAGTGGCAGGCGTCCGGATGGACGGGCGGGAGCGCCGCCGCTGCCACGGCCGCAACCGGCGCGGGCGCGGCCACAGCCGCGACGCCGGGCGGCGCTGCGGCGGACCGGGCGGAGGACGCCATCCGCGTCATGGAAGAGCGTCTGGTGATCGGCAAGCGCGACGTGACCCGCGGCACCGTGCGGGTCCGGGTGCACGTGGTGGAAACGCCGGTCGAGGTTCCCGTCACGCTGCGGGAGGAGCACGCCGTGGTGGAACGCCACCCGGTCAACCGCCCCGCCGCCCCGGCGGACCCGGCCGCGTTCCAGTCCAAGACCATCGAGGCCGTCGAGATGAACGAGCAGCCCGTCGTCACGAAGGAGGTCTTCGTGACCGAGGAAATCGAGCTGCGCAAAGAGGCGGTCGACCGGGTGGACACCGTGCGCGACACCGTGCGGCGGACGGAGGTGGACATCGAGGGCGACGCCGCCGCGCGGCCTGCCGCCCGGCGCTCCGATGCCTGACGTCGGCCTGACGCGCGGACCCGGCCAAGGCCGCCGGGTTTGCGTGATCGGCGCAGGGATCAGCGGCCTCGTTGCGGCCAAGGTGCTGCGCGCCCGGGGCTACGGCGTTGCGGTCGTTGAGAAGGGCGGCGACCTGGGCGGGGTGTGGGACCCCGCCCGGTCCTATCCCGGCGTGCAAACCCAGACGCCGCGCGACCTGTATTGCTTCAGCGACTTCTCGATGCCGGCCGAATACCCGGAATGGCCGAGCGGGGCGCAGATGCACGCCTACCTCGGCGCCTACGCGCAGCGCTTCGGCCTGCGTCCCTGCATCCGGTTCCAAACCGAGATCCTGTCCCTGTCGCGCCAGCCCGGCGTGCCGGGCTGGCAGGTCACGCTGCGCGGCGCGGATGGGGCCGTGGGGACCGAGCAGTTCGATCTCGTGGCCGTCGCAACCGGGCAGTTCAGCCGGCCGCGGACCCCGCATCTGCCGGGGGAGGACGCCTTCACGGCCGCCGGCGGCATGGTCCGGCATTCGTCCGAGTACGGGGACGGCTCGCTGGGCCGGGGCCGCGACGTGGCCGTGGTCGGGTTCGCCAAGTCGGCGACCGACGTTGCGATGGGCGCCCTGGCCGAGGGGGCGCGCACAGTCTCGATGATCTACCGCCGGGCACACTGGAAACTTCCTTACTTCTTCGGCGGCATGGTCAACTTCAAGAACATCCTCTATTGCCGCACCTCGGAGGCGATGTTCATGCCGTGGGCGCCGAGCCGCGCCGGCCGCCTCGCGCGGAGGCTGCTGGCGCCGGCGATCTGGGCGAACTGGCGGGCGCTGGAGGCGCTGATCGGCCTGCAGTTCGGGCTGAAAAAGGCGGGCTTGCGCCCGGAAGGCCGGATCGAGGACAGCATCCACTGCGCCACCAACATGGAGACGCCCGGCTTCTACAAGGCCGTGCGCGACGGGCGCATCCGCATGGTGAAGGGCAACGTCACGGGCTACGCGCCGGGCAGCGTCCTGGTCGACGGCGCCCGGGTCGCCGCCGATGTCGTCGTGCTGGCGACCGGCTGGTTGCAGGACCTGCCGTTCCTCGACGCGGACACGCGGGCCAAGCTGATCGAGCCGGACGGCCAGTACCGCCTGCATCGCCTGATGGTCAATCCCGACCTGCCCGGCCTCGGCTTCGTGGGCTTCAACTCCAGCTTCGCCAGCGCCTTGTCGGCGGAGCTTGGCGCGCATTGGCTGGCGCGCTTCTTCGAGAACGCGCTCCGGCGCCAGCCGACGGACGCCGCCATGCGGGCCGGGATCGCCCGCGCGCTCGAATGGCGGCGGCGGGACCGCCCGGCGGCCGCGGCCTATGGCGGGCTGTGCATTGCGCCGTTCCACCACGCCCACTTCGACGAGTTGATGGCAGATATGGGCGCCCGGACGAAACCCGCCAACCTGTTGGCGGCGCACCTGGCACCCATCAGCCCGAGTGCTTATGCCAAGCTTCTGGAAACGGCGCCGGGCCATGACCTGGCTTCCGAAGGGATCGCGCGATGAGGACAGCAAGCGCCAATCAGGTTCAGGTCGAGCTTGACCCCGGCATCACCGCCGCCGGAAGCGGCATGGACGAGGTCGTGTGGAACATCCTCGGCCATACCTACTATCTCAAGGCGGAGGGTGCGAACGCCTTTGCCTTCGAGACCTTTGACCCGCCCGGCAGCTTCGTGCCGCCGCACGTCCACCCGACGCAGGACGAGTTCATCTGCGTGCTGGAGAACGAGTTCGACCTCTACCTCGACGGCCAGCACCATAAGGCGCGCGCCGGCGACCTGGTGCGCCTGCCGGCCGGCATCCCGCACGGCTACTACAATCTCAGCGCCGTGCCGACGCGGGCGATGTTCTGGGTGGCGCCCGGCCGGCGCCTGCGCGAGCTGTTCGACGTGCTGCACAACCTCGGCGACCCCGAGCAGGTGGTGCGGGAAGCAGCACGGCGCGAGGTGCATTTCCTGAAACCGGAGGACTACGCCTTCGATCCCCTCTCGATGAAGGGGACCGGCCAGCCTTGAGCGGCAGGCCCGGCGCGCGGCGAAGCGCCGGGCCTGCCGGTGCTCATCGCGGGCGGCGGCATCGGCGGCCTTGTCCTCGCGCTCATGCTGCACGCCCGCGGCATCGCCTGCCAGGTGCTGGAAGCGGCGACGGAGGTGCGCCCGCTCGGCGTCGGCATCAACGTCCTGCCGCACTCGATCCGCGAGCTGGCCCGGCTCGGCCTGCTGCCGCGGCTCGATGCGGCCGCGATCCGCACCCGGCGCCTGACCTACACCAACCACCTGGGGCAGCGGATCTGGACGGAGCCGCGCGGCCTCGGCGCCGGCCACGACGTGCCGCAGTTCTCCGCCCACCGCGGGCGCCTGCACCGCCTGCTCTGGGATGCCGCCGTCGAGCGGCTCGGCGCCGGGGCAGTGCAGGCCGGCTGGCGGCTGGCCGGGGTCAGGGAGGACGCCGGGCGGGTGACGGCCCGGTTCGCCGCCCCGGACGGCACGGCGCGGGACATGGAGGGCACGGCACTCGTGGGCGCGGACGGCATCCATTCCTGGCTGCGCGCGCACCTGCACCCGGCGGACCCCGGCGTGCGGTGGAACGGCATCCAGATGTGGCGCGGCGCGGTGGATTGGCTGGCCTTCGACGGCGGCGATGCCATGGTCGTCGCGGGCGACGCGGTGGCCAAGCTTGTCCTGTACCCCATCGCGCCGGGAACCGCGCCGGACCGGCGGCTGACCAACTGGGTGATCTATGCATGCGTCGCGGAGGGAGGCACGCCGCCGCCGGGGCGCGAGCACTGGTCGCGCGCCGGGCGGCCCGAGGCGTTCCGCCATCTGGCCAGGCGCCTGGCGCTGCCATTCGTCGATGTCCCGGCCATGATCGCGGCGACGCCGGAGATCTTCGAGTATCCCATGTGCGACCGCGACCCGCTGCCCTGGTGGAGCCGCGGCCGGGTAACATTGCTCGGCGACGCAACGCATCCGATGTATCCCGTGGGGTCCAACGGCGCGTCGCAGGCCATCCTGGACGCGCGCTGCCTGGCGGACCGCCTGGCCGGGCAGCCCGCCCCAGCGGCATTGCGGGCATACGAGGCGGAGCGCCTGCCGGCCACGACGGGGATCGTCCGCTCCAACCGCATCGGCGGGCCGGAACGGGTGATCGACCTCGTGGCCAGCCGCGCGCCGCAGGGCTTTGCCGAAATCGGCGCGGTCGCGACGGAGGCGGAGCTGGCGGAAATCATCCAGGGCTACGCGCGGCTCGCCGGCTTCGCGGTGACGCCCGGACCATCATCCGCAAAGGGCGCGGCGCAGGCATAGCGGCCGGCGCTTCGGCGCGAGCGTCTGAGGGTCATCGGTCCTCAACACGCGGTAGCCGATCAGCGTAAATGTGCGACTATTACAAATAGGCGGTGGACAAGGTGCAACCGCGCTATCACTATCGTATCAGATTTTCTAGTGGCTCCCGGGTTCATTTTTCCCGGTTTCGCAATGAAATGCAAGTCACCGAGTCTTTTCCAACAGCCCCGACCAGGGTCCTGGTCGTAGGATAGCCCTGCAGAGCCAGCCTGCACAGCAGGGAAACAGGACGAAAACTTGTTATGCGCAATGGCCGTTAACCCCAGCCTTTCCGGTGAAGGTGCCGAGGGTGTCCACGGCCCTGGACCGACTGATCCCGCGGTTATGGGCAGCGAGGCCGGGCCGTCCGCGCCCGTGCCGGAGCGCACCCGGCTGATCGTGGGCATCGGCGCCTCCGCCGGCAGCATCGACGCCTTCAAGATCTTCTTCTCGAAGATGCCGGCCGACACCGGCATCGCCTTCGTCATCGTCCAGCATCTCGACCCCGACTTCGAGAGCATCCTGCCGGCGATCATCGCCAACTACACCAAGATGCCGGTGCACGCCGCCAAGGACGGCGCGGCGGTCAGTCCGAACACGGTCCACGTCATCCCGCCCAACGCCATCCTGACCATCAAGGGCGGCCTCCTCCGCCTCGCCCGCCCGGCGCCCCCCCTGCCCGCCGCAAATCGGTCGACACCTTCCTGGCGTCGCTGGCGGAGGACCAGGGGGAGAACGCCATCGGCATCATCCTGTCCGGGTTCGGCAGCGACGGGGCGCTGGGCGTCACGGCCATCAAGGAGCACGGCGGCCTGACGCTGAGCCAGGCCGAGTTCGACCACCATGCGAAGCGCGGGATGCCGCAGAGCGCCGCGTCCGGCGGGTTCGTGGACCATGTGCTGTCGGTGGAGGACATGCCCCAGGCGCTGGTGGACTACCGGCACCACCGGGCGATCTGCGACTCCCACAAGGGGCCGGACGGCCTGCGCGAGGACCTGCCGGACCAGCTTGCGACGATCTGCGCGGTGTTGCACGGCCAGCTCGGCCGGGACTTCAGCAACTACAAGACGGGCACGCTGATGCGCCGCATCCAGCGGCGGATGCACGTGCTGCAGACCGACGAGGTCTCCGACTACGTCGAGCGGCTGCGGACGGAGCCGCAGGAGGCGGAGCTGCTGTTCCGCGAGCTGCTGATCAGCGTGACCCGGTTCTTCCGCGACCCGGAAGCGTTTGCGGCGCTGGAAGCGAAGGTCATCCCCGGGCTGCTGGCGGCGGATGGCGCGGAGCCGATCCGGGTGTGGGTCGCGGGGTGCGCCACGGGCGAGGAAGCGTACTCGGTCGCGATCCTGCTCAGGGAGGCGCAGGCGCGGTCCGGCAGCCGCCGGGCGGTGCAGGTGTTCGCGACCGACGTGGACGACCGGGCGGCGGCGGCGGCGCGGACCGGGCTTTACCTCGGGTCCATCAGCGCGGACATGCCGGCGGAGCGGCTGGAGCGGCATTTCGTGCGCGAGGACGGCAGCTTCCGCGTGTCCAAGGACGTCCGCGAGATGTGCCTGTTCTCGATGCATGACATGGTGAAGGACCCGCCGTTCTCCCGCATCGACTTGGTGTGCTGCCGCAACCTGCTGATCTACTTCGAGCCGCCGCTGCAGCAGCGGGTGATCGCCACCTTCCACTATGCCCTGCGGTCCGGCGGGCACCTGCTCCTGGGACCATCGGAGAGCGTCGCCTCGCAGGTCCAGCTCTTTGAGCCCCTCGACAAGCGGCACCGGATCTATTTCAGGCGGAATGCCGCGGCGAGCTTCCCGGCCATCGCGATGTCGCGCACGCCAGGCGTCGCCGCGGTGGTCCGGCGGCCCGCCCCTCCAACCACCGACGACATCGACCAGCGGGCGGCTCGCGCCGTCGCCCGGTATGCGCCCGCTTTCCTGGTGGTGGACCGGCAGCATGAAGTCATCCGGTTCTCCGGACACACCGCGAAATACCTGGAGCCGGCGACCGGGGTGGCCAGCCTGCACCTTTTCGCCCTGCTGCACGCCGACCTGCGGGCCGCCGCACGCGCGGCGCTGCGGGAGGCGGCTGCGACGGGGCAGCGGGTCGTCAACGAGCGCCTCAGCGTCGAGGTGGGCGACCGGCCCGAACCCCTCAACCTGATCGTCGAGCCGCTGTCCGGCGCCGAGGAGGAGGGCTTGTTCGTCATCGTGTTCCAGGAGGCCGGGGTGTTCCAGGAGGCCGGGGCGGGCGGCCCGGCGCCGACGGATGCCGCGGCGCCGGGCCCGCAAGAGGGGGCCGACGCGGACGCCCAGGCCGTAGGCCGGGAGCTGCTCGCCACGAGGGAGCGGCTCCGCACCGTGTCGGAGGAGCTGGAAGCGGCCCAGGAGGAGCTGCAATCCTCCAACGAGGAGTACCTGTCGGTCAACGAGGAGCTGCAATCGGCGAACGAGGAGCTGGAAACCTCCAAGGAGGAGCTGCAATCGCTCAATGAAGAGTTGCAGACCATCAACGCCGAGCTGAACAACCGCAACGACAGCCTGGTGCGCTCCAACAGCGACCTGGCCAACCTGTTCGACAGCACCCCGGTCGCGACCTTGTTCCTGGACCGCGACCTGCGCATCCGGCGCTTCACGCCGCGGCTGCTGGAGATCTTCAGCATGCGCGAAGGGGACGAGGGACGGCCGCTCAGCGATATCGCCACCCGGCTGACCCGGGACGGGCTGGAGCAGGAGGTGCAGGACGTGCTGCGGACGCTGGCGCCGCGCGAGCGCGAGGTCATGGTGGCCGACGGCCTGAGCTACCTGATGCAGGCGCGCCCCTACCGCGACCTGAACAACGTCATCGACGGCGCCGTGCTCACCTTCGTGGACATCTCCGAGCGCAAGCGGCACGAGCATGCGCGCTCAAGGCTGGCGGCTATCGTCGAGTCCTCGCAGGACGCCATCGTCGGCTGCGACCTGCAAGGGGCCGTTTCAAGTTGGAACGCCGGCGCCGAGCGCTTGTTCGGCCTGCCCGCGTCCAAGGCCATCGGCCAGCCCATGCCGGCCTTGCTGACCCAGCCTTTGCCCTGGGACTGGCCGGACATGCTGGCGAAGCTGCACGGCCGCGAGCAGCTTGCGCTGTTCGAGTACGCGGGCGCCGCCCGGGACGGCCGGCCGGTCGAGGCCTCCGTCACGGTGTCCCCGGTCATGGAAGGGGACGGGCGGATCGTCGGGGCGTCGCTGGTGGCGCGGGACATCACCGAGCGCCGGGCGGCCGAGCGCAAGTCAGCCCTGTTGCTCGGCGAGCTTGACCACCGGGTGAAGAACATCCTGGCGATCATCTCCGCCGTGATCACGCAGACGCTGAAGACCACCGCGACGCCGGAAGAGTTCGCCCGCGAGGTCGGCAGCCGGATCCAGGCCATCTCCAAGGCGCACAGCCTGCTCACGCAGTCCGGGCAGGGCGAGGTGTCGCTCCGCACCATCCTGCGGACGGAGCTGGCGCCCTACGACCGGGGCGAAGGCGGCCTCGTCATCGCGGGCCGGGACATCGCGCTGACCCCGAAGGCGAGCCTGGCCTTGGCGATGGCGATCCACGAGCTTGCAAGCAACGCGGCCAAGTATGGCGCGTTGTCCACACCACCCGGGCGGCTGACGGTCGAATGGACGGTCGCGGCCGACGCGGGCGCCACCATGCTGACGCTGGCCTGGACGGAAGCCGACGGCCCGGCAGTTTCGCCGCCCACGCGGCGCGGCTTCGGAACGACGCTGATCGAACGTGCCTTGACCTACGAGCTTGATGCCAAGGTCAGCCGGGAGTTCCTGGCGGGCGGCCTGCGCTGCGCCGTCTCCTTCCCGCTGACCGAGGACGTCGGACGCCTGCAACCCGCGGATGACGCCGAGGAGACATCATGACAGCGTGCACGGACCTGGCGAACCGCCGCATCCTGGTGGTCGAGGACGATTTGGCGATTGCCGTGCTCATCGAGGAGGCGCTGCAGGACATCGGCTGCATCGAGGTGGGGCCGGTCGGCAAGCTGGACGCCGCGCTGCGGCTGGCGAGCGAGGAGGCCTTGGACGCGGCGATCCTGGACATCACCATCCGGGGCGGGAAGGTGTTCCCGGTGATCCGACAGCTTCAAGCCCGCGGCATACCGTTCGCGCTGGCCAGCGGCTACGGCGACTGGGCGCTGCCCGAGGCTCTGCGGAACCAACCCCGTTTGGTCAAGCCGTTCACGGCCGGGGATCTCAGGGCGCAGGTGCGGTCGCTGTGCGATGCGCGCAGCGGCAGCCGGCGGGCCGAGGCGATGCTCCCCTGACAACGCTGCATGGAGGATACGGATGGATCTCGGGCTGACGGGGCGCCGCGCGCTCGTGACCGGCGGCACGAAGGGCATCGGCCGGGCCATTGCGGAATGCTTCGCGCAGGAAGGCGCCAGCGTCGCCCTTTGCGCGCGCAACCCGGACGAGGTGGAAGCCGCCGCGGCTGCGTTGCGCGGCCAGGGGGTCGAGGCGTTCGGCTAGGCCCTCGACGTCGCGGACGCCCCGGCGCTGCGCGGCTTCGTGCAGGCGGCGGCCGGGGCGCTGGGCGGCCTCGATGCGGTGGTGGCCAACGTGAGCGCGCTCGCCATCGGCCAGGACGAGGCGCTCTGGCATGCCGGGTTCCAGACGGACCTGATGGGCGCGGTGCGGCTGGTGGACGCCGCCCTGCCCTATTTGGAAACGTCCGATGCGGCGTCGATCACCTTCATCTCCAGCGTGTCCGGGCGCGAGGTCGATTTCGCCGCCGGCGCCTACGGGGCGATGAAGGCCGCCCTGGTGCACTACGCCCAGGGCCTCGCCTTCCAGCTTGCGGGCAAGGGCATCCGGGCCAACACGGTGTCGCCGGGCAATACCTACTTCGAAGGCGGCGTGTGGGCGCGCATCGAGCGGGACAACCCGGCGTTCTTCGCGGAGGCGCTGGCGCTCAACCCGATGGGCCGCATGGGGAAGCCGGAGGAGATGGCGCGCGCCGCCGTGTTCCTCGCCAGCCCCGCCGCGAGCTTCGTGAGCGGCACCAACCTGGTGGTGGACGGGGCGCTGACCCGGGGCGTGCAGCTTTGACGGCCGGCGGCGGCGCAAAGATGCAACCGGACGCACGGTGACGGGTTTTCTGCCCGCCTGACACGTCCGCGCGTCCCGGGGCCGGCGCCCACGATCCGGAGAAGCCCCATGAAGGCAGTTGTTTGGCACGGCATCGGCGACATTCGCCTCGACGAGGTGCCGAACCCCAAGGTGGAGCAGCCGATCGACGCCGTCGTGCGCCTCACCGCCTCGGCGATCTGCGGCACGGACCTGCACTTCGTCCGCGGCACCTTCTCCGGCATGAAGCCGGGCACTATCCTGGGCCATGAGGGCGTGGGCGTGGTGGAGGCGCTGGGTGCCGACGTGCGCAACTTCGACGTGGGCGACCGGGTGGTGATCTGCTCGACCATCGCCTGCGGCACCTGCTCCTATTGCCGCGCCGGGTATTTCGCGCAGTGCGACAACGCGAACCCGAACGGCCCCAGCGCCGGCACCAGCTTCTTCGGCGGCCCGGCCGACACCGGCCCGGTGAACGGCCTGCAGGCGGAGCGCGCTCGCATCCCGCACGCCGCGACCACGATGGTGAAGCTGCCGGACCAGGTCAGCGACGACCAGGCCATCCTGATCTCCGATATCTTCCCCACCGGCTGGTACGGCGCGATCCTGGCTGAGGTCAAGGAGGGCGACACGGTCGCGGTGTTCGGCTGCGGCCCCGTGGGCCAGTTCGCCATCGCGAGCGCCATCCTGCAAGGCGCTGGCCGGGTGATCGCCATCGACAAGTACGACGACCGGCTCGCCATGGCCCGGCGGCAAGGCGCCTTCGCCGTGAACTTCGAGGCGGAGGACCCGGTGGAGACGGTCAAGAAGCTGACGGGCGGCGTCGGCGTGGACCGGGTGATCGACGCGGTGGGCGTGGACGCCATGCACGCCCATCACGGCCCGGCCTTCGAGCAGGCGCAGGCCAAGGAGCAGAAGTTCGCGCAGGAGGTGCAGCAGGTCGCCCCCGAGCAGCACCCGCACGACGACGGCACGTTCACCCCCGGCGACGCGCCGAGCCAGGTTCTGCAATGGGCGGTGGAGTGCATCGCCAAGGCCGGCACGCTCGGCATCATCGGCGTCTACCCCCCGGCGGCCGAGAGCTTCCCGATCGGCAAGGCGATGAACAAGAACCTGTCGATCAACGCCGGCAACTGCAACCACCGCGCCTACATCCCGAAGCTGGTGGAGATGGTGCAGATCGGCGTGATCGACCCCGTGACGGTGCTGACCAAGGTGCAGCCGCTGACGGGCGCGATCGAGGCCTACGAGCATTTCGACAAGCGCGAGGCCGGCTGGATCAAGACCGAGTTGAAGCTCGCGCAGGCGGCGGAGTAGCAGATCGGGAGGGCAGCTCCACGCCGCCCTCCCCCTGTTACTGCTGCGCCGCCGTCACCGCCTGCGGGTTGGGCGTCGCGGCTGCGGCTTCGGCCTTCAGGTCCGGGTATAGCGACCCCAAGGCCAGCAGCACGCCGTTGGTCCAGCCGAAGCCGATCTGGGTCGTGTACTCCCCGCCGCTGCCCGCGTCGCCGCCGGTGGTCGTGACGTTGTACTTCTCGACCAACTTGGCCTGCTGCTGGTAGCCGGCGATGGTCTTTGCCACCCACCGCGTCGCGATCTCCTGCGCGAGCGCGGCCTGGTTGTAGTTCCGCAGGCCCGTCACGGCGATCCATTGCAGCGGCGCCCAGCCGTTCGGGGCGTCCCATTGCTGGCCGTTGGTCACGGTGGTCGTCGCCAGGCCGCCGGGCTGCAGCAGCGTGCCGTCAACCACGCCCGCGACCGATTGCGCTTCTTCGGGAGACGCCAGGCCCAGGAACAGGGGATACAGCGTCGCCGCGGTGACGCTGCGTGTGGTCTTGCCCTCGCGCCAGAGATAGTCGGTGAACACGCCGTCCCGCGGGTCCCACATCAGGCGCCGGATCGCGGCGGTCCGGGTCTGCGCCCGCCGCGCGTAGGCGGCCGCGTGCTCCGCGTCGCCTTTCAGCAGGTACGCTTCCGAGAGCGTCGTTTCCAAGTGCGCGAGCAGGCTGTTGAGGTCGGGCGGCAGCAGGGCGAGCGTGCGGATCGTGCCCAGGGTCTTGCCGTCGGCGAGCCAGCGCGAGCTGAAATCCCAGCCCGATTCAGCCCCGGCGCGCAGGTTCCGCCAGACCACGTCGGCGGAGCGGGGCGACAACAACGCGGTCTTCACGTCCTCCGCATAGGACTCGTCGCGCGGGGCGGCGCGCTCGTCCCAGTAGCGGTTCAGCACGGTCCCATCCAGCAGCCGCACCACGTTGCGCGCGGCGCGGCCGGGCAGGACGTCGTTCTCGCCCTGCATCCAGTAGTCGTACTCGGCCTGCAACTCCGGCAGGTAGGTGGCGTAGGTGTCGTTGCCGTTGTGCTGCGCGATCAGGTCGATCATCAGAGAGAAGAACGGCGGCTGCGAGCGGCTGAGATAGTAGCTGCGGTTGCCGTTCGGGATGTGGCCGTATTTGTCGATCTCGTAGGCGAAGTTCTTGAGCATGTCGGTCGCGACGTCGTTCAGGCCGTCCGCCTCCAGCCCGAGCATGGTGAAGTAGGAGTCCCAGTAATAGACCTCCCGGAACCGGCCGCCGGGGACGATGTAGGGGTAGGGCAGCGGCAGCAGGGTCGAGTAGGCCGGCACGGAGGTCGTTGACTGCTGCAGGACGGGCCAGAGGCTGGACACGTAGTCAAGCAGGGTCTGGCCGCTCGACGCCGGGTTGACGGTCGGCCCGGCCGGCGTCGGGCCGGAGAAGTTCCCGTTGACGAAACCTGCGAGGTCGAAGTTCGACGACCCCTTGGCGGCGTCGTAGGCGGCCGTGACGTCGGACGGCGTGCCGGACGGCACCAGGTCGGGGAAGGTCTTGCTGTCGGGGAACAGGCTGCCAAGCTCCGCATCGAAGTAGAGGTCGCCATATTCAAGCGACGGCGGGATCGGGTAGTCCGGCCCGACGGTCTGGGCATGCAGCCCCGGCGCGAACGCCGACCACATGACGAGCGCCGCCAGGACGCGGAGCGATTGGCTTTGCTTCATAGACGATGCCTCCGAATGCTTGGAGCTACTCGGGCCATCGTAGCCACGCGACCCGTCGTGACAATAAAAATCGCGTTACAATGATAATCCAAGGAAGAACCGGAGCGCAGCACGATGCAATTGAACCACGTCGCCAACCGCCTCGCCGCGCAGCATTTCGAGGCCGTTGTCGAGATGATGAAAACGAAGCTCGGCTTCGTCGAACTCCGCCGCACCGACCGGGCCATCTGGCTGCGGCAACCCGGCAGCAACGTGGACCTGCAGTTCAGCCGCAGCGAGACGCCCAGCCGCGATGCGGACAAGTTGCGTTCGCAAGTGTCGTTCCTGAGCGAAACGCCCCGGGCCGCATTGGAGGACCTGGCGGCCTGGGCGCGGGCACATGGGATGGAGGCCACCGTGGGCAGCTACTCGGACAAGGAATTCTTCCTGGACGCCCCGGCAGCCTTCGTTGACTTCGTGGTCGAGGCGATGACGCCAGACCTCGCCGACTACGGGGCGTAAACCCAGTCAGCGGATGCCTTGGAGCGGGTGAAGGGAATCGAACCCTCGTATGCAGCTTGGGAAGCTGCCGTTCTACCATTGAACTACACCCGCGGCGGGACCCTTATACGAATTCGCCGTTGACCATGCAACGCCCCGAACCCTAATCTGTCCCTGGTGCCGCGCGGGCGCCCCTCGTGATTTGTCCGGCCGGATTGCGGCGAGGTGAAACAAGCGCGCTAAAGAGGCCCTCGGCATCCCAGCATCGGTTGGCGCCGTCGGCATCTACGGTCTTCCTTGGAGCACCGTGTCCATGCCCAGCTATCGCCCTGCCACGCAACTGGTCCACGGGGGCACCACCCGGACGCCGTACGGCGAAACGGCGGAGGCGCTGTTCCTCACCTCCGGCTTCGTGTACGACAGCGCCGAGCAGGCGGAGGCCACCTTCACCGGCGACGCCAGCCATTACCAGTACACCCGCTTCGGCAACCCCACCGTCGCCATGCTGGAAGAGCGGCTCGCCGGCATCGAGGGCGCCGAGGCCTGCCGCGCCACCGCGACCGGCATGGCGGCGGTGCATGCCGCGATGCTGTCCCACTTGAAAACCGGCGACCGGGTCGTGGCGTCGCGGGCGCTGTTCGGGTCGTGCCACTGGATCGTCTCGACGCTGCTGCCGAGCTACGGCATCGCCTCGGAGTTCGTGGACGGCGCCGACCTGGACGCCTGGCGCACGGCGCTGTCCCGCCCGGCCGCGCTGGTGCTGGTGGAAAGCCCGTCCAACCCGATGCTCGACATCGTGGACCTGCGCGCCGTGTGCGACCTGGCGCATTCGGCCGGGGCGATTGTCGTGGTGGACAACGTGTTTGCCACGCCGCTGCTGCAGAAGCCGCTCGAGCTGGGCGCCGACGTGGTGGTGTATTCCTGCACCAAGCACATCGACGGCCAGGGCCGTGTGCTGGGCGGCGCCGTGCTGGGGCGCAAGGCGTGGGTCGAGGACACGCTGCAGCCGTTCCTCCGCAACACCGGGCCGAGCCTGTCGCCGTTCAACGCCTGGCTGCTGCTGAAGGGGCTGGAAACGCTGCATCTGCGGGTGCACGCGGCCTGCGCCTCCGCCGCGGCCGTCGCAGACATGCTGGCCGGGCACCCGGCGGTGTCGCGCGTCTGGTTCCCCGCGCGGACCGACCACCCGCAGCACGCCTTGGCCATGTCGCAGATGAGCGCCGGCGGCACGCTGGTCGCGTTCGAGCTGGCCGGCGGCAAGCCCGCGGCGTTCCGGGCGATGAACGCGTTCCGGCTGATCGCGGTGTCCAACAACCTTGGCGATGCGAAATCCTTGGTCACGCACCCGGCCACCACCACGCACATGCGGATCGGCGCCGAGGAGCGCGCGCGCCTCGGCATCACCGACGGCGTGGTCCGGTTGTCGGTCGGGCTGGAGGATGCGGCTGACCTCACGGAAGACCTGGCGCAGGCGCTTGATGGGCTGCGGACCGGGTCTATCCGCGCGGCGGCGGAATAGGATCGGGCATGGCGCCGCGTTACAGCGCGACCACCCGGGGCGTCATCGTCAGCGTGCAGGCCGCCTTCCTGCCAGAGCACTCAGACCCCGACGCCGGCGCCTGGGTCTGGGCCTACCAGGTGCGGATCGAGAACCAGGGGCGGGAGGCCGTGCAGCTCCTGGCCCGCACCTGGCGCATCACCGACGCCCGGGGCCGCACGGAGGTGGTTGAAGGCCCCGGGGTGGTGGGCGAGACGCCGAAGCTGACACCCGGCGAGGCGTTCGAATACACCTCCGGCACGCCGCTCGGCACCGCGTCGGGCTTTATGTCGGGCACTTACCACATGGTGGTGTCCGCAACCGGCGAGGCGTTTGACGCCATAGTCCCAACGTTCAGCCTGGACAGCCCCAGCGAGGCGCGGAGCGTCCACTGACCTGGGGCGTTGCGTTCGTAACAAGCTTCACGGCCGGGCCGCTTGCCGCGTCCGGGAAGCGGCACCACTTCCGTTGAAGTGAATCGCCCCGCCCGGTCCTGGTCGGGGCGTCTTTTTGAAAGCGCCTGCATTTTGAACAGCATCAGCCCGGCTGCCGCGTACACGCCCTCCGTCAGCGAGGACCGTCCGACCGTGGAGGAGGCCGAGGCCGCGGTGCGCACCCTGCTGCGCTGGGCCGGCGACGACCCGGCGCGCGAGGGCCTGCGCGACACGCCCAAGCGCGTCGTGAGGTCCTACAAGGAACTGTTCAGCGGCTACGCCGTCGATCCCGTGTCCCTGCTGGAACGCACGTTCGAGGAGGTCGAGGGCTACGACGAGATCGTGCTGCTGCGCGACATCCGGCTGGAAAGCTACTGCGAGCACCACATGGTGCCCATCATCGGCCGCTGCCACGTCGCCTACCTGCCGAACCGCCGGGTGGTGGGAATCAGCAAGCTGGCCCGCGTGGTGGACGCCTACGCCAAGCGGCTGCAAATCCAGGAGAAGCTGACGGTGCAGATCGCCGGCACCATTGAGCAGGTCTTGCAGCCGCTCGGCGTCGGCGTGGTGATCGAGGCCGGGCACCAGTGCATGACCACCCGCGGCGTGCACAAGCCCGGCGTCAGCATGGTCACCAGTCGGATGCTCGGCGCGTTCCGCAACGATCCTTCTACCCGTCGCGAGTTGCTGTCGATGATCGGCCAGCGGTCGCCCGGCAGCTTCGATACCTGACTACTTGATCCCAGTCGAGCCGAAGCCGCCCTCCCCCCGCACCGTGGCCTCCAGGTCCTCGACTTCAATTAACGTGAGCTGCGGCGCCAGGGCGACCACGGCTTGGGCAATGCGGTCGCCGCGGCTGATGGCGAACGGCTCGGCACCGAGATTGATGAGGCAGACCATGAGCGGGCCGCGGTAGTCGCTGTCCACCGTGCCGGGGGTGTTCGTGACGGTGACGCCGTGCTTCACCGCGAGGCCTGACCGTGGACGGACCTGAATCTCGTAGCCGTGCGGCACGGCGCAAGCAAAGCCGGTCGGCACCAGCAAGCGCTCGCCGGGCCGCAGCAGGAGCGGTGCGTCGTTCGGCACCGCGGCGCGTAGGTCGAACCCGGCCGCCCCCGCGGTCGCATAGGCGGGGATCGGCAGGTCGGCGTTGCCCTCCAGCCGGCGGAACCGCACGACAGGGGCGGTCACGCCAGCGCCTCCGAAATGTCCATCGCTTCAGCGATGCGCTGCGCGAGGCGGGCGGCGACGTCGGACTTGGGCAGCCGGGGCCAGGCCTCGATGCCCTCGGCGGTGACAAGATGCACCTCGTTCAGCTCGCCGCCCATGATTCCGCTTTCCGGCCGCACGTCGTTCGCCATGATCCAGTCGCAGCCTTTGCGGGCGCGCTTGGCTTGAGCGTGGTCCAGCATGTCATCGGTTTCCGCGGCGAAGCCGACCACCAAGCGCGGACGCGCCGGGCCGGCGGCGGCCAGGGTCGCCAGGATGTCCGGGTTGGGCACCAGCGCCAGGGCGGGCGGCGGGGCGCCCGGCGCCTTTTTCAGCTTGCTGCCGGATGCCTCCGCCACGCGCCAATCGGCGACGGCCGCAGCGCAGACCGCCACGTCCGCCGGCAGCGCCGCGGTGCAGGCCGCCAGCATCTGCTCGGCCGTCTCGACCCGGCGCACCGTGACGCCGGGCGGATCGGCCAGCGCGACGGGGCCGCTCACCAGGGTCACGCGCGCGCCCAGCCCGCTCAGTGCGGCGGCGATGGCGTGGCCCTGCCGGCCGCTGCTGCGGTTGGCGAGGTAGCGCACCGGGTCAATCGGCTCGTGCGTCGGCCCGCTCGTGACCAAGGCGTGCCGCCCGGCCAGCGGGCGCACCGGGCGCAGCAGGGCCTGGATGGCGGCAAGAATGGCCGGCGGCTCCGCCAGGCGGCCGAAGCCATACTCGTTGCAGGCCATCGCGCCCTCCTCCGGCCCCACCGCCTGCACGCCGCGGGCGCGCAGGGTTACCATGTTGGCTTGCGTCGCCGGGTGCGTCCACATGCGGACGTTCATGGCGGGGGCGACCAGCACCGGCTTGTCGGTGGCCAGCAGCACGGTGCTGGCGAGGTCGTCAGCAAAGCCTGCCGCCATCTTAGCCAGCATGTTGGCGCTGGCGGGCGCGACCACGAGCAGGTCGGCGGCACGGGAAAGCTGGATGTGGCCCATCTCGCTCTCGTCCGTCAGCGACCATAGGCTGGAATAAACCTTCTCCTCAGTCAGCGCCTGCAAGCTGAGCGGCGTCACGAACTGCGCGCCCCCTTCGGTCAGCACGGAGGTGACGGCGACGCCGTCCCGGCGCAGCAGGCGCACCAATTCCAGCGCCTTGTATGCCGCGATGCCGCCGCTGACGATGAGCAGGACCCGGGGCAACAGGACGCGGTTCAAAGCCGCCAGCCCGTGTGGATCGCGGCGATCCCGCCGGTCAGGTTGCGGTAACGCACGCGCGAAAGACCCGCTGCCCGCATCATCTCCGCCAACGTCTCCTGATCCGGGAAGGTGCGGATGCTTTCCGCGAGGTATTGGTAGCTGTCGGAGTCGCCCGCGACGGCGCGGCCCAGACGGGGCAACACCTGGAACGACCAGGCGTCGTAGGCCGGCGCGAGGGCCGCGACCTGGACGCGGGAGAACTCAAGGCAATGGAACTGCCCGCCAGGCTTGAGCACCCGGCGCGCTTCCGCCAGCACCGCCGGCTTGTCCGTGCAGTTGCGCAGGCCAAAGGCGATGCTGACCCGGTCCGCCGAGCGGTCAGGCAACGGGATCGCCTCCGCATCCACGACCAGGAACGCGACGTCGTCGGCGCCCGGGCGCTTGCGTGCCTCCGCCAGCATGGAGGGATTGATATCGGTAAGCCACGCCGGCCCGCCGCCCCGCGCCCGCCAGCCGAAGGCGATGTCGCCGGTGCCGCCCGCGAGGTCCAGCAGGCTGCGGTCCGCCCGCGGCGCCAGCCCGGCGATGAACTCGCGTTTCCATAGCCGGTGCACGCCGAGCGACATCAGGTCGTTCATCAGGTCGTAGCGCGGCGCCACGCTGTCGAAGACCTTGCGCACCATCGGTTTCTTCTCGGCCGCCGGCACGGTGCGGAAGCCGAAGTCGGTCTCGGGATTGCTGCTCATGCGGCCAGCATATAGGTTGTCCGACAGCGATGCCGGAACTCCCTGAAGTCGAAACCGTGATGCGCGGCCTGCGGGCGCGGCTGGACGGGCGGGTGATCCGCCGGGCGGAGGTGCGGCGGCCGGACCTGCGCTGGCCGTTGCCGGAGGGTCTGGCGGAACGGCTGACCGGCGCGCGGGTGCTGGGGTTCCGGCGCCGGGCGAAGTACATTTTAATGCGGCTGGCCCCGCGGGACGGCGAGGAGGGCACGAGCGTGCTGCTGCACCTCGGCATGTCGGGGCGCATGTTGATCCGAAGCCGCGGCTCGAACGCGGCGGCGCTGCACGAGCATGTCGAGCTGGAAACGGATGACGGCTGGCTGGTCGGCTTCGTCGATCCCCGGCGGTTCGGCTCCATCGACCTGGTGCCGACCGCGGCGGAGGACGCGCATCGCCTGCTGGCGGCGCTGGGGCCGGAGCCGCTGGATGACGCGTTCGACGGCGCGGTGCTGTCCCGCGCGCTGGCCAGCCGGCGCACCCCGGTCAAGGCGGCGTTGCTGGATCAGCGAGTGGTGGCGGGCCTCGGCAACATCTACGTGTGCGAGGCGATGTTTCGCGCCGGCATCGCGCCGGGCCGCCTCGCCAATGACGTGACGGGCGCGCAGGCGACCCGGCTCGCGTCCGAGATCAAGGCGACGTTGTTGGAAGCCATCGCCGCCGGCGGGTCCTCGCTGCGGGACTACGTGCAGCCGGACGGCGAGCTTGGCTACTTCCAGCATGCCTGGCGGGTGTATGGGCGGGAGGGCGAGCGATGCCAGGACTGCCCCGGCCCCCCCTGCCCCGGCGTCGCCCGCATCGTGCAGTCCGGGCGCAGCACGTTCTATTGTCCGCGGCTGCAATCCTGAGCCGCACCGCAAGCCCCGAGGAGCATCGCCATGCCCGAGACGTCCCCGCCTGAGATGATCCCCCTGCCTGAAATGATCCTGGTCGAGACGCATGGCCGTGTCGGCCTGATCCGCCTGAACCGACCGCAGGCGCTGAACGCCCTGTGCGACCAGTTGATGGATGAGTTGGGCCGCCAGTTCCTGGCGTTCGATGCGGACCCGGCAGTCGGCGCAATCGTGCTGACCGGGTCGGACAAGGCCTTCGCCGCCGGCGCCGACATCAAGGAGATGAAGGACCGCGACTACCCAGACGTGTTCCTGCATGACTTCATCGGCGCGCGGTGGGAAACGGTGCTGCGGGTGCAGAAGCCGGTGATCGCCGCGGTGAACGGCTTCGCGCTGGGCGGCGGCTGCGAACTCGCGATGATGTGCGACATCATCCTGGCCGGCGACGGCGCGCGGTTCGGCCAGCCGGAGATCAACCTCGGCGTGATCCCCGGCGCCGGCGGCACGCAGCGGCTGACCCGGACCGTCGGCAAGTCCAAGGCGATGGAAATGTGCCTCACCGCCCGCATGATGGACGCGATGGAGGCCGAGCGATGCAGCCTGGTGAGTCGCGTCGTCCCGGCGGCAGACCTTGTGGCCGAGGCGCTCAAGACTGCCGAGAAGATCGCTGCGTTGTCCCCGGTGGCGGTGGCGATGGCCAAGCGCGCGGTTAACGCGGCGTTCGAGACGACGCTGACGGAGGGGGTGCGGGCGGAGCGCGCGCTGTTCCTGTCCCTGTTCGGCACGCCGGACCAGCGGGAAGGCATGGCGGCCTTCGCCGAGAAACGCAAGCCGGCGTTCACCGCCCGGGGGTGATGGAGGGGCGTGGTGCGGGCAGTGTACGCCTTCGGCATCACGGAACGGTCATGCTTGACTTGGCTGTCCCTCCTCCATAGAACAGTGCGCTTCCGGTGCGCTCGGCGCGCTCGGCATCGCATTGCTTGAGAAGATTTTACATGGCCAACACCGCATCGGCGCGCAAGCGCATCCGTCAGACTGCCAAGCGCACCGAGCGCAACCAGGCGCGCAAAAGCCGCATGCGAACCTTCGTGAAGAAGGTCGAGGTGGCTTGCGCAGCGGGCGACAAGGCCGCCGCTGCCGAGGCCCTGCGGCTCGCGCAACCGGAGATGCAGCGCGCCGCCGGCAAGGGCGTCATTCATTCGAACACCGCGGCGCGCAAGATTTCGCGTCTTGCCGCCCGGGTTAAGGCGCTCGCCCCGGCCTAAACCCGGCGGACGGACTGATCTGCGCCGTCGCTTAATTTGTCTTTCTCTGAGAAAGCGGGCACCTTGTTGTGTCCGCTTTCTTTGCTTTACTCGGCTTGTTTCATTCCATTGGAATTTGTATTGCGCTCAGTAATGCTTTGATTTAGGGGTGAAGTGCGGTTGCCGTGGCGCGACTGCTCACTTGCTCCGACGGCGCCTGCTTTTGGCGCCCGTTGCGGCGGTCGGCGCGTTCCCATCTTCGTGGCGGCTCTGTGCCGTTGAACCCAGGCAGGTATCGATGGACTCCAACCCGGGCGATACGGAACTCAAGTCGGGCGCCCTGGATGGCTTTCCGTGCAACCCGGCTCCGGCCCGCTCGGCCATCGAACGTGCCTCGCCCTTCGACACGGCGGAACAGATCAAAGAGCAATGGGCGCGCGTGCGCAGCCGTTTGCAGCAGGACGTGGGCGACGTCGAGTACCGCACCTGGCTGCGCCAGATGGTCCTGGGCAACGTCGATGGAGACGAGGTGACGGTCCACCTGCCCAGCCGGTTCCTGCGGGATTGGGTGCGCGGCCATTACGCTGACAAATTGAATGCGCTGTGGCAATCGGAGAACAAGCGTATCCGCCGGGTGGACATCCGCGTGGGCGGGGCCGGCATCCTGGCCGAAGCCTCCGGTGCGGAGCGCGACGGGTCGGCCTTGCCCGGCGACATGCTCGCGGACGCGCCCGACCTGCTGGCCCCCGGCTTACTCGCCTCAGACCGGACGGACGACCCCCGCTCCGATCCGGCACGGCCGGAGATGGCCGCACCCCTCGACACGCGGTTCGAGTTCGACAGCTTCGTGGTCGGCAAGCCCAACGAATTCGCCTATGCCTGCGCGCGGCGCGTGGCGGAGCGGCCCTCAAGCCCGGGGTTCAACCCGTTGTTCCTGTATGGCGGCGTCGGCCTCGGCAAGACGCACCTGATGCACGCCATCGGGATCGAGCTGTCCCGCCGCGAGGCCGCGCCGATCCAGGTCGCCTACATGTCGGCCGAGAAGTTCATGTACCGCTTCATCGCGGCCATCCGCAACCAGTCGACCATGGAGTTCAAGGAGCAGCTCCGCAGCGTCGATGTGCTGATGGTCGATGATCTGCAGTTCCTAATCGGCAAGGACAACACGCAGGAGGAGTTCTTCCACACCTTCAACGCCCTGGTCGATGCCGGCAAGCAGATCGTGGTGTCGGCGGACAAGTCGCCGTCGGACCTGTCTGGGCTGGAGGACCGGCTGCGTACTCGGCTCGGCTGCGGCATGGTCGCCGACCTCCATGCGACGACCTTCGAGCTGCGGATCTCCATCTTGGAAGCCAAGGCGATGCGGGCGCAGGCGCAGGTGCCGCCCAAGGTGCTGGAGTTCCTGGCCCACAAGATCACCAGCAACGTGCGCGAGCTGGAAGGCAGTCTGAACCGGCTGGTTGCCCACGCCAACCTGTTCGGCCGTCCGATCACGCTGGAAAGCACCCAGGAGGTGCTGCACGACATCCTGAAGGCGCATGACCGCCGGGTCACGATTGAAGAGATCCAGAAGCGCGTGGCCGAGCACTGGAACATCCGGCTGACCGACATGAGCAGCGCCCGGCGGGCGCGTGCGGTGGCGCGGCCCCGGCAGGTCGCGATGTACCTGGCCAAGCAGCTCACCAGCCGGTCGCTGCCGGAGATCGGCCGCAAGTTCGGCAACCGCGACCACACCACCGTCATGCACGCGGTGAGCCGCATCGCCGAGCTGATCGAGCAGGACTCCGACTTCGGCGAGCGGGTGGAGCTGCTGCGGAGGATGCTGGAAAGCTGACGGAGCCTGTTTGCGCGTAGGCCGTGATCGGCTACACTGGCCTGCCGCGGCGCCGGACTCGGTGCCCAACAGGAATGGTCGCATGAAGTTCAAGGCCGAACGCGCCACGCTGCTCAAGGCGCTGGCCCATATCCAGAGCGTCGCAGAGAAGCGCAACACCATCCCCATCCTGGCGAACGCCCTGATCGTCGCCCGTGGCGGCATGCTCAGCTTCACCGCGACCGACATGGAGATCGCCATCGTCGAGGAGGTCGCGGCCAGCGTGTCGCGTGAGGGGGCCATCACCGCCCCGGCCGCGACTTTGTACGAGATCGTGCGCAAGCTGCCCGAAGCGGCTGAGCTGGAGTTTGAAGTGGCGGAGGGCGGCGCGCAGCTCACCCTGCGGGCCGGGCGCTACGGCACCAGCCTGGTGACGCTGCCGACCGACGATTTCCCCAGCATGACCGCTGGGCAGTTGCCGCACCGCTTCCAGCTTTCGGGCCTCGCCTTGCGCGGCCTGATCGACCGCACCCGATTCGCCATCAGCACGGAAGAAACGCGCTATTACCTGAACGGCATCTACATTCATGCCGCCGAGGGGGATGGCGGCCCGGTGCTGCGCGCCGTCGCGACCGACGGGCACCGCCTGGCGCGCGTCGAGGAGCCGATCCCGGAGGGCGCTGCCGGGATGCCCGGCGTCATCATCCCGCGCAAGACCGTGGGCGAGCTGCGCAAGCTGCTGGACGAGGAAAGCGGGGAGGTCGAGGTCGGCTTGTCCGACACGCGAATCCAGTTCAAGGCCGGGCCGATCACGCTGACCAGCAAGCTGATCGACGGCACCTTCCCGGAATACGAGCGGGTCATCCCCAAAGACAACGACAAGGTGCTGCGCGTCGGCAAAAAGGACTTCTCCGACGCCGTGGCCCGCGTCGCCGCCATCAGCAGCGAGCGGTCGCGCCCGGTGAAGATGGCGCTGGACCGCGACCTGCTGACGCTGTCCGCCGCCAGCCCGGAGCAGGGCACCGCGAGCGAGGAACTGGACGGCGACCGGGTGCAGTACTCCGCCGGCCCCCTGGAGATCGGCTTCCAGGCGCGTTACCTCAACGACATCACCGACCAGATTTCCGACCACGTCGAGTTCCACTTTTCCGACGGCTCGGCCCCCACCATCGTGCGGGACGCCTCCGATGGCAGCGCGCTGTATGTGCTGATGCCGATGCGCGTCTAGGCCGCGGTTGCTGCGGCTCACGCGCCTGACGCTGACGCAGTTCCGCAACTACCCGGCCCTGACGTGGCGGCCCGCCGCGCGGATGGCGGTGGTGACCGGCCCGAACGGGTCAGGCAAGACCAACCTGTTGGAGGCCGTGTCGCTGCTGCAGCCCGGGCGCGGCCTGCGCGGTGCGCGGATGGCGGACTTGGCGCGTCAAGCGCCTGATGCGCCGGGCCGCTGGGGCGTCGCCGCCCGGGTCGTGCGCGACGGGACGGAGGCGGACCTCGGCACCGGCACGCCACCCGACGGGCCGGCTGACCGCCGGGTGTTCCGCCTCAACGGCGCTGCGCCGCGCAACCAGGCGGAGGTCGCCGCGACGATGGCGACGGTTTGGCTCACGCCGCAGATGGACCGGCTGTTCCAGGAGGGCGCGTCGGGCCGCCGCCGCTTTCTTGACCGCCTGGTCTGGGCCTTGGAGCCGGGCCACGCGCGGGAGGTTTCGGCCTACGAGACGGCGATGGCGAGCCGCAACCGGCTGCTGGCAGGCGGCGGGGCCGACCCGGCGTGGCTGGCCGGGGTGGAGGACAGCATGGCCCGGCATGCGGTCGCGGTGACGGCGGCCCGCGCCGGGCTGGTGGCCCGGCTGAACGCCGTGCTGGAACGGGGGGCGGCCGGCCGGTTCCCGGTGGGACGGCTGGCGCTGCTGGACGCCATCGCCGACCACTTGGCGGGGCAGCCGGCGCTGGCTGTGGAGGACGGGCTGCGGGCGGCGCTGGCCGAGAACCGCGGGCGGGACGCGGCGGCCGGGTCGGCAGCGCAGGGGGCGCACCGGGCGGACATGCTGCTGTCCGACGCGGCGAGCGGCCTGTCCGCGGCGCTCGCCAGCACCGGGCAGCAGAAGGCGCTGCTGATTGGCGTGGTGCTGGGCCATGCGGCGCTGATGGCCGAGGCCCGCGGCGACGCGCCGCTGCTGCTGCTGGACGAGCCGGCCGTGCACCTGGACGCCGACCGCCGGGCGGCGCTGTGGGAGGCGCTGGCCGGCCTGTCGGCCCAGGTGCTGCTGACCGGCACCGACCCGGAGCCGTTCGCGGCGCTGCGTGGCGCTGCGGAGGGGCTGCAAACCGGCGGCGGCACCCTGCGCCCGGACCCGGCTTTTCCCCCGGTTTAAACGGCTTGAGGCCTGTCTTTTCGGGGGGTTCGTAGCTATATTCATGGGGCTTGCTGCCCCCCTTGGAGTCCCCCCTCGGCATGTCCGAAGCTGCCCCGACGCCGCCTGAATCCGATGCCTATGACGCCGCTTCCATTTCCGTCCTGAAAGGGTTGGAAGCGGTGCGCAAGCGCCCCGGCATGTACATCGGCGACACCGACGACGGCTCCGGCCTGCACCACATGGCGTTCGAGATCATCGACAACGCCGTGGACGAGGCGCAGGCGGGCTATGCGACGCGCTGCGAGCTGACGCTCAACAGCGACGGCAGCGTGACGGTGCGGGACGACGGCCGCGGCATCCCGACCGACATGCACCTGGAAGAGGGCGTGAGCGCCGCCGAGGTCGTGCTGACCCGGCTGCACGCGGGCGGCAAGTTCAACCAGAACAGCTACAAGGTGTCCGGCGGCCTGCACGGCGTGGGCGCGGCCGTGGTGAACGCGCTGTCGCAGTGGATGGACGTCCGCATCTGGCGCAACGGGACCGAGCACTTCATCCGGTTCGAGCACGGCGAAACGACGGAGCCGCTGCGGGTCATCGGGCCGTCCGGCAAGCCGAGCGGCACTGAGGTCAGCTTCAAGCCCAGCACCGGCACGTTCACCAAGGTCGAATTCGATTACGCGATCCTGGAGCGTCGGTTGCGGGAACTGGCGTTCCTCAACTCCGGCCTCGCCATCGTGCTGCGGGACGAGCGCCACGCGCCGGCGCAGGAAACGCAGTTCAAGTACGACGGCGGGCTGGAAGCGTTCGTCGCCTGGCTCGACCGCAGCAAGACCTCCGTGGTGTCGCAGCCGATCTCCGTCGTGACCGACGAGAGCCAGGTCGGCATCCGCGTCGAGTTCGCGCTGACTTGGAACGACAGCTTCCACGAGACGATGCTTTGCTTCACCAACAACATCCCGCAGCGCGACGGCGGCACGCACCTGGCTGGGTTCCGCCAGGCGCTGACCCGCGTGGTGACGCGCTACGCGGAGGGAATGGGCAAGAAGGACAAGCTCGACCTCGTGGGCGACGACATGCGGGAGGGCATGACGGCGGTGCTGTCGGTCAAGGTGCCGGACCCGAAGTTCAGCAGCCAGACCAAGGACAAGCTGGTCAGCTCCGAGGTGCAGCCGGTCGTGCAGGCGGCGGTGGCCGACACGGTGTCCCATTGGTTCGAAACCCATCCCAAGGAAGCGAAATCCATCATCCAAAAGGTGATGGACGCAGCCTCCGCGCGGGAAGCGGCGCGTAAGGCGCGCGAGCTGACCCGGCGCAAGGGCGTGCTGGATGTCAGTACCCTGCCGGGCAAGCTGGCGGATTGCCAGGAGCGCGATCCCAGCAAGTGCGAGATCTTCATCGTCGAGGGCGACAGCGCTGGCGGCTCGGCGAAGCAGGGCCGCGACCGCAAGTTCCAGGCGATCCTGCCGCTGAAGGGCAAGATCCTGAACGTCGAGCGGGCGCGGTTCGACCGGATGCTGGGAAGTGCTGAGATCGGCACGCTGATCACGGCTCTGGGCACCGGGATCGGCCGCGGCGAGCCGGAGCAGGGCGGGTTCGACATACGCAAGCTGCGTTACCACCGCATCAACATCATGACGGACGCCGACGTGGACGGCAGCCACATCCGCACGCTGCTGCTGACGTTCTTCTTCCGCCAGATGCCGGAGCTGATCGAGCGCGGCCATCTGTACATCGCGCAGCCGCCGCTTTACCGCGCCAAGCGCGGCAACGACGAGCGTTACCTGAAGAACGATCAGGCGCTTGAGGATTACCTGCTCGACAAGGCGCTGGCCGAGGCACGGCTGGTCTATGCCGACGGCCGGGTGTTCGGGGGCGACGAGATGACAGGGGAGCTTGCGTGGCTGCGGGAAGCGGCGGGCAACCTGCGCCGGCTCGCGACCTCCGTGCCGACGGCGCTGCTGGAGCAGGCCGCCATCGCCGGCGCGCTGACCGCCGACGCCGCGCGCACTATGGCGGTCAGCAACGACTTGGTGCAGCGGTTGAACGCGGTGTCGCTGCCGAACGAGCGCACCTGGAAGGTTTGGGCGGACGACCGCGGCCTACACCTCGCCCGGACGGTGCGCGGCGTCGCCGAACGCTACAGCGTGGACGGCGGCAGCCTGCGCAGCGCCGAGGCGCGCTGGCTGGCAGAGCGGGCCGAGGCGCTGGCCGGCCGGTTTGCCGAACCTGCGGTGCTGGCATTGGACAAGGCCGAGATCCGCGTCCCCGGCCCCGCGACCGCGTTCGACCGCGTCCTGGCCCAAGGCCGCAAGGGCTTGGCGATTCAACGCTTCAAGGGTCTGGGCGAGATGAACCCCGATCAGCTCTGGAAAACCACGCTGGACCCGCAGGTCCGCACTCTGCTGCAGGTGAAGGTCGGCGACGTGGAGGACGCGGCGCAGGTGTTCTCGACGCTGATGGGCGATGTCGTGGAGCCGCGGCGGGATTTCATCGTGGGGAATGCGTTGAAGGTGGCGAACTTGGATGTTTAGTGTGTTTTGTGTAAGCAGCCCTAATTCGGGAGACTTAGGCGGAATTGAGGAGACAGAATGCCTGTCAAACCCCTGATTTTCTGTCCACTCTAGGCTGAATGCACGAGACGCGGACCGATCTGGTTGAGGTTGTCCGTGGCGCCCAGATGGTCGCCCGGGTCCATGGCGAGCAGGTGCTCATAGGCATCTCGCGCGTCGTCATACCACCCGGCCTCAAAGAATTCGTCGCCAAGCGTTTTAATCGCATGTAGCCAGGGCCGTGCGGCTTCGATGTTCCCAAGATCCATGTCACCATAGACTTGGAACACCGGCGTCCACAGGCGCTCGCCCTCCTCCACGGCGATGTGCAGATAGCAGAGACGAGTCTCCTGGCTCTGTTGGGCCGCCGCGACAACAAAGGTCGGCCTCAATGCAGTCCTCGTCGCGCCGCAGGGCGCGGCAGGCCAGGAACAGGCGGTCGTCGAAACCTTCGGTCCGGCCGCCGTGGCGATCACCCGGGCCTTCCAGCTGGCGTTCTCGATCACGGTTCCCACAGCGGCCTCCTGACATGGACTCATCAGATGCAAGCGAGATCGTGCAGGAGCGGCCAACAGCTGCCCGGCGCCGGACAGGATGTCTCGCGTTGAGAAGCCCAGCGGGACTGGCTTAGCTATTTCCCATGTAACGGCTTCCACCATGGCGTCATTGCGAAACCACGTTTTCGGCGACCTTGGCGGGTCAGGGACAAGCGAACCATCAACGAAGTCATCTCGAACGAGCCGGATGCAGTCGGCAGCGGTGCAGGGGTTAGTCACGTTCGAGAAGCGCCGTGTTCCTCGCGCGCAGCCGTCCAGACCTCCCGCGCGGCATCGACGTTCAGGACGGCGATCCCTAGGCCAACAAGCAAGTCGGGCCACGCCGACGGCCACAGGAAGCCTGTGACCAGCCCGGCCCCGATGATGGCGACGTTGGCCAGCACGTCGTTCCGTGATGAGAGAAACGTCGCCCGGGTCAGGCTCCCGCCACGATGGCGACGACGGGCGAGCAGGACGGCGCAGAACAGGTTCACGGCCAGTGCCCCGGTCCCGGTCAGCGAGGGCGCGAGGGGTGCGAGCGGCACTGGCACGTTGAACTTCGTCCAGGCTGTCCACAAGGTGGCGATGCCGGGGACGAACAGGACGCCCGCCATGGCCATGCCGACCTTGGCTCGTCTGGCCACGATCTGAACAGTAAAGATGTGTCAGGCGCGAGGCTTCTGCCTTGGCTCCACTCGTCTAATTCTCGATTGGGAGAGCCATAGGTATCGATCATTGTGCGATTTCCGTGTATGCGTGATAGAATGCTGTAAACATTCTTGGGACCACCCAATGCAGTTAACACGGTTTAAGGTCACCAACTTCCGTTCGGGCGTTGACAGTGGCTGGGTCGAGGCGGAGAGAGTGACCGCTTTCATCGGCATCAACGAGTCGGGAAAGTCGAACCTCTTGCTCCCTTTGTGGAAGCTGAACCCCGCGCGTGATGGCGAGATCGTGCCTACGTCGGACTACCCGAAGGCGAATTATGCGGCTGTCCGCGCGGATCCCTCGGCGTTCACCTTCATCCGGGCGGAGTTCGCGCTTGGCAACCCCGCCGAACGTCTCGTTGCTCTCACCGGGCACGATCGCAAGAACCTAGAGGTTGTCCAAGTCAGCCGCGATTTTGGGAACGGCCTCGAAATACTGTTTCCTGGCTGCATCCCGGCCCAAGCGGTGGACGGAGCCGATGTCTCAGGCCTCCTGACCGGTGCGGCGAGAGAGCTGGAAGCGACCACTCCGCTAGCCAAGGAAGGAATGCTCAAGACGGAGATGCTGAAACGCCTCCAAGCCGCCGAGGTGCAAACGAGAAGTCAGGTTTCGCTTTCGGCGGACGAATTGGCCGCTCTTCAAAAGCAACTGTCCGGCGCGTTGCCGGAGTCGACAGCTGCCACGAGTTCGCTAGTTCCTCGATTCAAGAGGCTTCTTGAAGCCATCCAAGGCATGGAATCCAAGCTGAGGATCCGGCCGCCTCACGAGAACAAGGAGGCTTGCGACCTTGTGACGAAGCACCTTCCAAGCTTCGTCTACTACTCGAACTACGGCAATCTGGATTCGGAGATCTACCTGCCGCATGTGGTTCAGAACCTGAAACGCGACAAACTAGGGACCAAGGAGGCAGGTAAGGTCCGAACGCTCCGCGTGCTTTTCCGCTTCGTTCATCTCGAGCCGGAAGAGATCCTCGAAATGGGGCAGGAAGTCAAAGCACCGCAGGGCCAGGCCCCGACCGAGGCTGACACCAGCGCGACCAGGCCGAGCTTGCCGACCCGGCGGAAATCGCCCGCGGACACAATCCCGGACGCGACGCACAGGAACATTAGCGGCGCGATGGCGGTTCGGATCAGCCGAAGGAAGATGTCGCCCAGGATCTTGCACTGGATCGCGACCGCGGGCGCCAGCAGCCCGACGGCGATGCCCAGAAGTACCGCCAGGAGGATCTGCGCGCCCAGGCCGCGCCAGGCTGGCCGCTTGCGAGACCCGGCGGCTGCGGCGGCGCTCAAGGGCTACCGTCCGGCCCGCGGGACGAAGCGCAGCACGCGGTCCACCATCGCGGGCACCGCCCCCAGGTAGTTGGCCGGGTCCGTCAGCCGCTGGATCGCGGCGGGGTCAAGATGGGCGGTGATGCCGGGCTGCTGGCTGAGCGCGTCCGCAAGGCTCGCGCCGGTGTCGTGGGCAACGCGGCAGGCGGCATAGACCAGGTCATGCGCGTCCTGCCGGCCGATATGGGGCGCCAGGCCATCATGACCGCCTCCGCCACGATCAGGCCGCGGCTCATGCCAGATTGCCGGCCATCCGGGCGGCATCGACCACGAGGCCGCCCAACGCGAACTTCGCCTGGTGCAGTGCCGTCGTCGTCAGCATGAAGCTGTCGGGGATCGCGAGCCATTCCGCGTGCCACGGCCCCGTCGCACGCTCCAGATCTTGCACCATGGCATCTATCATCAGCCCGGCATGCCGCTGCACCGCCTTGGAGCAGGCCAGCATCAGCTCCGACGAGATGGCGTTGCGCTTCTGCGGCATGGTGCTGGACGCGCCCCGCCCCGGCACGAACGGCTCCTGCACCTCGCCGAACTCGGTCGAGGACGGCAGGGTGACGTCGTAGGCGACCTTGCCCAGCGAACCCGTGATGAGGGCCAGCAGGTTGACCAGTTCGCCGAAGCCGTCGCGTGCGACGTGCCAAGTCGCGACCGGGACCGCCAGGCCCAGCTCCTCCATGAGCGCCTGCTGCTCCTCCAGGCCGCGGCCGCCGAGGGATGCAAGCGTGCCCGCGGCGCCAGCGAACTGGCCCGCCAGCACGCGCGGACGCAACTGCTCCAGGCGTTCGGCATGGCGGTCGAACATCGAAAGCCACGACGCGGCCTTGTCGCCGAAGGTGATCGGCCAAGCGTGCTGCAGGTGGGTGCGTCCAGCCATCGGCGTGTCGCGATGGCGCTGCGCGAGACCGGCCAGGATCGTCCGCACCGCCGCGACATCCGCCTCCACGAGCGCCAGCGCGTCACGGATCTGCAGCGCCACCGCCGTGTCCATGATGTCCTGCGTCGTGGCGCCCCAATGAAGCCAACGGCCGGCCTCGCCGCACTGCGCCGCGAGCTGGTGGACCAAGGGCAGGATGGGATAGCCGACATTGTCCGTCTCGCGCCGCAGCGCGTCCAGGTCGAGTGCGGCCGCGCCGGCCTTGGCCGCGATCTCCTGCGCCGCGGCGGGGGGATCACGCCGCAACCGGCTTCGGCCCGGGCCAGCGCCACTTCCACCTCGACATACCGTCCGATCAGCGCGTGGTCCGCGAAGACCGCCCGCATGGCGGGGGTGCCGAACGCGTCGCGGTACAGTATCGAGTCGATGGCGGTTGTGGCGGAGGAGAGAGGA
>JAABUQ010002597.1_pt1 | contig 35299 bp, 30 predicted proteins | sample 5560001 | NCBI WGS metagenome assembly JAABUQ01 (sample SAMN10711888, study PRJNA513371) | rock metagenome | isolation source: Antarctica rocks | place: Antarctica: Victoria Land, Finger Mt nord | collected 2015-12-18
CCTGCCCGTACCGAGCGTTGGGCCTGGACCTGCCCACGTTCGACTTCTGGACGCTGCTCCAGACTGATCCGGCACACCTGACACAAAGACTGTCAACTACACGAAATGCGAAATGAGACAATCCCCAATCTCAGGATTCTCGAACTCGTCGACACGAAGGTCGGCGACGCCGGCCTCGCCCACCTCCAGGGCCTGACCAACCTCGAAGAGTTAAACCTGGAAGCCACGAAGGTGGGCGACGCCGGTCTCGCCCACCTCCGAGGCATGACCAAACTCCGGAATCTGAACCTCGAAGCCACCCCGGTCGGCGATGCGGGCCTCGCGCACCTCCGAGGCCTGACGAGACTCCGGGTGCTCGGCCTCATCGGCACGAGGGTCGGCGACGCCGGGCTCGCGCACCTCGGTTCCCTGAAGGATCTCGAAGAACTCGATCTGAGGGCCACGAAGGTCGGCGACGCCGGGCTCGCGCACCTCGGAGGCCTGACCAATCTCAGGGTTCTCGGGCTCATCGACACCAAGGTCGGCGACGCGGGCCTCGCACATCTCAGGGGCCTGGCCAACCTGAAGGACTTGATCCTCGGGGGTACTCGGGTCGGCGACGCCGGCGTCGAGCACCTCCGAGGCCTGACCAACCTCCGGACACTGAGCCTCGAGGCCACCCGCGTCGGGGACGCCGGGCTCGATCGCATCAAGGATCTGACAAAACTCGAGTACCTCAGTCTCGCTGAAACCCAGATCAGCGACGCCGGCCTCGCGCACCTCCGAGGAATGACGGAACTCCACGATCTCAACCTCGCACAAACGCAGGTCGGCGACGCCGGGCTCGCCCACCTCCAGGGCCTGACCAAGCTCAAGGTGCTCGGGCTCAGAGGAGTGAAGGTCGGCGACGCCGGGCTCGCCCACATCCAAGGGCTGGCCGCTCTCGAGGACCTCGATCTCAGACGCACAGACATTACCGACGCCGGGCTCGCACACCTCGAAGGGTTGTCGGGATTGAGATCTTTGGGCCTGAGCGGCACCAAGATCGGCGACGCCGGGCTCGCACACCTTGGAAACTTGAAGAAATTAGAAAATCTATCGCTTATCGATACAAAGGTCAGTAAGGCGGCGTCGGATGATCTTGAGCGATCCCTGCCCGGACTCAAGATCAGCTTCGAATTGGAAAGGTAGTCCTCAATCGACAACCTGTCTCACCCCGGTCCCTCATCGTCCGGCCCACCTCCTGAGGAGGACCGTCGTCGGGAGCCGTCCGGGCGTGAACGGTCGAGATGGAGGGAGTCATCGAGGTCGGATGCCAGGGGGGAGACCTGGACCGGTCGCCCGCCCCCGGTGATCGGGCCGCGATGCCGGCCCGGTTCGCCCGGGGGTGGGCACCCGGCATGGGCCCGGCCCCCGGATGCTGGGCTCAGGCTTGGGGCAGTTCTTCGGGGATGTTGTCGTTCGCGTAGGTGTTCTGCACGTCCTCGTTCTCGTCGAGGATGTCGCGGAGCCGGAGCATCTTCCGGCCGTCGTCGGGGCCGAGGTCGACCTCGGTGGTCGGCAGATAGGTGATCTCGGCGGACTCGGTGGCGACCTTGTGCGACTCGAGGGCCTTGCGGACGGACTCGAACGCCTTGGGGTCGCAGGTGACCTCGTAGTAGTCGTCGACGAGCTTCAGGTCGTCGGCGCCGGCCTCGAGGGCGACCTCCATCAGGCGGTCCTCGGCGACCGTCTTGGCTTCGACGAGGAAGAGGCCCTTGTACTCGAACAGGTAGCTGACGCAGCCCGAGGCGCCGAGGTTGCCGCCGCAGACCTCGAACGCCTTGCGGAGGTCGCCCGCGGTCCGGTTCCGGTTGTCGGTCAGGACCTCGCAGAGGACGGCGACCCCGCCGGGGCCGTACCCCTCGTAGACGACCTCCTCGTAGCTCTCGGCGCCGAGCTCGCCGATCCCCTTCTTGACCGACCGCTCGATGTTGTCCTTCGGGCAGCTGTAGGAACGGGCCTTGTCGATCGCGTACCGGAGCCGGAGGTTCATGTCGGGGTCGCCGCCGCCGTTCTTGGCGGCGACGTAGATCGCCCGGCAGAGTTTGCTGAAGAGCTTCCCGCGCTTCGCGTCGACGGTGCCTTTGCGGTGCGCGATGTTCGCCGAGTGAGAATGCCCTGCCATCGGCCTGCGGACTCCACGGTCGGGGGAGAGATCCTGTCCATCCATCGAAACGGGACGGGACGGGTCGGGTCGAGGGTCGAGCGGGCCTCGGCTCGCCGAGGTCGGAGCCGATCGGCCCCCGGGACGGGCACGCGGCCGTCGCGGGCGAAGGGAGGTCGGCCCCGACGGCCGAGGCCCCCGGGGCTTCGATCAGGGGTTGGCCCCCGTGGCGGTGCTCGGGCTCGGGTCGAGGGCCTTGAGCGACCCGAGCTTCTTGCGGATCTCGGCGAGCCGCTTGTCGGGCGGCTTGGCAGCGGCGGCGATCTTCTCGGCCTTCTGCCAGGCGGCCCGGGCCTTGCCGCGGTCCTTGGCCTCGAAGTAGGCGTCGCCCAGGTGCTCGAAGACGGTCGCGTCGTCGACCTTCTGCTCGTCGAGCCGTTCGGCCGCCTTCTCCAGCGGGGCGATCGCCTCCCGGGGCTTGCCGCGCTTGAAGAGGACCCAGCCGAGGCTGTCGAGATAAGCGTGGTTGTCGGGCTCCTCGGCCACGGCCTTGCGGATCATCGACTCGGCCTTCTCCAGGTTCTTCCCCTGCTCGGCGTAGAGGTAGCCCAGGTCGTTGTTCACCCCGGCGTCGTCGGGGGTCTTGGCGTAGAGGGCCTCCAGCTCGGCCTCCCCCTTGGCGAAGTCGCCGAGGTTGGTGTAGACCGTCGAGAGGTTCGAGCGGGCGAACCGGACGACCTCGTCGTTGTTGGGGAACCGGTCGACCAGCCCCTTAAAGAAGGCGATCGAGTCGTCGTTGCGGCCGGCGACCTGGTAGACGTAGGCGACGCCCCGGATCAGGTCGAGGTTCGTCGGGTCGGCCTTGAGGGCGTCCTTGAGCAGGGCGATGGCCTCGTCGGTGCTGCCCTTCTGGTTCAGGGCGATGGCCAGCTCGCGGGTCACGTCGGCGTCGTTGGGGGCCCCCTTCAGGGCCTCCCGCAGGACGGCGATCGCGGCGTCGTCCTTGTGGCCGAGCCGGCGGATCTGGCCGAGGAGCACCAGGGTCCCGGGGTTCCGCTCCTCGGGGAACTTGGCCATCAGGGACTCGACCTCGGCCTCGGCCTCGTCGTATCGGCTGAGCCGGGCGAGGGTGACGATCAGCTCGCGCGAGACGACCGGGTCGGGGTTCTCGCGGATCGACCACCGGAGCAGGTCGACGAGCTTCTCGGGCTTCTTGGCCCGGGTGGCGACCTGGACCAGGACGAACCAGCCGGACCGGTCGAGCCGGGGCGGGGTGGCCTTGAGCATCGCCAGGCCCGCGTCGATCGCGGCCTCGGCATAGGCCGGGTCGGCGATCAGCGCCTCGACCTGCGGGCCGACCACGTCCCCACGGCCGAGCCGGCCGGCCACCTTCGCCAGCAGGACGAGCAGCTCCTCGGTCTTCTTCTCCTTCAGGAGCGTGGCGAAGACGGCGGGGAACCCCTGCAGGTCGGGCCGGACCTCGACGAGGGCCTTGAGCATCGCGTCGGCCTGGTCGTTCATCCCGGCGGCCCGGTAGCGGTCGACCAGGGCGTACTGGAGCCCGACGTTCTTCGGGTCGGCCTTGGCCGCGGCCTCGAACCGGGGGATGATCTCGGCCTCGCGCTTCAGCTTCACGAGGATCTGGGCGAGCAACTCGTAGGCCTGGCGGACCTGCGGGGGCTTGCGGATCGCCTTCTCGGCCTGGGCGAGCGCGTCGACGGCCCGGTTGTCCAGGAGGTAGCACTGGGCGAGCAGGAGGGCAATCTCGGGGTTGTCGTCGTCGTAGACGGCGGCCCGGCGGAAGGCGCGGATCGCCGGCCCGACCCGCCTGGCCTCGATGAAGATCCGGCCGAACTGGACGAACGCCTCGGCCTCCTCGTTGCCGAGGATCCGCCGCTCGTCGAGCGGGGTGAGCCGCTTGCCGGCCCTGCCGTCGAGGGCGTCCAGGACCTTCACCAGCGCGTCGGCCGCGGCGTCGGGGCGCTGCATCGCCGCGTAGAGCTTGGCCAGCTCGAACTCGAGCAGCAGGGCGCCCGCCGACGTCCTGTCCAGCTTCGGGTTGGCGAGCACCTCCTTGAGGAGCCCCTCGGCCTTGGCCGGGTCGCGGCGGCGGGTCTTGTAGTAGTCGACCAGGCGGGCGATCGTGTCGGTGTCCTCGGGCTCGGCGGCGATCACGCGACGGCTGTATTCGACCGCCCGGTCGGTCCGCCCGAGCGCGGTGCAGAGCCGGGCGAGCCGGCGGAGGATCGGGATCGAGTCGGGGTCGCCGGCCAGGGCCTTCTCCAGGACGGTGATCGCCTGCGAGAGCTGCCTGCGCTCCTCGAGCGACCGGGCCTCGGCGTAGAGCCGGGTCGCCTCGATCCGCCTCTGGTCGGCGACGGTCCGGGGGGTCTTGGGGACGAAGGCCGCGGGGATATCCTCGCCGGGCAGGGCGTAGTCGGCGGGCTTGGGCCGATCGGCCGGCTTCGGGGCCTCGGGGCCGGGCTTGGGGTCGTCGGCCAGGCCGGCCCGGGCGACGGCCCCGAGGGCGACGGCCAGGGCCAGGTCCAGGGCGAAGAGACGGGACGGGCCGACCATGGGCGCTGCTCCTTCGCTCCGATCCGGGGCCACCGGCCTGACGCCGGCCGCGGGCCCTGCCTCGCGATGGGGGCGACCCCCCCTCCATACCGTAATGTAGCCGCCCGACCTCACCCCTGCCAAGCCCGGCGCGGCCCGGCCACGGATCGACGGGCCTGAAATCTTTCGTTTTTTTGATTGACTTGTCGCTCCTTTCCTTACTAGGATCGGATCGACATCAGGGAGAGATGTCAGAGATCGTCCGACCCACCCGGGCGTCGATCTTCCCGACTCTGGACCCCGGCGACAGTCCCCGAAGGAGGCATGACCATGCGACTCGGCGAGAAGCTGGTGGCGCGAACGTCCGCCGTGCTCGGGATCGCGATCGCGGCGGCGCTGCTGACCCTGGACGCGGGCGCCGCGTCCCTCAATCGTCCCGTGGAAGCCCGCGCGAAGCGATCGGTCCTGGCAGCCGACGGCACCGCCCCTCCGGCTTGCTTCATCCTCGATCACTACAACTGCGGGGGGCTCGGCTCCGATGGCCTGCCCAACGGCTGCGGCAAAGGGGCCGCCGGGAACTGCACCGGGAATTGTGATAAGGCATGTTCAAATATCTCCCTCGAGGGCTGGGTCTGCTGGCCGGGTGGTCCGCCCGGCATTCTCAAATGTCCCCCCCTCGGGGCCGATCCGATGAAGTCGTGCGGTGAAACCACGACCGACTCGACCTGTTCAACGGTTTCGCCGCCGACGTATCCCGGCAACGCTTGCTATTGCTGGGGAGGACGCGCCGCCAACCCGCCCGTGCCCTGCGGCAAGCCCAATAATCAGCCGGTTGGGCCGTTTGAAGTCTGTCCCGATGATCCCGCGCGCTGATCCGGTGTCGTCCTTTCGGCAACCGCGCGACGGTGCCGTGAGATCGGACGGAGGTCGATCGGTTGCAACTTGCGGCCTCGACAGGCCCGAGAGGGCTTGCATCCCGCCTTGAGTCGAGGCCGCGAGCTTTGCCGGTCTTGTCATTCCCTCACTTCACCTCGTCCCTCCCTCGCGAGGCTCACCGATGACGTCGTCCCTGCTGGCCTTGCTGCTCGTGGCGACCGGTCCGACCGACTCGGTCCCCTCGACGAAAGTCGCCGAGGTCGTGGACCGCTGGGAGGCGGGCGCGAACTTGATCCAATCCTATGACCTGGAGGTCGAACTCAAGGATTGGAACTATATCACGAGCGACCACCGGATCGTCCGGGTAGCCAACAAGCCTCCGTCCAAGACGTCCCGGTCGCATATCCTGCGGCAGGGCGGGAAGCGGCGGGGAGAGTTCGGCCCCGACGTCCCCGACTCCCCTCCCAGGCCGATCCTGCGCTACGACGGGCAGACCTACACCAATTACAACGCCGGTGCGAAGACGATCTCGATCCATCGCGCGATGATCTGCTTCGGGTCGAGCGAGTACGAGGATTACGAGACAAGCTACCGGACGATCCTCGGGGCCTTCGACCGGATCGCGACGACGAGGGAGCGGGATGCGAAGCTCCTCCCCCGCGACGGGAAGCTGGTCGTTGTCGAGGCGGGCCCCTCGCCGAAGACGGTCTTCCCGGAGATGGGCTGGCGGCTCTGGCTCGACCCGGACAAGAACTATCTCCCCGTCAAGTACCACGTTTGGTTCGAGAAACAGGGCCGCACCCTCCAGGATCGCGACTGCGAGATCGATCTTGCGGAAGTCTCCGTAGGAGTCTGGGCACCCGTGAAGATGCGAACGCAAGTCTACGCCAAAGACCCGGACTCCCCGATCTTCGGCCAATGCATGGGGGTCAGTGAACTCAGCGTCGTCCGGGAGAAGTCCCGGTTCAACGTCCCCCTCGCGGACGACCTGTTCGTCAACACGATCCCGCGGGGGACCACGGTCGTCGACAAGATCCGCAACGTCACTTACACCGAGGGGGCGTCGGACCCCGACACGTACCTCGCCCACCTGGCGGCCGAGGGGAAGGGCGCCGTCGCGTCGCTGCCGGCCGCGGAGCGGGCCGCCCCCGCGCTGATCTTCATCCCCGACGACCCCTATCGCTCCCTCCGGCCGATCCTGGTGGCCACGGGGGCGGCGGCGCTGGCGGTGGGGGCCTGGGCGGCCTTCCGGATCCGGAAGCGGAAGGGAGTGGCCGGATGACGGGCCGGGGACGCTGGGCCTGGGCCCTGGCGCTGGCGGGCTCGCTCGCGCCCGGCCACGTCGGGGCCGCGGACGGCGAGGTCCGGGGCGACGGGCTCTATCGGGCCTGCGGGCTGAACTGCCTCAAGGTCGTCTGCGGCCTCAAGGGGGTCGACGCCTCGTTCGACAGGCTCGGCGAACTGCTCGGGCCCAACGCCAAGGGGGAGAGTTCCATCGAGGACCTGGAGCGGGCCGCCCGCGCCGTCGGGCTCGACCCGGTCTCCGCCCGCGTCGACCTCGCCCACCTCGCCCGGCTGCCGATGCCCGCGATCGTTCACCTGCGGACGAGGGCCCGCGACTCGACCGCCAGCCATTACGTCGTCCTGATGGGCCTGCTGGCCCGGGGCGTCGTCACGATCGACCCGCCGATGCGGGCGACCTATCACCCCTACGACGAGTTCAAGGCCGACTGGACGGGGGTCGTCGTCGCCTTCCCCGGCGACGAGGCGGGCCGTCAGGCCGTCGCCGGCCTGCTCGTTGGGACGTCGCCCTGGACGACCTGGGTCGCCCCGGCCCTGCTCCTCGGCTCCGTCGCCGCGCTCCTCGTTGCCCGGCGTGGGCCGGCGAGTCGGCCGTCGGCCGGTCGTCGCGGCCCGTCCCTGACCTGACCGCCAGAGACACGACGACGCCGGGCGGCTTTTCACAACGCGCGGACGACGTGGGACGTCGTCCGCGCCGGGATCTCCCCACGAACCCCTCCACCAGGGGCGGGGCCGCCTCTCCCGGATCTCGGGGGTTGGGCCTCGTCGCGAGGATCGACCATGTTCGACGCGAGAGAGAGCACGTCCGCCGGCCCGGGGACGCTCGGGGCCCGGGCGGGGTCCGCCGTCGCCTGCCTCGGCCTGGCGCTCGGCCTCGTCGGCTGCGAGCCGAAGGGCCGCGGGCCCTTGATGGTGATTGAGAAAGCCGAGGTGGCCCTCGGGCTCCTGGAGCCGGGGCAGCACGACGCGACGGTCGAGGTCGCGAATCGGGGGAACGCCCCGCTCCACGTCCGCGGGGTCCGATCGAGCTGCGCCTGCACGGTCCCCGAGCACCCGGCGACGATCGCGGCGGGCGACTCCGCGCCGATCCGGTGCCGGGTCACCGCGAGCCCCGGGGCGGGCTCGGCGACGCTGGCGATCGACAGCGACGACCCGGGGGGGAGCCGGTCCGTCCGCCTCACCTGGTCCGGCCGGTGCGTCCCGACGCTCGTCGAGCCGAGGATCGACCTCACGGTCCGGGTCGGCCGGGCCATCGATCGCGAGTTCGAGGTCAGCTATTCCGGCGGGACGCCCCCGACCCCGGTCCAGCTCGTCGGGGCGACCGGCCTCCCCCCCGGGTTCTCGGTCGAGTCCGTCTCGACCGACCCGGCCGTCGTCCAGGCCGACCCATACCTCTCGCGCATCGACGTCCTGGGCAAGGCGATCTTGCGGCTCCGCGGCCGGGCCCCCGCGGCACGGGGGGAGTCGGAAATCCACGGGGTCATCGAGGTCCGCCAGGGGGAAGCCTCCTACCGCCTGCCGATCGACGTCCGCCTCAAGGTCCACGACGGGCTCCGGCCGACCCCCGAGCGGCTCCTCTTCAGCGCCACCACGTTCGAGGGATTGGCGCGGCAGCGTCGGACGGCGATCATCCTGATGGACGATGGGGACGGACGCCTCGAGATCGCCCGGAAGCCCGACTACCTCGACGCCTCGATCGACCGGGCCGGCCGGGCCGGGGTCGCGACCCTGGAAGTCCGGATCTCGACGCCGCCCCCCGAGGGCTCGACCCGGGCCGAGATCGAGGTCGCCGACGCCCGGGGAGGCCGGTCGACGATCCCCGTCCTGATCAGCTTCGATCCGTGAGCCGACGACCCCGAGGCCGGCGCCCGGCCGCGCCGGGATACCCGATGGGATCTATCGACATGGATCGGCCCGCCGCGCTCCGCCCGAGTCCCGGGTTCACCCTGATCGAGCTGGTGGTGGTCGTCGCGGTCATCGGCCTCCTGATCGCGCTGGTGCTGCCGGCCGTCCAGGGGGCGCGCGAGGCGGCCCGTCGGGCGCGGTGCCTCCACAACCTCGGGCAGATCGGCCTGGCCCTGCACCAGTACCACGACGCGAACAACTGCCTCCCGCCGGGGCGGGTCAAGTCGTACGACCCGCGGTACTCGGGCCCGCACCCGCCCTGCACCTCGACGATCGTCGACAAGAGCTTCCTGATCCACATCCTGCCCTACCTCGAACAGCCGGCGCTCTTCGCCTCGATCAACCACGACGTCTCGATCCTCGCCCGCGAGAACACGACGCTGCACACGGCCGTCGTCGAGGTGTTCGCCTGCCCAAGCGACCCGGGCTCGGGCTCGCCCCGGGACCTGGAGCCCGACGCGCTCGGCCTCTACGGGATCCCCGACCCGACCGGCGGGTCGTGGAAGATGGCGATGACCAGCTACTCCGGCTGCTTCGGCTCGCTCGACACCTCGGCCCTGCCGTCGAAGGCGAATCGCTGCGTCATCCCGCCGCGGGCGATCGCGCAGAACAACGGGTGCTTCCACGACCGGTCGCCGATCCGGCTGGCGTCGATCTCCGACGGCCTCGGCCAGACGATCCTCGTGGCCGAGAAGGCGACGGCGACCTACCCGGGCGCCCGGGGCCCCGCCGGCTCGACCGACGCCCGCTTCGGCTGGTTCGTCACGGGCAACTGGGGCGACACCCTCTTCACGGCGATCTACCCCCCCAACGCCCGCAGGACGCTCGCCCGGTCGCTCTATTACCCGATGATCCGCTCGGCGTCGAGCCTCCACCCCGGCGGCCTGAATGCCCTCATGGCCGACGGCTCGGCCCGGTTCGTCAAGGAGACGATCCGGTCGTGGCCCTCAGACCCGGCGACCGGACTGCCGGCCGGGTCGAGGCGGGCCCCCGGGGGGTGGCTGGAGGACCTGCCGCCGCCGGGGGTCTGGCAGGCCCTCGCGACCCGCAACGGCGGCGAGGCCATCGGGGATTCCGACCTCTGAGCCGGTCGCCGACGCGGACCGGCCCGGCCGGCCTCTCGGGGAGGTCGGGCGGGCCGGGCGGCACTCGGAGCGGGGCGAGGCGGACGATCGAGAGGGCGGCCGTCCGGATCGTCGGGGCGGCCGTGCTCAGTCCTTCGAGGCGGGAAGCAGGACCGCGTCGATGACGTGGATCACGCCGTTGGAGCACTCGATGTCGGTGGCGACGACCTTGGCGTTGTTGACCATGACGCCGTCGCTGCCGGCGCTGACCTTGACCATGCCGCCCTGAGCCGTCTTGACGGCCTTGCCGTCGAGCTTCGCCACGTCGGCCTTCATCGCCTTGGCGGGGATGACGTGGTAGGTGAGGATGGCGACGAGCTTGTCCTTGTTCTCCGGCTTCAGCAGCGCCTCGACCGTCCCCTTGGGCAGCTTGGCGAAGGCCTCGTCGGTCGGGGCCAGGACCGTGAACGGCCCGTCGCCCTTGAGGGTCTCGACCAGCCCGGCGGCCTTGACCGCGGCGACCAGCGTCTTGAAGTTCTCGGCCGAGGCGGCCGTGTCGACGATGTCCTTCTTGTCGGCCGCGAGGGCCGGGGCGGCGAGGGCGAGGACGGCGAAGAGGCCGAGCAGCTTACGCATCGAGTTCTCCCTGAATCAGAAATTGAACAACCGTCAAGATTGTGCCGAAGACTGACATCCACATTGAGGAAAGCTCCGACACCAATCAGGGCGATTGTAGGCCGGGGGGGCCGACCGTCCAGGGATCTGCCGAATTTCCACGGACGGGCCCGCGTCCCGTTAACGTCCGAGCGTGTGTTCACATAAATCATGTGTGCGCCCGACGTGGGCCCGGGTGGACGCCGGGATCGTCGCGCGACCAGGGCCCCCCGGACCCCGCGGTGCCCGCGTGCGCCACGCGCAAGCCCCTCGTCGGCGAGGGGCGTGCCTCGGGTCGCGGGGGGGACACGCGGGCCGGCCTCGGGCCTACTTCGATCGGCCGGGCTTGGCGGCCTTACCTTCCTTGGAAGGGGCGGGGCCCGGGGCCGGGGCGGCGGCGGCCTTCGCGGGGCCGGGCTTGGCGGCCGTCGGCCTCGCGGGCTTCGCGGCGGGCGTCGCGGGCGCGGGGCCCTTGACAGGGGGGGCGGGCCGGGGCGCGGCCGGCTTGGCGGCCGGGCCGACCTTGGCCGCCGCCGACGGCCTGGCGTGCGCCGCGGCCTTGGCGGCCGGGTCGGGCTTCCGGGTCCGGCTCGACGGGCAGACCTTCCTCAGCTCGCACCGGGGGCAGTCGGGCTCCCCCTCGACGCACGTGTCGTGCGCCAGCTCCTCGATCAGGTCGACGAACTCGGCCCCCCGGTTCTTGGGCACGGCGCGCTCGATCGCGGCGCGGAGGGCCAGGTCGTCGACCTTCGCCTCGGCGACGCCCAGCCGTTCCAGCGCCCGTCGGATCGGCCGGTCGACGCCGATGGCGTGGCCCCCGAGCGCCATCCGGATCACCGTCGCCATCACGAAGTCGGACCCGAGGGCCTCGAACTCCTGGAGCGACTTGATCGACTCCTTCAGCGGCTTCTTGGCCAGCGGCTCGAGGTTGAAGCTGTACGACTTCTCGAAGAGCTGGCGGAGGAACCGGCGGAGCCGGGTGGCGCGGTCCTCGGCGTCAGGGATGCCGGCCTTCTGGAAGACGTCCTGGATCTCGGCCACGGCGCTGACGCGGACCTCATTCCAGTCGAAGAAGTCCGCCTTGAAGACGTGCAGGGCCCGCCCGGCCTGGGCGCGGGTGGCCCCCTCGAGGCCGATCCCGAAGGCCACCGCCTCGAGCACCGAGAGCCTCGGCGCCGGCTGCCCGAGCTTGTACCGCCTCTTGAGCAGGGCGAGGATGTCCGCGAGGTATTGCGCTTTGCTCTGTGTGGCCATGGGGGTGGGCGTTCATCCGCGATGAGGGGTTGATGGGGACGGGCGGGGGGCCGGGGGACCGGCCCGGCCGCGACGCGTCACGGGGTGGCCTCGCCGTCCGCCTCGTCGTCCGCGGCGGCCGGGGCCCCCTCGCCGGCGGGGGGCCCGTCGCCCTTGGCCAGGGCCTTCCGGTCCCGCTCCAGCGTCTCTTCGATCAGCCGGGACATCTCGACCGACTTCTTGATCCCCTCGTCGCGCTTGAAGCTGAGGACCGGGGTCGATCGGGTCTGGAGCCGGGCGGCGACGAGCGACTGGAGGAAGCCGGTGGCGCTCTTCAGGCCGCGCATCGCGTTCTCCTGCTCGGCCGGGGTCCCCATGATCGAGACGAACGCCGACGCGCCCCGGAGGTCGCCCGAGACCTCGACGTGGAGCACGGTGACGCCCGCGACGCGGGGGTCGGCGACCTCGAAGAGGATCGCCTGGGCGACGACCTCGCGGATCGCTTCGGCCATCCGGAGGCTGCGGTGGGAGGGCATCGGTCGGTCTAGACCTCGATCAGGGCGTGGCCGAGCAGCTCGGCCCGGGGATGGACGGCGACCGCGTCGACGACCCGCTCCAGGCGGTCGCGGACCTCGCGGCGGCCGTCGCCGACGGCCGCCACGGCCAGGACGCTCTCGGACGGGTGCTCGTGCCGGTCGACCTCGGCGACGGAGACGTTGAAATGGCGGTGCAGCTTCTCCAGGATCGCCGCGACCCGGCGCCTTTTGGCCCGGGCCGCCGTGCAATCCTTGATGCGAATCTCGAGCCGGAGCGTGGCCACGTGCATCGGGGGCGGACCCGTCGCTCGGGGGCCCCCTCCCCCGCGCGGGGGAGGGGGGGCGCATGGCCGCGACGCGCGGGTCGTCCGTCCATGCGCCCGGTCCTCATTCAGAGGGTCCGGCGGATCACGTCGATCCGGTACGCCTCGATCACGTCGTCCGACTTCAGGTCGTCGAAGTTCGTGATCTTGATCCCGCACTCGTAACCCTCGCGGACCTCCTTGACGTCGTCCTTGAACCGCTTGAGCGCCTCGATCGCCCCCTTGTAGATCTCGCGGCCCTCGCGGAGGACCCGCGCCTTGCTCGCCCGCTCGATCGTCCCCTGGGTGACGACGCAGCCCGCCACGGTCCCGACCTTCGAGATCTTGAACAGCTGCCGGACGACCGCACGCCCGAGGTGGACCTCCTTGATCTCCGGGACGAGCATCCCCTCGACCGCCTTCTTGATCTCGTCGGTCACCTGGTAGATGATGTCGTACCGGCGGATGTCGATCTTCTTGGCCTCGGCCTCGGTGACCGCCCGGTCCTCCGGGGCGACCCGGAAGCCGATGACGATCGCCTGCGAGGCGTCGGCCAGGAGGATGTCGCTCTCGGAGATCCCGCCGACCCCCTTGAGCAGGATCCGGATCGGGACCTCGGGGTTCTCCAGCTTCTCGAGCTCCTTGGTCAGCGCCTCGAGCGACCCCTGGACGTCGGCCTTGAGGATCAGGTTGAGGCTCTTGACCTTCTGCTCGGCCATCTTGCTGTAGAGGTTCTCCAGCGTGATCGACTGGCGGTCACCGAGGGCGACGCCTCGCGACCGCTCGCGCCGGGTCTCGGCGACGTCGCGGGCGCGGGTGATGTCGTCGATGACGGCGAACTTCTCCCCCGCCGACGGCACCGAGTCGAGCCCCGAGACCTCGACCGGAGTCGAAGGCCCGGCCTGCTCCAGCGCCCGGCCCTTATCGTCGTAGATGGCGCGGACCCGGCCGTAGCCGTCGCCGCAGACCATCACGTCGCCGATCGAGAGCGTCCCGTCCTGGACGAGGAGGCGGGCCACCGCGCCCCGGCCCTCCGAGATCAGCGACTCGAGGCAGGTGCCCGAGGCGGGCCGGCCCGGGTGCGACGACAGGTCGCAGTACAGCTCGGCGACCGTCCCGATCATCTCCAGCAGGTCGTCGATCCCGGTCCCCTTGATCGCCGAGGTCTTGACCACCGGCGTGTCGCCGCCGTACTCCTCGGGGGCGAGCTCCTGCTGCGAGAGCTCGCCGTAGATCTTGTTCAGGTTGACGTTGGGCAGGTCGATCTTGTTCAGCGCGACGATGATCGGCACCCCGGCCGCCTTGGCGTGGGCGATCGCCTCCTGGGTCTGGGGCATCACGCCGTCGTCGGCCGCGACGACGAGCACGACGATGTCGGTGACGTTCGCCCCCCGGGCCCGCATGGCGGTGAACGCCTCGTGGCCGGGCGTGTCGACGAACGTGATCGTCTTGCCGCCGTGCTCGACGGTGTAGGCGCCGATGTGCTGGGTGATCCCGCCGCTCTCGGTGTCGACGACGTTGGCCTTGCGGATCCGGTCCAGCAGCGACGTCTTGCCGTGGTCGACGTGGCCGAGGATCGTGACGATCGGCGGCCTCGGGACGACCTCGCCGTCCTCCTGGCCCTCGCCGCTGATGATGTCGAGCAGGTCGTCCTCGGCCGTCCGCTCGTGGACGACCTCGAGCTCGACGCCGAACTCCATGGCGAGCATGACCGCCGCCTCGTCGTCGAGGCTGGCGTTGATGTTGGCGGCCATCTGGCCCATGGCCATCAGCTTGCGGAGCAGCTCATTGGACTTGATCCCGGCGGCCTCGGAGAGGGTCCGGACGGTGATCGGCGGCTCGATCTCGGCGTGGGTCTTCCGGGTCGGCGGGGCGGGGCCGCGCCGGCCGCCGGCCTGGCCGCCGCGGCGCTTGCCGCGCTGGCGGGCGTCCTCCTCCTCGCCGGTGAGGGTCGAGACGGGGACGGGCGAGGTGACGCGGTCGCCGGCCCGGGCGTCGCGCTTGGCGCGACGGCCGAGGCGGTCGGTGGCGCCGCCGGGCCCCTTGCCCTTCTTGCGCTCTTCCTCCTCCGACATCGGCATCGGCCCGGGGGGGGCTGAGCCGGGCGCGGGCCGGGGGCCGAGCGGGGCGCCCGCCGGCCCACGGCCCTGGAGCGGACCGGCCGGGGCGCCGAAGCCCCCGCCGGGGCGCGGCCCGCCCGGCCGGGGCGGCGGGAGCGGGCCCCGGCCCGGGATCGGCGGCGGGGCGACCCCGAGGTTGCCCGACTGCCGCATCTCCATCATCTGCTCGCGGGTGAACTTCATCTCCGGCCGCTGGACCTTGCCCGGGTCGGGGCCGCCGGGGCCCGGGCGGGCCTCCGGCCGGCGGGCCTGCGGCGGCGACGCGCCCTGCGAGGCGACCGGCGGCAGCGGCCGGCCCGACCTCAGGTCGCGGTCGCGACGGTCCCCGGCGTCGGGGCGGGGCTCGTCGGTCCGCCGGGCGGCCGGCGCCTGGGCCGCGTTCAGGTTCCGCATCCCCCCCGGGCGGGTCCCGCCCGGCGAGATGTAGTCGCTCGGGCGGAGCGGCGGCGGGGTCGACGGATTCGGCCTCGGCTCGGGCCGGGCCGGCGACGGGGCCGCGGCCGTCGAGGCGACGCCGGGCCCGGCCGACGGCACCGACGGGCCGCCGCCGCTCCGGTGCGGCGTGTGCCGCGAGAGCGGGCCGGAGCCGCTGCCGAGCCGGGGAGCCCCGGTCAGGCCGCTCGGCCTCGGCTGGACCGACGGGCCCGCGGCCGCGGCCGGCGGGGCGGCCGACGGCCGGGGGGCCGGGCCGTTCGTCGCCGGGGCCGGGGCCTGCGCCCGGGGTGGCGGCGATGGCGCGGGGGGCAGCGGCGGCGCGGGCCTCGCCTCGGGGGCCGGGCGGGTCGTCGGCTCCGCCGCGGTCGCCGTCGGCGGCGGGGCGGCGGGCGAGAGGGCGGGAGCCGGGGCCGCGTCCGGCTTCGGCGCCGCGGGGGCTGTCGAGCGAATGGCGGGCGTCTCCGAAGGGGCTGGGCTCGCGGGGCGCAACGACGGCTTGGCGACCGGGGCGGCGACGGCGGCCGCGGGGCCGCCCGGGTTCGACTCCCGGTGGAACCGCCCGCGGATCCGTTCCACCGTGGGCGAGTCGAGGCCGGCGAAGATGCTGGACTTCACCTCGAAGCCCCACTCCTGGATCCGGTCGAGCAACTCCTGACTCTTGACTCCCAGCTCTTTCGCCAGCTCGTGGACACGCGTGGACAAAGGCGACTCCTCCTGGATGGCGGCCGTCCCGGGCGTGCACGCCCGGGACGGCCCGATCGGTATTGTGAACTCGCCCGGCCGATCGTGCCAAGCCCATTTCACCGGGTCCGCCGAGACGGGCCGTCCTGGCCCCCCCGGCATGCGGCCCGGGTCGGCGGTCAGGAAGGCGTCGCGGCGTGCGCGAGGCGGTCGAGCGACGGGAAGCGGCCCCGGGGGGGCCTCATGGTTGATGCATGTCCGAATCTCGCTCCTCGGGCCGGTCGCCCGAGAAGGGCTCCGTCGGGGGCAGGGGCGGGACGTTCGGCCCCTCGCCCGCTTCGTTCGCGACGATCTCCCAGTCGGAGATCCCCGCCTCCACCGCCTCGGTCACGATCCGGGCGGTCTCGTCCTGGTCGGCGTTGCTCGGCGCGGAGGTCACCTCCGGGTCGGCGGTCGACCGCGGCTCCGCCGCGAGCGCCAGGTCGCGCAGGTCCTCTTCCTCCTCGTCTCCTCCGCCATTGGTGTCGCCCGCGCCCTCGGCATCGGCCTCGTCGAGAGCGGCCGGCTCGCCGTCCGGGCCGGCCCCGTCGCCGAGCAGCAGCTCGGTCGCCGCGGCCATCGCGTCGCCCTCGGCCTCGGAGGCCGCCGGACGCGGGGCCTCGGCGGGGGGGGCCGTGGACTTGCCCTTGCGCCTCGGTCCCTCGTCCCCCTGCGCCTCGGCGAGCGCCTCGGCCCTGGCGCGGATGTCCTCGGCCAGGGCCTCGTCGAGGCCGTCGATCGTATTCACCAGGTCGGTGATCTCCATCACCGAGAGGTCGTCGAAGCTCAGGATGCCCTGCTCGACGAGCTTCTCGGCCAGCTCGGTATCGACCCCCTCGATCTGGGTGAACTCGTTGACGGCCTTCTCGATCAGCTCGTCGAGCTCCTCCGAGGTCATGATCTCGATGTCCCAGCCGACGAGCTTCGACGCCAGGCGGACGTTCTGCCCGCGTCGGCCGATCGCCAGCGAGAGCTGGTCGTCGCGGACCAGGACGATCGCCCGGCCCAGGAGCTGGCAGAGCATCACCTCGTCGATCTCGGCCGGCTGCAGCGCGTTGGGGATCAACACCTGGAGCGACTCGTTCCAGCGGACGATGTCGATCCGCTCCCCCCCCAGCTCGTCGACGATGTTCTTGATCCGGGTCCCCCGGACGCCGACGCACGCCCCGACGGCGTCGACCTTGGTGTCGATCGATGTGACGGCGACCTTCGACCGGTACCCGGCCTCGCGGGCCAGCGCGCGGATGGAGATGATCTGGTCGGCGATCTCGGGGATCTCCAGCTCGAAGAGGCGGCGGACGAAGTCGGGGTGGGTCCGGCTGAGAATGATCTTGACCCGCTGGCCGACCTTGCGGACGTCGAGGATCACGGCGCGGACGCGCTCGCCCGGCTGGTGGCTCTCGCCGGGGATCTGCTCCGACCGGGGCAGGAGGCCGTCGGTCTTGCCCAGGTTCACCGTGACGGCGCCGCCCTCGAATCGCTGGACCGTGCCGGTGATCAGATCGCCCCGCTGGTCCTCGAACTCGTCGAAGAGGCTGTCGCGCTCGGCCTCGCGGATCTTCTGGATGATGACCTGCTTGGCCGTCTGCGCCGCGATCCGGCCGAAGTCGGGGGGCTCGATCGACTCGCCGTCCTTGGTGACCCGCGTCTTGCCCGAGTCCGGGTCGATCGAGACGGAGATCTCCTCGGCGTCCGGGTAGTGCTTCTTGGCCGCGGTGGCCAGCGCCGACTCGATCCCCTCGAACAGAACCTCCTTGGGGATGTTCTTGTCGCGATGGATGCTGTCGATGATCCGGACGAGATCGACGCTCATAGACTCCTCCGAGGCGTAACGTGGTCGGGTGCCGGGGCATGATTCCCGAGCCGGCGCCCGAACGGATCAGGCGCGGATCGAGTTGTTGCCCCGGCGTCCCGCGCCCGGAGGAGCCCGGCCGGGCGGCGACCTCTCGCGGTCGCGCGACCCACCCTCCCCGCGGCGGACCCGACGTTGCGCCTGCCGTTTCGACTACGGCCCCTAGTGTTTAAACTAACCGTCGATTGACACCACTGTCAAGCCTGCGGACAATGTTTGGGTCGGGCCGGCGCCGGACCCCGCCGGCCGACGGAGGCCCCCGCCGCGATGCCCCACGCCGCCCTGGACGAGCCCGCGCTCCGCGACGCCCTCGGGGCGGCCGGCCTGAGGTACACCCGCCAGCGCGGGGCCGTCTACGAGGGCCTCGCCTCGGCTCAGGGGCACCCGACGGCCGAGGAGGTCTACCAGCGCGTCAAGCCGACCGTCCCGGCCATCAGCCTGGCGACCGTCTACAAGGCGCTCGAGGCCCTGACGGCCTCCGGCCTCGCCGCCAAGCTCGCCGCCAGCGACGGCACGGCGCGTTACGACGCCCGGCCCGACTGCCATTACCACCTCCGCTGCCTCCGCTCCGGCGCCGTCGAGGACCTCCCGACCGATTTCGACCCCGACCTCGTCGCCAGGCTCGACCCCGGGCTCGCCGACCGGCTCGGGCAGCGGGGCTTCCGGGTGACCGGCTATCGCCTCGAGCTCGTCGGCTACTTCGACCGCGAGGGACCGGCCCCCCCGTCGCCCGAGGGCGACCCGACGTGACCCCGGGCCCCGCGGCCGACGGGCCCGACCCGCTGCTGGTCGACACCCACGCCCACCTCGACGACGGCCGGCTCCGCGGCGACCTCGGAGGCGTCCTCGCCCGCGCCCGCGCGGCGGGGGTCGGCCAGGTCGTCGCCATCGGCACCACCGCCCAGGACAGCGGGGACGTCGCCGACCTCGCCGAGGAGCACCCCGGCGTCTTCGCCGCCGTCGGCGTCCACCCCAACGAGGCGGCCGACGCCGACCCTCGGTCCGGCTGGGCCCGGGTCGTCGGCCTGGCGGCCCGCCCCCGAGTGGTGGCGATCGGCGAGACCGGGCTCGACCGGCACCGGGACCGGACCCCGTTCCCGGTCCAGCAGCACTGGTTCGGCCTGCACCTGGACCTCGCCCGCGACCGGGATTTGCCCGTCGTGATCCACTCCCGCGAGGCCGAGGACGACATCCTCGCCCAGCTCGCGGCCCTGGGCCGGCCGATCCGGGGGGTGCTCCACTCGTTCACCGGCGACTGGGACCGGGCCCGGTCCTTCCTCGACCTCGGCCTTTACCTCTCGTTCGCCGGGATGCTCACCTTCGCGAACCGGGCCCTCGACCCGCTCCGCGAGGCCGCCGCGCGGGCCCCGCTCGACCGGGTCTTGGTCGAGACCGACAGCCCCTACCTCACGCCCCACCCGTTCCGCGGCCAGGTCAACGAGCCGGCCCGGGTGGCGCTGAGCGCCGCCCGGCTCGCCGAGCTTCGGGGCCTCACGCCCGAAGAACTCGCCCGCGCGACCACGGCCAACGCGCGTCGCCTCTTCGCCCTCCCCGCAGAGGACCTGATCCTCGGCCCGTGAGCCGGGTCGCGGCCGGCGCAGGCCTCGGGGCCTCGCCTCCGATCGCCCGAATCGCCCCGCGCAATCGCTGCAATCCGCAACCTTCGCCCATCTTGATGGAATTTGGCCCGGCCGCGGTCTGTCTTCGCCGCCCCACCTGCCGATCTATGATAGAGACAACGGTCGCGGGGATTCGATGAGGAGCGGTTCCTCATCATCCGTTTGGCCTCCCGTTTGCGTTAGCGGCCGTCGCGAGCGGTCGTGGTCGGTCATCGCAGGGACAGGAGTCCGGTCATGTCGATCCTCCAGCAACTTGGCCAGGTCTGGATTTTGCTCCCCGTGGTCCTGCTGATCGCCGCCGGGCTCGGGATCACGCTCGGGAGCGGCAACGTCCGGCTGAGCACGAGCCAGGGCGTCCGCCAGATGGCGGGGAACCTCTCGTCGACGATGCTGTTCCTCGGCTTCTGCGTGCTCGGCCTGATGATGGCCCAGGCGGCCGTCGGCTTCAACCTCCGGGCGGGCTGGTAAGCCGGCCGACCGTCCGGAGGGGAGTGGGGGGCTCAGACGCCGCGGGCCTTCGGGTCCCAGAGCCGCTTGTGGAGCTGGAGCTGGAGCCGGATCGGCAGGCGCGAATCGAGGATCCAGCCGGCCAGCTCGGTCGGGTCGACCCGGCCGAACGCGGGGGCGAACAGGACGGCGACGCGGTCCGGCAGCCGGTGGGCCTGCGCGTGCTCGACCGACCAGTCGAAGTCGCCCCGGTCGCAGAGGATGTATTTCACCTCGTCGGTCGGCTTGAGCCGGGCGAGGTTGGCGACGAGGTTCGCGCCGACCTCCCCCGAGCCCGGCGTCTTGACGTCGAGGATGATGTGGACCCGCGGGTCGACCGGCCCGACGTCGATCGCCCCGGAGGTTTCCAGCAGGACGGTGCGTCCGGCGTCGGCCAGCCGGGTCATCAGGGGATAGACTTCGGGCTGGAGCAGGGGCTCACCGCCGGTGACCTCGATCAGCGGGTCGCCCAGGGCCAGCGCCCGGGCGACGACCTCGTCCAGGGCGAGCGCCTCCCCCTCGCCGAAGGCGTGCGGCGTGTCGCAGTAGCCGCACCGGAGGTGGCAGGCGGTCAGGCGGACGAACCCGCAGGGCAGGCCCGCGTACAGCCCTTCCCCCTGGAGGCTCCGGTAGATCTCGTGGATGACGAGCGCGCCCTCGGGCTTGCCCGCCAGCGGCCGGAGCCGGTGCAGGCGGTCGACCTCGGGGAGGGCCGGCGGGGCGTCCGGGGGCATGGCGGTGACGGGTGGCATCCGGGTGGGACGACGCGGAAGCCGACGTCGCGATGGGTTGTGGCGGGAGACTCTCCGGACCATCATAGCGGCCCGGGCATCCGCCTGCCCAGCCCGGTGAATCCGAGGCCCCGGGTCGGATATTTGGGGACGGACGGCGAATCTCCTCGCGCACCATCGGACGAGTCATCCGCGGGCGACAGGCCCGGTGCCCGTCGCTCCCGGGTCGAGGTCGGTCGGGACGAAGGAGTCTGACGATGGACTGGCTGATCCACAACACCGTGGGCGACCTGGCGGGGCCGCCGTTCCTGGCCTTCTACATCGCGGTGATCGTGCTCACCTGCATCGCCTGCCGACGGGCGATCCGGTCGCGCGACGCGACGGGCTTCCGCGAGCCGCCGCCGATCCCCGGGCGGCCCGACCCCTACGAGATGGCCTATCTCCGCGGGGGCGAGAACGAGGTGATCCGCACGGGCTATTTCGCGCTCCTCCGTCGCGGGTACGTGCAGGTCGTCAAGGCCAAGAAGCGATTCCAGAAGGTCACCGAGTCGCGGATCTGCCGGGTCGACTCGCCTCCCCCCGAGGGGGAGCTTTCCGCCCTCGAGCTTCGACTCTACCGCGAGAGCGCCACGCCCCGGGCCGCGGCCGAGATGTTCAAGTCGGGCGGGCTCGCCTCGAAGATCGCCGACGCTTGCTCGATCTATCGGAAGCGGCTCGAAGCCGAGGAGCTGCTCTCGCCCCCCGAGGTGAAGAGTGCCCGCTGGCCGACCTGGCTGGTCGGGACGGCCGTCCTCCTCGCGCTCGGCGGCTACAAGCTCGCCGTGGCCCATGCCAAGGGGCGGACCAACGTCGAGTTCCTCGTCATCCTGATGTGCGTCGGGCCGATCCTCCTCGGGCTCGTCGTGGCCGTCGCCTCCGCCCGCCGCCTGAGCGACCGGGGCCGCGCCTACCTGAAGGGGATCAAGATCGCCTACCAGGGGATCAAGAAGCCCGCCCCCCGCGCCAACGTCGCGGCGACCGACGACACGGCGGCGATGCTGATGGTCGGCGTCTTCGGTCTGGCGACCCTGAAGGGGACTGCTCACTCCGGCTACTCCGACATGTTCGCCCAGGCCGCGACCGCCAGCGGGTCGAGCGGCGGCTGCGGCGGCGCAGGCTGCGGCGGCGGAGGGTGTGGGGGCGGCGGCTGCGGCGGCGGCTGCGGCGGGTGCGGGGGATGACCGTCATGGCCACGTCCGCCGAGACGCCGCCGGCCCTGGGCGGCGGCCTCGGGTACCGGTCGCCGTTCCGGGCCGACCTCTTCCGCGACCGCGACCGGGTCGACTTCCTGGAGATCACCGCCGACCACTTCCTCGACGCCTCGCCCGAGGCCCGCGACGAGCTCGACCTGCTCGCCGCCCACTTCACCCTGATCCCCCACGGGCTCGACCTCTCGCTCGGCTCGGCCGAGGGGGTCGACCCCGCCTACCTCGACCGATTCGCGGCCCTGGTCGAGCGGCTCGACCCCCCGTGGTGGTCCGAGCACCTGGCGTTCACCCGCGCCGGGGGGATCTCGATCGGCCACCTCGCGACCCTGCCCTACACCCGCGCGGCGGTCGACGTCGTGGCGAGGAACGTCGAGGCGGTCCGAAGTCGGATCGACGTCCCCTTGATCCTGGAGAACGTGACGGCGACGGTCCTCGTCCCGGGCTCGGAGCTGACCGAGGCCGGATTCCTCGCCGCCGTGCTCGACCGGACCGGCTGCGGCTGGCTCTGCGACGCGACGAACCTGCACACGAACGCGGCGAACCAGGGGATCGACCCCGGCTCGGCGCTCGACGGCTGGCCGTGGGACCGGGTCGTCCAGATGCACTTCGCCGGCGGCCACTGGCACGACGGGACGCTGGTCGACAGCCACGCGTATCCGACGCCCCCCGAGGTCTGGCAGGTCCTCGATCAGGCGGTGGCCCGGTCGCCGGTCCGGGGGATCATCCTCGAGCGCGACGAGCGGCTCCCGCCGTTCGCCGAGCTGCTCGACGAGCTGGACCGGGCCCGCGCGATCGGGAGACGCCACGGCCGATGGGCCTAGCCGAAGTGCAATCCGCCCTGGCGCGACTCTTCACCGACGCAGGGCTCCGCGACCGCTTCTTCGCCGACCCGGTCGCGGTCGGCCGCTCGCTCGGGCTCGACCAGGCCGAGGCGGTCGGCCTCTCGGCCCTCTCGGCCCGCCACGTCGAGGATTTCGCGGCCACGCTCCGGCACAAGCGGGTCGACGACGCCCGGAAGGTCCTCCCACTCACGGCGAGGTCCCTCGGAGGAGACTTCGGCCGGCACCTGCTCGCCGCGATCGAGGGCCCAACCCCCCCGGGGCGGCACGTCGACGATGCCCGCGCCCTCGTCGCCCGGCTCGACCGGCAGGCGCAAACCGCCGGGATCGCCCCCGTCTGGATGGCCGACCTCGCCCGCTACGAGTTCGCATTTCGCGAGGCGATGGCGATGAGACGAGGGATCGCCTTACGTCGGTTCCGCTTCCCGGTCGATCGGATCGTCGCATCCATCCATCGGGGCGAACCGATCGAAGAAGATAAGCCACGCCCGTCGCTCGGGATCTGGTCTCGCCTCCCCGGATGCCGGGGCTTGCTCCATCGGGTCGTCCCCTGGATCTGAAGCGAAGCCCTGGGTGACGATGTCCCCAGACTCGGCCAGCCCAGCATCCTGCCTGGTTTAGGCTGCCTCCCCTTCAAGGATGGACCGGGCCGGCAACGCGCTCGCAACGGGTCGGGGACGCATTCAGGAATCCCGATCTTCCCTGCGGGGTCGACTCACCCGGGCCTTCTCTCTCGCGCCGACGCTCACGCCCAGGCCGTACAATCCGCCCGCGAACCCGCCGACGAGGGCCCCGGTCGGCCCCAGGAAGACAGCCCACGAGACGGCCCCGGTTATCGCCGACCCGAGGCCCGGCGGATACTTGTCGTTCGCCCCCGAGCCGTAGATCAGGCCATAAGTCGCGCCGAGGACGCCGAGGATCAGGACGGCGACGCAACCGCCGCTCACCACGCCCAGGCCGATCGGCCCGAGAGGCCGCCTTCGGATTGTTCCCATGATTCAGCCCCTCCCCGCCCTCGTCGTCCTCGCCCGAGCCCTTTGCTCTCGACGCACGTCGAGGGATGGACGGAGGACCGCAGCCCTGGCCCGAGATTAACCCGATCCTCGGGAGTGGCGACGAATTTCAGATCAGGTCACTTCACCATCTTGCCCACCCGCGCCGCCTCCTTCTTGAGGAATTCGACGTCGAGGAACGGCTCGGCGGCGACCCGCTGGAACCGGACGGAGCCCCTGGCGTCGATCAGGAAGGTGCCGTGGAGCGGGGCGCCCTCGAAGTCGTCGTGGGCCCCATACAGCTTGAAGAGGGCGAGCTTGGGGTCGGGGAGGATCGGCATCGGGAAGGCGATCTTCGACGGGTTGGCCTTGAGGGCCCGCGAGCCTTCGAGGTCGTCGGTGCCGATCGCCACCAGATCGGTGTTGAGTTTGTTGAAGGCGTCCCGCTCCTTGCCGAACGCCTGGAGCTGGGCCATGCAATGGGCGCACTTGCCGCCGAGGAAGAAGAGGACGACGACGTTCCGCCCCTTGCGGTCGGCCAGGGCCCAGGCCTTGCCGTCGGTGTCGGCGGCGGCGATCGGCGGGGCCGGGCTCGGCGACCATTCGAGGGGCCCGACCGTCCCCAGGTCGACGCGGGTCGAGGCGATCGTCTCGTCGGTCGTGGCCTCGGCGGCGGGTCCGGCCCAGGTCCCTTGCCCCTTCCAGCCGTCGACGATCGCGGCGACGCGGCGGGCGATCGGGGTGTCGCGGTCGGCGTGGCGGGCCAGCGGCTCGAGCTTCGCGTACGCCTCGCGCGCCTCCTTGTCCTTGCCCGCGGCGTGGAGGACCTCGACCAGGGTCGCGAGCGGCAGGACCTGGTTCGTCCCGGCCTCGACGGCCTTCCGCGCGGCCGACTCGGCGAGGCCGAAGTTCTTCGCCGCCAGGTGGGCGCGGGCCAGCGCCTCGGGACGCATCGACGTCGCCTTCTGGAACTTCTCCAGGGCCCCGACGTAGTCCCCCCTGGCATTGAGGGCGTAACCCTCCAGCTCGGCGAGGGCGGACGCGGCGTTGCCCGGGCCGGCGCTGTAGCTTCGCTCGGGGGCCGGAACCGGGGGCGCGGATTCGGCCCGAGGCGGGGCCGAGGGGGCCGGCTTGGCGGCCGGGTTCGCGGGGGTGGTGGGGGCAGGAGTCGGGGCTGGCTTCTCGACCATCGCGCGGAGCGCCGCGGTCTCGGCGGCGAGCCGGGCCGCGTCCCCCCTGGCGGCGTAGGCGAGGCCGAGGCCGTGGTGCTTCTCCTTCTGCTCGATCGGCAGGTCGGTCCAGTCGAGGGCGCCGGACTCGGTCGCGGCGATCAGGTCGTCCCAGAGCTCGTACTTGACCAGGGTCTCGGACCACCGGAGCCGCCCCGACCGCTGCGACGACCCGCCGTCGTTCGGGCCGTTCCTGGCCGGGTCGCGCGGCTGCTCGACGAGGTTGCGCGCGACCGCGATCGCGTCCCGCGCCCGGCCGACGTGGCCGAGGCTCGTCGCGAGCCACTGGTTGTTGTGGGCATAGTTGTGGATCTCGAACGGCATCACCCGGTCGCGCGCCATGTAGGCATGGTCGACGCGGGCCGACCCCTCCTGCTGGTACGCGGCGTCGGCGTATCGCTTGAGATTCGTATACGTGTGCCCCGGCATGTGCCAGGCGTGGGCGATCCCGGGCGCGGACCGGGCGTAGAGCCCCGCCGCGCGCTCGGCGCGGGCGAACTTGCTGCCGTCCCAGAGGTGGATCCGGTAGTGGTGCGCCCCGGGGTGGAGCGGCTCGCGATCGAGCACCGTGTCGATCAGGGTGTCGACGGCCTGCCGGCTGCCGATCCCCGAGGCCCCCTCGTTCTGCCAGGTGATCATCGCCAGCCAGGCCCGGGCGTCGAGGTCGTCGGGGAACTCCTGGACGATCGTCTCCAGGCCGAGCAGGTGCCCGTTCTTCTGCGCCTTCGCGTCGGCCCCGTCCTTGTACAGCGCGGCGAGCGCCTCGATGTAGAGCGTCTCGCGGCGGGTGGGCTTCGCCCCCTTCGCCTTCGCCTCGGCCTCTTTGAGGAACCCCCGGGCCCGCTTTGCGTTGTTCACGTTGGCCATCGCCATGCCCCAGTAGGCCATCGGGCAGGCGGGGTCGAGCAGGGCGGCCTGGCGGAATGATCGCTCGGCCTCGAAGTAGAAGAACGAATGGAGCTGGCCGACCCCTTGATGGACGAACGCCTGCGCCTCGGGCCGGGCCGTGGTCACGGGGAAGTCGACCTTGCCCTGTCCGGGCATCAGCCGCGCGGCCTGCCTCGGCCCGTCGTCGAACGCCTCGCCGTGGATCGAGTGCCCGGCGGCCGGGACCGCGGGGTTCTTCTCGGACGGCGGCGCCGTCGGCCTGGCGGGCTCGTCGCCCCGCGACCGGGCCGTCATGGCGAGCAAGCAAGCAAGGGCGAAGGCGGACGACCGGGCGAGGTGGTTCGGCATCGGCGGGGTCTCCGGTCGGGTCGGGGACGGGGCGGGCGGGGGGGCGGCGGGGGGTCGAGGACGGTCGATCGATCGGCCCTGAGTATCGCCTCGGTCGCGGCCCGGGTCAACGCGTCGGGCCGGACCGGGCAGGGGGGAGGAGCCGTCGAGATCCCGGGCAAGAGCACAAAGTGCCGGGGAAGGGCCGTAGCCCGGTCGTTGAGCCTCGTCGATGCTCCGAGCCCCTCGGTCGGGCTCAGCCCCGGCTTCCGTGAGCCTTGCCTCCGAGCCTTGCCACCCGCCTGGGCGGGCCGGCCGAGGCCGCGACCCTCGCGGCGCGTCGCCCCGGCTGTGGTAAGCTTTCGGCGTGACCGGGCCGAGGAGCGCGGCCGATGGATTCATCCGCGTCGTCGACCCGGCGGTGATCTCCTGACATGACGATCCACCTCGCCGACACCACCGGGCCCGACGGGCCTCACGACCCGAGGGCTCCGCTCGTCGGGATCGTGATGGGGAGCCGGTCCGACTGGGAGACGCTCCGGCACGCGGTCGAGACCCTCGACGGCCTCGGCATCCCGAACGAGGCGAAGGTCGTCTCGGCCCACCGGACGCCCGAGCGGTTGTTCGAGTACGGCCGACTGGCCGAGGGGCGGGGGATCGAGGTGATCATCGCCGGCGCGGGGGGGGCGGCGCACCTGCCGGGGATGCTCGCGGCGATCACGATCCTGCCGGTGCTGGGGGTCCCGGTCGAGAGCAAGGCGCTCCGCGGGGTCGACTCGCTGCTCTCGATCGTCCAGATGCCGCGGGGGGTCCCGGTCGGGACCCTGGCCATCGGCGCGGCCGGGGCGGCGAACGCGGCGCTGCTGGCTGCGGCGATCCTGGCGCGGAAGGACCCCGTGATCCGGGCCGCGCTGGCGGCCTTCCGGCGCGATCAGACCGAGGCCGTGGGCGAGTCACCCCGATGAGCCGGACACCGGAGGCGACCGTGCTCCGCCCGCCGGCCACGCTGGCGGTGATCGGCGGCGGCCAGCTCGGCCGGATGTTCGTCCAGGCGGCGCAGCGACTCGGCTACCGCGCGATCGTCCTGAGCGAGACCGAGGACGGGCCCGCCGCGCAGGTCGCCCACGACGCGATCGTCTCCCCGCCCGACCACCTACCGGGCCTCCTGGCCCTGGCCGACGCGGCCGAGGGGATCACCGTCGAGTTCGAGAACGTCTCGGCCCCCGCCCTCCGGTGGCTGGCGCGTCGGCGGCTCGTCCGTCCGGGATGGAGGACGGTCTGGGTGAGCCAGAACCGGCTCCGCGAGAAGTCGTTCCTGGCGAGGCACGGCCTGCCGCTCGCCCGCTGGTGCCCGGTCCTGTCGGCGGGCGACCTGGCCGATGCCCCCGGGCGGGTCGGGCTGCCGCTGATCCTCAAGACGGCGGCCTCGGGCTACGACGGCAAGGGGCAGGTCCGCGTCGACCGGGCCGACGACCTGGCCACGGCCTGGGCGTCGCTCCGCCGGGTCGCGTGCGTGGCCGAGGGGTGGGTCTCGTTCGCCGCCGAGGTCTCGGTCGTCGCGGTCCGGGGGGCCGACGCCACGGCCCTGGCGTTCCCGGTCGCCCTGAACCGCCACGAGCGCCACATCCTCGACGCCACGCTGATGCCCGCGCCGGTCGGGCCGATCGTGGCCCAGGAGGCACGCGGGCTGGCCCTCGCGGTGGCCGAGGCCCTCGGGACCGTCGGCGTCCTCACGGTCGAGTTCTTCCTGACCGCCGAGGGAGAATTGACGATCAACGAGCTGGCCCCGAGGCCGCACAACTCGGGGCACCTGACGATCGAGGCCGGGGTCTCCAGCCAGTTCGAGGCCCAGGTCCGGGCCCTCTGCGGCCTGCCGCTGGGGGGGACCGACCTGGTCACGCCCGCCGCGATGGTCAACCTCCTCGGCGACCTCTGGAGCGGCGGCGAGCCCGACTGGGGCCGGGCCCTGGCCGCCGACCCCGGCGTGAAGCTCCACCTCTACGGCAAGGGGGACGCCGCCCCCGGCCGCAAGATGGGCCACCTCACCGTGCTCGACCCCAACCCCTCGCACGCCCTCGCCCGCGCCCTCGAGGCGCGGGCGCGACTGGTCCGACGGCCGTGATCGTCGGCTACCGAAGCGAGCGGAACCATCGCCTCAGCCCGTCGGGGTCGGGGGGCTGGAATTCGAGGAGGATGGCGAACTCCGCCTCGGCCCGCTCGGGCGACCCGGTGCGGAGGACGCACTGGATCAGGTCCATCCGGGCCGGGATGCTGGCCGGGTTGAGCTTCAGCGCCGCGCGGGCCTCGTCGGCTGCCTCGGACCACCGGCCGGCCCTCGCCAGGCTGCCGGCGAGCGCGGCGTGATAGTTCGACCGCCAGGGGTCGACCGCGATGGCCCGTCGCCAGAAGGCGATGGCCTGGTCGGGACGGCCCGCCCGGTTGGCGAGGAAGGCCGCGGCGGCCAGGGCCGTCTCGCGGTCGGGGGCCAGCCCCAGGGCCCTCTCGATCGCGGCGAGCCCCTCGACGCCCCGGCCGAGCACGCCGAGGCTGAACCCCTCGGCCTCCAGCGCCTGGACGTCGTCGGGATGGGCCTTCAACGCCTCGGCCAGCATCGGCAGCGCCGTCGCCGCCCCCCGGTCGCCCCGGGCGTGCAGGGTCAGGCCCAGGTCCCGCCTCGCGGCCTCCCGGTCCTCCTTGGTCATCAGCTTCCGATGGAACGCGACCGGCCGCGCCTCGTCCGGCCGCGACGGCGCGGAGGCCGCGGCCGTCGGGCTGGTCGAGGGAGGGCGGCGGGGGACGGTGTGGATCGTGGTCGCCACGTGCGGGGCGTCGGACGTCGACGCCCTCGGCATGTGGCACGCCACGCAGTCGTCCTGCGGGCTCCTGGCCAGGCGGACGGCCGGGGCGAGGTTGCACGGCTTCTCGGCGTGGCAGGACTGGCAGCGGTCGCGGTAGTAGGCGACCCGCTCGGCCGGGTCGGGGAGCTCGTGCGGGTCGTGGCACGAGATGCAGCCGAGGGCGCCTTGGCTCGACTGGAAGCATCGGCTCTCGTGCATCTGCTCGACGTGCCCCGAGTTCTTGTGGTCGGCGGCCGAGCCCGGGGCCGGGACGAAGACGGTCTCGAACCGATGCAGCGGCAGGCCCGGCCGATAGTCGGTCAGGTCGCGACCCGGCCGCTCGGTGACGCTGGAGTCGCCCAGGAGGTGGCACTGCTCGCAGACCGCGTCGCGGAGGGTCGACTCGAGCTTCCGCGGGTTGACGATCGCGGGCCCGGCCCCCCCGGCCTTTATCCCCGTCGGGTCCTTGACGTGCAGTTCCCCCGGGCCGTGGCACCGCTCGCAGCCGATCGCGTGGCCGAGGAACGTCGGCGGATCGTACCGGTTGATCGTCCCCGCGACGTGCTCGACCCGATTGGCATGGCAGAACAGACATGCGGGGGTGATCGCGCGTTCCAGATGTGGATTCTCTCCGTCGTACCCCGGGGCGAGGTCCCACCGCCCGGACTGCGAATACCGGGTGACGGGCGACTGGAACAGGTACCCGCCCCGGTCGATCAGGTACGAGAAGGCCCGGGTGCCCGATCCGAGGACGTAGCGGACTTCCCCCTCGACCTCGCCGACGACCTGACCCGAGGCGTCCCGGCGGGTCTCTCGATGGTAGGCCCGGCCGTCGCGGCTGCCGGCCGAGTAGACGAAGCCCTGGGCCTCGAAGAGGTCGCGTTCCTTGCCCTCGACGCGGGCCTCGGGCGGGGCCTGATCGATGGGGGTGAGCGACCGGCCCATCGGGTGATTGGCATAGGTCTCGGCGATCTCGGCGTGGCAGCGGACGCAGGCGGCGTCCCCGACGTAGGCGACCCCCGGGCGCGTGTTCCGGTAGACGCTCGCCGCCTCCTCGCCGCCGGTCGACGGCCGGAGCCAGGCCCAGGCCGCCCCGATCCCGACGGCCACGACCGCGATCACGCCACCGATCGCCGCGACCGGGACGACCGCCCTACGTCGGGGGGCCGTCGCGGCCTCCCCGTCCCTCGGAGTCTCGTCCACCGGCGTCTCCCCCGTCCGACCAGCGCCGGGCTTGGCCCCCCGCCGCGGCCCCGCGGACCCGTCCCTCCATCTTAGCCGCGGGCCCGATCCCGGGCGAGGCCGCGCGGGCGGATCAAGCGGGCCCGCGCGGGGTCGGCTTCGACATCCCGGGCAGGCCCGGCTTGAGGCCCTCGCCCCCCCAGCGGAACCCGAGGAAGGCACCCAGGACGATCATGATCAGGACCAGGGGGTTCAGCTTGTGGACGTGGGCCAGGAAATAGCCGAGGCTCTCGTCGGCGAGGAACGGGGCGTTCCGCCACTCGGAGAAGAGCCCGAGCGCCAGCGCCCCGACCCCGCAGAGGATCCCGCGGGCCCGCGACGGGCGGGCCGAGAGCAGGCCGGCGCCGAGGCCGACGAACGCCCCGGGGATCACGCCCGCCTTGAGGCCCTGCTGGAGCCCCCAGACATAGGCATAATAGCCGATCACCCCCCCGATCGCCGCGCCGATCAGGCCCGGCACCGTGTCGAGCACCGCGTCACGCATCGTCCCGGCCCCCCGGTCGGCCCGTGGGCGGGCGACCCCGTGCTTGGATTTGCAACCCCGGCCCCTTATCCTAAATGGTTCAGGGGCGATTGCACCCGTTTTCCCGCCGCCCCGCGACGATTGGACGACCTCGCATGCGATGGGCCGAGCCGACCTGGCTGGCGCTGCTGGTCCTGGTGCCGCTGCCGTGGCTCTGGGAGCGCGCGCGGCCGCGGCTGGCCTGGCCGTCGCTCGCGCCGTTCTCGGGGGCGAAGGTCGGATGGGCGGCCCGGGCGGCCCGGCTGCCGAGCGTCCTGCTCGCGGCGGCGATCGCGGCGACGGCCGTCGCCCTGGCGCGGCCGCAGTCGGTCGGCGGGCGGACCCGGGTCGCGGCGCGGGGGGTGGCGGTCGTCGTCGCGATCGACCGCAGCTCGAGCATGAAGGCGGCCGACTTCCCCGACGGGCCCGGCCGCAAGCTCACCCGCCTGGAGGCGGCCAAGCGGACCCTGATCCGGTTCCTCGCCGGGCGGCCCGAGGACCCGATCGGCGTCGTCGCCTTCGCCAACTATCCCGACCCGACCTGCCCGCCGACGCTCGACCATGAATTCGCCCGCGCGGCGGTCGCCTCGCTCTCCCCGGCGGTCGGGGCCGACGACGGCACCAACCTCGGCGATGCCCTGGCCTTCGCCCTCAAGGCCTTCGAGGGGACGAAGGCGGTCGGCCGGGTGCTGGTCCTCCTGAGCGACGGCCGGAACGAGCCCAACGTCAAGAGCCCCCAGGACCCGCTCAGGATGGCCGGGCTCGCCCGCGACCTCGGGGTCACCCTGCACACGATCGCCGTCGGCGACGCGGGGGGGATCGTCCGCGAGCGCGAGCCGGTCTCGCAGCTCGACGTCCTGGCCGAGGTCGGCGGCCCCGACCTCGCGCTGCTGGCCGACCTCGCCCGCCTCGGCGGCGGCAAGGCCTTCCGCGCCACCGACGTGAAGGCGCTCGAAGGCGTGTTCGCCGAGATCGACCGGATCGAGAAGTCGCCCGTGACCGGCACGATCGTCACCCGGTATCGCGAGCGGTTCACCCCCTGGGCCCTCGCGGCCCTGGCCTGCCTGGCGCTGCAACGCGTGCTGCGGGACGGGAGGCTGGCGCGGCTCCCCTGAGACGGGATGTGGATGAGAATTCAGGAGCCCAGGAGCCCAGGAGCCCAGGAGCCCAGGAGCCCAGCAGCGCAGAGCCCGAGATATTCCAGGCTACCATCTGCGCGATGATCCGCCCTCTGCCCCGCCCCCGCTAATCTCAGCGATCGGGGCCCTGCTCTGCCTTCTGTGCTTCTGTGCTCGCGAACTATCGACCCGGAACCCTCGTGAGACCCGGGCGGAGTCGACCCTTGGACCTCGCGCACCCCGAATGGCTCTGGCTCGTGGTCCCCTGGTCACTCCTGGCGGCCTGGTCGGCGCGCGGGCGTCGCCGACGGGGCCTCATGTGGCGGGCGTTGGGGCAGGGGGGGCGACCGCCCGGCGATGGACGGGTCGGGGGCCTCGCGGCGACGTTCCTGCTGGTCGTCGCCGCGACACAGCCGCGATGGGGGCGCGACCCCGCGGCGGTCGTCCCGCCGGGGCGGGATGTGGTGCTGCTGATCGACGTCAGCCGGAGCATGGCGGCCGAGGACGTCGTGCCGAGCCGGATGGGCGTCGCGATCGAGTCGGCCCGAGGCCTGATCGCCGCGATGGCCGGCGAGGAAGGGGACCGCGCGGCGGTCGTCGCCTTCGCCGGGGGCGGGGTCGTCCGGTGCGGCCTGACCGAGAACCGGGGCGCGGCGGCCGAGGTCGTCCGGGGCCTGGCGCCCGGGACGGTCCAGCCGGGCGGGACCGACCTCGGCGCGGCGATCGAGATCGCCGCCGGGGCATTCGACGACCGCGACCGCGCCGACGGCCGGATGATCGTCGTCTTCACCGACGGCGAGGACCACGCCGGCGGCTGGCGCGACCGGCTCGGGCCGCTCCGCGACGCCGGGATCGTCGTCAACGCCGTCGCGATCGGCGACCCCGAGGCCGCCCACCCGGTCCCCTCGGGGGAGGGCGGGGGCGTGCTCTCGTACCGGGGCAAGCCCGTGGCGTCGCGGCGATCCGACGAGGCGCTGGACGCCCTCGCGGCCGCCACGGGCGGGGGGGTGGTCCGGCTCGGCCTGGCCTCGGCCGACCTCGGGGCCCTCTACCGCGAGCGGATCGCCCCCGCCGCGCGCCGGGCCCGCGAGGCGACCCACCCCCCCGAGCGCGCCGAGCGGTCCGGGGCGTTCCTATTCGCCGCCCTGATGGCCCTGACCCTCGGCTCGCGGCCGAGGCCCTCGCGGCGGACGGCCCGGCGGTGGGGCGTCGTCGCCTCGGCCGCGATGATGGTCGCCCTCGGCGCGGGGCCGGCCCGCGAGTCGCCCCGGAGGCTGGTCGATCGGGGCCGGGCCGCGTACGGCGCCGGCCGGTTCGACGAGGCGCTCGCCGCCTTCGACGCCGCGTCGGCCGCCGCACCCTCCGCGGCCATCCCCCGGTACAATGCCGCGGCGGCCCTCTTCGCGCTCCGGCGCTATCCCGAGGCGATCGCCCGCTATCGGCGGGCGCGCGACCTCGGAGACCCGGCGCTCGGGGTCAAAGTCGATTACGCGATGGGGAACGCCTACCTGATGGGGGACGACCCCGCCACCGCGATCCGCCACTACGACGCCTGCATCGCCTCGACGGTCCGGTCCCCCGCGCTCGCGTCAATCCGTCGCGACGCCGAGGCCAACCGCGACTACGCCCGCAAGCGGCTCGAAGACCCCGCGCCCGAGCCGAACCCCGGTCCCTCCCGGGACAAGACGAAGAACGACCCCGCCCCCGAGCCCGCCAGGGCCCCGCCCGACCCCGGCAAGGCCGAGGGGGACGACCGCGACGGGCCGCGAGGCCGGGGCGGGGCCGGCGGCTCGCGGCCGCGCCCCGAGCCCGAGAAGGGGGGCCGGTCGCCCCAGGAGCGGCTCGACGACGCGATCGAGGAGGTCCGCGAAGCCCTCGCCCGACGCCCCCCGGCCGCCCCGCCGCAGTCCCCCCCGACCGACCTGAAAGACTGGTGACCGTAACGACCATGCCGATTCGGATGTGTCTTGTGCCGGCCTCGACGTCGCGCCGGATTGCCTGCACCCTGGCCGCCCTGTTCGTGACGAATCAGGCCCGCCCGGCCTCGGGCGACGAACGCCCGCTCCGGGTCGAGGCGCGGGTGCCGAGGGACGTCGCCTACGTTGGGCAGGCGATCGAGGTCCGGGTCGGCGTGGTCGCGGCCGGCGAGCGGCCCGCGGTCGCGCCGCCGAGGGTGGCGGGGGCCGAGGTCACGCCGATCGACACGGCCTTTCGCCAGATCGAGACGAACGGAGTCGGCGAGGTCGTGAACGAGAAGAACCTGTTCATCAGCCGATTCCGGGTCGTCGCGTCGCGGCCGGGCCCGCTGACGATCCCGCCGATCCACGCCCGGGTCGACGGCCGGTCCGGGTCGTCGGCCCCGATCGCGCTGACGATCCGGCCGGTCCCCGCCGACGGGCGGCCCGCGAGCTATCTCCGCGGCGTCGGCCGACTGGAGGCGCGGGCCGAGGCGGCGCCGGCCTCGGTCCGGGTCGGGCAGGCGTTCGAATATCGGCTCGTGCTGACCGGTCCCGGGGCGCGGGGGTCGTCGCTCCCGCCGACGCTGCCCGAGTTCGACCCGATCCGGTCGAGGGGGTTGGACCTCCGGCCGATCGGGACCGACCTCGTGGCCGACCCGCCGTCGCGGACCTATCGGTTCCGGGCCCGGCCGACGTCGCCGGGGGACCTCGCGCTGCCGGGCGTGGCGGTCGCGACTTTCGACCCGGCCCTCCGCCGCTACGTCGAGACCCGGGCCCCGGCGGTCTCCGTCCGGGTGGTCGACGTCCCCCGCCTCGACCCCGGGTCGGTCTCGATCCCGGGAGCGGCCGAGGCCCTCGCGACGTCGGGCGCGATCGACGTGCCGGCGTGGCTGACGGCCGGGGGCGTCGTCGCGGCCCTCCTGCTGCTGGTCCGGTCCCGGTTGAGGAAGACGCTGCCCCGCAGACGGGCCCGTGCCCTGGCGCGGGGCCTGGCGCGGCCGGGTGCGGACGCGGGGTCGGCCGAAGTGGCCGACCGGGTCGCCTCGGGGCTGACCGCCTATCTCGACCGCGCCGTGGGCCGGCCCCCCGGGGCCTTGACGCCCGAGGAGGCGGAAGCCGGGATCATCCGGGCCGTCGGGGATCTCGACATGGCCGGTCGGGCCCGCCGCCTGATCGCCCGGTCCGACGCGGCCCGCTTCGGCCTCGACCTCGTCGACGCCCGAGGCCCTGCCCTCGCCTCCGAGGCCTCGGCCTTCTTCGCCGACCTGGCCCGCCGTCGAATCCACGGCTCGGGGCGCTGAGGCCGGCGCAGCCACCGAGGCCCCGTCTCTCGACCCTGGCCATCGTCGTCCGGGCTTTATTCTGTGCTCTGTGCTGCACTTTCCGTAACTCCATGCATTGTGCCGGCCAGCATCCCGGGGTAACCTCAAGCTTGTGAGCGGCGAGAGCCCGCTTCGCGGCCGGGCAGTCTGCGTCGCCAGGTCAGGGGTCGCCACAGGGCTTACGCATCGATTTCAGCGGTGGCCAGCACTTTGAGGAGGTAGTCGGCATCGAGTGCGCAGACCATGCGTTTCGCTCGGGCGCCCCGCTTTAATGTCTTCTCT
>JAABUQ010002598.1_pt1 | contig 35292 bp, 32 predicted proteins | sample 5560001 | NCBI WGS metagenome assembly JAABUQ01 (sample SAMN10711888, study PRJNA513371) | rock metagenome | isolation source: Antarctica rocks | place: Antarctica: Victoria Land, Finger Mt nord | collected 2015-12-18
GTTGTCGCGACGGCTCCCATCTGGATCGCCGGGGATGAGTTCGACCCGCGCCAGTTCCATACCGGCGGCATCACGATCCTGACCGACAAGACGACCTATGAGCAGGGCCAAACCGCGCATCTGCTGATTGTCAGCGACCAGCCTGATACCTGGGTGCTGCTGACTTCGGAAACCGGCAACCAGATTTTGACCCGCACCCTGGTCCATGTGCCGGGGCGGGCCAAAACCATTGACGTGCCGATTGTCCGCGCCGACGTTCCCAATTTCGCATTAGGCGCTGCCGCCGTGCGTGATTACCAGTTCTACCGCTGGCAGCAGGAAGTGTTTGTGCCGCCGACGCGCCAGTTCCTGCACCTGGCGGTGACGGGTGACAAAGCCGAGTACAAGCCCGGCGAGACCGGCACATTCCATGTCGCCGCGACGGACTATTTGGGCCATCCGGCGTCGGCGGAAGTCTCGCTTGCCGTGGTAGATTCGTCGGTGTTCTACATCCAGAAAGAATACGCCCCCGATGTCCGCCTGTTTTATTACGGCCAGCGCCGCAACATCAACGTCCAGCTAGACTCGTCTGACTCAGGCCGCGTCGAAGATACATACGAAAGCGACGCGCCGTACACCGTCTTCCACCCGCACGGCATCCATCTGCCCCTGCCAGGCCGCCTTTTGGGAGAATGGGAGTACCCGTACAATGGCATCTTCTACTTAATCGGTCCGCATGGCCGCTTTAGGATAATGGGTCAAGTTAATCTGAGGTCGGCCCTCGGCATCAATAGGATGTCCAGAGACGAAGGCATCTTGGGAACTACGGTTTTTTCTCACGGCGGCATTGGGGGTGGTGGCTTCGGAGGCTATGCTGGGCGCGTCAGAGTCACCGGCGCAGTCACCGTGGCGGCAGTCAACCGCACGGATGCCAGCACGTCCAGCGTCATCACGGCGGACGAAGAGCAGAAAGTCAAGTCCCAGCCGAACAGCCTGTACCAGTTTCCGGGGCTGCTGTTCGGACAGCCCGGCAGCGGTTTTGCTCCCGTACAGGTGCGGCGGAACTTCTCGGAAACGGCGTTCTGGACGCCGGCGGTCGTCACGGATAAAACGACCGGCACGGCCACGCTGACAGTCCATTTTCCGGACACGCTGACGACCTGGAAGGCCACCGCTCGCGGCCTCACGGCGGGCGTTCTGGTCGGCTCCGGCGACACATCGGCGATCACGAACAAGCACCTGCTCGTGCGCCTCGAAGCCCCGCGCTTCTTTGTCGAGCGCGATCAGGTGACGCTGAGCGCGATTGTCCGCAACGACCTGGCGACAGCAAAATCCGTGCGGGTGAGCCTCGCGGCGGCAGGCGGGGTGCTGGAAGAACCCACCCCGGCACAAGTGCCTCCCCTCCCTGTTAGGGAGGGGCTTCGGACGGTCACCGCCGGCCCCTCCGATGCCACAGCCCCATCCAATTCTTCACCCTCTCCTAACAGGGGAGGGTCGCCGCTTGCGGCGGGGAGGGGTTCCTTCGCCCCGCAAATCGTCACCGTTCCCGCGCACAGCGAAAAGCGGGTGGACTGGACGGCGCATGTCACTGGGGACGGGCTGGCGACGGTGAAGATGACGGCGGAAACGAATGAGGAAAGCGATGCCGTGGAGCAGTCGTTCCCGGCGCTGACTTACGGTGTCCAGAAGTTTGTCACGGCAAGCGGCGTTTCGCAGGCGGACCAGAGCGAAGCCAAGCTGACCATGACTATTCCAAAAGACCATAAAGCGGGAAGCGCGGCGCTGCTGGTACAGATTAACCCATCGCTTGCCGCGACCACGCTGGACGCGCTGCCGTACCTCGCTGACTACCCGTATGGCTGCGTCGGGCAGACGATGGACCGCTTCCTGCCGTCGGTCATGGTCGCGCATACCCTGCGCGATGCCGGGGTCAACTTAGACACGCTGCATCAGCGGGCACTGGCGCTTCAAGCACGGGAAGACGCCGGAACGCCGTTTGGACAGGCCGCGCCCACAACGCATGACACGAACGAGACCGGCTATACCTATCCCACCGGAACGCCCGGCGTGATGAAGACAGCGCAAATGGCAGCTAATTTATGGCACACGGAGCGCTGGGCGAACCCAGTCTTTGACCCGGCCCGGCTGCAGCAGATGACCGAGGACGGCCTGAGCCGGCTGGTCTCCATGCAGCAGCAGGGCGGCGGCTGGGGCTGGTGGGGCGGCAGCCAAACCTCCGACGCCTACCTGACCGGCTACGTCGTCTACGGCTTGGCGACGGCGAAAAGCGCGGGCGTCGCCGTGCCGCCGGACGTGCTGGCGCGGGGCTATGCCTGGCTGGCGAGAGACGTGAAAGACCGGGACGACGAAAAGAACGATGAGGAACGCGATTTAGCCGTCTGGGAGTCGTTTGCGCTGTCGTCGGACCCGGCAGCGTTTCCCGTTCCTGCCCGGCACGTCGTCACGCTGGCGTTTGAGAACCGTGACCGGCTTTCGGCTTATGGGCAGGCCCTGCTGGCGCTCACGCTCCAGAACTTAGGCAGCCATGACAAAGCGGCTGTCGTCTGCCGCAACCTGCGGAACACGGCCCGGATTGACGCCGAAAACGGCACCGCAAGCTGGAAACCCATAGACCGCTACTGGTGGAACTGGTACAACGATGATGTCGAGACCGACGCCTGGGCCTTAAAAGCCTATGTCGCCATTTTGCCCCACGATGACCTGACACCGATGCTGGTGAAATGGCTGGTCCAGAACCAGCGCGGCAGCCGGTGGAGCACGACCAAAGAAACTGCAACGGCGATTTTCGCGCTTTCCGACTACATCAAAGAAAATAACGAGCTGGCCCCGGACTACACCATCAAAGTGGCGCTCGGTGACAAGCTCGCGCGGACGTACAAGATTACCCGCGAGAATGCCCTGCTGTTTGACAACCAGTTTGCCGTCCCCGACGCCCTGCTTGCGGACGGCAGCCAGACCGTGACGATTACAAAAGCTGGCACCGGACGCCTGTACTATTCCACATCGCTGCAATACTTCACCACGGAAGAAAACATTGCGGCCGTAGGGACCGAGCTGAAAGTCCAGCGGCGCTACTACAAGCTGACGCCGAAAACAAAGTCTGCCATTGACTACGAGGGCGGCACGTTTAACGTGCTGGATTACACGCGCACTGAGCTTGCCGACGGCGCGTCCCTGCAAAGCGGCGACATGATCGAAGTTGAGCTAATTTTAGACAGCAAAAACGAGTACGACGACTGCGTGTTTGAGGACATGAAACCCGCCGGCTGCGAGCCGCTGGACCTGCGCTCCGGCGAGCGTTACGGCGACGGCCTCTGCTCCAATCTGGAGCTGCGCGACACCAAGACCGCATTCTTCGTGGACCATCTGCCGCAAGGGACGCGCGTCCTGCGCTACCGCCTGCGGGCCGAAGTCCCCGGCGCGTTCCACGCCCTGCCGACCAACGGCTACGCCATGTACGCCCCCGATGTCCGCGCACTGTCAAACGGCTGGCACGTCACCGTCAGCGACGCCCTCCAAGCCTCCGCCGACACTCACCTCTAGCGCCTCACGCCGACAGGCAAGCTAGGCAGGCTAAAGACAGGCAGCGAATTCACTGAAGTGAGCCGCCTGTTGCCGCATTCCCTGTGTACCGTACTAAGTCACGGAACACTGTGCGGCCTTGCTGCCGCCGCCAGACCATGTCCAGCCTGCCCTGCCTAATGTTCTGGTAGAACGGACAGCTAATCTCGACGGTTTGGGTGGGCAGCGGCTTGGCGGTGCGGCGCTTGTCGCGGTCATTTCAAATTAGCCGGGGCTGCTTCGGCGCGGCGAAATGGGGGTTGGGGCAGAAGGGCCAGGCACGGAGGCATTATACCAGGCAGCGGGAACGTATGAAAACACAAAAGGCGCAGGCAGAAATGCCTGCGCCCGTTAAACGATAAGTAAACAACAAAGTTTTATTTGCGTTCCGGCAGAGTGATGGTCTTGCTGTGCACAGCGTCCGTGAAGTCATCAATAGAGCGCAACAGCGTCTCGAACCGCTTCGCCGCGCCAGGCGACAGGTTGCTGGTATCCACATGTGGCTCAGGAGCGGATTGGGAACGCTCCGGCGGACGGGGCGGTGCAGAGGTGGGCACAGAGGCTTGAGAGGTCTTGGACAGGGACATCAAAATCGTTCCTTCTCCTGATGAAATTTCGCTACGGCCCCGGAGCAGAGCCTGACGTCAGCGATTGTGCGGCTATTATACCCAAGATGGTACAGAAAGGGTCAATAAACCTTCTGATCTCTGCCTGCTTGTTTCGGTTCCCGAAAACTCCGGTTTGATCCGCTTGGAGGTTCAAGACTGCTACAATTTTATCGGAGTTTTTGACGGCGATGCTCATAAAAGTTTTGTACTTTTGACGGACGAAAAAGGCATGGATCGCATCACAAACAACCTCTGGCTGTCCCTTCAATTGTTTGCTGACTTCTTTTCGATCATGGATGTTCGGGATGACTGTTTCTTTCCCAGAAGTGAAAGTACGAGGCGCACCAAATAAGACTCGCTGTGGGTCTTTATCTATGGGGACAGAGAAATCGAGTGGAGCAATTCGCGGCGGCTCGGCCCACGCCCGAATGCACAAAATACTGCTATAAGTATCGGCGGTGCGCTGAGGGTCCGAGAAATAAACGTGATCCGAAAATTTGCCTCCGCTACTGTGCTTGCTGATCACTTCATCAAGCATGAGGTTGGCGTTGATGCCCAAGCCAACTGCTTCGGGATGAAACAAAATAACAACAGCGGCAATCAGCTTGAGTATTTTTGTCTGCGCTTGGCGAAGCTGCGCCTCATTATAGGTGTGAACGTCTTGTAGGGCTTCAATTGCATCAGTCAGTAAGGATGTGTACTTCTCCAGAAAATCTTGACCCGACAAGCGCCCCTTGCTTCTGGCAGATTCGCGGAACTGTTTTACAAGCTCAACAAAACCAATACCAACAAGGGCGGCGACCGAAATCAGAGGACTATAGCCGTGAGTATGAGCTTGATGTTCGTTCTCATACCAGGCAACAAACCCCGTCAAAACAACCCCTGCAACGACGAGTATCCAAATAATTCGAGAACGCCACATCAAAAAGTAGTTCCTTCCTGTCGCGGAGGAACAGTCATCGCTTTGCGCTTGTCACTGTCATCGAAGATCAGGTGTGGCTGTTTGGACATGGCGTGATACAGGGCGGATGAATTGAGGATGGATAAGTCAGGCACAAGGATAGTATACCCGTTGAGCAAGGAGCAGGGAAGGAGCGGGGTTCTGCCCCGCCCCTATGGACTAAACCACCTGCATCGGCATCAGGACGCAGAGGTAGTCGGCGGTGTCGGTGGGGCGGATGACGCCGGGGCGGAGGGGTTCGGTCAGCTCGATGTGGAGGCCCTCGGTGTCTAGGACGTTCAGGACATCGGCGAGATACTTGGCGTTGAAGGCGATCTCGATGGGGGTATCGTCGCCGGTGCGGGCGACTTCGACTTCTTCATACGCATTGCCGACGCTGCCGCTTTCGGCGGTGATGGTCAGCTTGTCGCCGTCTTCGGTGGTGCGGAGAACGACCCGGCTGGCGGAGTCGCGGGCGACGATGGAGGCACGCTTGACGGCGGCGGCCAGCGGGGCGCGTTCGACGGTAAGCGTTTTCGTGGCCTGGGCAGGGATGACGCGCTCGTAGTTCGGGAACTGGCCGTCAATCAGGCGCGAAATCAGAGTCGTCTTGCTGCCGGAAGCGTCGTCTACTTGGAACTGGATTTGGTTGCCGGAGAGCGTCACGACAATCTCTCCTTCCTCGTTGCCGACAATTCGCAGCAGCTCGTTCATGGCCCGTGACGGGACAATGGCGCTGGCCGAGCCGGAGCCTTCTTTGACGGGGCAGTCGCGCACGGCCAATCGGTGGGTATCGGTAGCGACAAGCTTCAGGCTATCGCCCTGAAAGACGACCAGAACGCCGGTCAAAATCGCGCGGGTTTCATCGGTGGACGTGGCGAAAATGGTCTGCCTGATGGCGTCTTTGAGTGTTTCGCGGTCTATCACAAAGCGCGAGTCTTCCTGCACCTGGGGCAGCAGGGGGAACTCGTCGGCAGACAGTCCCAGCAGCTTGTAATTCGCTTTGAGGCAGCGCAGGTGGAGCGTATTGGTCTCGTCTTCCACCGTGACCGACACGTCGGCGTCAGGCATGGCGGCGAGAAGCTCGGTGAAGTTTCGGGCCGGGGCGGTTGCCGCGCCGGCCTCGGTGATGCCGACTCCGGGCAGGGTATGCTCCATCCACATTTCGAGATCGGTTGCCATCATGGAGACTTTGCCGTCTTTGGCGGCGATCCGCACATGAGTAAGTATCGGAAGCGACGACCGGGTGGCGACAGCCTTGCCAACGGTCTGGATGCCCTCAAAGAGTTCTTTGCGGGGGGAAGTCGCCCGGAGCAGTCCGGGGATCATTGTTTTTGCGGCCATCTTCAAATTCTCCTTGTCAAAGTTTCTTGGAATATCGTGTTTCGGTATCTTGTTCAGTTTCTTGTGCTGCCGCATGTTCGCGCAGCAAGCGGTCTAAAGTGCGCTCCGTGAACCAGGCATCGGGCCGGTCGCTCGGTGCAGACTTCAGTCGGCTGATGGTCGCCCGCAATGTCACTGCATTGGCGGCGGCTCCGGGGTAGGCCGCAAGATGCGCCTCCACCGCAGCCCGCAGGGTTTCCGGCAGGGCGTCGTCAACGTAAAGATCAACCAGTTCGTCACGCTCGGCTTGTGTCACCACTTTGTTTTCGCTCATAGGTCCTCTTTCTGCGAAAGAAGTGCATCACGCAGGGCGCGGCGGGCGCGTCCATGCAATGATTTCGTCGCGGCAGGGGTGCGGTCGAAAATCAAAGCCGCTTCGGCAGCAGTCAGCCCTTGCAAATCGCAGAGCGTCAAGACCAGCCGGTGGTCTTCAGAAAGCGACGTAAGAGCGGCGTCCAAGTCCGAAACGGAGTCCGGTTCGGGCGCAAACAGCACCCAATCGCCTTGAATAGTCTCCGTGAGGCCAGACAGGGAAAGTGTCGGCAGGCGCGGCTGGCGCATCCGCTCCAAACACACCCGCCGGGCGATCCCGAGCAGCCAGGTCTTGAAGCGGCTTTCGCCCCGAAAGCGTCCGGCTCGCAGTGCCCGCCCGGCCCGGAGCCAGGTTTCCGATGCCGCTTCTTCGGCGTCTTCCCGGCTTGAAAGAAACCGCCGGGCAAACGCATACGTCGCGTCTAGGTGCCGCCGAAACAAGGTTTCCAGCGCCTGTGCGTCTCCGCCGGCGGTGTAGTGCGCCGCCAGCCGCTCATCGTCGTCCCCGTTTAATTTGCCCCAGTCCGCTCTGCTGCTCATTTGCTTGTCATATACTTGGTGTCGGTTTCGCGCCAAAAAGCGCCGCGCCCGCAAAAAATCTTTTCGGGAACTATCTGCCGCGCTTGAACGCTTGCTGTTTCAATTCCAACCTACGAACTCACAGGAGAAATTGATGAAACTGTTTTCCCGCTTAACTGCCGCGTTCGCTCTGATTGCTTTAGTCGCCGTGTCCGCCTTCGCCCAGACTCCCATGAACAAGATGCCCGGCGCACGGGTCAAGGGCTACACTAAAACCTTGAAAAGCGGCAAGACCGTCGCCGTCAAGGGCTACATGCGTAAGGCAAAGCCGATGCCGAAGACCGCCGTGAGCGGCTATATGAAAACGCTCAAAAGCGGCAAGACCGTCGCCGTCAAGGGCTACACCCGCAAAGCCCCGATGAAGGGCATGATGAAGAGGCCGACGCTGTAGAGAACGGAGTGAAAACCTCACACCAAGAAGACCTCGCCCCGGAACTGCGTTCCGATACGCAGTAATGCGTAGCATACCCTCTCCTTGTTAAGGAGAGGGTGGAAACTTGTTTCCGGGTGAGGTTCTGTCACGCGCCCCTCCCTCGCCGGTTCCAAATCAACACCCCAACTAAAACCGCGGCCAGCACTACACCGAGGAGCAAGATGGGCCGAAGCTTCAACCACAGGCGATTTAGCAAGTCGGAATAGTAGTAAGCAATCTTTTCCTCTGGATCAGGTAACTCGTTCATTGCATCAATGGTCTGCCCCATATCTCGAAACTGTCTCGTCGCGGCTTGATACTCCTGAAGTATGAGATATAACTCAATGTCGCTTGGACTAATTGCGATAGCCGCCTTCAATGTTGAAATCGCTTCTTGCTTCTGACCTCTAGCCCATTGTGTCTTCGCCAAATGTCGATGGGCGTAAGAGTTTACTGGATCAATGTCAATCGCCTGCTGGAATGCCGCTGTGGCTGCCTCCCATCCGCCTTTGTCACTATTTTCATCCGCCTGCGTTGCGAGACAGTGACCAAGCCGAATGTGAAGGTTAGCGGAAGGCAGGCAAAGGCGGATCGATGTGCGTATCGTCGCCAATGCTTTAGAAGCATAGCCTGCCTCTAACAGTGCATCAGCTAAATAGATATAAGGAACCTCATAGTCGGGTTCCAGATGAATTGCCTTCTGCCACTCGCCAAAAGCGGCTTCCATTTGACCTAATTTAGACAAAGCCTCCCCGATAGCCGCAAGTATGTAACCGTCTTCCGGGTCAAGGTCGGCGGCAACCCGCCATTCGGCAACCGCTTCCTCAAACTTGTCTTCGTGATACAACTCCCACCCGCGATCTCGATATTTATGAAACAGGCTGCACATCGCCATCTTCCTCCATGTTTAGTTTACTCGCACAGACAGGAAAAACGGCGGGGCGTCGGGAATAGGCTGGGGACGTTTTGGAAAGAGAGAGCAAGACATGGCGGATATTGCGCGGCGGTTTGAGACGAACCCGATTTTGCGGCCTTCGGACGTGAAGCCGAGCCGGGAAGGGCTGACGGTGGAGTGCCTGCTGAACCCCGGCGCGTTTCGGTATGGGGGGCGGACCGGGCTGCTGCTGCGGACGGCGGAAAGGCCGGAGCAGCCGGACGGGATGGTGGCGACGCCGGTGCTGGACCCACTCGCGCCGGGCGGCATCTCGATTGTCACCTACGCGAAGAACGATCCCGATTTAGTGTATCAGGACCCGCGCGTCTTTCAGTACAAGGGCCAGGCGTATCTCACGACGCTGTCGCATCTGCGGCTGGCCTGGAGCAGCGACGGGACGCATTTTGTGCCGGAAGACAAGCCGACGCTGAGCGGGCGCGGGGAACTGGAATCGTTTGGGATCGAAGACAGCCGGGTCTGCGAGATGGACGGCCGGTTTTACCTGACGTACACGGCGGTCTCGCCGAACGGGGTGGGGGTGGGCATGAGCAGCACGACCGACTGGGTGACGTTCACGCCGCACGGCATGATTATCCCGCCGTCCAACAAAGACTGCGCCCTGTTCCCGCAGAAGGTCGGCGGCGAGTATCTGTGCCTGCACCGGCCCTCCAACCTCTACATCGGCGGCAACTATATCTGGCTGGCCCGCTCGCCGGACTTGAACCATTGGGGCCGGAACCAGTGCATTGCTTGGTCCCGGCCCGGAATGTGGGACTCGGCCCGGATTGGTGCGGGCGCGGAGCCGATACTCACCGAGCGCGGCTGGCTGGTGATCTACCACGGCGCAAGCGAGCAGCCCCGCTACTGCCTTGGGGCGCTGCTTCTTGATAAAGACGATCCGAGCAAAGTGCTGGCCCGGTCGTCAGAGCCGATCATGGAGCCGTCCGCCTCGTATGAGCTGACGGGGTTCTTCGGCAACGTCGTGTTCACCAACGGCCATGTGCAGGACGGCGACACGATTACCCTGTACTACGGCGCGTCCGATGAAGTCATCTGCGGCGCGTATCTGTCGGTTCAGGAGATCTTGGACACGCTGTAGGCACCCCTCCCGCTCGTTCCTCGCTCCCTCCCCTGTTAGGGAAGGGCCAGAGCAAGAAATGGGAGCGCTTGCCCTCCGACAAGAGGCACCGGCCACAGGCTTATCCGAAAGCCCTTCCCTAACAGGGGAGGGAGCGAGGAACGAGCGGGAGGGGTGCCTATCCCGCCGCCAGTGTCAGCGCATAGACCGCCGCCGCGCCTGCCGCTTTGAGAGTTACGCTGCACTCGTACAAACTGCTGCCGCTTGTCACGACATCATCCACCACCAGCAGTGTTTTTCCTGCCACCAGTTCCGTCTGCCTCACGGCAAACGCACCGCGCAGATTGGTTCGCCGCGCTTCCGCGCTCAGGCCGACCTGCGGGCGGGTCGGGCGGATGCGAATAAGGGCATTTGAGGAGAGCGGCAGGCCAAGCTCACTGCCAAGAACCTGCGCCAGCCGTGCCGACTGGTTGTAGCCGCGCTGCCGCTGCCGGACCGGGTACATCGGGACTGCCAGAAGCGCGTCAAAGCGCAGGCCGTTCAGCGTGGGCGCTTGTTCACGGGCATAACACGCTAACAGTCGCCCGAGCGGAGCGGCAAGCTGGGGGCGGTCTCGGTACTTGAACTGATGAATGGCATGGCGCAGGACGCCGTCATACGCGCCCATTGACCTAGCCCGGACAAACGCCGGGCGACGCCGGCGGCAATCGCCGCAGCCGCCGTCGTCCGGGGCAAATGTCTGGCCGCAGACCGCGCAGAACGGCGCGGCCACCGGAATGATCTGGGCGGTGCACCCGGCGCACAGGCCGGACTCGCCGAGCTGGCTGCAAACGAGGCAGCGCGGGGGATAAAGCAGGGAAAGAAAAGGGTCAAAAAGTGCGGCAAGCATGAGGAACCCCTTCCGTGGGTGAGAACAACCAGCGTTAGAACCCGGCACTGAAAGTGCCGGGTATACCTTACGAAGTACCTGTTTGCCGGGCAGGCTTATCTCGCAGGCCAACCACGACCCATCCTGTCAAAACAAGGATAAGCAGAAAAAAACAAAGCAGACGCCCAACATCTATTGACGCGCCCGGCCACGCGAACAGGAAAGTATGGCAGTGTGTTATGTAATCAATGAGTGTCAACTCTGCAATCTCGAAGATGGAATTGATAGATGTCACGGTAAGTAGGGAAATTAACACCAGGATTTCCAAAACAGCTCCCGCGCCAAGTGCGAAAGCTTGATTATCGTTCACGCTATTCTCCTCTGCAATTATGCGTTTGCGCTTGACGCTATGCCTTCGCCTCGTCCTGTGCGTCAAAGTAGGCGATTTCCTGGAAGGCACGGTAGCGGGCGGCGATGTCGGCGTCGGTGAGGGTTCGCAGGCGGTTCAGCGAGAAGTCTTCGACGTTGTAGGAGGCCATGACGCTGCCGTAGATGACGGCGCGTCGCAAGGTCGCAAAGGACGTGTCGTTCCGGGAGGCGACGTAGCCGATGAAGCCGCCGGCAAACGAGTCGCCTGCGCCGGTCGGGTCGGCGATTTCTTCCAGCGGGTACGACGGCGCGGCAAAGTGCTGGTCGCCGCTGAACAAGAGCGCCCCATGCTCGCCTTTTTTGATGATGACGGTCTTCGGCCCGAGCGCCATCAGCGCTTTGGCGGCTTTGATGACCGCCAGCTCGCCGGTGAGCTGACGCGCTTCGGCGTCGTTCATAAACGCGATGTCCACCCGCTTCAAGACTTCTAAAAGCGCGTCGCGCTTGCCTTCAATCCAGAAGTTCATCGTGTCGCAAACGGCCAGAGTCGGGCTTTCGACCTGCTTCAAGACTTCCAATTGCAGTGTGGGATCAATGTTTGCGAGAAACACATACTTTGCCTGCTTGTAGCTTTCGGGCAGCGACGGCTGGAAGTCGGCAAACACGTTAAGCTGCGTGTCCAGCGTGTGCGCGATGTTCAGGTCAAAATCGTAGTAGCCCGCCCAGCGGAACGTCTTGCCGCCGGGGACAATCTGCACGCCCGCAAGATCAATGCCGCGCGACTTCAGAAACTCTAAATGCGCGGAAGGAAAGTCGTCCCCGACCACGCCGACAAGCTGGACCGGAGCGAAGAATGAGGCCGCGACGCCCGAATAATCGGCTGCCCCGCCAAGCGTGTCCTTGACTTCTCCCATCGGCGTCTTCACCGAGTCCAGGGCCATCGAGCCGACAATCAAAACAGGCGATGCAGACATAAAGTGTTCCATTTTCTAAGATAAAATCAAGGCAAAAAGAAAAGCCCGCCGCAAGGCGCGGTGGGCTGAATTGACAGTTGCTGTCAGACTTTCATAGTTATAAGTAGTGACCCCGGACCGATTTGAACGGTCGACAACTTCCTTCGGAGGGAAGTACTCTATCCGCTGAGCTACGGGGCCTCGTCGTATGTTCGCCACGAAAGATGGTTGTAGTTCTTGATGCGATGGCAGTTTGAGCAGCGCACATCGCACTTTTCGATCTCCGCCTGAATGGTTTCCCAGCAGAAATGCATGCTTTTCAAGTCGCTGACATTGTGCTTTTTTACCCCGCGCACATGGTCAAAGTCAAGTACGCGCGGGTCTGCCATTCCGCAGTCTACGCAGGGGTGCTGCCTGAGATATTCCCATACCAGCATCCGCGTTTTCTTCCGAAGCGCGTCGTTATGACGCTTGGCTTTGTCCAGATAATACTGCTTGTTGTTTGCGTAATGGCGGCGACCATACTCCAAGTAGCATTTCTTACAGGGCTGCTTCAGTTTGCCGTCCCGGACGCGGAACACGGACAGTTGGCGAAACTCGCCGCATTTCGTGCAGTGCATCCCGCTTGTCTGCCCTGGCTCCTCCATGATAGCGCGATTGTACTTCAAACGCGCAGCCCTTGTCAATCTCTGCTTCGTGTTTTTCTTGACAAGCAGCCGTAAATAGGATATGATACAGCCATAGCCTAAACGGGGCTGAGGCGAAGAAGCTTCTTCCGGTTCGCGGCACTGCTGCGGCTGTGGAAGAAGCTCTTTTTGTGTCTGGCTCTTTCGATTTCCTCTTTAGATTTCCTGGTATTTCTCCGAGGATAGAGTCACTATGACTCTTCGATTAGTAGATACGGCAGCAAGCACAGACACGCACGCGACGCAAATCCCGACGCACACAGGAGCCGGCATGAAACATGTAGATATGGTCGTGATCGGCAGCGGGCCGGCAGGACAAAAAGCGGCCATCCAGGCCGCCAAGCTCGGCAAGCAGGTAACCCTGATCGAGCGCAACCGGATCCTCGGCGGTGCCTGCACCCACACCGGCACTATCCCCTCCAAAGCCCTGCGCGAAGCGGTCCTGCACCTCTCGGGCATCCAGCAGCGCGGCTTTTACGGTGACCGCGATGGCGGCGGCGGCGGGGGGCGCGGCAAGCCGGAAATCACGATTGAAGATTTGATCGCTCGCGGCCAGCAGGTTATCCGCACCGAAATGGAAGTCATTCGGGAGCACATGGTCCGCAACGAAGTCGAGATCATCTGCGGCGAAGCGAAATTCGTGGACCCGCACACGCTAAGCGTGACCCGGCAGAACTCGGTCGAGATGCTGGAAGCGGATCATTTTATTATCGCGACCGGAACCGTGCCAGCGCGTCCGCCGAGTGTGCCGTTTGACCAGACGCACGTTCTGGACAGCGACAGCCTGCTGGAGCTGTCGCACTTGCCCAAAAGCATGATCATTGTCGGCGGCGGCGTCATTGGCACCGAATATGCCTGCATGATGGCGACGCTTGGCGTCCGGGTTATACTCACGGAAGCTCGGGCTTCGCTGCTGGACTTTGTGGACTCGGAGATCAGTGAAGCCTTGCAGTACCGAATGCGGGCGATGGGTGTCACGCTGCGCTTAGGCGAGCGCGTGGACGATATCAAAGTCCAGCCCGATGGCCTGGTGCAGGCGACATTGCAATCCGGGAAACATCTGCGGGCGGACACGCTGCTGTACTGCATCGGGCGTCAGGGCACGACCGGCACACTGGGGCTGGACACGGTCGGCATTGTTCCCGACAACCGCGGGCGGCTGAAAGTCAACGAAAACTACCAGACCGGTGTGCCGCATGTCTACGCGGTCGGGGATGTGGTCGGCTTTCCGGCGCTGGCGTCTACCTCGATGGAGCAGGGCCGGCGTGCGTCGTGCCATATCTACGGCGAGCCGACGACGTCTATTCCCGAGCTGTTCCCGCTCGGCATTTACGCGATCCCTGAGATCAGCATGGTCGGCAAGACCGAGGCCCAGCTTACCGCCGACGGCATCCCCTACGAAGCGGGCGTCGCTCAGTACCGGGAAATCGCGCGGGGCCAATTGCTCGGCGACGAAGTCGGCATGCTGAAGCTGTTAATCCATGAAGAAACCCGGCAGATACTCGGCGTCCACGCCATCGGCACCGGCGCGACCGAGCTAATTCACATCGGTCAGGCCGTGATGGCCTTCAAGGGCACGGTAGACTACTTCATCAACAATGTCTTTAACTACCCGACGCTGGCCGAGTGCTACAAAGTCGCCGCCCTGAACGGCTCCAACAAGCTCCGAATGCTCTGGCACGACGACTACGAACTCAGCGGCTCCCGCGACGCGATGGCGGCGTAGCCCCTCAAAATCCTGGCATGATTTTTGCAGAGCGTATTGCATGTCAACAGCTTTACCTCAGAGGAGCGGCATCGCTCACCCGGCCAAACCCCGTCTTGATTATTTAGACGGGGTGCGTGGCCTGGCTGCCCTCTTCGTGGTCGCACATCACCTTTGGCGGGCCTATACTGAGAACGCTCTTCCGGGCCTTCGGGGTATTGCCACAAACTGGCTTCTCTACGGTCACCTGGCGGTGGATGTGTTCATCGTCTTGTCCGGAGCCTGCCTGATGCTGCCGGTAGCCCGCTCCCGGTTGCTGCGCGGCGGCTGGCAAACCTTCTACAAGAGCCGTGCCCGGCGGATACTGCCGCCCCTGTACGCGGCAATTGCTTTTGGCCTCGCGCTCAATGTTGCTCATGGGGCCGCTCACGGAACACTGCCGTCGCTGAAAATGGTCCTTCTCAACCTGCTGCTGCTGCAAGACTTGGTGCAAAGCTCAAACGTGCTGGATAGCCCGCTGTGGAGCGTCGCGCTGGAATGGAAGATTTATTTCCTGTTTCCCGTGTTTGTCTGGCTCTGGCTGCGCTTCGGGGTAGGTGTGGTGCTGCTCGTCAGCGCCATAATCGGCTACGGCCTGACGGGGATTTTGAGTGCGGTTTATCCTTCGCTCTACCTGCCCCTGTCCTGTCCGTGGTATGTTTTCCTGTTTGGCATGGACATGGCAGCGACTGATTTCGCCATGCGAGGCAGCCGGATCGCCTCCGCTCAGCCTCCCGAGTGGATGATTCCTGCCTTGTTTTGGGCTGCGCTGGCGTGTCTGGCGCTCCTGCTGTTCCGCTGGCCGGTCACGTCTGCCGGGGAAGGCGTGCTTTATGTCCCGCATCTGCCGATCATTGATGCTGCCGCCGGAATGACAACGGCGCTAGCTCTTGTGATGCTCAGCCGGAAAGCGATGCGGCAGGAACGCAGCCTGCCGATTACCCTGCTGTCCTGGCCGCCTCTGGTTTTTGTGGGAACCATCGGTTACAGCGTCTACCTCATCCATATCCTCATCATCTACAGGATTAGGGACCTTCTGCTTGCCCACCTTCCCATTCATCCTGCGCTAGTTGTTATTGTGCTTGATATGGTAGTCACTGTCGGCATTGCCTATCTGTTTCACCGCATATTCGAGCGCCCGTTTATGTCGAAACCTGGCTTACCCAGTCCAAAAAACGAGCGTCAAGCGGAGATCGCTGCTGTTGAAAACCCGGCACCTTAACAGGCAGGGCAGGGACGATTCCTGCCCCTACGGTGTGAGTTAAGCAGGTCACGCGACGCAGTTGCGGCATAAGTTTCCTTTCCGCGGTATACTTTATGAAGTGAACGGATATGAAGTGAATGGAGAGGAAACCAACAATGGCACAACAAAAACTGGATGTGAAGCGCCCGAAGCGGTCTGCGGTGCGCCAGCCGAAACAAGATGATGTGGTTATCTTCACTTCTTTTGATGGGACTGTGCGCGAAGTCGGCCCCCTGCCGATGCCGCTCGGGGAAGCGACCGCTCTGATGAGTGAGCAAACACTCAGCGAGATTTGGGGATCGGAGAAGGAGGCAATGGATTGCCAAAGTATGTACGAGGGGAAATAGTCTGGGTTCCTTTCCCCTTCTCTGCTGAAGAAGGCCTCAAACTTCGCCCTGCGGTTGTAATAACCCCTTGGCCGTACAAGGGCAGTACAGACTATTTTCTGTGCATGGTTTCCACGCAGCCTGAGACTGACCCGTACTTGATGGAACTTACCAATGCGGATTTAGTTGAGGGACGCATCAGCCGAACTTGCTACATTAGGCCAACATATAGCTTTACCGTTGCCGAACGCTTCATCGAAAGCCGTTTCGGGCGGCTTAAGCCCGACAAACTCAAGGCTGTCATCTTCACGCTGTTTACAGTTCTTACCAAAGAATGAGCGCGAAACTGCCCCGTCAGCACCCTGAAAGGGCCGTTGACGGGGCAGTCCTTAATTTATCTACCGATGCCAAGCTGGGTGAGCAGGAAGGCGTAGTCGAAGGCGGTTTCGCGGAGGGCGTCGTAGCGGCCCGAGGAGCCGCCGTGGCCGGCACCCATGTTGGTTTTGAGCAAGAGGGTGTGGGTATCGGTCTTGTGGGCGCGGAGCTTGGCCGTGTATTTGGCGGCTTCCCAGTACATAACCTGGCTGTCGTTCAGAGACGTTTTGACCAGCAGGTTGGGGTAGGTTTTAGCATCAATGTTGGTGTACGGGCAGTAGGTCCGCATATACTCGTAGTCGTCTTTGACGTTGGGGTTGCCCCATTCCAGATACTCGCCGACGGTCAGCGGCAGGGTGTCGTCGAGCATCGTGTTCAGAACATCTACGAACGGCACCTGAGACAGCACAGCCTGGAACAGATCGGGGCGCAGGTTGATGACGGCCCCCATCAAAAGCCCGCCGGCACTGCCGCCCTGAATGGCAAGGTGGCCGGGCGACGTGTACTTCTCCCTAATCAAAAACTCGGCACAGGCGATGAAGTCGGTAAACGTATTCCTCTTGACGTGCAGCTTGCCGGCCTCCCGCCAGTCTTCGCCCAAGTCCCCGCCGCCCCGAATATGGGCCACGGCAAAGATCATTCCCCGGTCGAGTAAACTGAGGCGGTTCGACGAGAACGCCGCCGGCATCGAAATCCCATAAGAGCCGTAGCCGTACAGCAGCAGTGGCGCATTTCCGTCTTTCTCGACGCCACGCTTGTAAACCAGCGAGATCGGAATGCGCGTGCCGTCAGCGGCTGTCGCTTCAATGCGCTCGGCAACGTAGAGGTTGGGATCGTAGCCACCCAGCACCGGCGTCTGCTTCAGCAGGGTCTTGACCTGCGAGTTCATGTCGTAATCGTACACCGACGCTGGGGTAATCTGCGACTGATAGCGGTAGCGGATGACTTCGGTATTGACCTCCGGGTTCGTGTCCAGCGAGACCGTGTACGACGGCTCTGGGTACGTCACTTTATGGGAAACCCGGCTGCTCAGCTCGATTACCCGAACCTGCTCCAGTCCCCCTTCGCGCTCGGAGATGACGGCGTGATGGACAAAAAAGTCCATGTCCTCGCGTGTGATCGCCGGGTCGTGCGCGATGAACTCGGTCCATTCGTTCGGCGCATCGAGCGGCGTGGAGACAATGCGGAAGTTTTTTGCGTCCTTGTCGGTCCGCACGAAAAAGTGGTCGCCGTGATGGTCCACGTAGTAGCGGTGGTCGGTCTCGCGCGGACGGAACACAGTCCAGTCGGTGTCGGGCTGCTCACCGGGCAGGTAGCGGACTTCGGTGGTCTTGGAGCTTTCCGACGTTAAAAAGAGAAACGCTTTGCTGCGGGAGCGCTGGGCCTGAATTCGGAACAGGGCGTCGGTTTCCTCGTAGATCAGCGTGTCGGCGTCGGCGCTGCCCAGCGTGTGCCGGTACAGGCGGTGCGACCGCTTGGCGTCATCTTCCACCGTGTAGAAAAGCGTCTTGTTATCGGCGGCCCAGACCACCGAGATCGTCTTTTCGACTTTGTCGGGCAAAATCTCGCCGGTCCGCAGGTCTTTGACTTGCAGTGTGTACTGCCGGAAGCCCGTGACATCGGTTGAGAACGCCAGCAGATTGCCGTCGTCGCTGACCGTATACGCCCCGAGGCCGAGATACGAATGGCCTTCCGCGAGTACGTTTAAATCCAGCGTTACTTCTTCCGGGGCATCTAAGCTGCCGTGCTTGCGGCAGCGGATCGGGTACTGCTTGCCTTCTTCGGTCCGGCTGTAATAGAAGTAGTTGCCCAGGCGGTACGGAACGCTAAGGTCCGTTTCCTGAATGCGCCCCTTCATCTCGCCATACAGCGTTTCCTGAAGCTCTTTGGTCGAGGCCAGAACCGCGTCGGAATAAGCGTTTTCCGCTTCCAAATAAGCAATTACTTCCGGGTCGCTTTTCTCGCGCATCCAGAAGTAGTTGTCGGTGCGGCTGTCGCCGTGTTGGGTGTCTGTTTTGGGAACCGTTTTGGCAATGGGAGGGGTGAGCGTCGAGTTAGTCATGGGGACAGTATACCCAAGAGCTGAGAAAGCCGACGATCTTCGGCCAGCACTGTTCGTCTTCCATAACAGCGTGGCCGGTTTCCAGCGCCAGATGCTCGAAGGGAAGCGCAAAATTTGCTTCGGCAAGCCGGGCCATGAGGCGCTCCGACATCAGCGCCGACGGCCACATCTTGTCCTTTGAGCCGGAGACCAGAAGCACCGGGCCATTGATGTTTTCTACGGGGATAGAAGCCAGCTTCACCTGCTTGGCATTGCGTAGCGCCAGAGTGTAGGCTTGCAGAAAGCCGCCTGTCCGCATCCCCTTAATAATCGCCGGAAGCGCAGTCAGCGGAAACGAGACGTAGGGAAGCTCTTTGCCTCCATAAGACCAGGACGAAGCAGCTTTGCCGGACGACAGGCCCTGGAACACGACATTGCCGGGCGCAAACGCGGCGACCGCTTTAATTTCCGGGTAACGGCTCCCGAGAAGCAGGGCAAGCTCCGCGCCCTTCGAGCCGCCGACAACAGCGTACTGGCGGGGCAAGACTTCCGGCTGTTCGGCAAGCCAGCCAAACGCGGTCTCAAAGTATTCCAGCGGGATATTTGCCAGCGTTTTGGGAACGCCTGCCAGGCCAAAGTAAGCCAGGGAAAAGACCGTAAAGCCTGCTTCCACTAAATCCGCCAGCATTTCTTTCTGGTACGGGTTGTCGCTCCAGCTTTTGCCGCCTTCCGAGCCGCCCAGCATGATGACGGTTGGTTTTCGGACAGCAGCCTCCGCGTAGAAAAAATCACCGACTAGGCCACGTTCCATTATGCTCCGGCAAATCATTAGCGATGCCAGCTTTCTGGGGAGAGGAACCGGCGCAGGAAACGGTCGCCTGCAAACAGAGCAAGCGCAAGCACCAGGCAGTAAAGCCCCATGCTCACGGCAGTCACCGCGTCAGGACTGAGGGAATGGGAAGTCAGCAGGGAAAACACAAGCCCAGATGGGCCAAAGAGAAGATGCTGCACCCAGAGAAAAGGCAGCCCGACGGCGAAAGGCAACGCGGCAATGACGGCAAGGTCACGGGCGCGGAGACGACGAAAATCCCCCATAAGTGAGTTCCTCCTGCTGCCGAATGCGGCAGCAAGAGGAGTAACGCAGAACGCGGCAAAAAGTTTCGCCCTAGTGTAAAGAACTAGTGTAAAGAACTAGTGTAAAGAACTAGTATAAAGAACTAGTATAAAGAACTAGTATAAAGAACTAGTGTAAAGACGGGGTGGGAAGCTCGAAGACGATCTGGCCGTCGGCGGTCTCAACGGTGACACGCTCTAAACTCGTGTTGTCGCCGGGCTGAGGGGCACGGACCATTCGGATAAAGCGCATCTGGGCGGAGCGCTTGGCATCATCAAGACTGACACGCTTGTCAACCCGGATTTTGCGGCAGGAAGCAACGGCATCTTTGCCGAGCAGTGTGTCGTAAACAACGTAAGCCATCAGAATTTTCTCCTCCAAAGAGAGTAAACGATCAAAGTCGGGAGGGAAGAAAAACGCATCTCGCCCCGCAGCGAAACGCTAAGAATGAATAGGATACATTTCACTATACCATGACTTTTGCCGTGTCTCCGAAAAATTGTTGCCAAATGTTTATGAAGTTTTTTGTTACAGTGGCTTTCCGTTCAGCGAGGCCGCGACAGAGACCTCCTGTTCGCGGGTGAGCAGCCAGCCGCCGGAATGCTTGACCCAGACATCCTGATAGGTGCCGTTCAGAATTACCGTGCGGCTGACATGAGTCTGCGGGTCCGTGAGGCTCAGGCTGCCGAGCCGGTGCAGGGACACATCGGCTTCCGTGCCGGCTTTGGTCAGCGTCAGCTTTTGGACGGTGGAATGGGTGACGCCGGGCCGGGCGGGCAGATTGAATGTTGCCTGAAAATCCGCCCGCTCTTCCGGCAGGCCGTGGGTCTGCCCGGTCCGGCTGACTCCGACAAAGTTCGGGGCGTAATGCGAAAGCGTCGCCGCGATGTCCCGCCGCGCGACCGCCTGATCGCGGGCATCATAATCCGCCTGCAGCGTCTTCTGCACCGACGCCGCCGTATCTGCCGCCACTGCCGGCCCGGCTGCCACCGCAAATACGGCTGCCAGAACTAAAACATTTCTCATCATTATTCCCTTTCCAGACTTCGGAAGGCTTACAAGAGTACGATTCTCTTTTCGCATGATTTGTTCCTGCCGGACGCGAAAAGTTCAGGCAGGAGAATAACAAGCAGGAGATTAGGCGGCGCTCGCGAACTTAACACTATGGAAATTAATGAAGCGACGATTACGCAGTTCAAGGGCGATTTTGGGCGGGTGCGTGCGGAATGCGGCAAAGTCATTGTCGGCAATGCGGACATTGTAGACGGCGTTTTGATTTGCCTCTTGTCCGGCGGCCACGCCCTGCTGGAAGGGGTGCCGGGCCTCGGTAAAACTTTGCTGGTGCGGACACTCTCGCGGGTCCTAGATTTGTCTTTCAATAGAGTTCAGTTTACGCCGGACCTCATGCCCGCCGACATCACGGGTACGAACATTCTCATGGAAGATGACGCCGGGCGCAAGATGTTCCAGTTCCAGCCGGGGCCGATTTTTGCGAACATCGTGCTGGCGGACGAAATCAACCGCGCGACCCCGAAGACGCAGTCTGCCATGCTGGAAGCCATGCAGGAGCATTCCGTGACGGTCTCAGGCAGAATGTACTCTTTGCAGGAGCCGTTTTTCGTGCTGGCAACCCAGAACCCAATTGAAATGGAAGGCACCTACCCGCTGCCGGAAGCCCAATTGGACCGCTTCTTATTCAAGCTGATCGTGCCGTCGCCGACGCTGGCCGAGCTGTCGTCCATTGTCGAGCGGACGACGGGGGCGGAGACGCCGCAGATCAACAAAGTCCTGGACGGGACGCAGATCATGGCGATGCGCCAGGTGGCCCGCGAAGTGCCGATTGCGTCTCATGTCCGCGACTTTGCCGTGCGGGTCATTCTCGCCACCCATCCGCGCTCGGAAGTGGCGACCCCGATGGTCAACCAGTTCGTTCGGTTTGGGGCATCGCCGCGCGGGGCGCAGGCGCTGGTACTAGCGGCCAAAATCCGGGCGCTTCTAGATGGCCGCTACAATGTCGCTTACGACGACATTGTTTCCATCGCTCCGGCGGCGCTGCGTCACCGCTTGATCTTGAACTTTGAAGGCGAAGCCGAAGGCATCGGGGCCGACGCCGTCGTGCGGGACGTTCTGACCCGGCTGTCCACGCAAAGCACGGCGCAGATGGCAAATGTGTAGGATTTGCCCCCACCCCCGGTACTGCGTACCGACCCCTCCCCCACTTCGTGGGAGAGGGGTGAAGATAACGGAGAAAGCTTCTTGCCTCTGCTCCTACCCCTCTCCCACGAAGTGGGGGAGGGGTCGGTACGCAGTACCGGGGGTGGGGGCCGTCATTCTTTGCCGCATGATTTCAAACGCGATAATTGCAGTCGCCGACGCCGTGCCGAGCGAATGGGGCAGGGGACGGCCATAGGGGATACGCAGCTTCAAATCTACCTGGTTCAGAAACGAGCGGGTGATGCCGCGCTTCTCGCCGCCAATCAGCAGAAACAGCGGCCTCGTCAAATCGGCGTCGTACAAAGAGACGCTGCCGGGTTCGTCGGTGGCGCAGGCAATGGTCAGGCCGGAAGCGCGGAAAAAGTCGGCGGCGTCGGCGGCAGTTTCGGCGAGGGCAGTGGAAATGAGTTCGGATGCGCCTGCCGAGGCACGGGCAACGATGCCTGCTGCAGACAGCCAGTTACGCGGGCGGAGCACCAGGCCGTCTGCGCCGGCGGCGTACAGCGCCCGCACGGACGATCCAAAATTAAACGGGTCTTCCACGCCGTCAATCATGGCAACAAGCGAGCCAGACGGGTTGGCGAGCAGGCCGCTAAGCGGCGTGAACTGGTAAGGGCCAACCTGGGCCAGAACTCCGCCGTGGGTCTTGCCGCCGGCCAGCCGCTCGATTTCATCTGCGGGAACGTGACGAACGGGGATACTTGCTTTCTGAGCCATCTGCTGCAAACGCCGCGTCTGGCTGTCGTCTTTGCCGGCACGAAGCTGGATCGCGTGAACTTGCCGGTGTCCGCTTTGCAGCGCGGCGAGAACCGAGATAAAGCCTTCTAATTGGGCGGTCTCTTCGGTTGGGGCGGTTCCTTCGGTCATGGGTAGATTGTACCCGGCAGAAGCCAGCAAAAAAGAAGCCGCAGCGGGTAGCTGCGGCCTGAACAGTTAGGGGATGAGCAATGGGAGGTCTCTCGACCTCAGCCATGCCGTTATTATAGTGCAGCTTTGTTAAGAGCATGTTAAGACGAGATTAAGTTTCCGTTAAGATTTTATGTCGGCATTGCCCCTGCCGCCTCTTCTAACCCTCCGCTTCTTGAATTGACTTTACGGCGCTCCGTGTGCTACACTTCGCCTGTCATGTCTTCACCAGATACCTCCTTTTCACTTGATCTTTCCGTAGACCAGCAGATCGCGCTGCTTCAGCGCGGCACGGCGGACATTGTGCCGCTGCCGGAGCTGAAGGCCAAGCTTTTAAAGTCTGCCAAAGACGGCAAGCCGCTTCAAGTTAAGCTGGGCCTCGACCCAACGGCCCCGGACATTCATCTGGGCTTCGCGGTGGTCCTGCGAAAGCTGCGGCAGTTTCAAGACTTGGGCCATGAAGTCGTCATTATTATCGGCGACTACACAGCGCTGATTGGCGACCCGTCGGGCCGCTCGACGACCCGGCCCATGCTATCTTCGGAAGAGATTGAAGCCAATGGGCGGACGTATGTTGAGCAGCTTGCTAAAGTGCTGGACCGCGAAAAAACGGTGATTCGTTTCAACAGCGAGTGGCTGGGGAAACTTAGCTTTGCGGAGCTTGTCGGGCTGGCGTCGAAAATGACCGTCGCGCAAGTCTTGCAGCGCGAAGACTTTAAAAACCGCTTTGAAGACGGGCTGCCGATTAGCCTGCATGAGCTTCTCTATCCGCTGGCGCAGGCGTATGACAGCGTCGCGATCCATGCCGATGTGGAAATGGGCGGGCAGGACCAGACATTTAACAACCTGGCGGGCCGCGCCCTGCAAAAAGAACTGGGACAGGAGCCGCAAGTTGTGCTTCTCATGCCGCTTTTAGTGGGACTGGACGGCGTCAAGAAGATGAGCAAGTCGCTCGGCAACTATGTCGGCATTTCGGAGACTCCGGCCGAGATGTTCGGCAAGCTGATGTCTTTGGGCGACGCGCTGATGCCGATGTACTATGAGCTGTGTACGGATGTCCCGATGGACAAAGTCGCCCTGCTGACCGACGCGGCGCAGACCCATCCGCGCGAGGCGAAAAAGCGGCTGGCCCGCGAGATCATCGCGCTCTACCACAGCGCGGACGCGGCGCAGGCGGCGGATGATGAGTTCGAGCGGGTCCACAAAGAGCATCAAGTGCCGGACGACATGCCGGACTTTGCTGTTCCTGCGGAGATCTGCGACGCCGACGGCCATGTCCGCGTGACGGCGCTGCTGGTCTCTGCCGGCCTTGCCCCATCGTCAAGCGACGCGAAGCGCTTGATCTTGCAGGGCGGCGTCAGCATAGACGGCGCAAAGATCATCGATGCCGCCGCGTCAATCTTGGTTCAAACCGGCCAAGTCGTCAAGGTAGGTCGGAACCGCTTTGTCCGTCTGATGGCTCCTGCCGGAGCCTGAGTTTATATTTATAGCCTGAGTTTATATTTATAGGAAGCCGCATGGCCGAACTGGAAACACAACCGATGATGCTGGAAAAAGCCCCGCCGACAGAATTACCGGCAGAACTGCCAGCCGCTCCGCCGCCGACAGACCCGGCGCTGTTCGAGGCGGAAATGAACCCGCATCTGGACGCTTTGTACCGCAACGCCTTGCGTCTGACCGGCAACGCCAATGACGCCGAGGATCTGTTGCAAGACACCTACCTTCGGGCTTACCGTTTTTTTTACCAGTATCAGCCGGGAACCAATGCAAAAGCATGGCTGTTCCGAATCATGAACACGGTTTTTCTCAACGACTACCGGCGCAAATCGCGCCAGGGCGAAACTGTTTCTTATGATGGGCTGGAAGACTTTTACCTTTATAACCGCCTGAGCGAAGATGGCCTCGGCGGCGATCACCCGGAAACGGAAAACCCGGAAAAGGCTGTTTTGGAAAAGCTCGACATCGAGATTATCCAGCAGGCAATCCAGGCGCTGCCGATTGAGTTCCGGGACACGGTCGCTTTAGCAACCGTGGAAGAAATGTCGTATCAAGAAATTGCAGACACGCTTGAAATCCCGGTTGGCACAGTCCGCTCGCGCTTGTCGCGGGGCCGAAAGCTGCTGCAGCGGGCGCTCTGGGAATATCTGAGCGGCGAGGAAATTCGTCTTGGGGCGATCAGTGAGTGAGGCAGGAATGTGGAACAGGAATTGAAAGACGCAGAAATGAGCGCCGCACAGAAGCGGCAGGCGGATTGTGTGACTGCTGACTACTACTCGTGCGAGGAAGCTGTCAAGCGCCTCAACGAGTATTTGGACCACGAAATGCCGCTCGAAGAGCGGGCGGTGGTCTTAAAGCACCTGGAAATCTGCCGCTCGTGTCTCAGCCGGTTTTCGTTTGAGCAGACGCTGGTAGTTTCGTTGCGCCAGAAAGTGACGGTTTTGTGTATGCCGGAAGCCCTTCGTGCGAAGCTGCACGGACTGTTGCACGGGGACAATTAGAACCCCTCCCACCTCACTAGGGTTCGGCACCCTCCCCTGTTAGGGGAGGGCCTCGGACACAGAATGATGACAAAAGCCCCTGCCTCTCATCGAGAAGCAGGGGCTATATTTGTACCTAAGCCCTCCCCTAACAGGGGAGGGTGCCGAACCCTAGTGAGGTGGGAGGGGTTCTAATTGTCCGCGAAGGGATCGTCCATATCATCGTCCGCCGGGGGCTGATACCGGCTGCCGCCAGCTGCCGGGCGAGGCGCATTGTTGTTCGCCGCAGGACGGGCCGGAGCTGCTGCCGGACGTGACGGGGCAGGAGCGCGGGCCGGGGGCGGGGAAGCGGGAGCCTCGTCGCCGTAGCCGGTGTCGCCGCCGGGATCGGCGTCGGCATAATCGCCGCCGCGTCCACCACCGCCGTTGCTGTAGCCGCTCGAAGCACGGTTGTAGCCGCCCCCGCCGCCCTGAGCGCCTTCTTCGCCTTCTTTCGGGCGTTCCAGCGATTTGAGGTTGTCTACAATGACTTCCGCCTCGCGTCGTTTCTGACCCTGATGCTCAAACTCGCGCATTTGCAGTTGGCCTTCAATGGCTACTAAGCGCCCTTTGCTTAGGTAGTTGGCAGTGAACTCCGCATTTTGACGCCAAGCAACAATGGTGATAAAATCAGTTTGCTTGGGCACACCGTTCTGCCGGTTTTCGTTTGATTGAGGCCGATCTACTGCCAAGCGAAATTGTATTACCGGAATGCCGCTCGGCGTATACTTCAGGGCATCGTCGATGTCCGTCACAATGCGCCCAATTAGAATGACGCGGTTCAAAAACATTTCTGCGCTCCTTTGTTTATTCTCACTAAACTAAGTCAGGGGCAAGCAATCGTGTGATACGCCGTATCACACGACAGGGGCCGGCGTTTCCGCGGGGGCCATGACTGCCTCGGTCGTTGTCGCCGCTTCCTCGGGCTGAGCCGCTTCAGCGGCCTGCGCCGGTTCCGGTGTTTCGGTCACGGCTGCCGGCTCGGCGGGCGCAGAGGCTGCCGGAGCAGGCGGACTGACCGGAAGCAGCGCTTCGTCGTCGTCACGCCGGATAATCAAGAAGCGAATCTGGTCTTCGCTGATCTGGAAGATGCGCCGCAGCTCGGCTTCCACCGGCGGCTTGGCTTGGAACTGCATGACGACATAAATGCCTTCGGTGCGGCCTTTGATTTCGTAGGCCAGCCGGCGGCGCTCCCAGACATCAATCTTCTCAAGGGTGCCGCCGCCGGTTTCGACAATCTGCCGGTACTTGGCGGTGATGGCGCTGATGCGCTCGTCCCCTAAATCGGGGTCCACAATGTAGACTGCCTCGTAAGGCTGGGTAATGGCGATGGATGGCATACAATGCCTCCTCTCTCTGGGCTTGGATTTTTGGCCTGCTTCGCGCCACCGAAGGCAGGCAGAGAGGAACTAAAGACACAAGAGTCCCGTTCAACAATCCCGGTATTATAGCACGGCGCGGCCCTAAAATACAAGGCAAAAATCGTTATCCAGGGCGGTGGGCGAGAAGAAGGCAGACATCGTCCTGGAACGCGCCGCCGGACCAGTCGCGCACCGAGTCAATCACGGACTGGCCGAAGTCGCGCAGCGTTTTTCCAGGCAGAAGGTGGACGGCCTGTGCCTGCAGCGACTCAAACTCAAAGAACTGGCTGCCCCGGCGAGCTTCGGTCAGCCCGTCCGTCACAATCAGGAGCGTGTCGCCGGGATCGAGATGGGCTTCGCTGACTGCGTAGTCGGTGCTTCTCTGGACGCCCAGCAGCAGGCCGTTCGTGCCGATGGCTTCCGCCGTGCCGTCCGCCCGCAGCAGCAGCAGCGGCTCGCCGCCGGCAGTCAGGCAGGAAAGCATGCCGGTCTCAGGATCAAACACCGCCAGTGACAGCACAACCAGGTTGTCGCTGCCGAAATCGCCCTGCTGCTGGGCTTCGCAGACAAAATCGTTCAGCCGGGCCAGCGCCAGCTTGGGCGAGAAGTGTTCCCGCAGGATCGCCCGCAGGGCGTACTTAACTTCAGCGATCAGCGTCGCCGCGCCGAGGCCTTTGCCGGAGATGTCGCCGACAACTAAAGCAACCTTGCCGCTGTCGTAGGTGAACACGTCGGAAAAGTCTCCGCCGATGGCGGCTTCCGTCGAGGCCGCTTCGTAAAACGTCTCCACGGCAAGGGCTGGGTTTTCGACGGAGGGCGGCGTGTGCAAAAGGATCTGCTGCAAAGTCTCCGCGATGCGCCGCTCCCGCTCGTACCCAGCTCGCAGCGCCGCTTCCGCTTCTTTGCGCTCGGTGATGTCATGGGCGTACAGAGATACCCCGTTCTCCGCCGGAAACACCTGCGCCTGGAGCCAGCGGCCCAGATTTTCGGAGAATGCCTCAAACTCGACAGTTTCGCCTGCCGCGACCGCCTTCACCATTTCTTCTTCAAACTCGTGCCCAAGAGAAGTCGGGTAGATGTCCCAGAGCACCTGTCCAGTCAGCGCCTCCGGGTCATGCCCGATCGCCTGCACGATGCGGGCGGCACTGGCGTTCATGGACACAAACCGCCACTCGGGGTCCAGCACGACATACATGTCCGTGATCCTCTCTAAAATCTCCTGCGTCTGGCGCTGCACTTCTTCCGCTTCGGCGCGGGACGCTTCGGCAAGGGCGAGGGCGGCCCGCGCTTCTTCGGCTTCCACGCGCTCGGAGATGTCCCGGATCAGCCAGCGCAGTGTCGGCTCCTCCCCGAGCAGCCCCTGGAACCGGTCGGCGGTGACGGCGGCCGCGAACTTGCCGGACGGACGACGGCGCATCTGCACGACCCATTCCGGGAACGCACCTTCGCCGGATTGAGTAAGCGCTTTGAGGCGCGGCTGGAACTCAGCCAGATTAGGGGGAGCAATGAGAGTCGCGAGGCTGCGCTTCTTCAAAAAGCGCGACGAAATGCCCAGCGTCCGGGACGCCGCTCGGTTCGATTCCAATATCGTGCCGTCCAAAGAAGTCACGAGATAGCCGTCGGGAGCAAAATCAAACAAGTCTTGATAGCGCTGCCGCTCCGCTTCCAGGCGCAGACGCCCCCGTCCAAGCTCTTCGTTTTGGACCCGCATTTCTTCTTCGGCGACGCGCAGCTCTTCCACGCTGAGCTGAAGCTCTTCCAAAGCCTGCGGCAGCAGGCCGCGTGGGCGGGCAGGCTTCGCGGCTCCATTGGCTGAGCCGTCTTTCGCGATGCCTTCAAGATCGTCAATAGGTGTTTCTGGCATGGTGCTGAGTGTCCAAACTTTTGAGAATCCGTATCATAAGAGGCCGCACCTCAAACACACTCGTGAGAGCGATCAGTCTTCACTGTCTGTCGAAGAATGCTGCTGCTCCATGAGCAAAATGACGCCGCAGATGGCGCTTTCCGGGCTGAGCAGCGGCGTAATCGTCGTTTTGCAGGAAATCAGCTTGCCGCGCCGGTTGCAGGCCGCAAGCGTCACTTCCTGATGGGTGCTCGCGCCGGACAGGCAGGCCCGCACCGGCGGCATCAGCTCATCAACAGGCAGGCCGATGTCAAGCGTCAGGAACTGGCGGCCCCGGACTTCTTCGGCACGCAGGCCCCACAGATCCTGAGACTGGCTGTTCCAGATCTGGACCATCAAATCCATGTCCAGAACAATCACCCCGCCGCGGATGCTGGTCAGGATGGACTCCATGAACGCATTGACCTGGTTCAGCGCATCGGAGCGCTGCTGCAGTTCTTCGTTGCTTGCCCGCAGCTCCTCGTTGATGGACTGCACTTCCTCGCCGGTCGTTTCCAGCTCCTCGTTGATGGACTGCAGCTCTTCGTTGGTGGTTTCCAGTTCTTCATTGGAGGATTGCAGCTCGGCATAGGCCGTTTCCATCTCGTGGTTCGCCGCCTGCAGCTCTTCCGACAACTGCCGGTAACGGGTCACGTCGCTGAACGAGACGCTGACGCCCAGCAGAGTGGCGTCGTCCTGGAGCGGGACAATCAAGGCTTCCAGAAAGATTGTCTTGCCGCCGGCAGCCCACGGCACGTCTTTGACGCTGATCGTGCGCCGCTCTTTTTCGACCTGCTCAATCCGGGAGCGCAGCTCGATGGGCCGGTACGAAATCTCCAGGTCCTGCAGCGGATGGCCGATGTCCCGCCCGGACAAATGGAACAGGACGCGGGCGCGTCCATTCGCCATCGCCAGGACGCCGTTCAAGTCTAGAACAATCTGGGCGGTCGGCGCGGTCTGGAACGCCGCTTCCCAGAGCCGCAGCGGGTTGTCAATCGGCAGGGAAGCCGGTTCAATCCCGGACTGGGCCATCAGCAGAAGCTGCTCGCGCAGGCCGGGCTTGGCGACTTTGACGAACACTCGCCGCCGCAGGTCCAGCGGGATAAACAGGCCGGCATGCGAGAAGATCATCTCGGCTTTGCCGAGAAACAGATAGCCGCCGTCCCGGATGGCGAAGTGGAACCGGGACAGAATGCCCGCCTGCACTTCGGCATTGAAGTACATGACCGTGTTGCGGCAGACCAGCAGGTCAATGCGCGAGATCGGCGCGTCCTGCAGCAAATCATGCCGCCCGAAAATCAGCGCCCGGCGCAGGTCTTTGTGGAACACATAGCGCTCACCTTCGCGGTCAAAATACTTGGCGAGCAGCGCGGGAGCCAGGTTCTGGACATCACGCGCCGAGTAAGACGCCGCCCGCGCCTGAGTGAGCGCGTCGTCGTCAATGTCGGTGGCGTAGATCTTGACCCGCTCGCGGAACTCTTCCAAGCCAAGCGCTTCGGCGAGAATTATTGCCAGCGTGTACGGCTCCTGCCCGGACGCGCAGCCGGCGCTCCAAACCCGGATCGGCTCCTCGCCGGACTTTGAGGCAATAAGGCGCGGAACAATTTCTTCAGCAACGTAATCCCAGGCCGCCGCATCCCGGAAGAACGTCGTGACGTTAATCAGCACCGTGTTGAACAGCAGCACGAACTCGTCAGGATGGACTTCCAGATAGTCCGTGTAGGCGGCGTAATCGGTGACGCCCAGCATTTGCAGCCGCCTGTCCATGCGCCGGCGCAGGCTGGCCCGCTTGTAGCCGGTGAAGTCAAAGCCGCGGCTGCGCTTCAAATAGTTCAGCAGGCTCTCGAACTCGGGGTCGGTGACCTCGGCTTCCGCCGCATCCGCTGAGCCGCCAGAAAGGTCTTCCGTCATCTCCAGGTCTTCGGCATCCTCCGTGGGAGCGGTAGCCATCAGCGGTCAGCCTCGCTCCCTGCCGTGCCGGACGCCGCGCTGCTTGTCTTCAGATTTGGGTCTGCAATGATTTGGCCGCCGGTCAGCGCCTCGTGGATGATGCCGGCACGGGTGCGGGCATCGCTGGCCTGCTCCGCGAACCGCTGCGCCGACAGCACATGGCCGCGCTCGGTGGAGCGGGTCTGCAGCCGCTCCGCCAGAGCCGCGCTTTCTTCCAGCGCCCGCAGCGCCACCCAGAGCGCTTCTTCCAGCCCCTCGGACTGGCACGCGAACAGGCTTTCCGGAGAAAACGCATGGCCGACCCGGCAGCGGAAGCGGATCAAGTCGCCTTCCGAGATTTCCCACAAAACGCCGTGGCAGTCCGGGCAGCTAAAGCTGGACGGCCTGCCTTCCCGTCGCCCTTCCAGCGCGTCTAAATGCATTTCTGCAACGGCGACATCTTCTTCGAGCTGAGGCAGCACGGGGCGTCCTTCCTGCGCTGCCGTCCCGGCAAGCCGCACTATGGTGGCCGTCAGCGCGGCAAGCGGCTGAACGGCGTCTACGGCCACATTTTCCATTGCGCTGCGGGGCATCCCGGCGAACATCGCTTCGGCCGGGTCCTGCACCAGGGCGACGCCGCCGCGCATCTTGATGGCCTGCAGTCCTGCCGTGCCGTCATCCAGCGTACCGGAAAGGATGACGCCGGTAACGCGCGGGCCGTAGGTGCGGGCCGCAGCGCGGAACAGGGCATCCACGGCAGGCCGGTGATTGTTCTCGGCGGGGCCGCGCGTCAGCAGGATCCGGCCTTCCCGGACCAGCAGGTGATGGTCCGGCGGCGCGACATAAATTCGGCCTGGTTCAATCGGCTCGCCGTCTTTGGGGTGCGAGGCCGGCAGCGGCCCGCGCCGGTTTAGAATGTCCGGTAAAACGCTGTGGCCGTAGGCGGGCATGTGCAGGACAATCAAAATGGCCGCAGGCAGCCCGGCAGGTAGCCGGCTGGCGAACTCCGCCAGGGCTTCGACGCCCCCGGCGGAAGCGCCGACTACGATGATGTCATGCGCCTGAGCGGGAGGAAAGATTGGTGAGGAAGCGGAAGGGTCTGGTGTCATGATAGTTCAACAAGAAGGATTTGCGGTAAACGAACTGCCGAAAAAGGATCTGCCGAACTCTTGAAAGGGTCTGCCGAACTTTTGTTTGCGTTGTGCGTATTGTGCAGGTGTTTAAAGCCTCTGTCAAGGAAGCAGGCAGAGTTGATGAGGGGACCTCACCCCGCCTCGTTCCTCGGCGACCCTCTCCTTAAGAAAGGAGAGGGTGAAGAGAAGTCAGCGGAAGAGAAACCCTTCGGCAGTTGCCGGTCTTGTCTTTGCTCTCTCCTTTCTTAAGGAGAGGGTCGCCGAGGAACGAGGCGGGGTGAGGTCTCTCCTAAACCCCGTAAATATCCCCGAATTTCGCCTGCAGGTAGCCGAGGTCCGGCGCAGGGTCGAGCGGGCCGCCGGCGGCGCGTCGCACCAGGTCTTTCGGCAGGTACTTCCGGCCCCATTGATGGACGTTCTCGCCCAGCCAGCCCAGCAGGGGCGCGAACTCTCCCTCCTCGATTTGCGCGTCTAGCTGCCCGCCTAAATCCGCATCGGCTTTCGCATAAAGCTGGATCGACAGCACATTGCCTACAGTGTAAGTTGGAAAGTAGCCGATCAGCCCGGCCGACCAGTGAACGTCCTGCAAGATGCCCGAAGCGTCGTCCGGCGGGGTCAGGCCGAAATACTGCTCCATTTTGCTGTTCCAGGCATCCGGCGCGTCGGCAATGGACAGCGCTCCCGAGAGTAAATCCACTTCCATCTCAAAGCGCAGCAGAATGTGCAGGTTGTAGGTGATTTCGTCGGCTTCCACGCGGATCAGCGACGGCTCGACTTTGTTGATCGCCCGGTAAAAGTCGCTTTCCGAAGTGCTGTCCAGCGCCTCGGGGAGCGCCGCCTGCAGCCTGGGATACCAGCCCTGCCAGAACGGACGCCCGCGCCCGACCAGGTTTTCCCAGAGCCGGGACTGGCTTTCATGGACGCCCAGCGACGCCGCCTCGCCCAGCCCGCCGCCGGGGTAGCGCCGGGTCATTCCCTGCTCATACAGCGCATGACCGGTCTCGTGAATGGAGCCGAACAGGGCCATCGGCAGGAAGTTTTTGTCAAAACGGGTTGTAATCCGCACGTCCCCCGAGCCGAACGACGTGCAGAACGGGTGCAGAGCGCGGTCCTGCCGGCCCCGCCCAAAATCGTAGCCCAGCGCTTTGATGACGCTCTCGCCAAACGACAACTGCACGTCTTCGGCATACTCCCGCGCCAGCACCGAAGCATCTACGGCGTTTGGCCCCAATGCCGCGACGGACTTGACCAGCGCGACCGTGTCCGGCTTCAGCGCGTCAAACAGCGCCCGCGCGTCCGCCGTAGTCATGCCCGGCTCGTACTGGTCCAGCAGGGCATCGTAGCGCTCTCCGCCGTGGCCGAGATGGTCGGCGGCCTGCCGGGTCAAGTCCAAAATCCGGGACAGCCAGGGCGCGAAGTGGCCGAAGTCGCTGGCCGCCCGCGCCTGCGCCCAGTGCCCGTGCGCCAGCGCCGTTACCTGGGCTAGTTCCGCCACCAGCGCTTCCGGCATCTTGGTCGCCTGGTCAAAGTCCCGCCGGATCACCCGCACCAGCGCTGCGTCGTCTGAGTCGGGGTCCTCGCCCAGCACCGTGTCTTCCGCCGCGCCGAGCAGCCGGGCCGTGTCGGGGCCGGTCATCTTGGCATGAATGACTTTCGACAGCGCTTCCATCTGCGCCGCCCGGCTTTCGGCCCCGCCCGGCGGCATGTAAGTCTGCTGGTCCCAGCCCAGCACGGCGGCGGCTTCCGACAGCGCCTTGATTTCCGCTAAATGGCTTTGCAGCGCGTCAATTTCCTGCATCTTTGTTTCCGTTCCTGCGAGATGTTTCGCTCCGTCATTCTGCGTCAGCCCGGACAAATCCTGCCTGGTGAAAGTCTTAACATAAACTTAACCTGGTATTAACACTGGCTTAATCTCGGCGTGTTATTATGGGCGCAAGTTTACCACAGTAAGCACCGGAACGACCCGGTGAGACTGCGGAAGCTCGCTTTGCTTCTTTTCTGAAAGGAAATCATTCTCATGACGCCCTGTACTTCTCGCTCCTCACGGCGCACACTGAAGGCGCTGGCCGCGGTTCTGGCCGGCGGCTTTCTGGTGGGCGGCCTGCTGCCGTCGGCGCACGCCGCCGCCGCACCGCCGAGCGGTCTCGGAACCACGCAACTTGTCACCGGCAAACAAATCACCCCGGCCGGAACAGCCGCTCAGAACGTCGGCAGCCTGCCGATGAACATGGTGCTGACCCCCGACGGCAAATACGCGCTGGTCAGCGACATGGGCTTCCGCGAGTACCTGACCTGCCTGAATACCAGCACCGGCCAGCTTGCCCAGCCGGTTACGTCCACGCCGCCGACGCCCACCAACGGCAATGTGTCAAGCCCGCCCGTTTCCAAATCTTTGATTGCCTTCGGTGCTCCCTATTTAGTTAATCCTGATGGTTCAGACAGCACTCTCGGCCTGTATTACGGCCTGGCCGTCAAGAGCAACAGCGACGGCACCTACACCGCTTATGCCGCGCAGGGCGCGAATGCCACGATTGCCGTAATCACAGTCGCCGCCGACGGCAGCCTGAGCCAGACCGGCACGATCACGATGAAGCCCGGCGACTTCCCCGCCGGCCTGTCACTCGACAGCAACGGCCTGCTGTATGCCGCCGTCAACGTCAGCAACACAAACCCGCTGTTCACGCCGAGCAGCCTGGTCGTCTACAACACGGCTTCCGCCGCCGGCACCAGCGGCCCCGCGCCGGAAGTCTCCCGTGTTTCGTTCAACACCGGCGTTGACAATTTAGGCACCTATAACGCGCCGTCCAACAACTCGACCCGCCCCGGCCCGGCCTTGCCGTTCACGCCGCCCTCTTATGCCTATGCCGTGAGCGCCCTGCCGGACGGCAGCAAAGTGTATGCGTCTTCGCAGCGCGACGGCGGCATTTACGCGATCAGCCTGACGAACGGCGTCGCGTCCGCCCCCAAGTTCATCAAGACCGGCACACAGCCCGTTGTCCTTGCCGCTGTCCCCGGCTCGATTGTCGGCGGCTCGCACCCCGTGTCGTTTGCGTATGACGGCGCTTCCAAGAAGCTGTATGTCGCCAACGCCCAGGATGACAGCATCAGCATTGTCAGCACCGTCACCGACACTGTCACCGGCACGGTTTCCCTGCGCCCGGCGGGTGCGGCAAGCATTCCCGGCGTCACCCCGACCGGCCTGACGCTGACCGCAGACGGCAAAACTCTGTACGCGACGCTCGGCGACATGAACGCCGTCGCAGTCGTTGACACCGCCTCCGCGTCCGTCACCGGCGCGATCCCCGCCGGCTGGTATCCCACCGCCGTCGCCGTCGGCTCCAGCGGCAACCTGCTGGTCGCAAACGCCAAAGGCAGCGGCCCGGCCAACCCGAACCCCGGCCATGTCAAGATAGTTCCCAGTCCGACGTCTAACAAGTACGAAGATACTTTCTACGACCTCAGCATTATTGAGGGCAATGTCCTGAACGTGCCGATTCCGAGCAGCATAACGCTTGCGGCAGACACGGCGCAGGTCATGGCAAACAACGTCGGCGCAAGCACCGCGAATGACATGCTGACCCAGATCGGTCTGGCTGGCACCAGGCAAATCAAGCACGTCATTTACATTGTCAAAGAGAACCGCACTTACGACCAGGTTCTCGGCGATACGCAGACCGTCAACGGCCAGGCTGTCAACGGCGAAGCGGACCTCGCCGTCTTCGGCCAGGCCGTCACCCCGAACCTACACGCGCTGGAATCCCAGTTCGTCTGGCTGGACAACTTCTACGATGCGTCCGAAGTTAGCCCCGACGGCTGGAACTGGGC
>JAABUQ010002599.1_pt1 | contig 35278 bp, 36 predicted proteins | sample 5560001 | NCBI WGS metagenome assembly JAABUQ01 (sample SAMN10711888, study PRJNA513371) | rock metagenome | isolation source: Antarctica rocks | place: Antarctica: Victoria Land, Finger Mt nord | collected 2015-12-18
AGCCCCCCCAGCGCCCCGAAGTTGCGGACCGCCGGCCCCCGCGATTTGCCAAGCTGGTCGGCCAGGAACCCCAGAACCGCCACCGCGCGGAAGAGCCCCAACATTCCCGGCCGCGCCTGCGGTGCCTCGGCGTCGGCGGACGTGGCGTCGGGCTCGGCCGCTTGGTCCTCGTTGCTCCAGGCCGGGTCGATCCGGACGACGGCCTCGGGACGGCGACGACGCGGGGCGTGGAGCCGGGAAGTCGGGCCCCCTTCCGGATCGAGGAAGGCGACCCCGATGCGAAATTGAGAACGGGTCACGCGGACGCTGACCACCCGCCCGGCCCAGCAGCGGACCCGCCGCAGACCCTCGCCACGCTCCTCGATCTCGACCCGCACCGGCAGGCCGGGGGGCAGAGACTCGGCCGCGAACAGGCCGACGCCCAAGGGGCTGAAGTCGAACGTCCGGGCAGGGACCTCCCAGGGGTCGCCGTCAAGGGTCTTGACCGCAACGAGGGCGGGCAGAGCGATCCGCCGTCGGGGTTGTTTTCGAGGGATGAACATGGGAGGGATACCGGTGGGGCGTCGCGCAGTTCAGCCGCCCGGCGTCGGCGCCGGACTCTTGCGCTGTTCTTACCCAGCAAGACACCCCGCGGTGACGACCCGCGAGGATTCCCCACGCCCGCGTGGGCCGGGGACGACGCCATGTTGCCCGGATGCGACGCGAGGAGGCGTGGGCCCGAATTCCGGTTCCGGTTCCGGTTCCGGTTCAGGGCCGGACGCCGTCGGCGCCCGGGCGGGGCAGGTGGGGTGTCGAGGCCGAGGGCCGCGCGACGCCCGGCGCCTGGCTGCGGTTGACCCCGGCGGCCTGGCAAAGCATGGCGATGGCGACATGCTTGGTCACATTCAGGCCCAGGATGCCCAGCAGGGTGCCGACGCGGAACAGCCAGATGTTCAGCGCCACGCAGGCCACCAGTCCCAGCAGCGTCGACACGCGGAGTTGGAACCGGGGTGCGTCCATGCCTCTCATTATGGGCACCCGTCTACCCCGGGGGAAGGGAACGTCGTCCCGGCCCCCGGGTGGCGGTCCCCCCTGGCGGCGGCGGTCCTGGGCGTTTAGGATGGGCGCGAATGGCCGGGCCGCCGCGGTGGTCGGAGCCCGGCCGGGCGAATATATCCTGATCAAGCGCGGGTCGTTTCGAAGGACCGCGGTCGCCAATCCTCGCGCGGGCGCCGCCGGACGCAGGGCCAACCGAATCATGGCGACGAGCACCGACCTGCGAACCGATATCACCCGGCCCGAGTGGAGCACCGTCATCGACCCGGTGCTCCAGAAGGAGCTGGAGCACCACGTCCTGACGACGACCTGGGAGAAGCTCATCGGCGTCGGCGGCATGGTCGACACGGTCTACAACTGGGGCCGGCGCTCCAGCCTCTGGCCGCTGGGCTTCGGCCTGGCCTGTTGCGCCATCGAGATGATCTGCACCGCCTCCAGCCGGTTCGACATCGCCCGCTTCGGCGCCGAGGTTTTCCGCGGCTCGCCTCGCCAGGCCGACGTCATGATCGTGTCGGGCACCGTCACCAAGACGATGATGCCGATGATCGCCCGGCTGTACGACCAGATGCCCGAGCCCAAATACGTCATCAGCATGGGCGCCTGCGCCACCGGCGGCGGCCCGTTCAAGGAGGGGTACAACGTCGTCTCGGGGATCGACAAATACCTCCCCGTCGACGTTTACGTCCCCGGCTGCCCGCCGACGCCCCAGGCCCTGCTCAACGGCCTGATGATGCTTCAGAAGAAGATCGACGGCGAGCGCCTGGCGCACGCCCCCTGGTATCAGGGCGACGTGAACCGCGACGTAGCCGTCCCGGTGCTGGGCCCCGACCTGATCGACCTGCGGCTCCTGGAGATCACCGCCGAGCGCACCGCGCAAGGGCTGGTCGAGGCCCGCGAGGAGACCCTGGTCAAGCCGACCAAGATTCCCGCGTTGAAGCCCTCCGACCTGTCCGGTGCGACCCTCCCCGAATCCGCGCCGGTTCCGGTGCCGGCCCCGGCCGACGGCCCGAAAGCCCCCAGCAAGATCGACCTGATCCGCGCCCGGGCCCAGGCCGCCACCGAGCCCGATCCCGCCGCCGCGGCGGCCTCCCTGCCCGACGCGAGTGCCGCGGCCGTCCCGGTCCCGGTCAAGGCCACCGGGGCCAAGCCCGGCAAGAAGGTCAAGGTCGCCGAGGCCCGTCCCAGCCTCGTCTGGCTGGGCGACGCCGGTCTGGCGGAATTGCTCGGCCGGATCAACGCCAGCCTCGGCGCCGGCACCGCCGAGATCGTTCACGCCGGCCTTCTGCTCGAACCCGCCAAGCTCGTGGCCGTCGCCAGGTATCTCCGCGACGACGACCCGCTTCGCTTCGACTACCTCGCCAGCTTGCAGTCAGTCCATTATGAAGATTGCATCGAGGTCAACTACCACCTCGACAGCACCACCCACCCCGGCAAGCTGATCCTGCTGCGCGTCCGCACCGCGGAGGCCGAGGGGCAGGGGATCGTGCCGACGGTCTCCGGCGTCTGGCGCGGGGCGGAGTTCCAGGAGCGCGAGGTCTACGACATGATGGGCGTCCGCTTCGACGGGCACCCAGAGCTCAAACGCATCCTGATGTGGGACGGCTTCGCCTACTTCCCCCTCCGCAAGGACTTCCTGGAGCCCTACTACGAAGGGCCCACCAAGGTCTTCGACAGCCGCGTCGAGCAAGGGCACGGCCAGCACTTCCGCGCCGAGGAGTTCAACCCCCACGGCTCCAACACCAAGATCCCCCAGGGCTACGACGGCTGGAAGTCGCTGGACAGCGGCGACGACACCAAGGGCAAGACGCTCATGCCCTCGGGCGTCGAGATCAGCGAGCTGGGGACCGACCAGTTCATCATCAGCATGGGCCCGCAGCACCCCAGCACCCACGGCGTCTTCCGCATGAACCTGCGGGTCGACGGCGAGACGATCGTGGGCCTGAAGCCGGTCATGGGCTACATGCACCGCAACCACGAGAAGATCGGCGAGCGCAACACGTTCCTGATGAACTTCCCGTTCACCGACCGGCTCGACTACCTGACGAGCATGGGCAACAACTTCGGCTACGCCCTGGCCGTCGAGCAGCTCATGGGCGACGAGGCCAAGGTCCCCGAGCGTGCCGAGTACATCCGCATCCTCATGGCCGAGCTGACGCGGGTCGCCAGCCACATGTGGTCGGTGGGCTTCCTGCTGAACGACCTCGGGGCGTTCTTCACCCCCGCGCTGTACGCCATCGAGGAGCGCGAGCTGATCCTCGACCTCTTCGAGTGGGCCGCGGGCAGCCGGATGATGTGCAACTACTTCCGCTTCGGCGGCGTCGCCTTCGACCTCCCCGAGGGCTGGGCGAAGCGGTGCGGGGCGATCGTCAACGACCGCCTGGACAAGAAGATCGACGAGCTGGACATGTACCTCTCCGGCAACGAGATCGTCAAGGATCGCTGCAAGGGCGTCGGCGTCCTGACCCGCCAGCAGGCGATCGACTACTCCACCGCCGGCCCGGTCCTGCGGGCTTCCGGCGTCGCCTACGACATCCGCCGCGCGGCCCCTTACGGCATCTACGATCGGTTCGACTTCCGCGTCTGCACCCGCCCGGACGGCGACCTCTACGACCGCTATTACATCCGCATCGAGGAGATGCGTGAGAGCGTCAAGATCCTCAAGCAGGCCGTGCGCGACCTGCCCGCCGGGCCGATCCTCGCCGGCAAGAAGACGTACCAGATCAAGGTCCCGGCCGGCGAGGCTTACTCCCGCGTCGAGAACCCCAAGGGGGAACTTGGCTACTACGTTGTGGCCGACGGCGGCCCGACGGCGTACCGTTACCACGTCCGCAGCCCGAGCTTCATCAACCTGACGGCCCTGGAGCAGATGTGCCTGGGCCACACCGTCGCCGACGTGGTCGGCATCCTCGGGAGCCTCGACATCGTGCTGGGCGAGGTCGATCGGTGAGCGATGATGGTTTGGACTTGCGTCGTGGGGTACGGCCTTCCCCGCCGTCGAGGGGAGTACGATGAAACGAATCAGGCTCACGATCCGCCACAATCCTTCCGACCCGGCGGACGACTTGCGGTACGCCGACAGGGTGCGACGCGACCTCTGGGCCCATTCTCCCGTGGAGGTGAATCCGGACAGTCCGACCCACGGCACGCATCGAGACCCCGAACGCAACGCGTATTTCGAATTCGCCACGAATTACGAGGACGAAGTCGGACGCATCCTCGAAAAATACGGCCATCAGGCGAGAGTGACGCTAGATGTCGATGAGACTGAGGTCGGTCCCGAATGTGTCAATTGCGGCAATATTGCGGGCCCTATCCTCCCCACGATCTGCCCGACGTGTCGTTTCCGCGATATTTCCGCCTGCCCCTATTGCCACCAGGAAGTCGCCCGACAAGCCTACCTCCCGGATGAGGAAGGTGACCTCTTCCGTTGCCCGGAGTGCAATCATCGCGTAAGGATGCAATTCCACGAGCCGCTCTTTGATAATCAAGGATTTTACAATCAGCCCTTGGTCGTCGTCGAGAAGGCGGAGGCGTGAGGTTCGACGATCAGGGACATCTCTTGGTGTCTCCCGCGGAAGTCCAGGAAGGGGCGATCTCTCATCCCGAAAATCTCATCAACCGAGTCTTGACCCCGGGGACGCCGCTCGCGATCCCGACCCATGAGCAGCATTGTCGCCTGCTGGATTATCTGGCCGGAGAGCTGGGCGTCCATCCGAGGATTTTCTTCTTCAAGGGAAGCACGAAGATCGGCTTCAGCATTAAGCCCGAGCAAGAGAAAGTGTGGATGGAGTTCGGGCCAGCCTCCGACCTGGACTTGGCAATCGTCGACCACAATTTTTTCCAACTGATTGACGGTCAGGTTCGACAATGGGAACGGAATCCGGGGAATCGCAAGAAGATGTTCCGGAGTCCAAAACTCTTCGATTCCTACCTCGACCGCGTGAATCAGAAAGGGAGGTTCGAGTGCCACCGATTCTTCGACCTCCCGCCGATTCCACTCCTCGGTGAGTTGAATCGAAGTCTCGATGAGGCTCCCGTGGCGGACTGTTGCGGCATTCGCCGCAGCATTCGAGCTTTCATCTTCCGGGATTGGTGGGGCGTTTATCAGCGATATGACCACGACCTCCACGAACTCCGCCGTGGGCTCCAGGATGAGACGGACCCGTTCCCCAGGGGTGGTGTAAAAGCGAAACCGTACGCCGAAGTTCCCCGCGATCCTCGGACACGATCCCGGGGCCGGGGGCCAAGACCGAGGGACTTTTGACATGAGTTTCGGCAAGGGCCTGTTGATCGGCCACTGGGTCACGCTGCGGCGGTTCGTGCGCACGTTCTTCGTCGGCGGCGGGCGGACGCTCAGGCGCCGGGGTGGCGGGCACCAGCGGTTCGACTTCTGGTTCGGGCCGAAGGGGCGCGGACAGCAGCCGACGGTCCTTCAGAATGCGGGGACCGAGGGCCTCTTCACCGTCGAGTATCCCGACGAGCGCCTGCCGGTCTACGAGCGGTTCCGCGTGCTGCCAATGCTCGTGTACGACGACGAGGACGGCAATGTCCGCTGTACCTCGTGCAACATCTGCGCGAAGGTCTGCCCCCCGCAGTGCATCTGGATGACCCAGGCCAAGGGGCCCAAGGGCAACGTCGTCCCCTTGCCGGAAGACTTCTACATCGACATGGACGTGTGCATGAACTGCGGCCTCTGCGCCGAGTACTGCCCGTTCGACGCGATCAAGATGGACCAGAATTTCGAGCTTTCCAACTACGAGCGCCACCAGACGCACATCTACAGCCTCCAGGACCTCCTGGTTTCCAGCGAGTACTACGCCCGGACCCACCCGGACGCCTACACCAGCGAGGAAGAGGCGGCCGAGCGGACCAAGGTCGCCAGGAAGAAGGATCAGCGCCTCACCAAGGCCCTGGCCGCGACCCCCAAGCCCGCGCCGGCGGCCAAGCCCGCGCCGATGCCCGCGGCCGTCCCGGTCGGCCAGGGTTGAGTGGAGTGGAGTCGAACTGACAAGCCCTCGTCACCGAACCGAACCGAACCGGAGCGGACTCTTGCCGCGCCCCACTGTCGCCAGTAAGATGGCCGCTCGCCCCGAACCGACCGACACGGTGGCCCCCGAATGATCCCCGTCACGCCTCCGACCCGGTACAACTACGCGTCCGGGACCCGCGTCCGCGTGGTGCAGCACGTCCGCGTCGGCCATCGGCGCTGGACGACCGAGATGGTCGGGACCGTCGAACTGGAAGGCTTGCGGCCCGTCGGCGGGATGGAGATGGGCGGCAAGAGCCTGTACTGCCACCAGCCGACCCTCCGGCTGCGGAAGGACGACGGTGAGATCACCGTGGTCGCCGTCGACGAGTATACCGAGGTCCACTCGCTGTCTGGCACCTGAACCGAGCCCCGCATGATCTACAACTACATCTTCATCGGCATGCTCCTGCTGGGTGCCGTTGCCTTTGCGCTGGGGCCCCTGGTGCTGGTGGCGATCGTGGCGCCTCGGAAGCGTTCGGGCGCGAAGTACGACACTTATGAGTGCGGGCTCCTGACGACCGGGGAGACCTGGGTCCGGTTCCGCATCCAGTATTACATTTACGCCCTGCTGTTCGTGGTCTTCGACATCGAGACGGTCTTCCTCTACCCGTGGGCGGTCAGCTACGGCGACCTCGGGTCGTTGGGGACGTTCGCGCTGGTCGAGATGTTGGTGTTCCTGGCCATCCTGGCCGTCGGGCTGGCTTATGCGTGGGCCAAGGGCGTTCTGCGCTGGGTCTGATCTGATCTGATCTGATCGGAGCGGAGTGGGTCGGACGCGGGCCCTTCGCCTTCGCCATTGTCCTGGACCGGATCGGGAGACGGCACGGTGCATTTTGAGATGGCCTGGGCTCAGCAGTCGGAATTCCTCGGGCTGCCGACCTGGCAATGGGTCAAGTGGGTCCTGTGGCTGGCAGTCGGCTTCTTCGGGATCTTCCCCGGCGTCGTCGCCTACATGGTCTGGGCCGAGCGCAAGGTGGCCGCGCGGTTTCAGGACCGCATCGGCCCCAACCGCGTCGGCCCCTTGGGGCTGCTCCAGCCGATCGCCGACGCGCTCAAGCTGATTACCAAGGAGAACATCGTGCCGAGGTCAGCGGACCAGTGGGTCCACCTGCTGGCGCCGGTCGTCCTGCTGGTGTCGGCCTTCCTGGTGCTGGCAACGATCCCCTTCGGCATCACGAGCGTGTACAAATTGGAGGCGGTGGACGACCCGAATGGGTTCGACCCCGTCGCGGTGCGGGGGGGATTCATCCCGGGCCTGGCGGCGGTCAACCTCCCCTCGGGTCTGCTGTTCCTGATCGCCGTTTCCAGCATGTCGACGCTGGGGATCTTCCTGGCGGGATGGTCGAGCCGCAACAAATACTCGCTGCTGGGGGCGATGCGGGCGGTGGCCCAACTCGTCTCGTATGAGATCCCGCAGGTGCTGGCGACGGTGCCGATCATCCTCTGGACCGGCAGCCTCAGCCTGGTGGCGATCATGAACCGGCAGTTCGCGCACGGCTGGTTCCTGCTCTCGCCGCCGGGGCTCCTGGCGTTCGCCCTGCTGACGATCGCCAACATCGCCGAGGTCAACCGCACGCCGTTCGACCTGCCCGAGGCGGAGTCGGAAATCATCGCCGGCTACCACACCGAGTATTCCGGGATGCGGTTCGGCCTGTTCTTCCTGGCCGAGTACCTGAGCGTCTTCGGCGTCAGTTGCCTGGGGACGACGCTCTTTCTTGGGGGCGGAACCCTGCCGTTCCTGGGAGACTCCACGTTCCGCTTCATCGCCGGGGAATCGACCCTGTCGCTGGGGATCGCGAATCTCATCTTGATCTCGATCTTCACCCTGAAACTGGTCGGCTACATCTTCTTGATGTTCTGGATTCGGGCGACCCTGCCGCGGATGCGGGTGGACCGCCTGATGAACTTCGCCTGGAAGGTGATGGTGCCGCTGAGCCTCCTCAACATCGTGATCGCCGCCGCCTGGTACGAGTGCGTCATCCGCGCCTCGGGCCCGCACAGCAAGCTGCTCGGCTGGGGGGTGACGACGCCGTTGGCGGCCCTGTCCGTGTCCTTCGTGTTCTGGCTCTACAAGCGACAGGCCGCGACTCCCGAGGCGACCGCCGTCGTCCCGGCGCTGGCGACCCCGGCCGTTCGCCGCCTCCCGACGGCGGCGGCCCGTTGACCGCCCCCGCACCGAGTTCCAGGACCCATCGGCCCTTAGGCCGGAGTGCCCGCCCGTGACCTTTCGCATCCTGTTCGGCATCATCGCGACGTTGGGCCTGTTGATGGCCCTGGGCACCGTCCTGGCCCGCAACCTCGTACACGCCGCGCTCTACCTGGTGGCGTTCTTCTTCCTGGTGGCCTGCACCTTCATCTTGTTGGAGGCCGAATTCCTGGCCGCCATGCAGGTGCTGGTTTACATCGGCGCGGTGGCGATCCTGCTGCTGTTCGGGATCATGCTGACCCGCAACATCCAGGGGGACGAGACGACCGCCGGCCACTGGGGCTGGAAGCTGCCGGGGGCCCTGGCTGGCCTGGGGTTGTTCGTGCTCCTGGCCTTCGGGATCGGGACGCACGTGGGGACCAACGGGTCGAGGCCCTGGTCCGACGTCGAGAAGCGGCCGGCGCTGGTCGACGCCCAGGGAGCGGCGAACGACCGCGCCTCGGCGGTCAACGACATGGGCCGCGCCGTCGGCATCGAGATGATGACCCGCTACGTCGTGCCGTTCGAGGTCGCCGGCCTGCTCCTGACCGCCGCCCTGGTCGGGGCGATCGCCCTGGCCCAGGCCGACGGCCCGGACGACAAGCCCCGCACCGGCGCGATCGCCACCGTGCGGACCGGGACCACCCAAGGCGACGGGCAGGCGGAGGCCCGCAAGATCGCGGAGGACACCGAGGTTCCGGCCCTGACGACGACTTCGACTCCGACTCCGACTCCCGTGAGCGCGACCCGATGAGCCAAGACATCCCGCTGAGCTGGTTCCTGTACTTCGCCGCGGCGTCCTTCGCCATCGGCCTCTTCGGCGTCCTGGTCCGCCGCAACGCGATCGCCGTTCTGATGGCGATCGAGATCATGCTCAACGCCGCGAACGTCAACTTCCTGGCCTTCTGGCGCTACGGCCCCAGACCCGAGGGTGAGGGGCCGATGACCGGCGTCATGTTCGCCCTGTTCGTCATCACGATCGCCGCGGCCGAGGTCGCCGTCGGCATCGGCCTGATCCTGCTCTGCTATCGCCGCTGGCGCTCGGCCGACGTCGACCGCTACGACAGCCTCTCCGGCTGACCTCGGCCGGCTCAGACCGGACCTTCCGACCGCTCCGCTTGCTCGAACCGAATCGAAGGGCCCGCGCCGATGCCAGAGATCCCGAGGATGAACCCCTCCGACTTCATCGTGCTGGCGCCGAAGATCGTGCTGGCGGTCTGGGGGCTGCTGGTCCTGACGGTCGACTTCGCCCTGCTGCGCCGCCGCGCGACGACGGCTCGCCGGCAGATCCTCGGAGCCTTGTCGCTCGTGGGAGGGGCCCTGGCCCTGCTGGCGGTGGGGGCACCCGGCTGGGTCGGATACGGGTCGGCGGCCAGACGATCCGCGCCGATGTTCTTCGGCACGCTCGATGGCGGCCTGCTGTCTGAGGGTATGGACACGCTGCTGCTGGTCTTGTTGCTGCTGGTCGTCGTGATGTCGATGACCTGGAACTTCACCGAGCACTGGGGGGAGTACTTCGCCCTGCTCCTGTGGTCGACCGTCGGGATGATGTTCCTGGTCGCGGCCGAGGAGCTGCTGATCCTGTTCCTGACCCTGGAAATGATGACGATCTGCCTCTACCTGGCCGCGGCGTTCGAGAAGGGGAAGCGGCGGTCGGCCGAGGGGGGCCTGAAATACTTCGTGTACGGGTCGGTCTCCTCGGCGCTCTTCCTGTTTGGCCTGAGCCTGATCTACGGCATGGCCGGCAGCACGCGGTTCTCGGCGATCGGGGTGGCCCTCTTCGGTGGCGGCGCGGCCAACAACGGCCTGTCCGGGAACGTCGCGGGGGCGACGGCCTTGCTGCTGATCCTCGTCGGCTTCGGCTTCAAGATCGCGGCCGTCCCCTTCCACCAGTGGGCGCCCGACGCTTATGAAGGAGCGCCCGCGCCGGTGACGGCCTGGATCGCCACGGGCTCGAAAGTCGCCAGCGTCGTGGCCCTGATGAAGGTGTTGCTCCACGCCCTGGGCCCCTGGTCCAGCGGGGTCGACGCCCAGGGGGCGGCACAATCGCTCTCGCCCGGCTGGATCGGCCTGCTCGCCGTGATCGCCGCGGCGACGATGACCTTCGGCAACTTCGCGGCGCTTGCCCAGCGTAACCTAAAGCGGATGCTCGCTTATTCGTCGATCTCGCACGCCGGCTACATCCTGGTCGGCGTTCTGGCGGCGGCGGTCTCGGTCGACCACGCCGGGGCGGTGGCCGCGGTGCTGTTCTACCTGGTCGTCTACAGCTTCAGCACGATCGGCGCCTTCGCGGCGGCGGCCTGGCTGGCGCGCGATGTCGGCAGCGACGACATCGACGACCTCAACGGCCTGGGTCGGCGGTCGCCCTTGCTGGGGGTCTGCCTGACCTTGCTGATGCTGTCCTTGATCGGCATGCCGCCGCTGGCGGGGTTCGTCGGCAAGTTCATGATGTTCGGCGAGGCGCTCGACGCCCGCGTGCCGGGCCGGGTCAGCTTCCTGTGGCTGGGGGCCCTGGGCCTGTTCAACAGCGTGGTCTCGGCCTTCTATTATGTGCGGGTGCTGAAGGCGATGTTCCTCCGCGACCCGAAGCGGGCCTCGGCCCTGGGCCCCGCGCCGGCGTCGGTCTGGGTGCCGATCGTCGCCTCGACGCTGGTGGTCGTGGGCTTCGGCCTCCAGGCGACCCCCCTCCTGGGCCGCCTGGTTGGCCCCGGCAACACCCCCCTGCTGGCCGGCCTCGAACACCGCCCCCCCGTCCTGCCAGCGCGGCAGGGGGCGGCGCAACTGCCCACGGACCTCCCCGATTCCGACGACAATGCCTCGCCCACGCCCACGCCCACGACCACGACCACGCCCCCCGAGCCGACGCCTCCGCCCGCGTCGGGAGCCAAGGCCCCCTGACCCGACGCAGCGACGAATCGAGAGATCCCAAGCCGATGGCGATCATCAACACGCTCGACAAGTGCCTGGACAGCCCCTACCTCTTCGAGGACAAGGACGCGCCCCTGCGCGTCGGCGGGCTCCTGGCCAAGGCGGCCGAGCGGTTGGAGGCCGCGGCCAACCTCCACAAGACCGGCGCCGGCGATCCCGCCGACGTCAGCTTTCTCAGCTATGAAGCGATGTTCAACTGCCTCCGCGCCCTGGTTTATCAGAAGGGCTATCGCGAGGCGGGCCTCCGCTGCCTCCTCCTGGCCTGCGAGACCCTCTACGTCCGCCCAGGCGCCCTCGACGTGGAGTTGATCCACGCCTTCGAGCGTGCCCAGGGACTCAAAACTCCCCCCGCCGAGAGCCTCAACGCCGCCTTCGCACTGTCCCGGAAAACGCTCGAACTTCTCAACGCGGGCTGAACCCTCCCGGCCAGGTCAAGTCGTCGGGTCGTTTGTCCATCTCGATCCGGGAACGCCAAGAATCGACTTAGGTCGTCAGGAGGCCAGGCGTAGGCTACGATGTCCACATCAGCCGCGCCCGCGCCTCGGCCGACAACGCAGCGGCACCCATCACAGCCCTGGAGTGGCTCGCCGTCGTCGAGAGTGACCTCGAGCTGGCGATCGTCGCTGAAAACGGCCCGTATTTCGCCGTCTGGTCCGGCCCGTGCTCCTACCCCGATGGCGGTTGGTTCGAGTCTCGCGGCAACGTCTCCACCAAGAATCCCGACCGAGCGACCTTCGGCAAGATGGTGAGGTTGGCTTTGAGATGCCGCTCAACCTGTATCCGAACATTTATGCCTCGGGTTCCGTCCCGGCCGGATGGACTCCAACCCAAAGGGGCACGATCAAATATCCGGTCCGAAACAAGGTGCTCGGGCGATATCTCCGTCAACTTGTCCCAGGGCGATGGCAGAAGGTCATCAAGAAAGGTAATCTCGGCGGAGTTCATTATTTCGAGCACAAGTCTGGCCAAGTTGCTGATGTGAAGTTTCTTCCCTGAGGTACGAGATCATGGATTCAAAATTCCAACTCGAAGTCCTCCTCCGCGCCGCGAGCCTGGATCAGTCCGATCGCCTTTCCCTCTTCGCTCTCCTCAATCTGGGATTCATCGAGTCCTTGGCGCACGGCCTGATCGGCGCTGCCGAGGCCGTCGACCATTTTTATTACGCGGACAATTGCTTATTCGTGCGCACAAGTCTGAAAGACAAGGCCGCCGACCGGATCATGAGTCACGGAGTCCAGCTCCCCGACCTGTTCGACTCACTCCCGATCGAGACGGCGCAGCGCGAGTTCCTCCATGAACTGGCAACCATGAGGACTCTCTGTTTGCAGCTTCTGGAGAGTCGGCGGCAGGTCGCCTGATCTCGCGGCGTAGCGGTCTCGCTCACCGGCCTTCGCCGTCGGAGAGCGGTCGGATGGCTAGGGTCGGTACCCAGACCCCGATCTTGCAGTCCGGCGAGGAGTGGGCACCGCTCTTGGGGCGTCGGCCGAACGCCGGGTTCCGAGTACCGACCCCAGCCACCCGGACTGGTCCCCCAACCCTCAGGGTCCCGTGACCTCCAAAGTAGCGTCAAGAGACTTGTCAGAGCATCGTTGTGATTCGAGAAACGAGAGCCAGTCTTGCATGCCTGCTCCCGTTTTCGACGACACTTCGAAGATTTTCATATCAGGTTGCACCGACTCGATGTTGCGGCGCGCCGCTTCCACGTCGAACTCCGCGGCGAGGGCCAGGTCGGTCTTTGTGACGATCGCCACGTCGGCAGTGTTGAAAATCGTGGGGTATTTCAGGGGTTTGTCTTCCCCCTCGGTGACGGAGAAGAGCACCAGCCGCAGGTCTTCACCCAGGTCGTAGCTGGAGGGGCAGACCAGGTTGCCGACGTTCTCGATGAACAGGAAATCGAGGTCTCCCCACGGCTCATCTTCCAGGGCGGATTCCACCATCTCGGCGTCCAGGTGGCAGACCGTGCCGGTGAGGATCTGCTTGACCGGGGCCCCGCTCCGCGCCAGGCGGCGGGCGTCATTGTCGGTCGCCAGGTCGCCGACGAGGGCGGCGACTCGGTAGCGGCCCAGAAGCCTCCCGAGCAGGGATTCCAGGAAAGCCGTCTTGCCCGACCCGGGGCTGGACACCAGGCTGACGACATAGGTGCCAGCGGCATGGAACCGCGATCGCAGGGCGCGGGCGGCGACGTCGTTGCGCTTCAGGACGTTCTGACGGACCTGCACCAGGCGCGGGTTGTGGCTCATGATTCGATCTCCAGGGCGAAGACTTCCAGCTCTCGGCCGGTGAGGACCTCGGGCGTGGACACGCCGCAATCGGGGCAACGTAGCTCCTGAACCGAGGCCAGGGTACGCACCCCCGCGCACGACGGGCAATACGCCGTCAATGCGACCTCCTCGACCACCAGCTCGGTCTCCGCCAGGCTCGTGCCCTCGCGGGCGAGGCCGAAGGCCGACAGGATCGCTTCCTTGGCGACGCCCGAGAGGGGACCGAGCTTCAGGTGAACGGCGACGGCCCGCCCCCCTTGCCGCTCGGCCTCCTCCTCGACGATCTCCAGAATGCTCAGTGCGAGGGACAGTTCGTGCATACGTCGCCCGTGACCGGGATCGTCACATATTCCGCAGCTTGATGTACCGCTTCACGTCGGGCCCGACGACGTAGAGCAATGCCAGGGCCCCCACCCCGACCACAATCAGCCCCGCGACCAGCAGGGTCCGGGACGTGCTTGATTGCTCCGACCGGGGCGGGATGGTGGGCCATCCCCGACCACCTTGGCCGCTCAAACGGGGTAAGTACGCCTGATAGTCGGATGTCAGTCTCGCCATGTTGTTACCTCCTGACCGGGAGTGTTGTCGTTCCCACGCGCCTCGATAACCTCGCCGCGGAGGAGCCGCGCGGTGAGTGACTCGATCAGGTCGACCGCCTCAACGACCGCCGCCCGGACGGGCTCGCTCAGGCCGTCTTGCATGGCGTCGTCCTCGGGGGGTGTCGCGGGCTCGCACCCCACTAACAACAAGCGATCGACCCGCCCCCCCATCGCCGCGACCGTCCGCAGGACCTTGACCGGGTCCATGCCATGTGTCTCGATCACCGGGCCGTCGCCCTCCGCGCTGGTCAACCCGGTCACGTCCGGCTCGATGAGGTAGAGGGTGCCGGGCGGCCCCCCGCGCCTGGTGGCGTCCACCAGGATGACGGCCTGATCGTCGTCGAGAAGGGCGTAAGTCAGGTCGAGGCCCCGGATGCCGAAATCGACGACCCGCACCCCTTCCGGCAGGTCGCGACGCGAGAGCCGCTGGGCGACCTCAACGCCGAAGGCATCGTCACCGAAGAAGATGTTGCCGACGCAGGCGATCAGGACTCGCGGTCGGTTCATGTCCCCTCCGGGGTTCCCACGAGGTCGAATGTCAGCTTCACGTCATCCTGGAGCTTGATCGTCCCGCCCAGGGCGCTGACCGGCTTGATCCGATAGTCGGTCATGTTCAGCGAAGTCTCGCCTTGCAGGCGAACGCCGTCGGCGAAGACCCCAAGCTCCCCTTCAACCCGTTGGGGGCGGGTCACTCCGTGAAGGGTCAGGTTCCCCCCGAACCGGACCTGAAACCGGCCCGGGGCGATCACCACGTCCGAGACGTCCGTGGACTGGAAGGTCACGTGGGAGAAGGCAGCGGTTTCCAGAACGTCCCGCTTCATCCGTTCCATGATCTCCGCGCGGTCGCCGGGCTTGACCCGGTCGATCAGGTCGAGGGAGTCGGCAAGGGCGGTCAATTCCAGCACGATGCCGCCGGCCTCGTCCCCGACGAAACGCACGGTCCCCGAGAAGTCGCGGACGGCGAACGTCGGGTTGTGGCCGAACATGGAGAGCATCCCCGTCGCGAACGCCTGGACCGTGAACCGGCTCTGGCGCGGGTCGAGCTTGTAGCGATCCGCCATGGACGCCGCCTCACGATAGGGGTTCCACCTCGTCGAGCTGGAAGAAGAAGCGGTGTCCGACCTGGCGCAAGGCGCCCAGGTCCTTGCCGGGGTCGTCCTCGACCGTGACCGCCAGATAGACCCGCCCCTCGTAGTCCTGTTCGATCGACTCAATGGTCGCGGTCTTCCCCGCCAGCACCAGGTCCATGATGTCAGCGCGGCGGTTCGGACAGAGCCTGACGCGGTCGCCCTGCCGAAGTTCGGCGGGGCCGACGTGGACACACTCCAACAATCGCCGGTCGGACTGGAAGTCCCATTTATCCACAAGAGCCCCCCTCCGGGACCGGCCGGAGTGCGCGGACCGTGCCGTGAAGCGCACGCATGTCGTCGGGCGACATCCCATCAACTCTCGCCAGCAGGGCGCACGTTTTCGCGTCAACGGCGGCCATCGCGTCCTTCTCCTCGTCGGTCATGGTCATGACGCGAAGGGTCAGCATCTCGTCGATCTCGGTGCCGTCGAAGAACGAGCCCGGACTCTCGGGCGCCAATTGCGGGTAGTCGTAGAGGATGATCGGCGACGAGAGCATCAGGTCGGTTTGCCCCTCCTCGCCGACCAGGACCGGCCAGGTGCCGACGTTCCGGCAAGCCTGGGCCAGAGCTCGGCAGCCCTCGGGGGGGTCCATCTGCGAGAGGAACTCGCCATCCCGAACGCCGAGGATTTCATGCGTCGAGACCAATGCGCGGAGCAACGCCTCGTCACGGCTGCCGCCCCCGGACTCCCCCAGCGGAGTGCGGTTGGTGACTCGCAGGGTCAGTCGGTAGGTGCCCTCGCCGACCTCGACCGCCGACACCTCGACGTCGCCCGCGACGGCCTGTTGAACGCGGACCAGGATGCCGACGACCTCGCCGGCCTCTCCGTGCACCGGCTCCGACCGGCGCGCACCTGGGAACGCGAACGGGGAGCGCAGCGGGCGGGCCGATAGCTCTCCCAGGGTCGCCTCGGCGAGGACGACTTCGCGTTCTTCCGCCTCTTGCCAGGTGCTGAAGTGGTGCGCGCCGACCCGGAGCGCCTCGACGGGGCGGAACGTCGGTGCCGCGCCCTCGGGCCAGTCCGCGAGCGGAGGGTCGATTTCACCAACCTGTCGGGCCGTCAGGTGCAAGAAGCGGACGACGGCCTCGACAAGCGTCGCCGACGTCCCCCGGATCAGGCACTCGGTCTGATTGCCGGCGGCGTCGCTCCCGCCCCGCGCCTGGCAGTGGGCTTCCGGGTACAGGCCGCCGAACGTCCAGCGCTGGCGATTCTTCAACGACGGCCGGTACGGGTAAAGGATATACCCCTCGTACAGGACGGCGTCGGCAATGGGGTCGACCCGCGTACGGTTCATGGCGTGATCGATCCCTCCGAGGCGGCGAGCAGCCGCTCCATCGCCTGTTCCCAGGTCGCCAGCCCCTGGTGACTCTTGAATCGGAAGAGGCGGTCGAACACGTCCTTGCGGAGGCAGAGCCAGGCGACGTTGGGGTAATACATGTCCATCAGCCCGCGCCAGGTCTCTCGCGGCAGGCGGAAGTACGCCTCCTTCTCCCAGGAAACCTGCTCGACCTGCAAGCTCCCCCCCGGCGTCTCGTAGAAGATGGTTCCGCTGAACAGGAAGCAGAGCGGGATCTCGCCCCCTTTCAAGGCGTCGAAGTATTTCGTGACGGCCAGGTTGAAGTCATAGCTGCACGGCACCGGCAGGTCGACGAGGCGGGTGCCCGTGAACCGCGAGACCGAGGCGCTGACGTGGGTCCAGAGCATCGGCCGCAGCGTCTGGCCCCAGCGCTCGGGCGTCCCGAAGAGGTCGAGCAGCCGCTCCTTCTCGCCGGCCTCGTAGGAACGCTTGGATGGCTCGATGCGGATCTGGCAGCGGAGCGCGACGGCGTGGATCGGCGTCGGCTCCGCGCCCGGGGCGGTGGCCTCGGAGACGCGGAGCTGGAAGTGCAGCAGCGGCTCGGCCGCGAACCGCTGGGGCTCGGCACCTTCCACCTGATAATTCAGGTCCGGCATGCGATTCCCCGCGTCTTCCCGAAGGTCCAGTCCCGAGCAGGACCGGCGCGGCTCCGGGGCCCCTGGAATGCTCTCAGTTGGACCGATCCCTCAGCACCTGGAAAAAGCGACCGATCTCGTCCCAGGCGGTGGCCCCGCCCGAGAGCCCGCGCCAGTGCATCCGGATGAGGCCGGAGAGCTGGTAACATGCGTCGATGCCGGTGCGGTAATACTCGCGGGCTTCCTTGACCCGGTTGACCAGGAGCGCCTCGACGTCGGGTTCGAGGTCGCCCAGGACCGGGTTGTCTTGCACCAGCGCTTGCCAGGCTTCCAGCGTCACCAGCGACTCCGTGGCCCCCGCGGGGCTCGGGTAGAGGGCCACGACCCGGCCCGCGGTCGTGCTGTGGAGGAAGAAGGCCAGGTTGATCGGGAGTTGCAGCCCCTCCCACGCCTCGTCGCTCAGGCGGAAGTCCCGGAGGAGCCGGACCCGCCGGGGGACGCGGCGATACTTCATCCCCGCCTGGTTGCTGAACAGGATGGCGCAGGCGTCGCAGGCGCAGAGCAGCCGGCGGCTGGACGTCTCGACCATGTGACAGTGCTCGTCCGCCAGCCCCGCGTCACACAGCTCGCACCGCTCGCGGGCGGGACGCGGTCGTGTGAACCCGCGGAGCGTGGTCAGTGCGGCCAGCCCGGGTGTGCCCCTGGCGAGATCGGGTTCCATGATCGCCTCACTCCCTGATTTGAAAGGTTCGCAGCGCCTCGGCCGGCTTCAAGGAGGCGGGAGGTGCGGCATCCGGGGGTCGATCGGAGCGCGGGCCTCCGGGCTGATGCTCGTGGAGTCGCGGGCCGTCCGGACAAAGTTCGGGTCTTCGCGGCCCGCCTCGCGGCCTTCCTTGGTGATCCGCTCTTCCCCCTTGGGGGTGCCGGGGGTGTGGGCGGTCAGGTCATTGCCCTTGTCGCGGTTGGTCACGATCGGCTTTCCTTTCGGCATGGTTTCCGGTCACAGCACGGTCAGGGCGAACAGCGTGCGCCCGTCGGCCGTGACCGTGGGGGTTGGCGACTCGTCTTCAACCTTCACGGCGGTCACGTCGGGGGCCCTGGCCAGGATCGCCTCCTCGATCGTTTGTTTCATGGTCACGGCCGACGACGGGCAGCCGTGACAGCTCCCCAGCAGCCGGAGGCGCACGACCCCGTCCACCACGTCGATCAGCTCAACGTCGCCGTGGTGCGAGCGGAGGGCGGGCCGCACCTGTTCCAGCGCCTGGAGGACGCGCGCCTCCAGGTCCAGCGGGTGCATGTCGTGGAGGAGGAGCAGGCCCCCCACCACGTCATCTCGGGCGCAGGCGTCCAGCGCCTCCGCGCCCCCAACGCCAGCAGCATGCATGTGCCCGAGGATTCGCTCCAGGCCGGCGCCGTGCAGTTCGAGGACGGCCTGGACGATCTCCCGCATGTGGGACTGCGCTGACGGATCGGCGAACCGCCCGACCTCGTTCAGGAGAACGTCGAGACGCTGGAGCCGCCCGTGGAACTCGCGCGCGTCGAGAGTATTCGCCATCACCGTCTCCTGTGCGTCGCGGCGGGACGCCGGCCCGTTCTTACTTCTGCACGCCGAACATCGGGGTGTGTTTCACGTCGAGCAGCTTGCCGTTGCCGAGGTACATATGCACGCCACACGGCAGGCACGGGTCGAAGCTTCGGACCGTGCGCATGATATCGATCCCCTTGAACTTGTCGGGGCCGTTCTCCTCGAAGATCGGGCAGCCCTGCACGGCGTCCTCGTAGGGCCCGGGGGTCCCGTAGATGTCGCGCGGGTTGGCGTTCCAGGGCGTGGGGGGATAGGGGTGGTAGTTGGCGATCTTGCCTTCGCGGATGACGACGTGGTGCGAGAGCACGCCCCGGACCGCCTCGTGGAACCCGCAGCCGATGGCCTCGTCGGGCACCTTGAACTCGTTCCAGGTCCGGGAGTTGCCCGCGTGCAGCTCCTTCATCGCCTGCTCCGCGAAGTACAGGGCGCAGGCCGCGGCGTACGCCTGGAAGTAGGTGCGCGCCCGGTCGCGTTCGATGGTGTTGCTCCACTGAGGGATCTTCCACTCGAACTCGACCTCGGGCATCAGCATCGTCTTGGGGAGGTAGATCTTGACGCTGTGGCCGGTCGCCTTGATGTAGCCGATGTCCACCATGCCCGCCAGCGCCGTCGACCAGAGCCGCGCGAGCGGGCCGCCGCCGGTGTCCAGCGCCAGGTGATCTCCGGTACGCTTGTCGAGCCAGCGCGGAGACATGACCCATGAGTAATTGCCGTGGAAGTCTCGCTTCTGCGGCCGGGGGGTGGTCGTCTGATTCCAGGGGTGCTTGCGGTCGATCGGGTTGCCGATCGGGTCCCGGTCGACGAAGATTTCGCCGTCGTCCCAGTCGTCGTAGAAGGACGAACCCAGGAGGATGCGGATGCCCAGGTTGATGTCAATCAGGTCATGAGTCACCGCCTTGCCGTCGACGATGATTCCGGGGGTGACGTACATCGCCTTGCCCCACTCGCCCATCCGGCGGTAGGTATAGTCGCAGACCTCCGGGTCGTTGAACGAGCCCCAGCAGCCGAGCAGGATGCGGCGCTTGCCGACCTCCTCGTACCCGGGCAGGGCTTCGTAGAAGAAGTCGAACAGGTCGTCGTGCAGCGGCACGACCTTCTTCATGAACTCGACGTACTTCATCAGCCGGACGATGTAGTCGGTGAACAGTTGCTGGGTAGGCACCGTGCCGACGCCGCCCGGGTAGAGGGTCGAGGGGTGGACGTGCCGCCCTTCCATGAGGCAGAACATCTCGCGCGTCAGGCGGCTCATCTGGAGGGCTTCGCGGTAGAACTCCCCGGTGAACGGGTTGAGCGCCGTCATGATGTCGGCGATGGTGCGGTACTTGTGGATACTCGCGTGGGGGGCGGCGGTCTTCTGAGCCTGCGCCCAGACCTTGGGGTTGGTTTCCTTGACCATCTGCTCGCAGAAGTCCACACCGACCAGGTTGTCCTGGAAGATGTTATGGTCGAACATGTACTCGGCCGCCTCGCCGAGGTTGACGATCCACTCGCCCATCGCGGGGGGGCGGACGCCGAACGCCATGTTCTGGGCGTAACAGGCGCAGGTTGCGTGGTTGTCGCCGCAGATCCCGCAGATCCGGCTGGTGATGAAGTGGGCGTCGCGCGGGTCCTTGCCCTTCATGAAGATGCTGTAACCACGGAAGATCGACGACGTGCTGTGGCACTCGGCGACCACGCGGTTCTCGAAGTCGATCTTGGTGTAGATCCCCAGGCTCCCCACGATCCGGGTGATCGGGTCCCAGGACATCTCGACGAGCTTCCGGGTCGGGGTTGAGTTCGCGAGCTCGGGTGTGGTGACGGTGGCCAAGGTCTGCCTCCTTCTTCCTAGCGTTCGCCGTGGTAGGTGGTGGGGTGGTAGCCGGTGGTCAACGCCTCGCCGCGGTGCCGCCACCTGGGTTCCTTGTTGACCGTGTCGTTGGTCATGGAGCGAAGGTTGCGGATCACGCGCCCGTACATGTTGATAAGCGCCGAGGAAACGATCGCCCCCGGCGGCTCGTCCATGAACGGCATGAACTTGTCGGGGAAGCCCGGCATCGTACATCCGATGCAGATCCCACCGACGTTGGGGCAGCCGCCGAGCCCGTTCATCCAGCCGCGTTTGGTGACGTTGCAGTTGACCACCGGCCCCCAGCAGCCGATCTTCACCAGGCACTTCGGCGAGCCATATTCGCGGGCGAAGTCACCCTGTTCGTAATAGCCCGCGCGGTCGCACCCCTCATGCACCGTCTTGCCGAAGAGCCAGGTCGGCCGCAGCTCCCGGTCCAGCGGGATCAGGGGGGCCAGGCCCGCCACCTGATAAAGCAGGTACAGAAGAGTTTCCGTCATGTTGTCCGGCTGGACCGGGCAGCCCGGGACGTTGACGATCGGGATGCCCGCCTTCGACCTCCAGTTCCAGCCGAGGTAATCGGCCAGCCCCATCGCGCCGGTCGGGTTGCCCGCCATCGCGTGGATACCGCCGTACGTGGCGCAGGTGCCGGCCGCCACGACCGCCACGGCCTTGGGCGCCAGGCGGTCGATCCACTCGCAGGTCGTGATTGGTTGGCCGGTCCGCTTGTCGGTCCCCAAGGCGGCCCAGTAGCCCTCGGCCTTGATCTTCTCGTTGGGGATCGACCCCTCGATGACCAGGACGAAGGGGGCGCCGAGGCGGTCCTCGTCGGCCGCGTACCAGAAACTCATGAACTCGTCGCCGTTCTCGTAGGCGAGCACGGGGTTATGCAAGTGGACCTTGGGGAGGCCGGGAATCGCCCCCATCACGATGTCCTCGATGCTGGGCTGGGTCGCGGCGGTCACCGAAACCGAGTCGCCATCGCAACTCAGCCCGGCGGTGATCCAGAGGACATGGACCTCCTTGACGGCCGGTTCCTGTTGCGTCTTGCGCCCGTAGGGCACTGTCATCTCTGCCATGATCCGGCTCCTTTCCCCCTCCCCGAGGCCTACGATGTACGACGTGTTGCGATCGCCGGGCCCCCTGGCTGCTCGTCCCTTTCACTCTCCCTCTCCCCCTCCGGGGCCGGCATTCCCCCGATGGCGTGGCTATTCTTGATCACCGCGACGAAGATCGGTCCTCCCAGGGCGTTTCCGATCGTGGTCCAGAACAGGAAGTGCAGAAAATCCCCATACGTCACAGTCGTGCCGGCGAAAACGCCTGCCAGGACCTCCGCGCTCCCGACGACGACGTGGTGCAGGTGGGCATAAGCGATCACCGACGCAATCAGCCAGGTGAGCACAATCTGGCTGATCGTGTCTCGCGAGGCGGCCACCAGCCACGAGAGCAGGCCCATCAGCCAGCCGGCCAGGAGGCCGCTCAGGAGGATGACATGCCCGGGGTGCCTGGTCAGGCTCAGCGCGATCTCCCCGAAGACTCGCCGATCGATGACCTGCAGCGACGGCCCGATCAGGACGGCAAGCCCCGCGAAGATCGCCGTCCCGGTCAGGTTGGCGGCGTAGACCACCGCCCAGGTCCGCGCCAGCTCGCCGATGGTCGCCTTGCCGTTGAGCACCGGCAGGACCGCCAGGGTGGTTTGCTCCGTGAACAGGTCGGACCGTCCGACGACGACGAAGATGAATCCGATGGACGCGATGTTGGCCACCAGCAACTCGACCACGGGCTTCGGCAGCACCCCCTCTACCTGCGTCCGGGCGACCGCAATAAGGAAGAGGCTGAAGCCGATGTCGAGGCCCGCCGAAATTCCGGAAAGGAAAAGGCCGATGACCGGGCGACGGATGGCGACCTGACCCTCTCGCATCTCCTGCGAGAGGATCTGTGACGAAGCCTTTTTCGGCTCCCGTTCCTCGCCCTTTTCCGTTTGCAGGTCGGAGGCCATCCTCGGGCGTCCTGTCTGGTGTCAACGTGTTCGGTCGTACCACCCATCAATCAACAGATTCTCGGAAGCTGTTCCCCGGCGAGCAGGGTGACGACGCGATCGCCGCCGACCCGAGACCTTAGAACCACCATGCCGGGGTGGTCGGCCACCACCTCACCGACGACCGCGGCGTGGCTTCCGAGCGGGTGGGCCCGCATGGCGGCGAGCGCCCTCGCGGCATCCTCGGCCGGCACGACGGCCATCAGCTTCCCCTCGTTGGCAACGTAGAGTGGGTCGAGGCCCAACATCTCGCAGGCGCCCCGGACCTCGGGTCGCAGGGGGATCGCCGTTTCTTCCAGGTTCACGCCCACACCCGAGGCGAGGGCCAGTTCGTTGGTCGAGCCCGAGAGCCCGCCCCGGGTCGGGTCGCGCATACAACGAGTCCGCGGGCAGGCGTCGAGGATCGCCTCGGTCAGCCCATTCAGCGCCGCCGAGTCGCTTTCCAGGACGGTCTCGAATTCCAGGCCCTCGCGCACCGACATGATGGCGACGCCATGATCGCCCAACGTCCCCGAGACCAGGATACGGTCGCCTGGCCTCGCGGAATGGATCGACAACGACCGCCCCTCCGGCACCAGGCCGATCCCGGAGGTGGTGAGGAATACGCCGTCCCCCTTGCCCCGGTCGACGACCTTGGTATCGCCCGTGACCAGGGCCACGCCCGCCTCGTCGCAGGCCCGCCGCATCGAGGCGACGATGCGCTTCAGGTCGGCCAGCGGCAGGCCCTCCTCGAGGATGAACGCCGCGGACAGGAACATCGGCCGCGCACCCCCGACCGCCAGGTCATTCACCGTCCCGTGGACGGCCAATCGCCCGATGTCGCCCCCAGGGAAGAAGAGCGGCCGGACGACGAACGCGTCGGTCGTGAACGCGATGCGGGGCGCCTTCACGCCGTTACCGTTGCCGTTGCCGTTGCCGATGCGGAGGGTCGCCTGGTCCTCGAGCGCCCCGAGCACGTCGCCGTTCCCAAAGCCGGGCAGGAACAACCGCTGGATCAGGTCCGCCGTCAACTGGCCGCCGCTGCCGTGGCCCAGCAAGATGTGGTCGTACCGCGACCGCGGCGTCGGGCAGGTCCCGAACGCGAGGACGGTCAGCGGGTCTTCGTCGGTCGTGGTCATGTGAGGGGTCGTCCTCCTCGGCTCGCCGCGGATCACGGAATCCCGGTCCCTGGGGACGGCGGGCTCGCTTCTTCCTACTCCTATCCCTTGACCAGGTTTGCCCCTCCCCTCGACTACCTCCCCGCCGCCTGCAAGCTCCGAGGCCTGGCTGACTCCAGGTGTCGACCGTACGCGTGATACGCGGCGCATGCCCCCTCGGCCGAGACCATCGTGGCCCCCAGCGGCATCTGCGGCGTACACTCCTTGCCAAACGCCGGGCAGTCGTGCGGCTTCTTCAAGCCCTTGAGCACGTCCCCGCTGATGCACACGGTCGACTCTTGCGTCTCGATATCGGCCACCTCGAAGATCCGTTCGGCGTCGTGGTCGTGGTACTCGGGCCGGAGCGCGTACCCGCTCTTCGCGACCAGGCCGACCCCGCGCCACTTGCGGTCGCAGACCTCGAAGACCTCCTCGATTAGCCTGCGCGACGCCGGGTTCCCCTCGGCACGGACGGCACGGGCATAAGGGTTCTCGACCTCCGCCCGGCCTTCCTCCAGTTGTTTCACCGTGCGGTAAACGCCTTCCAGGAGGTCGATCGGCTCGAACCCGGTGATTACGATGGGCACCTGGAATCGGCGGGCGATTGGCCCGTATTCCGAGGTCCCCATCACGGTGCAAACGTGACCCGGCCCCAGGAAGCCTTGCACTCGATTGTCGGGCGCCTGCAGGAGAGCGGTCATCATCGGCGGCACGAGCACGTGCGAGACCAGCACACTGAAATTCGCCAGCTTCCGCTGTTTCGCCATCCAGATGGCCATTGCGTTGGGCGGCGCTGTCGTCTCGAACCCGATGGCGAAGAAGATCACCTGCCGGTCGGGCCGGGCCGCCGCCAGGTTCACGGCGTCGAGCGGCGAGTAAACGACCCGCACGTCGGCCCCTTGGGATTTCAGTTGCAACAGGTCACCGCGCGAGCCCGGCACCCGCAGCATGTCGCCGAAGGAGCAGAACGTCACGTTCGGCCGCGAGGCGATCGCATGCGCCCTGTCGATCATTTCCAGCGCGGTCACGCAGACCGGGCAGCCCGGCCCGTGAACCAGCTCGACCTCGGGCGGGAGGACGCGGTCGATCCCATACTTGACGATGGTGTGCGTCTGGCCGCCGCAGACCTCCATGATGGTCCACGGCCGGGTGACGGCATGGGCGATGGCCGCGGCCAGGGTCCGCGCTGCGGCGCCGTCGCGATACTCGTCGAGGAATTTCATGGCGGATGGGCCTCCAACTCCTCGCGCTGGTTCATCTCCCCCACCTCCAGCTCGTCAAGCTGGCTCATTTCCTCGAGGAACGCGAACACGCGACCGGCTTCCGCCTCGTCGATCCGCGAGAGCGCGAAGCCGACGTGGACGAGGACGTAGTCGCGGGGCTTCGCCTCAGGCACGTGCTCAAGGCAGACGCGCTTGAAGATGCCGCCAAAATCGACCTTGCCCATGAGCACGTCGTTTTCCAGGTACGTGTCGACAACCTTGCCGGGAATTCCGAGGCACATGGCGTGCGCACCCCTTCCGCAAGACAGGACCGCTCGGGACCGTACGGGCTCAACTCGCGCGGGCCGCGGCGACGGCGAGTTGTCCAAGACACAGGCCGCCGTCGTTGGGCGGCACCAGGCGGTGCCGGTACACGCGGAAGCCCTCGGCGCCCAGTCGCGCCGACAGTTCGCAGGTGAGGAGCGCGTTCAGGAAGACGCCGCCGCTGAGGACGACCGCCCCTAGGCCGGTCGCCTGTCGAAGAAGGCCACAGACCGTGGAGATGAGATCGACCAGCGTTGAGTGAAAGCGCCGGGCGATGAGAGCCGCACTGACCCCTCGGGACGTATCCGTCGCGACCGCTCGGATGAGTGGCCGCGTGTCGATGATCCGCGGCGTGATTGCCGCTTCCCCTGCGCGGAGCGTTGTGATCTCGAATGGGTAGGAACCCACCGGCGAGACGCCCGCGGCCAGCCATTCCAGCTCGACCGCGGCCTGACCCTCGTAGCTCACGCGATCCCGCTGGCAAACCAGCGAGGCGATCGCATCGAAGAGTCGACCCGCACTGGAAGTGTAAGGGGCGCGAAAGCCCCTTTCAAGCATCTGCTCGATTATTTTTATTTCCGACGCGGGGCGTCGTCCCTGGATGGCCGCATGCCCGAGTTGGGCGTCGACCAGATGGGCCACCGCCATCCGCCAGGGTTCGCGAATGGCCCGATCGCCCCCGGGCATCCTCACATAGCGCAGATGCGCTCCCCGCTGGAATCCCCGGAAATCTCCGACGAGGAACTCCCCGCCCCAGACCGCACCGTCGCTGCCGAACCCGGTGCCGTCGAAAGTGACCCCGATCACGGTTTCGGTCAAGTGATGCTCGACCATACAACTCGCCATGTGAGCATGATGATGCTGAACGCCCAAGAGGCCCAGGCCCTCGCGCTCCGCGCGTTCCCGCGCGTACTTGGTCGTGGCGTAGTCCGGGTGGAGGTCGTGGGCCAGGCACTCCGGCTTGACGGCGAAAAGCTGCTGGTAGAGGGCAACGTCCGACACGAAGGCCCGGTAGACGTCGAAGTGGTCGAGGTCTCCCATGTGGTGACTGAGCAATGCCTGTCGGCCCCGTCCCAGAGCGAAGGTGGCCTTGAGCTGGCCGCCGACCGCCAGGATGGGAGCCTCGCATCGGAGCGGCAGCCCGATCGGTCGAGGAGCGTAACCCCGCGATCGCCGCACGGGGAGTTCGACGCCGTCAACCACGCGCGTGACCGAGTCGTCGCACCGCACCCGGATCGCCCGGTCGTGGACCAGGAAGAGGTCGGCGATCCCGGCCAGCGTCTCGGCCGCGTCGTCCCGGTAGGCGATTGGCTCGTCGGAGCGGTTCCCGCTGGTCATCACCAGGGCAATCCCGCCAACCGCCCGGACCAGGAGGTGATGGAGCGGGGTGTACGGCAGCATCACGCCGAGCCAAGGGTTGCCCGGCGCGACCTGTTCGTCGACCGCGCTGGGCGTCCGCTTCCGGAGCAGGACAATCGGCGCACCTGGCGACGTGAGCAGGCCGCGCTCGACGGGCCCGACTTCGGCCAGCACCGCCGCCGCCTCGGCATCGGCAACCATGACGGCGAACGGCTTCTCGTCACGTTGCTTGCGCCTCCGCAACTCGGCGACGGCCGAAGGGTCGCCCGCGGCGCAGACCAGGTGATAGCCGCCGAGCCCTTTCAAGGCCCCGAGCTTTCCGCCTCTCAGCGCCTCGGCGAAGAGGGCGAGCGGGTCCGGAGTCGAGAGCGGTCGACCCGCCGCGTCGAGGGCTTGAAGCCGAGGGCCGCAGTCCGGGCAGGCGGTCGGCTGCGCGTGGAAGCGCCGGTTCGCCGGGTCGTCGTATTCCGCCCGGCAGGCGGCACACATCGCGAAGGGGGCCATCGTGGTCTGCTGCCGGTCGTAGGGGGCGCTGGTGATGATCGTTAGCCGCGGCCCGCAGTTGGTGCAATTCAAGAAGGGATAGCCGAAGCGACGGTCGTTCGGGTCGAACAGCTCCGCCAGACAATCCCCGCAAGTCGCCACATCGGGCGACAGGAAGACCGGACTCGTCCCATCGTCAACGCTCGATTCGATCCGGAACTGGCTGTCGCCGCGCGGCGCCCGAGGTTCCCACGAGAGCCCCTCAATCTGGGCCAGGGGCGGGGGGCGTTCCGCAAGCTCCGTCAGGAAGCGATCGAGGGTCGACGATTCCCCTTCGACCTCGATCAGGACGCTTCCCGTCTGGTTCCTGACGAAACCGCACAACCCGAGTCGAGCGGCAAGCGTGTACACGTAAGGGCGGAAGCCGACCCCCTGAACGACGCCCCGGACCACGATCGCTCGGCGCTCGATCTTGTCGACCTGTTCCCAACCCACTGAGGAAACTCCCAGCGCCGACCCCTTCGGTCGGATCGGTTCCACGGAGTCGTCACCGGCCAATTCTTGAGGGGAACCTGGCATGCCCGGACGCCTGGCCGCGCTCAAGCGGCTCCGTTCACCGGCCTTCACCGTCGGAAAGCTGTTGATAGAGCGGCAGGTGGCGGTAGTAGACTTCGAGGATGAGCAGCGACATGGTTGTCTCGTAGAGGCGCCCGCCCTTCTCGCCGCGGTTGTCGGGGGTGGGGCGCAGGGGATGCCAACTGCCGGCGGACGGGCCGTCCTTGTCCTGGGCGTCGACAAGCATGTCGCGGAGCTTGGCGTTCCAAGCGGCCCAGGCCTCGCCCTGAAGGTGGTACATCACCTGGGTGGCGTAGTACCAGTAGTAGGTGTGGCGGGCGTTCCAGTCGGGAAGGTTGGAACGAAGGAAGAGGCCGCCAGCGACCATCGACTCGGCCGTGCGCGGGGTGCCGAGGTACTGGCGGCAGAGCAGGGCCTCGGCCGTCATCGAGGGGCGGACCTCGCCGTTGGGCTGGTAGGCGTAGAGGTGCTTCTGGGGGCCGGTCGCCACCGAGTCGAGCCACTTCGCCGCGAGGCGATACGTGTCGGCCGGGACGGGCAGGCCGGCCATCTCGGCGCTCTTGAGCGCCATGAGCTGCCAGCCGACGACCGAGGTGTCGCCGTCGGTGCGGGGCTGATACCGCCATCCGCCGTGGTTCGGGTCCTGCGCCTGCACGATGAATCCGACGGCCCTCGACGCCGGCTCGCGCAGGGCGGGATCAGCGCCCAGGCCGAGCGCCTCGCAGAGCGCGATGGTCGCCAGGGCGTGGGCGTACAACTGCTGCTGGCCGCCCGGCTCGGTCAGGCTGCCGTCGGGCTTCTGGTGCGCGACCAGCCACTCGACCCCGCGACGGACGACCGCCGCATGGGCCCCCTTGGTCGGGGAATGCCCGGCCCCGAGCAGGGCCATCAGCGCCAGGCCGGTCGCGGCGGCGTTGGACTGGATATTGCCGGGCGCCTCGCAGCGGTGGCCCTGGCAGTGTAAATCCTCCAGGCTCCAGTTCCCGGCGGGGGCCTGGTGCGCAACGAGCCACGCCAGCCCGCGCTCAACGGCCGCCTCGGAAGCCTCGGTCCCGCCCATCGTCTTGACCAGTTCCTTGCGCACCTCGGGCTCGCGTAGCAGGAAGCTGGTCGTCGGGTCCGGCCGACCGATCGCGACCGCGACAGCCTCTCCCGAAGCCGGCAGGCGCATCGCCGGCAGCGGCGGGGGGAGGGCGTCCAGCCTCGGCCGAAGCTCGCTGGGCGGCGGGATCACCGAGCGGAGCGGCGGATCGAGCCGGGGCGCTTCGCGGGAAGCCGGCGGAGTGCGCTGCGTCAGTTCCACCTCCTTGGCAACTGTCCGAGGCAGGGCCTCGGGCGCCTCGACGGCCGTCGGCGCGAAGGGCTCGACCTTCGCGGGAAGCGGCGGGATCGCGACGGCTGGCGGCAGGTCGCGACGCTCCTCGGCCCGCGCGACGGGCAGGCGGACGAGGTCCGGGAGCGTGCCCGTCGGCGGCTCGCGCTCGGGGAGTCGTGCGGCGGCCGGCAGCGGCAGGGCGGCATCGGCCCGGGGGAGGGGGCCGGAACGAGGCGCCTCCTTGGTCATGGCCGGCGCCGGGCCCTCGGATCGGGCGAGGGTGAGCGCGGGCTCCGACGCGGGGGCTTCCTTCCCCGTCGCGACTCGGGCGGGGGTCGCCGGGGTCGCCGCCTCGGGATCGAGCGCGGGCGGGAGCCGCCGTTCTCCCTGCGCGAGCGGCGCCGGCATCTCGTCCGCCGCTGGGGGGATCGGCAACACCGAGGCGTGGGCAACCACCGGGAGCCGGGGTTCGGCGGCCGGCGGGGCCATCGGCGCGGGGTCGGCCGGGCGAGGTTCCGCGCTCTGGCGGGCGATCGGGTCGACCTTCGCTTCGGGGGCGGCTTCCGGGGCGGCCTCGACGCGATCGAGCGGGGGCGGCTCGGGTTTCGGCCACTCGGGCATGACGGCGGGGGCGCGTGGGAGTTCGGAAGGGGGCGAATCGCCCGGCGACGGGGACGGACGGGGGAGGAACAGGACGCGGCCGGCGGGGAGGCTGCGCGCCAGGTCGTCGGAGATCGTCGGGGCGATGCCCGCCAGTGCCGGGTCGAAGGCGCGATCCTGGCTCGCGACGGCCCTCGCCTCGACGGGCTCGGCGGCGGGGTCGGCGGGCGGTGGACCTTCGGGGAGCCGCTCCCAGGAGGGGCCGGGGCCGCCGAGGCCGGTGGGGAACATCGAGAAGGTCTTGACGATCGCCGCCCCGATCCGACCCTTGTGCGCCGCGACCACGGGGATCGTGATCAACACCAGGTCCAGGGCGAACAGCAGGCCCGCGTGCACCAGGATGCTGAGCGTCAGGAACCGGATGCGGAGCGCGCGGACGCTCCCCCCCTTCGGCGCGCGGAGCGACCGCCACAGGCCGTAGATCAGCGGGGGCAGGAGGATCAGCAGGAGACCTTGCCATCCGAGCCGCGTCATCGGTCATTCCTCCTGGACCACCGCGACGCGGTAGTCCTTGATCTTGGCGGCGTTGCACAGGCCCATGACCCGCGCCACGGCATTCCAGCCCGAGCGGCCGTCGCCGCGAATCAGGACGGATTGCAACTCGGGGTTGTCGGCCCCCGCCTGTCTGAGCTGCGCGGCAAGCTCCGCCTCGCCAAGCTGCTGCTGGCGGACGAAGTAGAGCCCGTCCTTGTCCACGTTGACCACCATCTCCTTCGGCGGCATGGTCATCGGCGCCGCCGCCGTGGCCTCGGGCAGGACGGCGTCAAGCTGCCGCTCCTCCTGGCCGAAGCGGGCCATCGCCATGAAGAAGATGAGCAAGTTGAAGATGATATCCACGAAGTTGACCGCATTGATGGGGACGGCGTTGATCTCGTCGATCCCCTCGCCGAGTGACGGCATGCGCATGGTTGCTGGCTCCTCGCGGGCGTCGTGGGCGTGGGCTCGAATGGCCGGGGCGGTCGGATGGCGACGGAGAACGATCGGTTCGGAAACGCCGGGACCTCTGCTTAACAGAGAGGATGGATGGGCATTGCTCCCCTTCCCGACTATTTCCATTCCTCAGCAATCGAGGCACGGAACACCGGATAGGTTCTGGAGCAGACATAGAGGGCGGCGAGGAGGGCGACGACCATCAAAATCAGGAATGAAGACCAGGCTATGTAGTCCTTTCTGACCGCCCGATTCAGCCCCGCACAGAGGGGGGCGAGTAATCCGGTCGCGGCGGCGATTTGGGCCAGGAGGAGCATCCCGGTCATCCAGCCGGCGAAAACGGTGTGCTTCGAGAGGCCGGGCAAATCCGCCCATCCCGGTGCGAACCCGCAGGAGCATACCATCATCGTCTGGAAGGCAAGCACGATCAACGAGCCTCTGAACAACCACCAGGCCGTCCGAAGTGTCATCTCCTTGAACACCAGCGGTCTCCGCGAAATCAGAGGAACTTCTTCGGCCTCGCCGTCACCGGCGGCGTCGAGGCTTCGAGCTTGGCCAGGGCCGGGACGAGCGGGGTGAGGCGGTCGCCGACCTCGCGGGACAGAACGTCGAGGCGGCCGGTGAAGTAGTAGGCGGCGACCAGGGCGGGGACGGCGACGAGCAGGCCCGCGGCCGTGGCGACGAGGGCCTCGTAAATGCCGCTGGCCAGTAGCTCGGTGCGGTCCTTCAGGCCGGGCTGGCTGGTGACGATGAAGGCGTCGATCATGCCGAAGACCGTACCCACCAGCCCCAGCAGTGGCGCGACGCTCGCAATGGCCGTGAGCGGGCGGATGGCCGAGCGGATGATCGTCAGCTCGCGGGCCGCGGCGTCCTCCATCACCTTCTCTACCTCCAGCAGGGGGTGCCCGACGCGCTGCAACGACGCCTTGACCACGTTGCCCATCGGCGACGGGTACTTCTTGCAGAGGTCATCCAGCGTCGTCGTCGAAAGGCGTCGGGAGTCGATGAGCTGCTGCAACTCTTCCAGGAGCAGGGGCGGGATGATCTTCGATCGCCGCATGTTCGCCAACCGCTCCAGCAGGAACGTGACCAGGAACACCGAGCAAATGCCGATCGGCACCATGATGAGCCCGCCGCGGCGGATCAGGTCGCCCACCGACGGGCGCGCCGCCGGGCTCGGGGGCGGTTCCTTCAAGGGCGCGGACTTGGTGCTCTCGGCCGGCGCCGCCGCGATCAGGCCCAGGATCATCCCGAGAGCAAGCACGACGACCCGGCGAGGCCGGCGGATGGAGAAGACAGGTGGCATGGCGTGGAGTTCCCTACGGCGTGAGGTTTTGCAGATCCTTCAGCCGACCCCGCGCGGGCTTGGCCTTGGGGTGATCGGGGAGCTTCTCGGCGAGGTACTGGTACGACAGGCGGGCCTGGTCGAGCTTCTTGAGGATCTCGAAGCAGCGGGCCGCCTCGAAATGGGCGTTGCCGACCCATTCCTCGTAGGGGTAGCCGTACGCGGCCTTCAGGAACTGCTCGGCGGCCTCCTCGTGCTTCTTCTGAGCAAACAGGCATTCGCCGATCATGAACTGGGCCATGGCGGCGGCCTCGGTGTCGGTCTCCTTGACGACCTGCTCATACGCGGCGATCGCCTGGGGGAGCTTGTCCTGGTTCTGAAGCGCGAGCCCCAGGCCATAGCGGGCATCAGCGCGACGGTCGAACTGGGGGAAGGCCGCGAGCAATTCCTCGTCATGCGCGGCGCTCGCGGACCAGTCCTTGAGCTTGCCAGCGCATTGTCCCGCGCGGAAGAGGGCGCGGGCGTGATAGGCCGGCGCCTTGGCGCGGGCCACCTTGAGGTAGCGGTCGTAGGCGGGCCGCCACTCGCCGCGCTTGAAGTCGGACTCGGCGGCCAGGAAGAGCCCATCAGGGAGCAGGGGGCCGTCGGGGACCTCCGCGACCTGGCGGTCGAACGCGGCGGCGGCGGCCGGGAGATCGTCACGCTTGAAGGCGCACCAGCCGAGCTTGTGCAGGGCCTTCTCCTTCAGGGCGGGGGAGGGCGATTTCGTGAGCGCCTCGACATAGGCGCGGGCCGCATCCTCGTATTTGGTGGAGGCGTACAGGTGCTCGCCGACGCGGAAGAGGCCCTCGGCCGCCAGGGGGCTCGCAGGCGTCGCGGCGGCGAGCTGGCGGAAGGCGGCGGCGGCCTCGTCGTCGCGCTTCAGCTCCTTGAGCGCGAAGGCCAGCTCGTAGCGGACCTGGTCGACCTGGGCATAATCGGGGTGCTCCTTCGCGAGTGCCGCCAGGGTGTCGGCGGCGTCCTGGTGCTGGCCGAGCGTCGCCTGGCAGAGGCCCAGGACCAGCCGCGCATCGAGGGCCTCGGCCCCTTCGGGCTTCGAGGCGAGGAACGCTTGCACATCTTGAATCGCTTGCGCGTCCTGCTTCAGCTTGCGACCGGCCAGCGCCCGCGCGTAGAGGGCGCGGGGTAGTACGTCACTCTTGGGGAACTTCTGAGCGACGACGCCCAGGGCCTCGACGGCCCCCTTCCAGTTCCCCTGGCGATACAGAGTCCGGCCGACGCCGAACTGGGCGAGGGCCGCGGTGGCCTCGTCGCCCTCGCGGGCCGCGGCCTCGCGGAAGTGCGCGAGGGCCTGGTCGGGCTTGTCCTGGTCGGCCTCGCACTCGGCGAGCAGGTAGAGGGCGCGCGGGGCGACGGGGCTCTTGGGAAAGGAGCCGATGAGCTTGCTCAGCGTCGCGGCGGCCTCGCCGGGCTGTTTTTTGGCCCGCTGGCAATGGGCGAGTGCGAGCAGCGTCTCGTCGGCCTGCGACCAGTCGGGCTTGGCGGCCAGCGCGGCGGTCAGCGCGGCGATCGCCGGCTCGTCGCGGCCGAGGTCGGCATGAGCGCGGCCCACGAGGTACTGCGCGTGGGCCAGCAGCGCCTTGTCCTGGAACTTCGGCAGGTCGGGGGCCAGGGCGCTGATGACCTCCTCGGGCTTCTTCTGCATCGCGAGCGCCAGGGCCCGGCGAACCCGGGCCTCTTCGGCGTGCGGCGACTGCGGCCATTGGCGGAGGAACTCCTGATACCGCGAGGCGGCCTCGGGCCAGCGTCGGGCGCGCAGGTCCGCCTCCGCGGCGACGAAGCGGACCTCGGGGAGCAACGCGTGCATCGGAAAGGCCGCGGCGAAGGCCGCCGCGTGGGCTTTCGCGGGGTCGAACTGGTCGACGCCCAAAGCGGTGAACGCGGCCAGGTAGAGCGCCTGGGGAGCCTGCGGGTCGGCGGGATGCTTCGCGGCGAATTCGGCGTAAGCGCCAACCGCCTCGGCCCGGCGCGGCGGGATCTCGCCCAGCGCGTCGGCGCGGCCGAACTCCAGCAAGGGATGAGCAGGACTGTCGGCATACGCCGCGAGCGCCGCCTCGACGGCCTCCAGCGCCTTGACCGCGTCCTTTTCCTTGAGGAACGCGCGGGCCGTCCAGTACGCCGCCTCGGCCCCCTCCGGCAGTTTCTCCCGGATCGCCGGCGCGAGGGCTTCTCGCGCGGGGCCGGGCTGCTCCGCCTGGAGGAGGCTTTTGCCGGCCGCCAGCCGCGCCGCGCCGACCAGCTTGCTCTTGGGGAATTTCTGCGAGAGCGACAGGTCCAGCGCTGCGGCCTCGGCGAACTGACCGCGACCGTTCACGCAGGCGGCCTGGCGCATCAGGGCGACGTCGGCGTAGGCGAAGCCCGGCGATGCGGCGGCCTGGGCGTTCAGCGCCTCGGCTTCCGCGTACTTCTTCTGGCCGAACAGGACCTCCGCCTGGCGGAGCCGGCACTCGTCGGCCAGCGGATGCTTGGGGAACTTCTGCACGAAGCCCGCGAAGGTCGCCGCCGCCTGGTCGGGCTGCTTCATCGCGTCCTGCGACACGCCCAGGGCGTAGGTCGCCTCGGGGACCAGGTCGCCCATGGGATTCGCCTGGATCAGCTTCGCATACGCCGCCGCGGCCTCGGCCGGCTTGCCGGCGCGGTCGAGCGCCTCGGCCCGGTAGAAGAGGGCGCGCGGGGCCTGCGAGGAATTCTCAGGGATCGAGGCGAAGGTCTGGATCGCGGCGTCGAAGTCGCCGGGCGGCTTCGCTTGCCCCGCGCGTCGGAGCTGCGCGACCCCCAGGTTGAGCGTCACCGCGTCGAGCTGGTCGTACTTGGGGAAGGCGGCGATCGCGGCCTTCAACTCGGTGATCGCCGCGTCGAGCTGCCCGTCCTGGAGCAGGCAGACGCCCAGGTAGTGGCGCGCCCGGTCCTGCCGGGGGTCCTTGGGGAACTCGGCCAGGAACTTGCGCCACTCCTCCGCCGCGAGCTTGGGAAGGTGCCGGGACTGGAACCCCACCGCGACCGCATACCGCCTCGTGGCCGCGGGCGATTCCTTCTCTTTCGGCTCGTCGGCGACGGCCCGAGCCCCGGCGATGGAGGCCAGCAGCATCGCGGCCAGCAGCACCGCGGCGCAACGGGACAAGGCCCCCGGCGTCGATCTTGCAACCGGCATCCGCTTCCTCCTGGCTTCCCCACCCGCCCGCATGGCGGCTCGCGCCGAGCCGAACCGACCGCGAACAGTTAGGGGCTAGGATACCCCCCCGGCGGATTCCGCACAAATGCCGAGAGTCCGGGGCCATCCTCTTGGGTAAGCGTCTCGATTGTCGGTGGGAAATCGCGTACAACGGTGGGCCTCGATGCGTCGGGCCGGGACCTGAACCATTCCTTCACAATCGGGGGGACTTGAGCATGACGACCACCG
>JAABUQ010002600.1_pt1 | contig 35272 bp, 26 predicted proteins | sample 5560001 | NCBI WGS metagenome assembly JAABUQ01 (sample SAMN10711888, study PRJNA513371) | rock metagenome | isolation source: Antarctica rocks | place: Antarctica: Victoria Land, Finger Mt nord | collected 2015-12-18
GTATAGGCCTATCGAAGAGACACCGCCCGATCCATCCAATGAACAACCGCACCCCTGATTCCCATTATGCCTGGACCAAGAAATGGGGAGCAGGCCACTTTACTCTCCTCTGTCTGCCTCTCTTCCCCTCTCTGGCCTCGGCGATCTTGGCGTCTTGGCGGTTCAATCTCCGGATTTTTCGTTACTTCCCGGCGGCCTTGATCCGGCGGTCGAGGGTCTTGTTGGTCTCGTTGAGGGTGTATTCCGTGTAATAATCCTGGGGGTGGAGCAGCGACTCCATCGCCGCCTCCTGGGCCCTGGCGGCGTCCTTGCCGTCGAAGAAGCTGAGGGCCCGGATGGCTTCGAGGCGGACCCGGGCGTTGTCGTCGTTGACCTGCTTGCGGAGCAGGCCGATCGGGTCTTCGACCTTGTCGCGCCAGTAGCAGAGGACGCGGGTGGCCGCGGCCCGGGCCCTGGGCTCGGGGCAGGTCAGCATCTGCCGGAGCAAGGCGGGGTCGTGGGCGTCGAGGCTCTGCTTGAGCCAGAGGGCTTCGAGCATCTGGTGCGCGTATTCGGGGTCGTTCTTGTAGAGCCCGGCGACCCAGGTTTCGAGCGCCTTGAGGACTTCGACCGGCGGGTGCTCGCGCAACTCGCGGCGGGCCCGGTAGCGGGTCCGGTCCTCATGGGCCTTGAGGAGGTCGAGCAGCTCGGGGACGGTGGCCCCGGCGATCTTCGCCTTCTCGACCAGCGGCTTCTTGGTGTAGTGGACCCGCCAGATCCGGCCATGCTCGACGTCGCGGTTGGGGTCGCGGAGCGAGTGCTGCATGTGGCCGATCAGGGGGTTGTACCAGTCGACCAGGTAGAGCGCCCCGTCGGGCCCGAATTCGAGGTCGACCGGGCGATAGTTGGGGTCGGTCGAGCGGAGCAGGGGCTGGACGGGGTCGCCGTGGAAGCCCGACCCGTCATCCTTGATCCGGTAGCGGAGGACCCCCTGGAAGCCGATCACGTTGTTCAGGAGGTAATCCCCCTGGGCGTCGTCGGGGAAGTTCCGGCTCGACACCAGCTCGCACCCCGAGGTCGGCCGCCACTCCTTGGTCAGGAATTCGTGCATCCGGCCGTGCTTCCGCGGGTAGTCGACCTGCCCGGAGAACGCGGTCCCGTAGTAGTTGGCCCCGTTCGAGGCGTCGGCCACGAGGTTCTGGCCCCACTTGTCGAAATAGTGGCCCCAGGGGTTGGCGAAGCCGTAGGACACGAAGATGTCGAACTTCTTCGACCGCGGCTCGTACCGGAACACCCCCGCGTCAAGGACGCGGCGGGGGCCGTGAGGGGTCTCGACCTGGGTGTGGTGGAAGGTCCCCTCCTGCCAGTAGAGGGCCCCGCCCGGGTCCCAGGTGAAGGCGTGCATCGCGTGGTGCGAGTCGGCGGTGTCGAAGCCGTGGAGGATCAGCTCGCGGGTGTCGGCCTTGTCGTCGCCGTCGAGGTCCTTGAGGAACATCAGGTTCGGCTGCTGCGACACGTAGGCGCCGCCGTCGCCCAGCTCGATCCCGGTGGGGACGTGGAGCTTGTCGGCGAACACGGTCTGCTTGTCGGCCACCCCGTCGCCGTCGGTGTCCTCGAAGATCAGGACCTTGTCGTCGACCGGCCGGCCCGGGAGGTACATCGGGTATGACGCCATCGTGGTGACCCAGAGCCGCCCCCGGGCGTCGAAGGTCATCTGGACCGGCTTCTTGAGGTCGGGGAACTCGACCTCCGAGGCGAACAGGTTCACCTCGTACCCTTCGGGCAGGGTGAACGTCCGCCGCGACTCCTCGGGGGTGGTCAGGCGGATGTCCTTGTTGGCGTTGGTCTGGACCCGCTGGAGCGCGCCGGTGTCGGAGTCGTCGATCGTCGACGGGACCGACTCGCCCCGGGCCACGGCCCAGACCCTCGCCTCGCGGTTGGCGATCATCTTGCGGAGCTTGGCGAACTCCTCGGGGAAGTTGACGACCCCGAACGGGGCCTTGCGTTCCCCATAGATGTAGCAACCGTTGATCGCCCGGTAGTCATAGAAGAACTGGAGGTTCTTCTCGAGGATCTCGGCCTTGAGCCTCGCCAGGTCGGCCTTGACCGTCGCCGGCCGGGGGCCGAAGAGGGCCCCGTCGATCACCCGGGCGACCTGGGCGTCGCCCGCGTCGGTCAGGTGGATGCCGTTGATGGTCAGGGCGGGCGCCCCCTTGGGCTTGCCGTCCATCAGGGCCCGCGTCGGCGCGAACAGGTCGACGAAGGCGACGTTGTGCTTCCCGGCCGCCTCGGCCATCGCGTCGGCGTAGAGCTTGATATGCTCGTTGTTCTGCTTGCCGTCGGTGATGTGGGGGTCGCCCAGGTTTTCGTGGGCGATCGGCGAGAGCAGGACGAGCCGCGGCGCCGCCCGGCCGTTGTACTTCGTCGAGGTCGTGTCGGCGAGGAACTTGTCGAGGTCTTTACGGAACTTGGCCAGCCCGCCGGGGCCGGCGAACGACTCGTTGAACCCGAACGCGGCGATGACGACGTCGGGCTTCTCGTCTTCGAGCCGGTGGCCGTGGTCCCCGAACCCGGCCGAGCGCGGGCGGAGGGTCAGCTCGTCGGCCGACCAGCCGAGGTCGTGGACGACCAGCTCCTTGTCGGGGAATCGGGACTGGAGCAGGGCCTCGAAGTTCCCGAAATACTGCATCCGCTCCGCCAGGGTGTTGCCGATCAGGATCACCCGGTCCCCCTTGCGGAGGTCCAACCTCGGGGCCTCCTCGGCCGACGCGGTCGGGATCAGGGCCGAGGCGGCCAGCGCGAGACCGATCGCGAATTGCGCCCTCATCATCGTGTCATCATCCTTCCAACCTTGGGGGCGGGTGGCCGGGAGCCGCGCCGGGCCGTCGCGAGCCGGGCGATCCAGACATCGAATCATCGCGAGAGGGCGGAGGGAACGCCTCGGAGGTCGGAAAGCCGCCCGGAAGCCCGGGCCGGCCCGCGTCGCCGGGCGTCCAGGATCATCCTAATGACAGTCGGGGCCGGAATGCAATCGGGCGAGGCCGCGGCCCGACCATCCCCGGACTAGGGTCGATCGGCCCGACAATTCGCGGGATGCCAGATGGCAAGGATCTCGGATTCCAGACGGAATCAGGACAAGATGAACCTGAACGACTGAAATCGGAAATGCATTGGAATCTGCCATCCGTCTCTCGATCCAGCTTGAAGAATCGATCGACCCTGTCCCGGGACGCCGCCCCCTTGACAGCCGTGGCCCCCCGGTGTGCAATGGAATCATCGCCGTGCTCGTAGCTCAACTGGATAGAGCGTCGCCCTCCGAAGGCGAAGGTTGCAGGTTCGACTCCTGCCGAGCACATTCGGGCCCGGGGGCCCATCGGATGGCCCCGCGGGCCCTTTTCGTTTCGAAATCGCGACGCCGTGGGGGTGGGCGTCGCCCGCCCCTGGCCCGATGGAATCGGTCGACCGACGTCGTCCGTGTCCTATCCTTCCACCGGGCGGGAGGATCGATCGGGCGACCCGTCGCGGCGTACGGGATGAGGGGGGCTTGATGGGTCGCGGGGCCGCCGGTTAGGATCGAATCCTCCAACGGGCGTCGCCGCCGTCGCCGAATCCCGATCCCGGCCTCCGGGCCCGCCTCGGCCCTTCTGGGTGGAGCTTCATCGATGTCGCTGTTCTCATCGGAGCGGCCCAGGCCGACGAGGGATGGGGATGATGGCCCTCGGATCGTCATCAATGTTTCCAACCTCCCGTCGCTGTCGGACAGCCAGGGCGGGCCGGCTCGCGTCAACGTCCGCGCGCTGATCATCCTGGGCGTCCTGCTCGTCCTGGTCCCGGCCCTGTACTTTCCCCTGTCGATCTACCAGCGGGGTCGGCTCCGGCGGGCGGCCCTGGATCAGGCCAGGGCGCAGGCCGAAGCGGGGAATCTCGACCTGGCGGTGATCCACCTGAACCACCACCTGGGGGCCTGGCCCGAGGACGTCGAAGCCCTGGAGATGAAGGCGGACTACCTGACGCGCTCGGCCCGGGGCCCCGATGAGGTGATGCGGGCCGCGAGCGTCCAGGATGCGTTGCTCCGGCTCGACCCGATGGGCCCCGGTCGCCAGGACAACCGCCGGTGCCTGGTCGAGCTCTACCTCCGGTACGGCGAATGGCTCCGGTTCATGAGCACCCGGGACGAGCTGCGGACCGACCGATTCCAGAACCGTTGCCGGGCCGCCGTCAAGATCGCCCAGCAGCGGATCGCCTTCGGGGCCGACGACGCCGCCGCCCACCGGCTCCTGGCGATGGCCCTGGAAAGCCTGGCGGCGGCGGGCGACTCCCGGGCGATGGGCGACGCGGTCATCGAGTACGAGAAGGCCCTCCGCCGCGACGCCGGCGACGAGATCGCCGCCGAACGCCTGGCCCTGATCCACCTGGAGAAGCGGAACGACCGGGCCGGGGCCGACGAACTCCTCGACGAGCTGGCCCAGGCCAAGCCCGACTCGGCGCGGGTCCGGCTGGCCCGCCACCGATACTTCCTCAAGACCGCCCGCCTCGACCGGGCGACCGCCGAGTTGGAAGCGGCCCTGAAGCTGGCGCCGACGGACCCCGAGGTCCGGTTCGCGGCGGCCGGCGACGCCCTCCGCCGGGGCGACCCCGCCTCGGCCCGCCGTCACCTCGATGTCCTCTCGCGGGACGACCGGGGGGGCCGGCGGCAGTTGCTCCTCCGCGGCCAGATCGAGCTGGCCGAGCAGCACCCGGAGCGGGCCATCGAGGCGTGGCGGAAGGGGCTCGCCGCGCTCGGCGGCGGCGACAAGGAACTGGTCTGGCAACTGGCCATGACGCTGATCCACCTGGGCCGATTCGCCGAGGCCGGGCCGCTCGTCGACCATTTCCGGAGGCTCGCCGGCGACGACTCCAGCCCGATGGCGCGGCTCCTGATGGGCATCTTCAAGGAGCGGACCGGCCACGTGGCGGCGGCGATCGTCGACCTGGAGTTGGCGCGGGCCTCGGTCGGCCCGGAATGGGCCGTCGAGCTGTCGATGACCCTGGGCCGGTGCTTCGAGGCGATGAACGACGACGTCCGGGCGATGGCCGAATTCCGGAAGGCCCAGGACGCCTCGCCGCTGGCCTCCTCGCCGCGACGGGCGATCGGCCGGGTCCTCGGGCGGACCGACCCCGAGGCGGCCGACGCCGGGCTCGAGGCCGGGATCAAGGTCGTGTCCGACCCCTTGCCCTTGATGATCGACCAGGCCAACCTCCGGCTCGCCCGCCAGTTGGCCCTGCCCCCGGCCCGTCGGGATTGGGGGCCGGTGGAGGCGGCCCTGGCCAGGCTCGACAAGGTCGCCCCCGACGACGGGGAAACGCCCAAGCTCCGCGCCGATTACCTGGCCAACTCCGGCCGGGCCGACGAGTCGCTGGCCCTCCTGGAGAAGGCGGCGCGGGGGTTCGCCCGCCATCGCGAGGACTACTGGCTGGGCTGGTCGCGGTCGCTGGCGGCGCGGGGGCGGGTCGACGAGGCCCTCAAGGTCCTCGAAGAAGGGTCGGACCCTTCGGCCGCGGGCGATCACGCCTCGTTCCGGGCCGCCCGCGCCCGCCTCCTGATCCGGTCCGGGAGGGCCCGGGCGGCCCGCGAGCTCCTCGTCACGGCGACCGACAAGGTCCCCCCGTTCGAGCGGGCGAGCCTGGCCCGCGCCCACGCCGAAGTCCTCCACGAGCTGGGCGACCACGACGGGGCCCGCGACGCCTGCGTCGCCTGGTCGAAGCTGGCCCCGGGCGACCCCCAGCCCGGCCTGACCCTGCTCGCCCTGGCCCAGCAAGGCGGCGGCGACGAGGCGGCCCGGCTCGGCGCCGACCTCCTCCGGGACGTCGGCGGCGAGGACGAGCCCTATCCGCTCGCCGCCCGGGCCCTCGACCTCCTCTTGTCGAACCGGGCCCGCGAAGAAACCCGATCGGCCCGGATCGAGCAGGCGGACCGGCTCGTCGAGCGGCTCCTGGTCATCGCCCCCCAGCTCGGCGTCTCCCACCTCCTCCGCGGGATCGTCCTCGAGCGAAAGCGCCGGACCGAGGAGGCGATCGCGTCCTACCGGATGGCGGTCCGAGGGAACGCCTCGGCGATGGCCCTGCCCCGCCTGGTCGGCCTGTACACGCGGCTGAAGCGGTACTCCGACCTGGACGACCTCAAATCGCTGGTCGCCGACCCGGCGCTGGTCGACAAGCTCGCCACCAACGCGTCGATGGATGTCGGCGACAAGGACCGGGCCCAGCAGTTCGTCGGGCAGCTCGTGGAAAGCCAGCCGGACAGCCTGGAGATGCGGTCGGCCCAGGTCAAGCTCCTGGGCGAGCTGGGCAAGCCGCGCGAGGCCGAGCAGGCCCTCCGCTCGCTGGCCGATCGCCGCCCCGACCAGCCCGGCCCCTGGCTCGCCCTGGTCGTCATCCAGGCCTCGCAGGGCCACAAGGACGACGCCGCCCGGACGATCCAGCTCGCCCAGGAGGGCTACGCGGGGACCCGGGCCGACTTGCTCCTGGCCCGTTGTCGCTGGGTCGTCGGCGACCGCGCCGCGGCGGCCGAGCTTTACGAGGGGGCGGTCGCCGACCGGCCGAGCGACCCGGCGAGCCTCAAGGAGGCGTCCGAATTCTTCGAGGCCACCGGCCGGCTCGACCGGGTCGAGGCGTTGCTCCGCCAGGCGGTGGACGCCGACCCGAAGGCGGCCTGGGCCCGGCGCCGGCTCGCCCTGTTGTTGGCGAGTCGCCCGGGGTCGTGGTCCCGGGGCTGGTCCCTGATCGCCCCCGGCGGCCCCGGCTCCGGCGAAGGCCCCGACGACCGGCTGGCCCGGGCCGGCGTCCTGGAACGGTCCCCCGACCCCGGCCCCAGGGCCGAGGCGGTCGCCACCCTGGCCGCCCTGGCCGACGACCTCCCCGCGACCCATCCCATCGGGGTCGAGGCCCGGCTCCGGCTGGCCCGGAAGCACCTCGACGCCGATCGGCCGGGGGAAGCCGCGAAGGTCCTCGGGCCGGTGGTCGACGAGTCAAGCTCGCCGGGCCCGGCCCTCCTGGCCGAGTCGGTCGAGGCCCTGGCGCGGTCGGGCCACGCCGACGAGGCGGCCCGGCAGCTCGCCCGCCTGGTCGCGGCCGAGCCGAACTCGACCCGGATCGTGGCCTGCCGGGCCTGGGTCTTCCTGGCCCGGGGGAAGAAGGCCGACGCCGCCGCCACCGTCGAGGATGCCCTCGCCGGCGCCGAGGGGAAGCCCGACGAGGAGGCCGTCGGGCTCGCCGCGTTCCAGTTCCTGGGCCGGCTGGACCTCCCCGAGGCCGCCGAGCGGGTCGCCCGCCGGGTCGCCGCGAGGCGGCCGCGCGACGCCTGGATGCTGGCCAGGCACCTGGCCTCCCGGGGCCGGATGGCCGACGCCCTGGCGGCCTGCCGGGTCGCCATCGAGGCCGGCAACCCCCGCGAATCGCTCGGCATCCTCCTGACCCTGGCCGCCTCGCGTCGGCTCGACCCGGCGCAGCTCGCCCTGGCCGGCAACCTCGCCGACGAGGCCCTGGCGGGCGCCCCGAAGGATCTCGGGTTGATCGGCCTGGTGGCGCCAATCCGCCACTTCCAGGGCCGCTTCGAAGAAGAGATCGCCCTGTACCGCCTGGGCCTCGAACTCGATCCGGGCAACGCGACGCGGCTCAACGACCTGGCCTGGGTCCTCTCGGAGAACCTCAACCGGCCCGACGAAGGGCTGGGGCGGATCGACGACGCGATCCGCCGGGCCGGCCCCAGCCCGCAGTTCTCCGACACCCGGGGCGTGATCCTCGGCCGCCTCGGCCGGTCCGAGGAAGCGATCCAGGAACTCGACCGCGCCGTCAAGGGCCGCCCGTCCGCCGTCTACTATTACCACCTCGCCCGGGCCGCGTTCAAAGGGGGCCGGCCCGACCTCCACGCCCTGAACCGCGACCTCGCCCGGAAGGCCGGCCTCGACCCTTCCAAGCTCGACGACGGCGAGCGGGCCGACTACGCGGCCGTGATGGCCCCCTGAAGTCCATCGGGGCCACGACAAGCGGCCCGGCGAAGGAGGATTCCCCCTCGCCGGGCCGGCGGATGATCGTGAACGAATGGGATGAGAGCGTCCTGCTCAGTTCATTTCGCTGGCCGCGTTCCAGCGGGACCACTTCGAGAGCCAGTGAGGCGGCGCGGTCGACTCGGAAGGCGGGGCCGGGGCCGAGACCGGCGTCGGGGCCGGTTGCGGCGTGGGCTTCGGGGCCGGGGCAGGGACAGGGTCAGGCGTTGGCGTCGCGACCGGGGCCGGGGCCGGGGCCGGGGCCGGGGCCGGGGCCGAGGATGGCGTCGGGGCCGAGGATGGCGTCGGGGCCGAGCTGGGGGCCGAGACCTGGGCTCGGTCGAGGATGAAGTCGAGCTTCTCGTTGACGTCGCCGACGTGGATCTGCTGCGTCTTGACGACCTGGCCGTCGATCGTGGCGGTCACTTTGTAGTTGGAGTTGGGCTCGACGGGGACCTGGTAGCCTCCCGACTGCCAGTCCTGGACCTGATAATCCTTGCCGGTGGCGAGGTTGACCGCGTCGATCGTGACGCCGGCCCGGCCCTGGCCGGGGGCGTAGAACCCGGTGTGGTTGGGGTCGTTGTAGACGACGCCGAGGATCTGCGGCCCTTGGTCCTGCCGGGCCCCGAAATCCTGGGTGATCACGACCGGTCCCACGCCCTTGGCGTTGGTGGTGACCAGGCCGATCCCGACTTCCTTGAATGCGTCCTTGGGGCTCTTGCCGGGCTGGAGGAGGTTGTCGTAGTGGCCGTGGTCGGAGACCCCCCAGTCGAACAGGAACGACTGCATGGCCTCGTCGACCGTCGAGGCGAAGGCGTAGGTGTTCTCGCCCGCCGTGGTGAGGCCGTTGTACCCGGCCGAGGCCAGGCGATCGCTCAGGGTCGAGCCATTGGCCCCGGTGTGGGTCTGCTGGGCGGTATTGGCCTCGTGCTGGCTCTGACCCTGGGCCGTGGAGTCCAGGGCGTCGCTGTAGGCCAGCGGGGGCAGCGGCGCCGCCGCCTTGAGCTGATTCTTGAGGCCGGTGGCGGTCAGACCGTACTGGTCGAGGGTCGCCTGCACGTTGGGGCTGATGTTCGAGGTGAACCGATCGGCGGCGGCCGAAGGGTTGGTCCGGACGAGGTTCATCATCTCCAGGACGTACTGCTTGTCGGCGGAGGGACCGGCCATGCTGCTGAGCACCTGGCGGGTTTCGAGGCTCTCCAGCTTCGGAGTCTGGCGAAGGGATGGTCGTGTCATGCGACCTCCATGGGCCTATCGTGAACGCCCCGGGGGGGGACGTCGGTCGTTAAAATCGACCGCTCCAACGTCGGAGCGAGTCTCGTCAGCGGATGGACCCTTCCGACTTGAGGAAAATTTCCCTAAGTTGTTCGTCAGTGCCGGCTTGGCGATTAACACCAAAAGCAAGCATCGTGCCACGAATCGGCGAAACGCATCTTTTTTCCCATCGCCCGCCTTAATTCGAGGTCTTGGAGAGTCTTCCGTTCGGGAGGTCGGGAGGGGGCGGGGTGCGTCCGATCGGCGTGCCCTGATCGGTCGGCGGGTCGGGCCGGGCTCCTCGCCGGACGGAGTTACAATCCGGCGGTTCTTACAACGAAAACCGGGCGAACTTCGCGACGGAAAATAGTCTCAAGTTTGGATTTGCGCCGACCGAGTCGTTTATTTTTTGGGGCGGAATCGCCGCGATCTCGCGGGTCGGTGGGGTTGGCCGGGGTCGGTCGATGACGAGGGCCTTGCCAACGCCGGTTGGGCCGGGATAGCCTTGGGGCTGGTCCCGGATTCGGGCCGCGCGGGCGATCCCGGGTGGTCGCCGGGCCGACTCCCTGGAGCAGCGACCGATGGCAGGGTCCGACGTCTTGAGCCAGGTCTCCGCCGCGGAGTCCGCCGGCAAGCTTTCCGGGTCGGCCGCGGCCAACATCCGCCGATGGCTGACCGAGCCCCCCTTCGCGGCCTACCGCGACCGCCTGGTCGAGGACATCGCCGCCGAGCGGTGGAAGGTGCTCGACGACGCCTTCTATGCCGTCCTGGAATTCGGGACCGGGGGCCGTCGCGGCAAGATGTACCCGGTCGGGACCAACGTCCTCAACCGCCGGACGATCGCCGAGAGCGCCCGGGGCCTGGCCGATTACGCGACCCGGGCCAAGGGGGCCGACTCCCCCCGCTCGTGCGCCGTCGCCCGCGACACCCGGCACAACTCGCCCGAGTTCGCCCGGGTCTGCGCCACGGTCCTGGCGGCGGCCGGCTTCAAGGTCTATCTATTCCCCGAATATCGCTCCACTCCCCTGCTTTCCTTCGCCGTCCGGCACCTGAAGTGCGATTGCGGGATCATGATCACCGCGTCGCACAACGCCCCGTCCGACAACGGGTTCAAGTGCTACTCCGCGACCGGCGGCCAGGTCATCCCGCCCGACGACGCGGGCATCATCGCCTGCGTCAAGGAGGCCTCGGACCGCGAGATCCCCGAGGCCGATTACGACCAGGCCGTGAAGGACGGCTCGATTGTCCTGGTCGGCCCCGAGGTCGACGACGCCTACACCACGGCGGTCGTGTCCGAGTCGGTGTCGCACGCCCGCGACGTCTCGATCGTCTACACCCCGATGCACGGCGTCGGCGAAACCTCGGTCGCCGCCTCGCTCCTCAAGGCCGGGTTCGCGCAGCTCAACGTCCTGGCCTCGCAGCGGACCCCCGACGGCGACTTCCCCAACGTCCCCGGCCACGTGTCCAACCCCGAGATCCCCAGGACCCTCGACGCCGCCATCGCCGAGGCCAAGAAGACCGGCGCCGACCTCGTCCTCGCCTCCGACCCCGACGCCGACCGGATCGGCGTCGGCCTGCCCGTCACCGGCGACCCGTCGGGCGACTGGACGACCCTGGACGGCAACCAGATCGGGACCTTGCTGGCCGCCTTCGTGATGAAGCAGGTCAAGTCGCTCGGCAAGCTCCGGCCCGACCACTACCTCGTCACTACCCTGGTCTCGACCGAGATGGTCCGCGCCCTGGCCGCCCGCGAGGGGGTTCCCATCGAGGACGACCTGCTCGTCGGCTACAAGTGGATCGCCCAGCGGATCGACGACCGGGGGCCGCTCGGGTTCTTGTTCGGCTTCGAGGAGTCGCACGGCTACCTCAAGGGGACCCACGTCCGCGACAAGGACGCCGCCGTCGCCTCGCTCCTGTTCGCCGAGCTGGCCGCCACCGTCAAAGACCGGCAGCAGACCGTCCTCGAATACCTCGACGACCTGTACATCGACGTCGGCCACTATGGCGAGCGCCAGGTCAACAAGACCCTCGAAGGTCGCGAAGGGGTGGCCCAGATCCAGAAGCTGATGGCCGCCTTCCGCGCCGATCCGCCGAAGTCCGCCGGCGGCCTGGCCTTGACCGAGGCCCGCGACTACAAGACCCACGAGGTCCGCGTCCTCGACGGCTCCGGGAAGGTCCACCCCCTGCCCGAACCCTCCGGCGACATCGTGATCTTCCAGACCGAGCACCCGGGCACGCGATTCGCGGTCCGCCCTTCCGGGACCGAGCCCAAGATCAAGCTTTACCTGTTCGCCCGGACCAGTACCGGCGGCGGCGTGACCGACCGGGTCAAGCTCGCCGCGATCAAGAAGCAGACCGCGGGGCGCCTTGACGCGATCGCGGCGGACATCGAACAATTCATCAAGGACGTATTGCGGGCCTGATTCGCCTTCGGCCCGTCGTGCCTCGGGGTGAGATCGCCCATCCGAGATGACCGATGTGGCGGATCTCGCCGATTTCCGAGGATTGGGTCGATAAGGGGTGCCCCATTCCCATCAACCAGGTCGAGCTGGCCGTCCGCCTTCGCGGACGCCTCCGCGAACTCAACTTCCTCCTCGTCGCCCTCGATCGCCTGGAGGCGAGTTGATGGCATCCTTCGACGAATTCCTGAAGACCGGGCGGATCGGCCCGCTCGCGACCGGAATGATGAAGGAGACCGTCCGCGCCCTCCTGGGCGATCCCGAAGATACCTCGATCAGTAAGCACCCGGAAATCTGGAAGTATGGCCCCATCGAGCTGGCGTACTATCGAGCCTCAGACGGCTCGGAACCATTCCTGACCTCGATCCTGTATCGTTTCGAGCCGCCTTCGGCGACCCCGCCACAAACCTTGAAGTGGTCGGGTTGGACGCCTGGCCCTGAGACCTACTTCGAGGATTTTCGAGCCCATCTGGAAGAGGTCGGAATCCCGATCTTCGGGGGGGTTGCCTCGGGACCACGCCAACACCTTGTCTTGGGTTCCTCCGCGCGAGTCACCTTCGAGGACGGGAAGATCACGACCGTCGGGTTCACGGCCAGGCGTGAGCCCGAGTTCAAGCAGTTGTCCCTTTCCGTGCGAAAAGAGAACCTCGATCAGATCCACCGCGAGGCGAAGTCCCGGGGGCTTTCGGCGTCCGCGCCGTGCTCGCTCTGGATCAGCGAGCAAGTCACGAGCTTGAAGAGTCAAACGGTGTAAACGAGCCCCGCATCCCAACTTCCCATGGTTTGAAACCGAATCGCATGTCCGAAACGACTCCGAGTTCCACCACCGAGCCCCGCGACAAGGTCCGGGCGTTCCCCGCCGCTCCCGGCGTCTACCTGATGAAGGATGCCCAGGGGCGAGTCATCTATGTTGGCAAGGCCAAGAACTTGCGCGCCCGCGCGGGGTCTTACTTCTTGAAGACGGCCGCCGAGGACAAGCGGATCTGCGACTGGGTGGGCGAGATCGCCGACGTCGACTTCCTCGCCGCCGACAGCGAGGTCGACGCCCTGCTCCTCGAAGCCCGGCTCATCAAGGACATCCAGCCCCGGCACAACCGCGACCTCAAGGATGATCGGTCGTTCCCCTACCTCCAGATCACCACCGGCGACGACTTCCCCCGGGTCAACTTCACCCGCGAGCCGAGCGACCGCGGGGTCAAGCTCTACGGGCCCTTCCCCCGGGCCAAGAGCCTCCGGGGGGCCATCCAGGTCCTCCAGAAGATCTTCAAGTTCCGGACCTGCTCGCTGGACATCGAGGAAGGCGACCCGCGCTGGCGGTGGTTCCGCCCCTGCTTGCTCCACTCGATCGACCAGTGCACGGCCCCGTGCAACCTCCGGATCGACAAGGAAACCTACCGGAAGGACATCCGCCGGCTCCGCCTGTTCCTCGACGGCAAGAAGGACGTCGTCCTGGCCGAGGTGGAAGCCGAGATGAAGGAGGCGAGCAAGGCCCTCCAGTTCGAGAAGGCCGCCCGGCTCCGCGACGAGCTCAAGGCCCTCAAGAACCTCAACCTCCGCGGCGACCTCGACAAGCACGCCCAGCCCGAGGTCTTCTACGTCGACCCGCGAAAGGGGCTGAAAGGGCTCCAGAAGGTCTTGCGCCTGGAGTCGACCCCGCGGACGATCCACTGCATCGACATCGCCCACCTCGGCGGGACCGAGACCGTGGGCTCGCTGGTGACCTTCATCGACGGCCTCCCGTTCAAGCCCGGTTACCGCCGCTACAAGATCCAGAGCGTCCCGGGGGTCGATGACTACGCCTCGATCCGCGAGGTCGTCTCCCGGCGAATCCAGAGCCTCCGCGAGCGCGACGAGCCGTTCCCCGACATCCTCATGATCGACGGCGGCAAGGGCCAGCTCGGCGCCGCCCTGTCGGCCTTCGAGGCCCTGGGGGTCCAGCCCCCGACCCTGATCTCGCTGGCCAAGCAGAACGAGGAAATCTTCGTCCCCGGCCGGTCCGACCCGATCGTCCTCAAGCGGCGGTCGTTCTCCCTCCGCCTCCTCCAGTACGCCCGCGACGAGGCCCACCGCTTCGCCCAGCACTACCACCACATGCTGCGGAAGAAACGGACTTTGGGCGAAGAAGGATCATAGCCGATGAGCACCACCGTCCCGACCCTCGAAGCCGGCCAGCGGCTCGACCGGGCCGAGTTCCACCGTCGCTACGAGGCCACACCGCCGGATGCGCGGTTCGAACTCGTCGATGGGATCGTCATCAAGCGGGGTTGGGTCACCGCGCGTCATGGGTCCTTGAATGCTTGTGTCATGTACTGGTTGGGTTCTTACAAACTGGATACGCCGGGCGTCGACGTCCTTCCCCACGTGTCCACGGCGCTGGACGATCGGGCCGAAGTTCATCCCGACGTCCTGATCCGGATCAAACCCGATCGCGGCGGCCAAACGTTTAACCTCAATGGGATCGTCGGAGGGGCGCCGGAGCTTGTCGTCGAAGTCTCCGATTCATCGCCCACCATCGATCTCGCGGCCAAGCTCGCCGATTATGAGCGGGCGGGCGTACTGGAGTACGTCGTCTTCATCATCGAGCCGGGCGAAGTCTACTGGCACATCCGACGTCACAACCGATTGGTCAGGGTCCGCCCCGATCCCGATGGGCTCTACCGCTCGACCACCTTCCCCGGCCTGTGGCTCGACCCCGCCGCGATGCTCGCCGAAGACGGGCTTGCGCTCCTGGCTACGCTCGAACGAGGTCTCGCCACCCCCGAGCATGTCGATTTCGCGGCACGACTCACCAAAGTAATGGATCGCGAACCGGCTTAGAATTGATATGAGTCGATCCTTCCGTGGGAGCCATCGCCCATGACGCTCAGCGAACTCTGGCCAACCCTCCAAATTCTTTCGCGGGCCGAAAAATTGCGGCTCATCCGGTCGCTGGCGGACGATCTCGCTCAAGAGGAGGACGCTCCGCTCCTAGTACCGGGAACAGCCTATCCAGTATGGAGCCAGATTGACGCCCACGAGGCGGCGGCGGCGTTGTTGCGTTTCCTCGAGGAATCCGAATCATGACATCGGCTGAACGTTATCCCTTCCGCGTCCGAGACGCGACCTTCGGCGGATCGAGCTTGCAGCCGCTCTTGCCCCTACGCTTGAGCCATGATCGGCTCGTCGTTGAGACTTTGGGCCTCGTCGATTCCGGTTCGTCGCTCAGCGTGATACCTTGGGAAATCGGCCTACGACTCGGGTTGGATTGGGATTCTCTGGATTCCTCCTTGCAACTCGTCGGTAGTCTGGCGGGACTCGAAGCCAAAGCCATCTCACTCGAAGGGACCATCGGGACATTTCCTCCGGTCCGCCTCGGCTTCGCGTGGTCGAGAGCCGAGAACATTCCGACGATTCTGGGTCAGATCAACTTTTTCCTGGAATTCGATGTCTGCTTCTTCCGGACGCGGAATTTCTTCGAGGTCAAGCCGAGGTTAATGGAGTCGGAAGACGCGCTTACATGAACATGCTCACTCCGAGGGAATAGTGCCTAATCCTTATCTCATTGAGAATAGATTGCAAGACGTCACAGCCCTGATTCAAATGCTGGGCCTTCATACTGAACGGTATTCAACGACCACTGCCGTGTTGGCACAGCCTGATGAATTGGGCGCTCCCAGGTCTGCCAACACTGCAAATTGGCTCGAAGTCGCGAGACAGCATCCGGAATTTTTTAGGATAGGAGGAGCAGAGCAGATTTATCTCCCCTCTCGATTCTTGGATCGCCCAGATCGCCCACAAAGAAAGACCGAAGATGTCAATCTCTTGATCAAAATCGCGGTTGATATTTCCGACAAGGCTTTCCAATTCCAGGCCCAACAGGTGGAGCGTGAGCTTCGCCGCCAGGAGCGAAGGAACGTCCTCATCGCCGCGTTGATCGCGGGCTTTTCCGCGATCCTGGCGAATTTGCTCACCTCATTCATCAAACCAAAATGATCCTCGTTTCCGCCAACGGCCTGGGCCGGCAATACTCGGGCGACCCGATCTTCCAGGACCTCAAGTTCGAGGTCCGCGCCGGCGAACGGATCGGCCTGGTCGGGCCCAACGGCGCGGGCAAGACGACTCTGATGAAACTGGTCTCGGGCGACGACCAGCCCGACTACGGGGCGATGTATCGCCGGCCGGGCATCCGCGTCAGCCTGCTCCGCCAGCACCCGGAGTTCGGGCCGGACGAGACCTTGATGTCGGTCGCGCGGTCGGGCCTGGCCTCGCTCCTCGACGTCCAGCGCGAGATGGAGGAGGCCGCCCAAGAGATGGCCTCGGCCGAGGACGACGCGGAGCGCGACCGGGCCTCGCGGCGGTATGACGAGTTGCGCGATCGGCTCGAACACCAGGACGCTTACTCGGTCGACCACCGGGTCGAGGAGATCCTCGGCGGCCTGGCGTTCCCGAAGTCGGACTTCCACCGATCGGCCCGGACGTTCTCGGGCGGCCAGCAGTCGCGGATGATGCTGGCCAAGCTGTTGCTGGAAAGCCCCGACCTGATGCTCCTGGACGAGCCGTCGAACCACCTCGACATCGAGACGACGGCCTGGCTCGAAAGCTACCTATCGCGGCAGGCCGTCGGCATGATCGTCGTCAGCCACGACCGCTATTTCCTCGACAAGGTCGTCACCCGGATCTGGGAGCTGTTCGAGGGCAAGATCGACGTCTACCCCGGCAACTACACCCAGTACTGGAAACTCCGGACCGAGAAGGCGAAGGTGCTCCAGCGGCAGTTCGAGAAGCAGCAGGATTACATCGCCGACCAGGAAGCTTACATCCGCAAGTACGGCGCGGGGCAGCGGGCCAAGCAGGCCCACGACCGCGAGAAGAAGCTCGCCCGGGTCGAGCGGGTCGAGACGATGCGCGAGATCGTCGGCCCGCCGATGGGCTTCGGCGAGGTCGACCGGTCGGGCGACATCGTCATCGAGGCCCGGAAGCTGACCAAGGCGTATGACAAGCCGCTCTTCGGCGAGTTCAACCTGTCGGTCCTCCGCGGCCAGTGCGTCGGCATCCTCGGGCCCAACGGCGCGGGGAAGTCGACGCTGGTCAAGGCCCTGATCGGCCGGGTGACGCCCGACTCGGGGGACGTCAAGCTCGGCCACAAGGTCCTGGTCGGCTACCACGACCAGGGGCTCGAATCGCTCGCTCCCGAGACCACCGTCCTCCGCGCCGTCTGGCCCGAGGACGACCCGGACTGGGTCCAAGGGGACGTCCGCGACCTGTTGGCCCGATTCGGCCTATCGGGGGACCTGGCCCTCCAGAACGTCGCCCAGCTTTCCGGCGGCGAGAAGGGGAAGGCCGCCCTGGCCCGCCTGGCCGCGACGTCGGCCAACCTCCTGGTCATGGACGAGCCGACGAACCACCTCGACATCTGGGCGTGCGACGCGCTGGAACGGTCGATCCGCGAGTTCGAGGGGACCGTCCTGGTCGTCTCGCACGACCGCTACTTCCTCAACCAGGTGGCCGACCGGATCATCGTCGTCGCCGACGGCAAGGCCCGGGTCGTCGAGGGGGATTACGAGACGTACCAGCTCCTCGCCGCCCGCGAGGCCGAGGCCGCCGCCCGCAAGGCCGCCCAGCAGCAGCAGGCCGAGGCCGCCTCCTCGTTCCCGAAGGCCGACGGCAAGGCCGAGAAGCGGCGGCGGAAGTACCCGTACCGCAAGACGCCCGACATCGAACGCGAGATCGCCGAGGTCGAGGCCGAGATCGCCGAGGTCGAGGACCAGCTCGGCCAGCCCGCCCTCTGGCGCGAGCCCCTCAAGGCCATCGCCACCCAGGATCGCCACAAGATCCTCCAGGAGGACCTGGCCAAGCTCTACGAGGCCTGGGAGGAAGCGGTGGATCTAAATTCTTCATAAGATCACGCGATTGATCCGGCATGTTCCTTCCCCGCCGTCCCCGCCATCGGGTATCCTGGCCCGTCTGACCGCTCCCGAGCCGCTCAATCCTCGCGGGACGAACGTCGTAGGCCCTTGTCATGCTCGACCCGCGCAAAGTCCTCGCCACGATCCGCCGCGCGACCGACCTGTTCCGGGCGACCCCCGGTCGGTCGGGCGGCCTGATCACGCTCGGCGAGGCCGCCGCCGACGTGATGGTGGTCGGCGACCTCCACGGGAACACCCCGGCGTTCCGCCAGGTCCTCGCGTCGGCGGAGCTGGCGAACCGGCCCGGGCGGCACCTGGTCTTGCAAGAGCTGATCCACGGGCCTCGCCACTACCTGGACGACGGCGGCGACAAGTCGCACCAGCTCGTCGACCTCGTCTGCGCCCTGAAGTGCCAGTTCCCCGACCGGGTCCACCTGATCCTGGGCAACCACGAGCTGTCCGAGCTGACCGGCCGGCCGATCGCCAAGTCCGGCTACCCGCTCAACGCCCTGTTCCGCCAGGGGGTCGCGACCGCCTACGGGCCGGCCGCCGACGAGGTCTTCGAGGCGTACCAGGCGCTGTTCGCCGCCTTGCCCCTGGCCGTCCGGACCCCGAACCGGGTCTTCCTCTGCCACACCATCCCCGACCCGATCGACCTCGACGAGTTCGACGCCTCGATCTTCACGCGCGACGAATGGCCCCCCGAGGCCACCGCCCGCCACGGCGCCGTGTACGCGATCACCTGGGGCCGCGACACCAACCCCGAGACGGTCGACCGTTTCGCCGCCCTGGTCGACGCCGACTGGTTCGTCACCGGCCACCAACCCTGCGACGAGGGGTTCCGCCAGGCCAACCACCGCCAGGTCATCATCGACGGGACCGACCCCTACCCCGCCTATTGCCTGTTCCCCACCCGCGAGCCCGTGACCGTCGAGTCCCTCCTCGGGGGCGTCCGGGTCTTCACCCCGATGGACTGATCGCCCCGGCCGGGATCGCGTCGCCCCCTTGAGTCGGGACGCCCGAGCCGTTACCTTGGTCACAACCCATCCCGGACCACCCACGGGTCGTCTCCGCCGTCTCCGGCCCCGGGGCCGGACCGCGCTGAAGGGCGCCGGCGTCACGGTCGGGACCCAACCGAGGATCACGGACAATGGCCAGGCCCCGCGTCTACTTCGACGTTTCCATCGACGGGACCCCCTCCGGACGCATCGTCATGGCGTTGTACAACGACGTGGTCCCCGAGACCGCCGAGAACTTCCGCGCCTTGTGCACCCACGAGAAGGGTTTCGGCTACAAGGGGTCGTCGTTCCACCGCGTCATCCCCCAGTTCATGCTCCAGGGGGGCGACTTCACGAACCACAACGGCACCGGCGGCAAGTCGATCTACGGGAACAAGTTCAAGGACGAGAACTTCAAGCTCAAGCACGACCGGCCGTTCCTCCTGTCCATGGCCAACGCCGGCCCGAACACCAACGGCTCGCAGTTCTTCATCACCACGGTGCCGACGAGCTGGCTCGACGGCAAGCACGTGGTCTTCGGCGAGGTGACCGAGGGCTCCGACCTGGTGAAGACGATCGAAGGGCTGGGGACGTCCAGCGGCAAGCCTCGGGGGAAGGTGACGATCGAGGCTTCCGGCGAAGTCTGAGCCGGCCCTCACCATTCCCAGGATGGATCAGGTCGGCAAGTCGGGAAATTTCCGATGCCCAGGATCGCGGATTTCAGACGGAGAAGAACGGCTGCAACCCTCCGAAATCTGAGATCCTGGAGATCTGCGATGGATTCACCGACCTCGGATTGAAGTATCGATCCGCCCATCCATCATCCCGAAACTAGTCGATCCCCGCTCAGCCCCGCTTGTCCCCGAGGCCCGACTTCGGCGTCCCCTTGGCGGGCACGCCGGGGCCGAAGGTGGCCAGGAAGTCCTGGCCGGCGGTCTGGACGGCGTAGGTGTCCTCGTCCACGTAGCCGAGGACTCCCATCTCGGGGACGTCGAGCCCCTCGATCTCGGCCCGGGCCGAGACCCGGTTGCCGATGGTCTGCCCGATCAGGCCGAAGACCAGGAGCGACACCGGCATCACCCAGAGGATGTTGACCAGGACGCCGACCGCCTGCGCCCCCAACTGGCCGAAGCCGCCGCCGTGGAAGAAGCCGATCGGCGCGAGGGCGACCCCGTTGGTGTTCGCCCCGTATTCGCCGGTGGCGAACAGGCCGACGGCCAGGCACCCGAACGCCCCGCAGACCCCGTGGACGCTGATGGCCCCGACCGGGTCGTCGACCTTGAGATACTTGTCGACCGCCAGGATGCTGCCGACCACCAGGACGCCGGCGATCCCGCCGATGACCGCGGCCCCGATCGGGCTGACGTAGGCGCACGACGCCGAGATCGCCACGGCGCCGGCGAGCAGGCCGTTGCAGCCCATCGTCGGGTCGGGCTTGCCGAAGATCGACCACATCGTCAGGAGCGCGGCCAGGCAACCGGCGGCGGTGGCCAGGAGCGTGCACGTGGCGATCGACGCGATCCGGAGGTCGGTCGCGTCGAACCCCCGCCCGGCGTTGAACCCGAACCAGCCGAAGGCCAGGAACAGCGTGCCCAGGGCCACCATCGGCACGTTGTGCCCGGGGATCGCGTTGGCCGCCCCCCCCCGTCCATACTTGCCGATCCGGGGGCCGAGGACCCACGAGCCCGCCAGCGCCATCACCCCGCCGGTCATGTGCACGACGCTCGAACCCGCGAAGTCGACCACGCCACTACCCAGGCCGAACATCCCCCCGAGGTCGGAAAGCCACCCCTTGCCCCAGACCCAGCAGCCGTAGACCGGATAGATCAGCATCGACGCCGCGAACCCGTAGGCGACGAACGCCGAGAACTTCCAGCGCTCGGCCATCGCCCCGGTCGGGATCGTGGCGGCCGTGTCGAGCAAGACCGCCTGGAACACGAACGCCGCCAGGACCCCCGCCTCGGCCGCCCCGCCCCCGAGGAAGAAGCCCCGGGACCCGATCAGGTCCCAGGTCCGGCCGAACAGGGTGATCGACCCCATCGCGTCGAGCACGTCGGCGCCGTCGAAGGTCGGGAAGGGCCCGTGGCCGCCGAACATCAGGGCGAACCCGCAGGCCCAGAATCCCAGCATCCCGATGGCGTAGATCCCGAAGTTCATCGCCATCGTGTGCGCCACGTTCTTGGCCCGGATCAGCCCCGTCTCGACCAGGGCGAACCCCGCCTTCACGGACAGCGCGAGGAATGCCGCCAGGAGCGTCCAGGCCACGTTGAGAGCCACCCGCAATGACCGGGCGTCCACCGCCACCGTGCCCATCCCGGCGGGCGGCCGGTCCCCGTCCTGGCCCGCCGCGGGCGCGACGGTCACCGCGGGCCGGTCCGACGCCAGGGCGGGCGCGGCCGCCGCCTGCCGGGCGGCCTGGGCCCGGGCATCTCCTCCCCAGGCGCAGGACGACAAGGCCAGCACCACGGCGACCCGGCCCAGCCTCGCCCGACTCGATCGCATCATCGCCCGATCCCCTTCGCTCGCCCAGCTCGACGGTCCGTGAGGCCGGGACCGGCCGCCTCGGCCCGGGCGGTGCCGGGCCGACGCCCGCGGGACGTATCCTGCCAGGACGGCCCGGGAAACACAACCGACCCGGGCGACCGCGGGACGGCACTCGTCGAGCCGGGGTCGACGGGAAAAAGCCGGTCGGCCGGTACTTCCCCAGGCAGGCCACCTCTCCCATGGCAACCTGGGTCGTACCGACCGACCGGCTCGGCTTGAGGCCGGCGTCGCCCGCCGTATCTGGGCGGGTCCCGACGCCTCGCGGCGGTGTGGAAAGGGCGAGCGGGGGGGTCGTGCGAGGCATCCCGCTCGCCCCTTGGCGGTAGGACCGAGCAGCCCGGGGGCTGGCAAGGTCCGTCGCCGGTGGGGTGGCTCGTGGGCGTCGAATCCCGACGCGACGCTGATTGGCGGCTTGTTCGGCTCGCCCAGCGTTCTTGCTAAACCTAAAAGCAACGACCATGCCAGCAGCCGGTTCAAACCCGCACCGGCAGACGCCCGGACCGTCGCCATTACCCGGCCGCATGGCGTAAACTCTGGTTTCCGTAGCTTTTATTTTCGGTCCCAATGAATGGGAAATTCCGGTCTTGCTGGAAAACTGGGATGTCGAATCGATTGGAATAATTACCTTCCTTGTCTGGATATTGGGCAATGCCGCTTGATTTTTGGGCGGAATTAATCGATCGAGGCGGGAAAATTTTCCCGACAGAAATGAGAACCAGCCAGATTCCCGACGAGGCTTGCCCGGCATGACCGAATCAAGTCAGGATGAGTGCAGGGGTGGCCCGAAATTGGGGCAACAGTATCTGGGGGCTTTACCCGGAGATTGGCGGGCGAGTCTAGACGAGGAGGGGGTCCCGCTCGCCGATCCGGTCGGGGCCTGGGCCGATGGCCCGAGTTTTCCGGGGAACGGGCCCGGCGAGCTGGACCCGCTGGCGAGCGGGTGGCTGAGGGCGGTCCTCCGATTCACCCGACCCGACGGGTCGCCGGTCTTCGGGCCGAGGCGGCGGTCCCCGGACCGGCTCCGGACGCTCGCGGCGTGGGCCGGTCGGGTCGGCGACCCGGGCCTCGCCACGGTGATGGGCTGGTGGCTCCCGGGCGTCCCGGTCGGCGTGGTCGGGGCGTCGGCCCCTCCTCCCTTGCCGGCCGACGCTCGCCCCGACCGCCCCCTGGCGATCCTCCGCCCCGACTGGACCCCCCGGGGCGACCTGGTGGCCGTCGACCACCGATCGCCCGGCGGTTCGAGCCTCATCGAGGTGGCCGCGAAGGGGCAAACCTGGCTCGGGCCCACCTGGTCCGCCCCGCCCGGAGCCGGCCGGGTGGGCCGGGCCGTTCCCGCGTCCTGGACCACCGGCGCCTTCGCCGACGGCTTCGAGTGGACCTTCAAGGTCGGCCGGCGGACGATCACCCGGACCGCCGTCCTGCTCAGGGGCCGGAGCCTCGCCCTCCTGGGCCAGCAGGACGACGGCGACGCCTCGCCGGGCGAGATCCGCCTGTCCCTCCCCGACGGGATCGGGGCGACGCCCGACCCGGCGACGCGGTCGCTCGTCCTGTCGAGCGGCCGGGGCCGGCCGTCGGCGCGGCTGATCCCGATCGGCCTCCCGGCCTCCCCGTACCCGACCGACCGCGGTTCCCTCGAACTCGAAGGGAGCGAGGTCGTCCTCCGCCAGCGGGGCGAGGGGCGGCGGCGGTGGCTAGCCCTGCTCGTCGCCTGGGGCAAGGCCCCGACCGCGTGGCGGACCTTGACCGTGGCCGCGCGGTCGCAAGCGTGCCGGCCCGCCGAGGCGTTCGCCGCCCGGGTCGCCTGGGGCCCGGCCGACGAGGGCCTGGTGGTCTACCGGAGCCTCGCCCCGCCCGCCCTCCGCAACTTCCTGGGGCATCAGACCCGCGCCCGGTTCCTGATCGGCGCCTTCACCGCCGCCGGCAACGTCAGGCCGCTCCTCAAGGTCGATGCTTGAACCGCCAAGGGCCAGGGCCGCCGGCGCCGAGGGCCTCCGGTCGACGAACGACGTGGGCCCTCGGGAAAGCCTCGGGGCGGCCCGGCCGAGGCGGGCTGAAGGCCGGGACCGAGCGGCCCCCGCCCGGCCCTGGCGGGATTCAATCGTCGCGGCCCGGCTTCCGGGCCGGCGTCGAGAGGATCGCCGCGAGCGACAGGACCACGTAGGCCAGGGCGACCGACACCGTCGCGTATCCGCTGTGCTGGTGGCTCTTGATGAGCTTGTTCAGGTTGAACGAGCCCCCGCCGTTGACGATCAGGAGTCCCATCGCGAGCTGCGAGACCAGCAACAGCGACGCGACCAGGCCGAGAATCACCGCCACGGTCTTGAGCTTCGGGTTCATTTGCGGCCACAATCCCTGGGGGAACGAAATCGCAACGGTCTACCCGGAGACTATAGGCGGACGACGCCCCGCCGTCCCGGAATTCCCCCGCCCCCGCCCGTCCCGACTCCTTTTCATGAAACACGATCGGTTGCGCGAGAACCTGGAAGCCGTCCGGGGCCGGATGGCCGGGGCCGCCGCCCGATCGGGGCGTGACCCGTCGGCGGTCAGGCTGGTGGCCGTCACCAAGCGGAACCCGCCCGAGCTGGTCCGGCCCCTGGTCGACCTCGGCGTGCTCGACCTCGGCGAGAATTACCCGCAAGAGCTCTGGAGCAAGGCCGAAGCCCTGGCCGACCTCCCGGCCCGCTGGCACCTGATCGGCCACTTGCAGGGGAACAAGGCCAGGAAGACGCTGCCGGCCGTCCGGATGATCCACGGGGTCGACTCGCTCAAGCTCCTCCGGGCCCTCGACGAGCTGGCCGGGGCGATGGACGATCCCCCGAGCGTCTGCCTCCAGGTCAACGCCTCGGGCGAGGCGTCGAAGCACGGCTGGGACCCCGACGACCTCCCGGGCGACGCCGACGCCATCGCGGCGTGTCGCCGGCTGCCCGTGGTCGGCCTGATGACCATCGCCGGCTACGACACGACCGGCGCCGAGGCCCGCCCCGCCTTCGCCCGGCTCCGCGAGCTCCGCGACCGGATGAGGGCCGCCACCGGCCTGGCCTTGCCCGAGCTGTCGATGGGGATGTCGGGCGACTTCGAGGCCGCCATCGAGGAAGGCGCCACCTGGGTCCGCGTCGGGTCGGCCCTGTTCGAGGGGGTGGCGGGATGATCGAGCTGACCCCCCATGCTCAAGGGACGGTCCTGGCCGTCCGCGCCCAGCCCAACGCCCGCAAGGACGGCGTGCTTGGCGAACGCGCCGGGGCGCTCCGGGTCGGGGTGACCGCGGCGCCCGAGAAGGGCAAGGCCAACGCCGCCGTCGCCGGGGTCCTCGCCGAGGCCCTGGGCTGCCGCCCGTCCCGCCTCGTCCTCCTGGCGGGAGAAACCGCCCGCGACAAGCGCTTCCTCGTCCTCGACCTCGACCCCACGACCCTCCGGGCCCGCCTCGAAGCGGCCCTCCCGGATTGACCGCCCGAGACGAGACATGCCCGACTACCCTCAAGAGTTGACCGTGATCCCCTGGGCCGGCCCGATCGCCCCCGCGAGGGTCCGGGTCCCCGGCTCGAAGAGCTTGACCAACCGCGCGTTGATCGTGGCGGCCCTGGCCGACGGCGCGAGCACCTTGTCGGGGGCCCTGGACAGCGACGACACCCGGGTCATGGTCGACTCGCTCGGCCGGCTCGGGATCGGGGTCGAGCACGACCCGGCGGCCGGGACGATCCGGGTGGCCGGGTGCGGCAACAAGATCCCGGCGCGTCAGGCCGACCTGTTCGTGGCCAACTCGGGCACGAGCCTCCGGTTCCTCACGGCGATGGTCGCCACCGGATCGGGGACGTTCCGGCTCGACGGCTCCCCCCGGATGCGGCAACGACCGGTGGCCGACCTCTTGCAGGCGCTCAACGGCCTCGGGGCCGAGGCGTCGAGCGACCTCGGCACCGGCTGCCCGCCGGTCACGGTCAAGGCCAGCGGGCTCGACGGCGGCTATGCGTTCGTCAAGGGGGACGTGTCGAGCCAGTTCCTCAGCGGGCTCCTGATGGCCTTGCCCTACTCCCGCGACCAGACGACCGTCGAGGTCGAGGGCGTGCTCGTCTCCAAGCCTTATGTCGCCATGACGATGACGGTGATGGAAGCCTTCGGCGTCAAGATCAACAACCGCAAGGATCGCCGGTTCGACATCCGCCCGGCCCGCTACGCCGGCCGAAACTACGCGGTCGAGCCCGACGCCTCGGCCGCGTCGTACCTGTTCGCCGCCGCCGCCCTGACCGGCTCGACGATCACCGTCGAAGGGCTCGGGACCGACAGCATCCAGGGGGACCTGGCCTTCGTCGACCTCCTGGAGCACATGGGCTGCGCCGTCGCCCGCGAGCCGGATGCCACCACCGTCACCGGCGGCCCGCTCCGGGGGATCGACGTCGACATGAACGCGATCAGCGACACCGTGATGACGCTGGCCGTCGTCGCCCTGTTCGCCCGGGGGATCACCCGAATTCGCAACGTCGCCCACATCCGCCACAAGGAAACCGACCGGATCGCCGCCCTCGCCGCCGAGCTGCGCAAGCTGGGGGCGACCGTCGACGAGCATCCCGACGGCCTGATCCTGTTCCCGCCCGCCGCGATCACCCCGGCCCGGATCGCCACCTACGACGACCACCGGATGGCGATGGCCTTCGCCCTCGCCGGCCTGAAAAGCCCCGGCGTCACCATCCTCGACCCCGGCTGCGTCGCCAAGACCTACCCCAACTTCTGGGACGATCTGGCCCGGCTGGCCCGTTGAACCAGGGCGTGGAGCGTGGAGCGTGGAGCGTGGAGCGTGGGGGGAATGCGTCTCGCGTCCCGCACCCCCGGCGGATTTCGCTTGACCGGAAGCCGGGCGGGCGGCATCCTGGCCCGTGTCGATCCGACCGCGTCCGCGCCAACGGAGGCCGCTCGATGATGGGTCCGCGGGCGCTTCGGTTCCCCGGTTGGCGGCTCTCGTTCGGCCGGTTCCTGGTCGTCGCCGGATTGGTGGCGCTGGCGTGCTGGTGGGGGATGGATCAGCCTCGGCGGAAGGGTCGGGCCATCGAGGCGGCGAAGCGACTCGGGGGCGTCGTCCAACTCGAAGGGGCCCAGGACCCGACGCGGCCCCCGCCCGCGAGGCCGGGCCGGTTAGCGGAAGGGCTCGGGGTCGGGCTCGCCCATGATCTGGCGGTCGTGAACCTGGAAGGCCTCCGAATCGCCGACGCCGACCTCGCCGCCTTCGCGGGCCTTTCCAAGCTCCGCCGGCTCTACCTCGGAGGCTCGGCGATCACCGGCGCCGGCCTGGCCCACCTGTCGGGTCTGTCGGGCCTGGTAACCCTCGACCTCCGCGAAACGGCGGTCGACGACGCCGGCCTCCGCTCCCTCGCCGGCCTCCGAGGGCTCCGCGCCCTCGCCCTGGCCTCGACCGGCGTCGGCGACGCCGGGATGGATTCGCTGGCGAGCCTGCGAGGGCTCGAAGAGTTGAGCCTGGGGCACACCGGGGTCGGCGACCCGGGCCTGGGTCGCCTGGGGGCCTTGACGGGCCTGAAGGTCCTCAAGCTCGGGCATACCCGGGTGACCGACGCCGGCTTGGCCCACCTGGCCCCCTTGCGGCGGCTGGAAGGCCTCGACCTCGCCGGGACCGCCGTCACCGACGCCGGCCTGGCCCGGCTCGCCGGCCTGCCCGAGTTGAAGATCCTGTTCGTCGACGGCACGGCGGTCACCGAGGCCGGCGCCCTCGCGCTCCGTCGGGCCTTGCCCGCCGTCCGGATTTATCGATGACCGGGGGTCACTCGACCCGGCTGAGGCTGTCGCCCGGCCCGACGAGGTAGCCGACCATCTCGCCGGCCGCACCCACGGTAAAGAATAGGGCGATCAGCGGCAGGCACGCGACGAACCGGCCGAGGTCGCGGCGCTTGGCCAGGGCCGTCTTCGTCACCCGGGCGGTGAGCAAGGCCGGCAGCGCGAGCGAGCCGACCCCGTAGATCAGCCGCCTCGCCGGCGACTGGTCGACGCGCCTCATCCCGGCGTACGACCGGGCGAAGTGGAACCGCTGGGTCAGGAAGTGGCCGAGGCGGAACGGCTTGATGTGGCGGACCGGGGCGCGGTTGGTCGTGGCGATCGGCACGCCGTCGGCGCGGAGGCGGTCGTTGATCCACGATTCCCAACGGCCTTGCTCCAGCTCATGGGCGTGGCGGAGGAGGTGGGGCCGCTTGTAGGCGATGTTGTTGCCCGGGAGGTCGGCCGACTCCCCCTCGACGACGGGCCCCATGTACGGGGCGTACTCGCAGAAGAACGCCGCCCAGTTGACCAGGCCGTCGCGGCCGTTCTCGACCGTCCCGCCCACCGCGCCCCAGGACGGGGCCGCCTCGTGGGCGTCGATCAGGGCCGAGGCCCAGCCGGGGGAAACCTCGCCGTGGTCTTCCAGGATCGCCACGAGGTCGCCCCGGGCCCGGGTCACGCCCAAGTGCCGAAGGGCAGGGATCGTCTTCTTGCCGTCGACGGCCACCACCTCGACCCCCGGCCGGTGCGCGAGCAACCGCCGCCGGGTCTCGCCGCCGACGGCCTCGACGACGATGACTTCCATCCGCCCCCGCTCCGGCTGGGCGTCGAGCGACCGGAGCGTCGGCCCCAGGAGCGACCAGCCGTTGACCGAGGCCAGGACGACCGAGAGCGCGGGGGCGGCGGTCGTGGCTTCCTGAAGCAAGTCGGGCATCGGCGGGAGTCCTTTCCCGGGTCGGAGTCGAATCGGCGAGCCGAGGGCGCGGCATGGTAGCGGGGCGGGGCGGCTTCGGCAAGCCGGAACGCGGTCAGCGGGTCGGGTCGGGCTCTTTGGGAGGGTCGAGGCGGGCGAGGGCCTGATGGGCCTTGGTGTCGAAGGGGTCCCGGGCGACGGCGAGCCGATACCAGGCGCGGGCCTCGGGGACCCGGCCGAGGGCGGCGCAGGCGGCGCCGAGGTCGCGCATCAGGGCGGGGTCGTCGCGGTTGGCCGTGACGGCGGCCTTCTGGATCAGGGTCCCGAGCCGGTCTTGCTGGCGGGCTTCTTCGAGGAACGGGGCGGCGGCGGCGGGGTCGCCGGTCATCATCAGGGCCTGGCCGAGGCCGAAGACGGCCTCGTGCTGGTGGGGGGCGCGGGCCTGGGCGATCCGGTAATGGCGGAGGGCCCCCGGGCCGTCGTTGCGGACCAAGGCGAGCTGGCCGCGGAGCAGGGCCAGGCCGGCGTGGTCCCCGGGGCCGCCGTCGAGGAGCGCCTCGGCCCCCTCGTCGTCGCCCCGGGCCAGGGCCAGGCGGACCCGCGCGACGCGGGCGTCGGGGTCGGAGTCGGGCAGCGGGGCCAGGGTCCGGTCCGCCTCGTCGAACCGGCCCAGGTCGCGGAGCCCCTCGGCGCGGCCGAGCCGGGCCCAACGGTCCGACGGGTCGGCCTCGATGCACTTCGCCAGCGTCTTGACGATCTCCTCGGGCTCCCACGAGACCCCGCGCGTCAGGCACCAGAGGAAGACCTCGCCGTAATCGAGCGAGACCCGCTCGGCCAGGGCCGCGAACGTCGCGTCCAGCTCGGGCCGGCGGAGCTGCATCCCGTAGATATAGACCAGCTCCCGCCGGGCCTGGATCATCCTGGGGTCGATCGCCAGGGCCTTCAAGAACTGGGCCTCGGCGGGACCGAACCGATCCCGGCGGAGTTCGAGCTGGCCGGCCTGGAGCCGCCCCTGCGCCGCCATCGGGTGATCGTCCGGCACCCGCGCCAGGTCGGCCAGCGCCTCGTCGACCCGCCCGCCGGCCATCGCGAGCTGCGCCCCGAGCATCCGGTCCAAAGGCGTCGCCGCCCGGAGCGTTTCGACCCGCTTCAGGAGCGCCGCCGCCCGGTCGAACCGCCGGGCCTCGAACTCCGCGCGGGCCTCTTGCCAGAGGGTATTCGCGTCCGGCCGGGGCCAGGCCAGTCCCGCCAGGGCGGCCAGGATGACGATTGCCGCCACGCCATACAAAGCACGCTTCATGGATGATGGCTCCGTCGGTCACTCCGCGCGGTCGGCGGTCGGCCAAATGATCGTGAAATCCGGGGCCAGTTAGCACACTTCCCGGAAATTCCGGGTGCCACGGGTGAGGGTCGAAGACCCCGTGAGCCGGGAACGGTCGCTGACGGCACGGGGTCTTCGACCCTCACCCGTGGCACCCGGCGAATCCGAGCCGACCGCTGACCGCTGACCACCGACCGCTGACCGCTGACCGCTGACCTCCCGCTCACGCTCCAAGCTCATTCGCCTTCGACGATCCGAAGGGCCTGGTTGGTCGGGACGTGTTCGCGGGTGGTGACGGCGCCGGAGGGCCAGCGGATGGTGAGCTTCTTCGCCTCGGTCGCGGGGCCAACGCCGATGGTCAGGCGGGGGTCGTTGGCGGAGAAGACGCTGCATCCGCCCTTGCGCTGGCGGGTGATGGTCCGGCCTTCGAGTTCGACCTCGACGCGGGCGCCGATGGCGTCGCGGTTGCTCTTGGTCCCGACGAGGTGGAGGCGGAGCCAGCGGTTGGCGTCGTGGGCGGTCGGGGTGTCGTTGCGGAGCAGGGCGGCGGGGCCGTCCTTGTGGTTGATGGCGATGTCGATGTCGCCGTCGTCGTCGAAGTCGCCGAAGGCGGCGCCCCGGGCGACGTGCTTGGTGGCGAAATAGGGGCCGACGTCGCGGGTCGAGAGCTGGAACCGCCGCCCCTGGCCGTTCCTGCCGGCGACGTTCCGGTGGAGCAGGGGGGGCTCGGCGTAGCTCGACGCCTGGCCGGCGAGCTGGCGGTTGTCGTCGACGTGGCCGTTGGCGACGAAGCAATCGGGCCAGCCGTCGCCGTCGAAGTCGAAGAGGCCGAGGCCCCAGCCGACGTAGGGCATCGTGTCGGCGGCCAGGCCGTACATCGGGGTCACGTCCATGAACGAGGCCCGGCCGAGGTTCAGGTGCAGGGTGTTGTACTCGTGGTCGAAGTTCGAGGCGACGATGTCGGGGTCGCCGTCGCCGTCGATATCCTCGGCGTCGACCCCCATGCCCGACTGCGCCTGGCCGTCCTTGTCGAAGGCGGCGCCGGACGTGTCGGAGGCGTCGGCGAACGTCCCGTTCCCCTTGTTGAGGAACAGGAAGTTGGGGTTCATGTCGTTGGCGACGTAGATGTCGACCTTGCCATCGCCATCGAAGTCGGCCGTGACCACGCCGAAGCCGTGGCCGTCGGCCCGGCCGGGGATCGCGTCGCCCGAGGAGTTGACGAGGAACCGGTCGATGACGTCGGTGAAGGTCCCGTCGCCGTTGTTCCGGTAGAAGAAGTGCTTGGTCGTCCGGATCGTCCGCGGCGAGCAGTAGAAGCGGATGTTGTTCTCCCTGTCGCCGCAGAAGACGTCGTCGTCGGGGAGCTTCCAGAGGCCATAGTTGGCGACGTACAGGTCGAGGTCGCCGTCGCCGTCGTAGTCGAGGAAGGCCCCGCCCGAGGACCAGCCGGGGCGGTCGATCCCGGCGGACTTGCTGATGTCCTTGAACGTGCCGTCGCCGTTGTTGAGGAACAGGGCGTTGGGCCCGTAGTTGCAGAGGAAGACATCGGCGTCGCCGTCGTTGTCGACGTCGCCGACGACGATCCCGTGGCAGAAGCCGGCGAAGCCGAGGCCCGACGCCTCGGTCGCGTCGCGGAACCGGCCGTTGCCCAGGTTCTTGTAGAGCCGGTTCGGCCCCTTGGTCGCGGTGCCCAGGGGCAGGAGGGTGGCCGAGGCATAATAGACGTCGAGCTTGCCGTCGTCGTCGAAGTCGAGGAACGCGACCCCCGAGCCGTTGGCGGTCGGGAAGTGGCGGGCCTCGGTCATCCCGGAGAAGTGGCGGAAGTCGATCCCCGAGGCGCCCGCGACCTCGGCGAACCGGAACGGGCTGGGGGCCTGCGGGGCCGTCGGCCGGACCACCACCGGCGCGACGTCGGCCTCGCGGTCGCCGACGATCCGCGACTTCGGTTTGGCCCGGGGCCGCGGGGCGGCCGGAGCGGCTCTCGGGGCCGGCGCGGGCGTCGCGACCACGCCCGGCGACGACCGCTCGCAGCCGGCCAGGGCGAGGACGATCAGGACGGCGAGACCGTGGCGATTCGGGCGATGCATCGGATTCCTCTCGGAGCCGGCGGCTTTGGGCGGATCGAGATGATTGGGAAAAAGGAGATCAGGGGGACCGCCGGGCGGGATCGGCTCGCCGTGGGCCCCGGTCCGATTATAACAGGGAGCCGGCCGCCTTGTCCCGACCTCCGGCCCGGGTCCGAGATCGAGAGGGTGGGGACACGATTCGAGTTTAGCGGCGGGGTAGTTGGTACGGAGTGTGGTAAACTTGGAAGCCCCGCCGCTGGGCCTGCCGGGACCATCCGTCGGCCCGGACCAGGGGGCCAGGTGCGGACGACGCGGACCGATGCGCAGGGGCGTTCCGGATCGTCGGGACAACCGTCCCGCCCAGGTCGCTTGAACACAATTTGACTTCATGCCCGGCCGAATTTCTCGCGATAGTGTGGAGATGAGAGGCCGGGCAAGTTCTTCCATCCGCTCGCCACCACGGGAGTTAGCATGAGACGCCGAACTGGGACATTGCTGCTCGCCTGCTGCGGGGTGGGGATCGGCCTGGGGGCCGCCCCCCGGTTCCAGGACTCCGGGCCCCCGCCGGCGAACGCCGCCAAGGCCGCCCCGAGCTACTACTCGGTCGGCCGGTCGATCGCCGAGATCGTCGGGGAGTGGGACAAGCCGGGGGCGACCGTCCCGCCGGCCGCCGCCGGCTGGCGGGCCTTCTTCGACGCCCTCAACGGCGAGCTGGCGGCCTACGCCGCCGCGACCGACGACCGGGCCCGGCTCACCTCGCTCGGCCGGGTCCACCAGATGGACCTGGCGCTCTGGGGCGTCGCCTGGGCGCCGGCGATCAAGGTTCGCTCGGCCCTGGATGAATGGCTCGCCCCCCGAATCCGGGTCGCCTGGGCCGAACGCCGGCTGATCGACTTCGTCGAATCGCAGAAGGCCGCGGCGCCCGGCTCGGCCGAGAACCACGAGCGCTGGATTCGGTTCGTGGGCGACGACCTCGCCGCGACCCTGGCCTCCTACGAGGGGGCGCGGACGGTCCAGGCCCGGCGGGCGGCCTTGAAGCGGCTGACCGGGGTCCTGGGGTCGCTCCGGCAGAACAACCGGACGGTGCCCTGGGCTTATTCGGCCGAGCTGCAAGCCGCCGTGGACGGCCTGCACAACCTGCCCAACCTCGACGTCTCGGCCGACCTCACCGTGGTCACGCCGTTCCTGTCCCAGGAGGTGGTCAAGACCGGGCCGATCACCCGGGACGGGTACACCTCGATGGTGACCGCGGGCCCGAAGACCGGCTTCGGCCTCTTGCCCAGCGACGAGGGGATCGCCTTCTACAACAGCCAGCTTTCCTCGACCGCCACCCCGATCACCGACTTCCAGGAGCAGCTCCAGCGGGACAAGAAGGGGCGCAAGGTCGCCAAGCTGTACTACTTCGGGGCGGAGTCGTTCGACAACCCCGAGCTGACCGTCACCGCGATCATCCGCCCCTCGACCGGCCTGGCCCTGGCCCCCGCCTTCGCCCACAACATCAACGCCGCCTTCGGCGCCATGCCGATCGCCGGCAAGGGGCTGACCCGTGGGCTCTTGTCGGTCCTCGGCCTGAACCGGGACAAGATCACCCAGAAGGTCGCCCAGCAGGCGTTCCCCAGGATCGCCCAGGGGGTGGTCGACGGGGCCAACAAGGAGGCCGCCGAACGCATCCCCGAGAACGAGGCCGAGCAGAACGCCAAGCTCCGGCGGGTCCTGATCGGCAACAACACCGCGGCTATCCAGGACTTCCGGGTCACCGGCCTGACCCTCCGCTCGCGGCCGACCAACGTCCTGGTCGGCGGGACGATCGGCCACAAGGACTTTGGCGACGCCCTCGGCGCCGACATGCCGCAGCCGCCCGACCTGTACGTGCCCGCCGGGGGCGTGTCGGCCGACCTCCACTTGACCTCGGTCCTGTCCAACGCCGTCGCCGGGCTCCTGGACAGCCCCCGGGTCCGCGACGTCGACAACTTGATGATCGTCACCAAGGCGGTCGAGCCCAACGCCCCCCCCCGCGAAGGGGTGACGCTCGGCCAGAACGTCGCCTACCCGACCTTCCTCAAGGCCGTCGAGGAGTCCCGGGCCGCCAACAACCCCAAGGTCACCGCGGTCCGGTTCAAGAAGCCGACCGTGGCCCCCGAGTTCGCCGCCGACGAGCGGGGCTATCTCGTGATCCTCGTCCGCGACTTCCAGATGGACGTCCCGGCGCCGCCCGGCGGGCTGCTCGGCGGCAACACCAAGGTCCTCCGGTTCCTGGTGCCGACGGCCGAGTTCATCCTGTCGTTCCGGGTCGCCTCGGGCCCGAACCAGCCGCTCGAATTCGACGCCAAGGTCGAGGACCTGGTCTGGGGCCCCGGCAGCAAGGTCCAGACCATCGGCGACGACGAGACCAAGGCCAACACCCTGGGCCCGTTCCAGAGCAACATCGCCCTGGCCGGGTTCCGGACCAAGCTCCAGCAGGTCCCGATCAAGGCCCCGCTGTCGAGCCTGAAGCTCCAGGGCTTCGACATCGCCCAGGTGTCGCCGCTCGACCCGTCCGGCTGGATGCGCGTCGTCCTGGTCCGGAACGGCCAGCCCCTGCCGACCCCGGGCGCCGCCGGGGCCGTTTCCTCGGCCGAGCCGGCCCCCGCCGCCCAGCCCGTCGCCGTCCGGTGATCGGGATTCGTCGAACTTCAATCCAGCCGGGACCGGCCGGGAAGCCCTCGCCTCCGAGGGCCGCCCGGCCGGCCTTGCGTCGTGGGCATTGGCCCGGCCCGACCGAACGCAGACCGATCGGGCCGCGTCTGGTATCGTGGAAGGCGGCCCGATCGGGGCGAGGGGCCCCGCCGGGAGTCCGGCCGCGGGATGTCCCACGGGAAGCGTCAATGATCGCCATCGTCGATTACGGGATGGGCAACCTCCGGAGCGTCCAGAAGGCCCTGGAGGCGGTCGGGCAAGCGGCGACGGTCACGCCCGACCCCGACGTGGTCCGGCGGGCGTCCCGGGTGATCTTGCCCGGCGTGGGGGCGTTCGCCGACGCCATCGCCGAGCTGCGCCGGACCGGCCTGGGCGAGGCGTTCGCCGACGCCGTCCGCGCCGGCAAGCCGTGCCTGGGGGTCTGCCTCGGCCTGCAACTCCTCTTCGACGCCAGCGAGGAGGACGGCGAGCACCGAGGCCTCGGCCTGCTCCCCGGCCGGATCGTCCGGTTCCGGTCCGAGCCCGGCCTCAAGGTCCCCCACATGGGCTGGAACACCCTCCGGGTCCGCCGGCCCGCGCCGCTCCTGGAAGGGCTCGAACCCGACCCCGCCGTGTACTTCGTCCACTCCTACCACGCCCAGCCCGCCGACCCCGCCGACATCATCGCCGAGGCCGATTACCCCCGCCCCTTCGCCGCGATCGTCGGCCGCGACAACCTCGTCGCCGCCCAGTTCCACCCCGAGAAAAGCCAGCGAGTCGGCCTGGCCATGTACGCCAACTTCGCCCGGCTCTGAGCGGGAACCGCCGCTTCAAAGGAAGACGTCCGTCCCGACCTCGAAATACCGCGCCAACCTCGCGACATTGGCCTTGCTCAGCCCCGGCTTGCCGGCCAGGACTTCGGAAACGACCGAAGTCGGGATCTCGACCCCCTTGGCTAGGTCGGCCTGGCTCAAGCCCCGGCAATCCATCAGGTAGCGGAGCACATCGGCGGGCGAGGCGTCGGGGATGGGATGCGCGACCTCTTCATACCTCTCGACGAGGTCGCCGAGGACGTCGAGATAGTCGGTCTCGTCGGGGGTCGGCTCGGCGATGGCGAGCAGTTCGTCGATCATGGCGGAAGCCGCGGTCAGGGTCGCGTCGTCGCGGATCGGCCGGAGCGGGAAGCGGCGGACCAGGTCAAAATAACGACCTTCTTTCGTGATCGAGGCCATGATCGATCTCCGGGCTCCTCCCGAGTCTTAACCGGGCAACCCACCCAGCTCAACACTCAGGCTTCCAGGCGTCGTCGTCATAATCGCGGTGAGAGGCTATCCGGGAAGTAGGTTTGGCCCTAGAATTCCCGATGCGGCCGCGACTTGCATCCTCGCTCAACCCACGATGCCTCCGATGCGTAAACCTT
>JAABUQ010002601.1_pt1 | contig 35263 bp, 36 predicted proteins | sample 5560001 | NCBI WGS metagenome assembly JAABUQ01 (sample SAMN10711888, study PRJNA513371) | rock metagenome | isolation source: Antarctica rocks | place: Antarctica: Victoria Land, Finger Mt nord | collected 2015-12-18
TTAAGGCGTATTGCACCGCGGGAACGCCAAGAATCCGGGCGTCTGATTTCTGCCCTGCAGCGTCGACGATGGTATCCTAACCACCCAGCAAATGACTCCGTCGGCCAAGATGAATGGGGCTGCGTCGTTGAGCGGCTCCCGTTCATCTTGCCGACAGACAGTTAACTAACGGACTTTCTGGTCGCCTTACACTCCGGGCTGGTCGGCGCGGTTGTGTTTTGTGAAGTAGATATCCCGCGAATTGTTGTTCAGCCGCCGGTTCAGGTTAGCGCGCTCCTGACGCGTCAAGTGGCCGTCGTTACGGCGCAGATCGCGGTTGCGTGCCCACTCGTCACGTTGTAGCCGCGTTTCGTCGCTGTTGTATTCGCGCTGGGTAAGCTGGCCGCCGCGAACACCCTGGTTGATGCGAGCCTGTTGGCGGTTGAAGCGATTCTGCACCGGACCCGCTTGCGCGATGCTGGGCAGTGCAGACGTGCAGAGCGCGGTGGCGACTGCGCTTACGAGAACAAATTTCGAGATAAGAACGGTCTTGATCATGTAAACCTTTCTGTCAGAGACATCGTGTCGGTTGTGCAGCCATGGTACTGCGTCCCAGCCGATGTCGGAAGTCATCGGGCTTACCTCTAAGCCGTCTCTAAGCCGACTCTTACCAACCTCTAAGAAACTTTGACAGCCGCTGCACGCCTTTCCATAGACTGCGCCCGTTCGAAGCTCCACCGAACGTTTATGGACGCTTAACGTTTCCTTCATCGAAGGCTGGACCCGATGCCGAAAGGACGGCCTCCAAAGCGCGCGAGTCGGTCGCCGCTGCGACGCTCGTTCGGAATCGCGTTCGCTCGCGTTCTTTGTGCTCGTACATCGCCGCGTCCGCGATGGCGAGCAATCCATCGGCATCGCGCGCATCATCGGGAAAGTAGGCGAAGCCGATGCTGGCCGTAACGGTCGCGCACCTGCCTGATTCCACTTGGACAGGATTGGCAACGATTTGCGTCATTCGCCGCGCGATCGAGGCGCCCGTGGTATTTTCAAGACCGCCAAGGAGAATCGCGAATTCATCGCCACCGATGCGCGCGACGGTATCTTCGCCACGCAATTCAGAAACTAGGCGCGCAGCGGTCATTCGCAGCACCGTATCGCCGGCTGCGTGACCGAATGTATCGTTGACGTTCTTGAAGCCGTCGAGATCGAGTAATGCCACTGCGAAAGAACTGTTCGCACGGCATGCATCGGCGATTCCTTGCTCGAGCGCGCTCATGAACGCACGCCGGTTCGCGAGACCGGTGAGTGGATCGCAAAAAGCCTGACGCTCGATACGGGCGCCGCGACGCAACAGATAGACGAAGCGCATCCCAATGATTGCAAATAGAATCAGCGTGACCACCAACAGCGTGCTCGCGGTAAGAACCATTTCCAACGCACGTGATCGGGCCAGATTCAGTGCGCGGAAAACGCGCTGCTGCGTTCGATCATCCAGCGCACTATAGCGTGCAAATAGAGTTCTACCGGCGGCCAAGCGGCTGACGGCGCGCGCGCGATCTCCCTCTCGCGCCGTAACGATTTCCTTCGTATAGTACTCGCGGAGCTGTGCTGCCACGGCGAGCGTCTTGGGGAGGCGCAGTTGCATATCGGGGAAGCGCCGATCGCTTGATGTCAAATATCCGGCATCGTACGCGAACTGCCGTCGTCCAGCATCGTAGGCATCAAGAAACCGCGGATCCCCACTGGCCACGTAGCCTCGGACGCCGCTCTGCTCGCCGACAAGTGCGAGCAGCGAGTCACGCTGCGTGAAGCCGATATTCGCGAGTTCGACTGACGACGCCATGGCGGCGTAACTTTCGATGAAGCCGATGAGCGCAGCGCCGCTCAGTAACGTCGCGACGGCAAGCGTCATTGCCGAAAGCAGTCCTATCTTCCGGCTTACCGACTGCACCTCGGAGCGACGAAAACCCCTTTTCGGTCTCACTTCCTCGAATATCGGCGCAGAGCCGCAACGGATTCATGCCGCTGGGCCATGCGCGGGTGACCCCAGCGTCGTAGCCTTTACCGCCGCGCGCAGGCGTCGCCTGGGCGACGCGAGCGCGAAGAGCACGGTGAGCATGATCGCAAACGCCGCGCCGCCGATGGCGGCGACGTGCATCCCGCTCGTGAAGGCCGCGTCGACGGCGGGACGCAGAACCGCAGCCGAGACTCCCGGCGGCGGCGCGGCGAGGAGCGCCCAGGCGCTCCCGTGATGCGTGGCGGAAGCGACCCGGTGCACGACCGATGCGGGCAGATTCAGCGGCACGAGCGCCGTTGTGATGTTCGACGCCAACGTCCCACTGAGCAGCGCACCGAGAAATGCGACGGCAAACACGCCGCCGAGCGCGCGACTCAAGTTGATCATGCCCGAGGCCAGCCCCTCGTCCGCCATCGCGACGCTCCGCATTCCGAGGGCCGTCGCCGGCGGATAGATGAACGCGCAGCCGATGCCGCACAAGAACAACGCCGCCCCTACCGCGACCGATGGACTGAGCGGCGACATGACGGCAAACGTCAGCAGTGCGATAATCTCGAGGGCCGACCCAACGATAATCGTGCCTTGCGTGCCTAAGCGGTGTACGACCGACCCGTTGTAGCGCGTAAAGAGCACGAACCCGATGTTGCACGGCATCATGTAGAGCGCAGCGATGAAGGCAGGGTCGCGCAAGACGTTCTGCAGGAACAGCGTTGCGAGCAGCATGCTCCCGTACCACCCGTAGTTGTTGATCGCGATGCCCAAGAGACTCGCGACGAACGTTCGGTTCCTCAAATACTCCAGCCGCAGCATCGGGTGTGATGAACGCTGTTCGACGACGGCGAACGCTACCAAGCAAACGACGCCGGTGAGCCCGATCCCGAGAATCGTCGGAGACGTCCAGCCGCGCGCATTCCCCTCGATGAGCGCAAAACTGAGCGCGACGAACGCCAGCACGCTAAGGAGTTGTCCTGCGACGTCGACGGGCTGCGCGAGATTGCGCGCCGTCTCAGGCACGTACCGCAACGTCAGCGGCAGAACGAGCGCCCCAAAGAGCGCGCTCATCGCAAAGATGCTGCGCCAACCGAGGAACTGCACCAGAACGCCGCCGAGAACGACGCCAGCAACCGCGCCCAAACCGGCGGTCATCGAGAATGTCCGCACCGCATCGTCGTCCTCCTTAGGATCGGCCAGCATCCCGGTCAGGAGAGCCAGCGATAGGGAGAGCAGCACGGCGCCCCCGATGCCTTGCACGAGCCGCGCGACGATGAGGACGGTCGGCGTCATTGCAAGCGCCGAGCCCACCGCACCCGCGACGAACAGCGCTACGCCGCCCACGAAAACGCGTTTGCGACCGTAGAGATCGCCGAGCGTTCCGCTCGCTAGGGTGAACCCGCCCTCCATGAGCGCGTAGATGTTGACGATCCACTGTTGATCGGCGATGCCGGCGCCCAAACTCTTGCCGATCGCAGGGAGCGCCAAATAGACGACGCTGATGTCGACGACGGCCATGAAGGCAGCGAGATACAACCCAAACTTGCCGATGCGCAGTCCAAGCGCCGACGGTCCGTAGCGCGCCATTGAAGTCAGATGTGGGCTTGGGTGGGGTAAAAGGGATGTGTGGTCGTTGCCTTCACTCTCATGGTCGGACTGGTCGCGGTCGCCTCAGCAGTGGCGATCGCGCACAACATACGCATTTACCGGCGCTGCGTGCGAGCTATCCGCGAACGTCGTGCGAAGGTGTACGAGAGCGCCGTGCTCCTTCGGCTCGAGCGCAGCCTGACGACGACCGGTTCGCACCGACCATTCGAACGCTGCCGCCGGCTTCCGCCGGCGCCGCTAGCGTCTAATGGTCGAAATTTTCGGACTGCGCTCGCTGGGTGGCGCGGACATGGACGTTATCGGCGACGAAAGCGTTGAGGACTTTTTTCTCGTCGATTTTGACTTCCTTACCGTGAGCCAGGTTGTGGCCGAACAGGCCCCCGATGCCGAAGGTCGCGAAGCCGATGATCGTCGCGGTCGAAGCGGCTCCTTTACGGTCGTCCTCGGCCTGCTTCTGCGTCCCCTGCGCGAGACGAATTTTGCCGCCGTCGACCGAGTAAATCCAGTCGAAGTTTAGGGTCAGTGCGCCACTGTGCCCGTTTCCGCCGGCTTGATCGACTTCGCCGATCGTGCCTTGGCCGAGAGACCCGCTACGAATGACGACCATGCCGTTGACGATCACGTCCTGAGCAGCTTGCACTTGAAACGTATCACCCTCCTTCACTTTACTCGACGAAACCTCGCCAAGCACATGAACGGGAACCGACGTTCCGCCGGGCACCATGACCGTGGCGGGGCGAGACTGGGCGCTGGCGAGTAACGGGAAAAACGCGAATGAAGACGCCGCAATCAGCGTCGATACGATCTTCAACATCTTGGCCTCCTTGCCGTCGTGTGAAAAACTGCGCGCACTCACAGGAGTGCCCGTTTCGCGCCCTTGGCGACCTGCAGGTTAAGACCTGTTGTTTTGAACCTAAGGGCCTAGACCGCCCCTCATGCTTAGTCCTCGAGACGGCGCCGCGTCGGGACCGCAGGGTGGGCGACTCCTGCGGCGGTTCGCAGCACGTTCCGGCAGCATGCTCGAACGCTATGCCATCGGAGAAGCCACGTGAGGCAGAATTTTACTGAAGGGGTTTGGCGAACGGGTCCGGCCCGGGGGTTGGACCGGCGAACGGATCGGTGTCTCGCGCTCCGCACAGCTTCGCCGCGCGCGTTACCGCGCGCGCAACGCGCTCCGCGGTCTGCGAGTCGGTGAACACGAAGGGCTCGAACATTTCGCGCTTTTCGAGATCGGTCAGGCGTACGATGCGCAGACGTGTGAGATCGACGCCGTTGAAATGATAGACGAACCGGTAATCCCACGTGTACGTATTCCGGCTCGCTCCGCCCAAACGGTCCGCGACGTGACTTCTCGCGTACGTGCTTTGTGTGAACGCCGGTGAATACACGTTGGAAGCCGACCCGTCGTCGAGCGCGTAAACCTGCGGTGGGTCGAGAGCGCGTATCGCTTCACTCGTATCGGTGAACGTCTCGACGAACGTATTGGTCACGGCGAGATCGCAGTGGGTGCCCGGCGCGAACGTGTACGTGCTCGTGAAGTCGAGGCGGTAACGCACGCGCGGCGTCGTCCCGGAGCGGACTTCGCTCGCCCGCAACGTCGCCGGGACATGCGCCAAAATATACCGGACGGCCGTATCGTAGTCGGGGCCGCCGTCAGTTCGTGCCGCCGGCGTGGGAGCGCTCGACGTTGATGGTAGCGCGACAGTGGGCGGCGCGGCTACCGGTGAAGGCGGTGGTGACGGTGCCGGCGGCCGGGGTGCTGAAGAGGCCGGCGTCCGCGAGGATACAGCTACGCCCGGCCGCGGGGCCGCCGGCGGGGAGGCGCTCGCTGCCGGCGCCGCAATGGCCAATGCCGCCAAGGGAATGAACAACATCGTGGCGGCGGGATTTGGCTCCGCCGCGCCATCGTCCCCCAGGTGCAACCGAGCGCGAGAGGAGTTCGCCCGTGGCCGCCAAGCCGCAATGGTCCGCAGCCAGATGACGACGCAGCGCAGCGACGTGGCGACGCGGCCCGGACCGACGTGCGAAGCCCGCATCGTCGCATTCGAAGACGACCGCGAGACCGCGCGCTTCGACCGGCTGGCGACCGAAGAACCGCTCGAAATTCGGCTGCGTGCCGGTGCTGCAAGCCGCACCGTCGCGATCACGATGCGTACGCCGGGCAACGACTTCGAACTCGCCGCCGGCTTTCTCCACAACGAAGGCGTTCTCGCGGGAAACGAGGCCTTACGCCGCATCTCGTACTGTCTGTCCGGCGAAGTGGACGCCGACCAGCAATACAACATCGTCAACGTCGAACTCAGCGATGCGGTGTTGCCCGATCTCGACGCGCTCGAACGGCACTTCACGATGACCAGCGCGTGCGGTATCTGCGGCAAGGCCAGTCTCGCCGCGCTGCGCGGGCGCGGCTTTGCACCCCTTGATGACGAGCAACGTGTTTCGCCCAAAACGATTCTCGCGTTGCCCGCGCTTCTACGCGAGCGACAAGGCGTGTTTGCAAAGACCGGCGGTCTGCACGCCGCGGCACTTTTCGACGGGCACGGTCGGTGTCTTGTGACTCGCGAAGACGTCGGTCGTCACAATGCCGTCGACAAGTTGGTTGGCTGGGCGCTGTTCGAACGGCGTCTTCCGCTGCAAGACTGCATCTTGATGGTCAGCGGCCGTGCGAGTTACGAGATCGTACAGAAGGCGCTCGCGGCCGGCATCCCCATCGTCTGCTCCGTCTCCGCGCCGAGCAGCCTGGCCGTCGCGCTCGCACACGAGTTCGGCATTACGCTCGCGGGTTTCGTGCGCGGCGCGCGTTTCAATGTGTACGCGCACGCGCAACGCATCACGGGGCCACAAGCGTGATCGATTTCCGCGATGCGCAGCGACGTGTAATCGAGGCGTGCGCGCCGCTCGAGCGCGAAACGATCGCGCTCCCCGAGGCCGCCGGACGCGTGCTCGCCGACGACATCGTAGCGGGCGAGGACCTAGTGCCCTTCGCTCGTTCGGCAATGGACGGGTTCGCATTGCGGGCCGCGGAGACGTCGGGCAACGGCGTGTTTCCCGTGCGAGCAGCCGCGTATGCACAAGCCGCCGAACCCTCGCAGCACGTCGCCGGAACCGCGACCGCGATTGCGACGGGCGCTCCCCTTCCACGTGGTGCGAATGCCGTCGTTGCGGTTGAGAACGTCGCACGCGAAAACGGCTCCATCCGTCTATCGAGAGCACTGCGGTGCGGCGAACACGTCTTTCCGCCCGGCGAAGATGCGCGCCGCGGCGAGCGCTTGGTCGCGGCGGGAACGTCGCTCGAGCCCTGTCACCTTGGGCTGCTCGCGTCGGCCGGTTGCGCGGAACTGTGCGTCCGTCGGAGGCCGCGCGTCGCGGTCGTTTGCGGCGGCGATGAACTGGTGCCGATCGACCGCATCCCGTCTCACGGGCAGATCCGCAACAGTAATGCAACGACGGTTCGCGCGTTCGTCGAGCGCGCCGGAGGAACGGTCGCAAGCGAAACGACGGTGCCGGACGATCCCGAAGCGCTCATGGCGGCCTTACGGCGTGCGTTCGAGTCCGCGGACATCGTCGTTACGACCGGTGGTGCTTCGGTCGGCGAGCGCGATTTCATGAAACCGGCGTTACGCCAATTCGGCGCTGCGTTCGCGTTCGAATCGGTCGCGCTGCGTCCCGCGCGGCCAGCCGCCTTCGCCACGCTCGGCACAACGCGCATCATCGTCCTTCCCGGCAATCCGGCCGCCGTCTTCGTGGCTCTCCTGGAGTTCGTTGGCCCCGCGCTTGCCGCACTGCAAGGCGCCGCTACCCTGCATCCTCCTAAGGGACGGGCGCGACTAGACGGCTACCTCCATGCGAAACCTAATCGAACCTATCTGCCTTTCGTCCACGTGCGGTGGCACGACGGCTACGTCGCCACGCCGCTTGATAACCAGTGTTCAGCGCTCACGCGAACCGCCGCGGAGGCCCATGGTCTCGCAGTCATTGAAGCCGGTGAGCGCGACTACATCGCGGGGGATGAGGTGGACGTTCACCTCTACCGCACACCGGCTTGGGACCGTTAAGCAGGGTCCGGCTCGGCTCCGCGGACTGCCTCCTCGAGTTCGCTCGCGGTCGGAGCCGCCAGCGGCTCCTCGAGCGTGGCGGCCAGGGTCGGCGCGTCAGGCAGCGGCACGTCTTCGTCGAGCGGCCGCTGCAATGCGACGATCACTGCGCCCGCCGCTGCAGCGAGCCCGCGCAACTCCCAACCCTGCGCACCCATGAGCGCGAGGGTCGGATCGACGCTCTGCGCGTCGTCGAGTCGGTGCAACGCGAACTCGTAGCGTCGCCGCATGTGCGTGGGGCTAGCGGCTCAGAACGAGGTCGCTCTGCTTTTCGGCTTCCGACGACCAGTCACCGCGCGCAGCCAGCGAGTTCATCTTGGCGCGGTGCTCGAGAGCGGCTTGAGCTGTGGATGCGTTCGCATCGTCACCCTTCCAGAGATTGAGCGCGGCGTGTTGTAGCGCGCGACCGTACGAAAACGTCAGCGGCCACGGTGCTCGTCGTGTCTTGGCCACCCGATTGATTTCGCATAGATGCGCGGTCGCTTCTTCGTCGTTCTGGCCGCCCGAGAGGAACGCAATCCCGGCCACGGCAGCCGGTACCCAACGCAACAAGACTTCGACCGTCGCATCGGCAACTTCGCGTACCGATGCTTTGGTGCCGAACTTTTGCCCGGGAATCACCATGCTCGGCTTGAGGATCATGTCCTCGAAGCGCACGTTCTGGGCCGCCAGTTCCCGGAACACGAATTGCAAGGTGCGTTCGTGTACGTCGAAGCTCGTGTCGAGCGACTGCGAGGCGTGCGCGCCATCCATCAGCACTTCGGGTTCGACGATCGGCACGAGGCCGCCGGCTTGGCAGATCGCCGCATACCGGGCAAGCGCATGGGCGTTGGCGTGCAGACACGCGTCGCTCGGCATGCCCGCTTGCGTGTCGATCGTAATGACGGCACGCCACTTCGCGAAGGTCGCGCCTATCTTCACGTACTCGTCAACGCGCTTGGCGAGCCCGTCCAGTCCTTCGGTCACTTTTTCATCCGGCTTGCCGAGCGCGAGCGGTACGGTTCCCGTATCGAGCTTGATGCCCGGCATCGATCCGGCGGATTTCAAGATATCGACGAAGGAGCGGCCGGCTTTGCCGTTTTGTCGAATCGTTTCGTCGTAGAGGATGACGCCGCTGAAGTATGAGCCGAAGTCGGGTGTCGTGAACAGCAGGTCGCGATAACGCCGTCGCATCTCTTCGGTCAGCGGGATGCCGAGCGGTTCGAAGCGCTTGTTCGCGGTACCGGTGCTCTCATCGGCGGCCAAGATGCCTTTACCGGGGGCGACCATGGCTTGGGCAACCGAATGCAGAGGGCTGCTCATGACGGTAATTCTGCTCCTTGTGGGCGGGCGTGGGTGAGTCCGTTGACGCTGGAGAGATTGGCGAACGATTGCAGATCGTGTTTGCCGTCGACCATTCGCGTCGTATGCGTGAGCGACGAGATGATGATCGACTGTGTGTAGGCGCTGCCGCGCACGTAGCTGACGCCCTGCAGCAACTCGCCATCGGTCACGCCGGTCGCGGCCAGCATCGCGAGATCGGAGCGGCACAAGTCGTCGAGGCCGAGGACCGCATCAGGGTCGAGGCCCTCGCGTTCGGCCACGGCGTCCTCGCCGTCGCGCAGCCACAGCCGCGCCTGCATGTCGCCGCCCAAACACTTGACGGCGCAGGCCGCGACGACGCCTTCGGTCGCGCCCCCGATACCCATCAGTAAGTCGATGCGGCTGCGCTCTTCGAGTGCGGCGATGATGCCATTGGCGATGTCGCCGTCGCCGAACAAGCGTACCCGCGCGCCAAGTTCGCGCAACCGCCGGACCGTGTCGTCGTTGCGGGGGCGTTCCAGCAGAGCTACCGTGATCTCGGTGACGGGCCGCCCCATGGCCTTGGCGACGGCCCGCACGTTGTCTTCGACCGACGCATCGATCGAGATGACTCCGCGAGCCGCCTTGCCGACGATGATTTTGTCCATGTAGGCGATGTGCGTATGGAAGAGCGAGCCGCGCTCGGCGGCAGCGACGACGGAAATCGCGCCGTGCCCGCCCTTACTCGCCAGGGTGGTGCCGTCGATCGGATCGACGGCGACGTCCATCTTGGGTCCGTCGCCCGTACCGATCTGCTCGCCGATGTAGAGCATCGGCGCCTCGTCCTTCTCCCCCTCGCCGATGACGACGACGCCATCGATGTCGACTTCGCCGAGCACGCCGCGCATCGCATCGACCGCGGCCTGATCGACGGCATTCTTATCACCGCGGCCCACGAGCTTTCCGGAGACGATCGCGGCCGCTTCGGTGGCGCGCAGAAATTCCAGCTCGACGCGCGCGTCGATTCGGCGTCTACCCATGCGCTATACCTTTGTCGGGCGGTGCCCGACTTCCACCTCTGTCGGTGATTCGGCGCAGCCGAAATCGCCGACGGGTTCGGCTACGCCGAACCCTGCATAGGGCGCGCATCTTGGAAAGTCTTGCCGTCCGGGCGGCGAACGGCCTGGGTTCATGCCCGCCACCAGCGCACCGCCGCTGCGCGAACGTTTTCCGACCCTCCAGACCGCGACCTATCTCGTATCGCACTCCATGGGTGCCCCCCCGACGGGGGCCCGCGAGGCGCTCCTGGGCTATTGGGAGGCTTGGGCTGCCGACGGGCCGGAAGCGTGGGAACGCTGGCTGCCCGAGATCGCAGCCATTGCGGACAATCTGGGGCGCATCTTCGGCGCCCCGAGTGGAACGGTGTCGCTCGTCCCCAACGTCTCGCTCGCAATGGCCGCAATTGCTTCGGCCATTGACTATCCGGCGCAGCGATGCGAGATCGTTATCGAAGAACTGCAGTTTCCGACCGTCGTGTACGTCTGGAAGGCGTGGGAACGGTTCGGCGCGCGGGTTCGCATCGTCCCTTCGGAGGACGGACGAACGATGTCGACCGATCGTCTGTGCAGCACGATCGATCACCGCACCGCCGCCGTCGTCCTCTCGCACGCAGCCTACGTTTCCGGCGCCGTTATCGACGTTCCGGCGATCGTCGCGCGGTGTCGCGAGACGGGCGCGCTCTTTGTCCTCGATGCGTATCAGACGACCGGCGTTGTTCCGTACGATGTCGCCGCACTCGGCGTGGACGTCGTCGTCGGGGGAAGTCACAAATGGCTGTGCGGTGGTCCGGGCTGCGGCTTCATGTACGTTCGTCCGGAATTACGCGAGCGCTTCGCGCCCGCGTTGACCGGCTGGATGGGCCATGCCGAACCGTTCGCTTTCGAAGGCGCGCCGGTGCGCTTGACACGCGGCGCCCACCGCTATAATACCGGGACGCCGACGATACCCGGCTATCTCGCCGCACGCGCCGGCCACGATGCGATCCTCGAAGTCGGCGTTGCGAATGTTCGCGAACACAACGTGACTCTGACCAAGATGGTCGCTGACGGGGCGCTCGAGCGTGGCTTCACCGTGCCGACGCCGCTCGATCCCGCCGCGCGCACCGGCTGGATCGGAATGGACTTCCCGCAAGCGGCCCGCGTCACCGAGGCATTGATTGCGGAGCGTGTCTTCGTCGACTATCGGCCGGGCTGCGGCATCCGCGTCGGGCCGCACTTCTACACGACTGCGGACGACATCGGCGAGTTCTTCCGGGTGGTCGACGCCGTTCGCGCCCGAATGTGATCGCGGCCGCGACGCTCGCGTTTCTCTTCGGGCATCACAAGCACCGCCCGCTAACGCGGCCGACACCGCGACCGCGAGCGACGCGAATGCAGCGAGTCCAGCACTTCGTGCGACCGCTGCTGCCGCTGTGCGTCACCGCTGAAGCGAAATTACTTCAGACGCTCGATTCCCGCCGCTACAACGCGGGCGACACCTTTGCGTTCAAACTCGTCGGCGCCGTCGTCGGCCACGGCGACGTACCGGATCTCGTCGCCGGAACGGCGGGCTACGGCGTGATTTCCTTCGCCATGCACGCGCGCATGGCCGGCGGTGCGGGATTCTTTGTCCTCGAGCCGCGCTTCCTGACGTTGCACGGCGGCCGCCGCTTACCGGCGATGGCCGATCCGCGGCTCGACGATCAGGTCGTGGCCGGTACGTCGGGCAACGCGCCTGATGTGCTCGGCTTCGTGCCGATCGTCGGGTGGGTAGCCGGCGGCTACAACGCCCTGCACCGCGGCAAAGAGGTCGTCGTACCCGCCGGAACACAGCTACGCTTGGTCCTCGGCGATGGTTTATTACTGAATCATTGCGCTGACCCGCCGGCATCTGACGTCCATTAGCGGGCCCGTGACGATTGATCCCGACACTCGCACCGTCGGACGGAACTTCGAATGGCCTTCGCGTAGCGTGGAGTATGGAGCAGCGACAGCCCGATCCATTCTTCGAGCAACTCAAAGCGGACATCCAAGAAGGCATCGACGAAGCCAATCGCGGTGAGGGAGCGGACGAGGCCGATGTCTGGGAACACTTTCGCAAGCGAAGCGAGGAACTTCGAAGACAGGAACCGAGCGAGCTTTCTAATTGACGCCACTGCGGTTCATGCCCGCGCGCCCTAGCCGATCTGGACGCGATTTATTCGTATATCGCCGGCGATAGTATTGATCGCGCTGACGTCGGCGATGTCGCCTTGGCGGCGACGCCAGCATCGTCGATGAAGAGTTTCGGCAACTTCGTGAGGCCAGCGCTTCCAGTCGGCGAGCAGTTCCTGAAACTGGGCCACTCATGGCCTATTTTACGACCATTTCGCGGTCTATCTCAAGCCAATACCTAACGGGTGGCCGGCTCTTCTCGCTCGGACGGGCCCGTGACACCTTCGGCGGCGAGCCAGCGTTCGAGATGCTCGACGTATTCGGCTCCGAACGTGTCGAGCAAACATCGCACGTAGGCACGGTACACGTCGGTTTGGCCCGTGACGACGTAGTGCTCTAGCACGCGGCGATGGATGGCCATATAGCCTTCGCGTAAGCGCAGGCCGCCGTGCACCAGCATCACGAGCAATTCGCTTGGTGAACGCTCGCGCTGCCGTTCGAGTCGTTCTGAGAACCACGCGTCGAGCGCCTGCGGCAGACGGACGGAACGCGTCGGGCCCATCGAACCCGAACCTTTGGGGCGTGACACCTACGCCGGCGCCCCGTCAGCGCTCGGTGTCGGAATCGTGTTCGTGCTCGTGACTGTGGACGGCGTCCCCGTGCGTGTGATGCTCGTGTTCGTGATCGTGATCGTGATGATCGTGACCGTGCTCGTGCTGCGTACCGTCCAGATGCTCGTGTTCATGCTGGTGATCGTGATCGTGATCGTGATCGAACGTGCCCTGTTCTGCCATGTTGGATCCTTCGTCAGTCGACGACAGGCATTTCCTTTTCACCCGGCGGGTTGCGGTGACCGGCGAGCGAGAAGAACGCCCGATGAGCGAACGTCTCCTTATCGCGCTGGAGAGCGCGGTCCTGGGCCTGTGGGCGGGGGCGATGGCAGGCTTCGCCTTCGTGTTTGCACCGATCGCCATTCGAATCGTGCCCCAACTGAACACGTTCGCCGCACTGGTTGCAGCCGTGATTCGCGGACTAGGCTCGCTTGGCGCGGTGTGCGGCGGCATTGCCATCGCTGCTGCGCTCGTACGTGCGATTGGACGCGATGCGCGGCCCCTCGCCCTCGTGCGAATCGTTCTGGTGGCGATTGGCCTCGGCGCATCCGCCTACGAGACGACTGCGATCATTCCGCGCATGGAGTCGACCGCAAGCAGTATCGCGGGTCCACTCAACAGCGTTCCGAAGGACGATCCGCGCCGCGTCGCTTACGATGCGCAGCACGCGACTTCCAGCCGCGTCTACGGCATCGCGTTTGTGTGCGTTCTCGCGGCGCTTGCATTCGCGCCGTTCGGCCGCAAACGCGCGGGCTGATCGAAAGCAAATGCCTCGATCGTCGGACCACGGCGATGTTCGGCTTCGTACCAATACGCGAGCACGACGGCGGTCAACGCAACGTTGTACATCCAACCGCGCAGTTGAAGTAACGATTCACGCCAGCCTGAAAAGTGCCGCGGCCTGCGTGCCATGACGGCGTCGACGATATGAGCGCGCCGCCGTAAGCTTTCGGGCAAATCTTCACGGACGCCGCACCATGCAAGATACTGTCTGATCGTCCCCTGCGGCCGACGCGCCGAGCCACACAGCGCATCAGCGGCAGCAACCGCGCTTTTCAGAGGAACGCGGTCACGTCGCTCGCCGTCGACCATCGCATCGAAGCGAGACCGCTCCGTGGGACCCATTGCGCGCAGCATGCGAGAAAGCAGCACGATATCGCGCCAGACGCGCAGGTCGCGCCCGTGATAGGCGAGGTGCAGAGCGCTGTGCACCTCATCGAGAACGCGTACGGTACCCGCGGGTCCTTCGACGAGCAATGAACCGGGCAATAAGCGCCGGAAGTCGAGAACTTGCGAAACGCTGCGAGGCACCGACAAGGCGACGTGGAGTTCGACCGGGACGCGTTCGCCCGGTACGAAGAGCGGAGCGTGATGGTGGTGACGCGCTGCGAAAAACGCTATCCGGGCCTCGGCCGCCTGCTGACGGTAACCTGCCGCAACGAGCGCGGCGACGGCGTTCTCAATATGCGGCCGGTCGACCAAAACGTCGACATCGGTCGAATAGTGCAGTTGCGCGTCGGAACGACCGGCCGCCAGGCGCGCGCCACCTTTCAGGACGATCGCCTCAATGCCGCCGGCATCGAGCCGTGCGACCACATCGCGCACTTTCCGGACGACGGCCGCCGCCTGCAACGCGGCCGCAAAGCGTGCCCGCTTAAACGGCTCACGCACTGGCTCGGGAACGTCGACGCCGGCGGCGACTGCGCGCTCGAGCCACTGGCTGAGCAGACTGCCCAAACGGTGACGCAATGCCACGGCCACCAAGGCATCACTCGGTACCGAGCACAGAGCCGCAACACCGCCCGCTGCGTCGCCCGCTTCGAATGCCCGCGAAGCGACCACCAGGGCGGCAAACGCGGGCGGCGGTGCAGCCTGCGCGGGCGACTTCAGGAATAACGATAATCGTGGCCGCGCGTAGCGAATGACGCTGCGCAGCCTCCGGGAAGCGCACATGAAGACGGCGATGCGGCGCGACAACGGGCCCTCGATCTTCCGCGCGTCGGCCTCGGGTCCGGACCACACGACCGCGACCCGGCCAATAATGCTGTCCGGGCCGACGGTTTCCAAACGTTCAGGCAAGGCATCGCCGCACGTTATGAATGAGCCGCCGCGCCGGGCGACAAGGCGATGCGCCACCAAACCGTCCGGGCCCCGGAACACGAGGATATCGCCGAGGCGCGGTGGCCCGTTAAGCCGTTCGACCTCGGCGACCATCCCGGCGCACAAGGTCGGCAGCATGCTGTTGCCCCGCAGCTCGAAGCGAGCGCGGCCCAGGCGCTCGATGGCGAAGGCGGCGACCTCAGACGCGAGCGGTGCGAGCACTCGCCATGACCTCTTTGACTAGGCTCGCCGTCGCCGCAGGGCGGCCGAGCAGAAGCCGGTAAACTGCCACGTCCCGCAGCTCGCGCAACCAAAGCGCCATCCGGTCAAGACCGGAGTCGCCGCTCCAGAAGGTAGGCAGAATTGCGCTAGCCGCCGCGAGTGCGGTCGTCGGCGTCACGGCCGGCGCATCGCCGAAGCCGTCGATGAGGAACAGCCAGCGCAAGGGAACCGGGGGGCCGCCTTGAGCGCCTGCGCCGAAAAGCCGCGAGGGCCGGACCGCGACCTCTTCGTGCCCTTCCCACGACGCGAGCAGGGCGCCGAAGTCGCTATCCGGGGGTTCGTCTGCGCTTAACGCAGCCCGACCGCCCGCGCGTAAAGTCAAGCGGCGCAGGAACGGGACGACGAGGCCCGCTTGCAGAATGCAGCGCTCGTCAGAATATAGACGCAAGCCGGCTCGCGTGCAGGCGACGGCCGTCGTCGTCTTGCCCGCGGTCGTGACCCCAGTCAGTGCGGCACATGCGCCGTCTAACGCCAGGACGGCGGCATGGAAACTAACGGACGGCGTGATCCGCACGAACTCATGGTGGAGCACGGCATCGGCAAAGAAGCCCACGAGGTGGGGATCGATCGGACCGCCCGACCAGCGCCAGACGATCTTCGGGTCGGCCCAGAAGAGCGTTTCCTGATCGTGCTCGACGACGAAGAGGGTCAGGCCTGGGATAGCCGACGAAGGGCGCCGGTGCGCCGGCAGGTCGGCATACCGAGCGACGAATTGATCTGCGGAGCCGGCGGCCGAAAAGCGCACTTCCAACGGGACCGACCCAATGGCAAAGGCGACCGGCTCCGTGGCGTACGCCGCCATCTGGTCCGAGCGCGGTGACGACAGCGTTGTTTGCTCGAGGGAAGCGAACGAGAGCGTGCGGGGCGTGGGCATTAGTGCAAGCGTCCGGTAAAATGCGTTTGGCCGGGCACATGCCCGGCCAAACGTATCACTTCAGGGCGTAAAGGCCGTCAGTGAGCCATGAACGTGGTTGAAGCGTACGACGACTGCATGTCGGCGCTGGCAACCAGATCTTCGGCTTTGTACGTCGCAAGGATTGCGGGGGCTTCGTACACGGTGAATTTCCTCTCGGTTGAGATTTGGTAACTACCATTTGGAAGTATGGGCCCTAAACCTTTCCAGCGGCAGGGCCCAGGGACCCAACGCTGCTAAACTATCGTCCCCATTGCGCCGAACCTAAGCATGGATCGCCGTCGCGCGAAATCTGCGCCGACGAAACGGGCGGCGCACCCAACGCGTTGATTACCATAACTTCATCCGTGCAACAGCGCGCTTTAGATAAGGCTGGACATGAACTTTGTCACCAGCGGCGTTCGCCGCGTTTCGTTCGCTTTTATCGTCGCGACGGCCGCAACGCTCGTCGCCTGCGGAGGCGGCGGCGGTTCCGGGCCCGGCCCGACGCCCCCGAATCCCCCGACGAACGCCCCTCCGACGAAGACGCCTCCGACAATGACACCTCCGACGATGACGCCACCGACGATGACGCCACCGACGCCAACCCCGACGATGACGGCGCCTCCCGCAACCATGAACCCGACGGCATCACCCGTGCCCACGCCGGTCGCAACATCGGCGCCGCCGACATTTGCAAGCCCCTCGCCCGCGCCGGCCGGCAAGACGAATGTGATCTTCGAGTTCGGCATACCGGTTAGTTCGCAGTACACCTACGCGAATAGGCGCCGGCCCGAATTTGTCTCGCCGGGATCGAAATCATTCGGCATCGTAGTCGACAAAGGGGCGCAAGCGGGAGCCACCTTCAACGTGGGAGCCGGCTCGCCATATTGCACGAGCACGGCGACGACCGTGTACTGCCGCGTCTACGAAGCCATCGTAACCGGAAACGGCCAACACGATTTCATCGCCACGTTGTACAGCGGCCCCAACGCTAGCGGCTCGCCGCTCTCGATTGGTGATACTGGGCAAGTCACGATAAGCGGCACGACGGTAACGCCGTTGCTTCTCAAAGCCGTCGTCGCCAACGTGAAGCTGACGCTTCAGAATCCCACTCCGCCGGTGGGAACGGCGGTCAACGATCCGCTTCACATCATGTTGACCGACGCGTCGGGGAACACCATCGCCGACGACTCTCTCTACAATCCGCCGGATCTGCTCTACAATCCGGTGACGCTCAGCTCAAGTGATACGACGAACGGACCGCTGTCGCACTACGGGGTCAATTATCAAAACGACGTGTATTACGTCACGGCGAAATACAACGGTGCGATGACAGGGCCTATCACGTACTCGGCCACGTGCCCGAGCCCCGCAAGCCCGCCGGCTCCAGTCGCGGTGCCACCGTGTACCGTTCAGAACGCGATACTCACTCCGTAACGTGAGTTCAAACCTTCCGGTCCGCTCGTCATCGCCCAAAACGATGACGCGCGGATTGGTAAGGTGCGGTCCGGCGAAAGACTGAAGTTGTGTTCGTGACGCAACACGAGCCGACGAAACCGAACGTTCATCCCGAGTTAACGACGCGCGAGGTGGACGAAGGTCTGCTCGTTGCCGATGAACGCAGCGGACAAGTGCATGTGCTCAACCGCACCGCCGGGCGCGTGTTGGGGCTGTGCGACGGCCAGCACGACCTCGATGAGATCGCCCGCATTCTCGCCGTCGAAGGAAACGTCGACGACAGCCGAACGGCCGACGACGTTCGGACGATCCTGGTGCAGTTCGGGCGCTTAGGCCTGTTGTCGTAAGCGTTCATCCCAGGTTGACCGTGCCGGAGCGGGCGGCCTATACTGATAGCCAGGACATCTCGATAGGTGAGGCGTCTGCGTGACACACATGCCGCTGCCCCGAAACGTCGAAAGACGCCAAGTGGGTCGAACAGGTTCCGCCGAACGAAGGCGGCGCTCAAAGCAGCTGACGGTTTCTCGGAACCGTCTACGGTGCGCAGTGCCGAAGCTCGACGCGACTGAGATGTAGGGCGCGCTCCATTACGGCTCGTGCCCTTCAGACCGGTCGCCCATGGCGGTCGGTTTTTTCATACGGGAAGGGCGGGGCCCCCACGAAGCGCACGCTTCGTGGGGTGCAAGGGGGTGAGCGATGAACTTCTACGACGGCTATCTGTCGGATCTCGTCGGACGGCCGGCGGTGCTCGGCTCCGACGCCGGTGCCCAGACGATCGGCAAAGTGACGGACTTTCTCGTTCGCAAACCCGACGACACGTTTCCGCGCATCGACGGCTTGGTCATCAAAACGAAGGACGGCAAGCGCTACGCCCCGATGAGCGCGGTGCGCGCGATCGAGGCCAAAGGGGCGATCGTCCTTTCCGAACGGCCGGTCGAGACGCCCCTCCCGGGCGATCAGGCCCTGTATTTGATCGAGGACCTCTTCGACAAACAGATCGTCGACGTCGACGGGCGCAAGGTCGTGCGGATCAACGATCTCGAGATTGCCAATACCGGTGGAGCGTTGCGCGTCGTGGCCGCCGACATCGGAATGTCGGGCCTGCTGCAGCGCTTGGGCGCCGGACGGTTGGCTCCCAAGCTCTTCGAACGGATGCCGCGCACCCTAATCGCGTGGGACAACGTCGCGCCCCTGGGCGACGTCAATCCGGTCAACGTGAAACTGTCGGTCGCCGAAAACCGGCTGAGCCGGCTACACCCCTCGGAACTGGCCGACATCATCGAGGAGCTTTCCGCGAAGGATGCCGCCCGCATCGTCGGATCGCTCGACGACGAGACGGCCGCCGATGCCTTCGAACATCTCGATGCCGATCGTCAGCAGTCGATCATCGACGACCTCGGCTCCGAGCGGGCGGCCGACATCATCGAAGAGATGGACTCCGACGACGCCGCCGATCTGCTCGGTGAACTCGACGAAGACAAGCGCGCCGAGTTGCTCGCGAAGATGGACGACCGCGCCTACGCGGGTGAACTCAAAGACCTCATCGAGTACGCGCCCGACACCGCGGGCGGCTTGATGACGACCGATTACCTGTGGATTTTCCCGCATCGCACGACCGCGGCGACGATCGCGAAGATTCGCGAGATCGGACCGGAGTCCGAGTTCATCTATTATCTCTACGTAACCGACGAGCGGCGCAAGCTGCTCGGCATCGTGTCGCTGCGGGCGTTGTTGCTCGCGCTACCGACGGCGTTCATCCATAAACTCATGGACACCGACGTCGTCAGCGTCGCTCCACAGACGAGCGCGCAAGACGTCGCCTCGACGATCGCGCGTTACGACCTGCTCGCCGTACCCGTGCTCGATGCCGAAGAGCGCATGCTCGGCATCGTGACCGTCGACGATGCGATCGACGCCATCATGCCGGAGAAGCTCGCCAATTCGCTGCCGCGCATGGTGCGCCACCACGCGAAACGGCCCGTCCTTGCCGGCTGACGACGCGCTCTTTCCGCCGGCGCCCATCGACGCTGCTCGGCCGTCGCGGCGCGACCAGCTCCGGCGGCGTTTTCTCGTGCTGGCTGCGATGCTCGGTCCGGGATTCATCACGGCTTCAGCCGGCAACGACGTCGGCGGCATCTTCACCTACTCGGTCGCCGGCGCGCAATTCGGCTACCGCATCATCTGGCCGCTCATCCCGATCGCGATTGCCCTCATCGTCATCCAGGAGATGGCGGCGCGCATGGGCGCCGTCACCGGCAAGGGCCTCGCGGCCCTGATCCGCGAGGAGTTCGGCATCCGCATTGCGCTCGCAACGATGCTGGGGCTTTTTTTTATGAACACCTTTACGACGTCGGCCGAGTTCGCCGGCATCGCATCGGCTAGTGAAATCTTCGGGCTCTCGCGCTATGTCGCCGTCCCGCTCTCCCTCGCACTGCTCTTCTTTCTCGTGCTGCGCGTCAGCGGCAAGCTCGTCGAACGCATCTTCGTGGTGCTGTCGCTCGTGTACGTCACCTACATCATTTCCGGCTTGCTGGCACATCCGAATTGGGGCGACGTCGCGCGCGGTACGTTCGTGCCCAGCGTCGCAACGCACGATCCGGCCTATCTCGGCACCGTCGTCGCGTTGATCGGCACGACGATCTCGCCGTACATGCAGTTCTACCTGCAATCGGCGGTGGTTGAGAAAGGCATGCGGCCGAGCGACCTGCTCGCCGCACGCATCGACGTCACCAACGGTTCGATCCTCGCGATCATCGTCGCGGGTTTCATGATCATCGCCAATGCCGCGACGATTTACGTCTTCAATCAGAGCCACGCCGCTCATCCGATAACGTTCGCCTCGGCGTCGGACATCGCGGTTGCCTTGAAGCCGCTGGCGGGCCGGTTCGCCAGCGCCCTGTTTGCGTTCGGGATCCTCAACGCGGGGTTGTTTGCGGCCGCAGTCCTACCGTTGTCGACGAGTTACCTCGTGTGCGAAGCACTCGGCTTTGAAGCGGCCCTCGACCGCGGCTTCCGTGAGGCCCCGGTCTTCTTCAGTTTGTTCGCGATTGGTCTGGTGATCGGAGCGGCGCTCGTGCTGATCCCCAACGTTCCGCTCGTGCGACTCTCGATCGCATCCCAACTCGTGCAAGGACTGCTGCTGCCGATCGAACTCGTGCTGATGCTCATCATCGTCAATCGCGTTCGCGTCATGGGGGTCCACCGTAACAATCGTGCAGCCAACGCCGTCGGCTGGACGACGGTCATCATCGTCGGAGCGATCGCGCTCTACTACACCTACACGCAGATTCCGGGCCTGCCCGGCGGCGTTTCCGGACACTGACGTTTTCACTTCACGCGGATGCCGGCGCCGAATCCGATATAGTTAAAGCGCGAACCATCGATTGGCGTGAAATCTATGCCGTATTCACCGTCGATCTCGAGATACGGACCGAGCAGTTTTTGCAGTCCGAAATCGGTGTAGAGCCGGCCGCCGGCACGGGGTGCGGTTTTGGTTTGGCCGACGAGTTCTGCGTAGAACTGATAGTAGTTCGGCCACTGCACCGTCACGACGAGCGACGGGTCGAACGTTCCGTAACCCTCGCGAACCGCCGCAAGCGTGCCGCTCGTGGAAAAGGGTCCGGGTTGGAAGAAACCGGTTGACGCCGCTCCGGCGAGCGTCGTACCGATGCCGAGTGCGGGACTGGCCGCATACGAAACATCGAGATTGAGGGTCTGCGTTGGGCCACCGTTGCTGAAGCCACCCGAACCCGTTGCCGCCGTGAGCAAGCCGTCGACCGCAAACGTGAAGCGGCCCTTTTGCGGCAACTCATACTTGAACCCGAGCCCCATATCGCTGTAGCCGTCGGTCAGCGTTGAACCGCTGCGCTGGCGATTGACATTGGGACCGATCACGTCGAGTTCGCATCCCGGCGCAACACCGGCGCGCTCGAAGCCTTGCGGATACGCGGCAGACGTTTGCGCCGCCGGACCGCCGGCGAATGTATTTTGGTAGCCCTCTTCGAGCACGATCGCGCCCGTGGGCACGGCGCACGCGCTATACCCGACCGTCGGCCGGTTCAGCGTGGCCAGCAGCCGGCCGTTACCGCCGCACGGGTCGCTTTGGAGGTCCGGAGCTGGGGTCGCACGCCGCGAGGGCGAGGATGACGGCGTCGGCGCACCGAGCGACGGACGCGGTGATGACGCGACCAGAGCGATGTTTACGAGCAAAGGTTTAGCGCTTTGGCAGCTTTGCGGTGAACTGTTCGAGTATCGCGAGCGTCTCAGCGCTGACATGATGTTCCATGCCTTCGGCATCGATCGCAGCGGTCTGCGGCGGAACGCCGATGGCGACCAAGAAGTTTTGCACGATCGCGTGCCGCTCGCGCGACATGCGCGCCAAGCGTTCGCCCTTCTCGGTTAGGAAGATCGAACGGTACGGTTGCGAGGTTACGAAGCCGGCCCGCGTCAAGCGAGCAACGACGTTGCTCACGGTGGCTTGCTTCACGCCGAGCGCCCGCGCGATGTCGACAGCGCGTGCTTCGCCGCTCGTCGCGATCAAGTCGCCGATCAACTCGACGTAGTCCTCCGCGATTTCGGTACTGCGCGCTGCGCGCGCTCGCACGAAGCGGTTACTCACCTCGGCAGCCATCCAAAACAGGCAGTTCGGCTTGCCTTGGGCGTTGCCATGTCCGGTTCACCGCGCTTCTGGTGAACCGTTGCAGGGCTTGCTCCGAAGTTTAGCGATTGCTACATTGTGACCGCACTGCACCAATCCTACGGCGGCCGGCCGGCGAGCAACGCCGACGCCGGGAGCCGGGAAGATGTCCTGCGGGCGCGGGATCGACGCACGATCGCGCGCGTACGCGCGGCCGAACGCCCGCTCTGGCTGCTGCTGCTCTTGGCCGGTCCCGGCATCTTGGTCATGCTCGGCGAGAACGACGGCCCGAGCATGCTCTCGTATGCAACGACGGGCGCGCTGTACGGCGTCGGATTCTTCGTGCCGTTCATCCTGCTGACGTTCGCGATGGCGTTCGTCGTGCAAGAAATGACGGTTCGCCTCGGGCTCGCCACGCATCGCGGACACGCCGAACTGATCTTCGAACGCTTTGGCGCATTTTGGGGCTATTTCGCGATGGGAGACCTCGTCGTCGGCAACGTCCTGACGCTGGTGACGGAATTCATCGCCATCTCGGCCGGAAGTTTGTACTTCGGCGTTCCGGGCCCGCTATCGGTCGCGCTCGCCGTCGCGCTGGTGGCCGCCGGACTGATGACGCGACGTTACGTGACATGGGAACGGCTGCTGCTCGCGTTGACGATCGGCAATCTGTTCTTCATCCCAGCCGCGCTGTACGCGCACCCAAGCGGCGCCGCACTCGCGCATGCGCTCACGCATTGGGGCCCGCTGCCCGGCGGATTGCGCACGTCATTCCTCACGCTGGTGCTCGCGAACATCGGCGCGACCATCACGCCGTGGATGATCTTCTTCCAGCAAAGCGCCGTCGTCGATAAAGGGCTCACGAAGGCCGATCTCGCGCAGGGGCGCCTCGACACGGCACTGGGAGCCGCATTAGCGGCCGTCGTCGCGATTGCGACGGTCGTCGCAGCCGCACCGCTGTTCACCGCGCACGTCAACGTGGCGCACTTCGCGAGCGGAGCGAATTTTGCGTCGGCGTTGCGGCCGTATCTCGGCAATACCGGCGCGACGCTCTTTGCGCTCGGCATGATCGAGGCCGGCGCCGTCGCTGCCATGACGATCTCTGCCAGTTCGGCGTACGCCGTGTGCGAGACGGTCCGCTCGCAACACAGCTTGAATCTGAATTTTTCCGAAGGTCGGCTTTTCTACGGCATAGCGCTGATCTCGGTGCTCGTGTCGGCCGGAATCGTTCTGATTCCGCACGCGCCGCTGCTCGCGATCACGATTAGCGTAAACATCATCGCGACGCTCCTGATGGCACCGGCATTGTTGTTCGTCCTCATGCTGGTCAACGATCGCGAGATCATGGGCGACCTCGCCAACGGTACGCGCGCGAATGTGGCGGGGACGACGATCGTCGTGGGCATCGCGCTGCTCGGCGCCGTGTACGGGGTTCTCGCCGTCTTTCCCAACGTGCTTGGACGATAGGATGGCGATGCGTCGTGACCGCACCGCGTTCCCGCCGGCCGATCCCGATCCGCTGCTCGCGGTACTTGAACCGAACCAGCTCGTCCTTGGGCGTCGTCCACTCAGCCGACGAACGCTCGAAACGCGACACGTCTTTCTGCTGACGGTTCTGCGGATCTACGTGATCGTCGCAGTCGCGCTCGTCGTCTATGCGTTCTGGCGCGCGCTACATGCCTGAGGCGGCCGTCTGCGTCGCGACGGCATGTTGTCCGAGTTGGAAGACGAACGCGAGGATCAGTAGGCCGACGATAAGTGCGCCCAGCACGGCGTTTCGGCTACGTCCACGCCGTTCAAACGCGCTGGCCATCGCGTACGCTCCGCCGCTTAGAATCGCGAGGATCCAGTGCGCTGCCGGAGGAGCCAGTCTGGTCGTTCCCCACGTCACGGCACCGAGCACGATCTGCAGAATCAGGACGTAGAGCACGTAGCGGCGTGCCGGCGCCCAGAAGATCGCGGCCACTGCCAACAGCACGAGAAGCGTGCCGATTGCGTAATGAACCATGAGAATACCCATAGCCGGTGCATCGCGGACGGCATCGCGACGACCTTCCTCCCATAGCGCGGTGCCGGTAACGCACTACGCGTTTGATTGCCTTGAGGCGACTGCAGCAATTCTGAGTCCCAGCGCCGCCTTCGGTCGCGCGCTCATTCCTGTTTGCGAGGCAACACCAGAGGTTTGAGCGGCTCTCAAAAAAAGGTCGGTGCATACGTGTATACAATCATGTTTTCACAGTAGAGGATGTAACTGCATGCGCGCACCTTTTGTCGCAATTGAACTAACGGTCTTTTTCGCAGCAGCAATGACCATTGGTGCAGATGCTCGATCTTGGACGTTGGATGACGCGCTTGGCGTCGGTTTCATGGATGATGTGCAGCTTTCGCCTGACGGCGCGACGGCGTTGATTGACGTAGGCCGCGCCGACTTAGCGCACGATGGGTTTAAAACGTCGTATCGACTCATCGATCTTGCGACTGGCGTGACGACCGCAATGTCCGCTGCCCTCGGCCATGCGCGTTGGAGTCCCGATTCGACCTCGATTGCCTGGATATCAACCGCTTCCGACGGCAAAATGCGGGTCGTTCTGACCGATCGCCATGGTGCGCACAAGCGTGACCTAACCGACGGCCGCCGGGATATCCAGAATTTCTCGTGGGCGCCGAATGGAACGACCGTCGCCGCCATTGAAACGGCGAGAGCTGCAAAGAACGCGCATGCTACGGATCGGCTGCATTGGCTAACGCTGGAAAACGACTATCGCGACACGCAACCCGCCCAGCGCATCGTATGGCTCATCGACGTACCGACGCGAAGCGAGCGAGCATTGACGAATGACACGTGGTCGTACGGCGGTCCCGAAACGGATCACGACCCTTCCTGGTCAGCCGACGGGAAGCGGCTTGCGCTGGTACGTCAACCTTCGCCGACCTACGGCGATTTTGAACACGCGCAGTACGTCACCATCGACACGTCGGGAACCGTCCAACAAAAAATCGTGAACCATCCTTTTTTCGCCTACCCCGGCAGCGCCGCGCCCGCGTTTTCGCCGCACGGCACGAGCATTGCATACACACACACGTGGGATGGAAAACTTCCGTCACGCGAAGACGTCTTCGTCGATGGTCGCGACGTCACCGCATCCCTCGATCGCGACTTGTGGTCGTGCGGCGCCGGCACGATCACGTGGCGCCAGGGCGGACTGCTCGCTTCGATGATGGACGGGGTTGCGATTCGCCTCTACAGGCTCGATCCCAATGGAAGCGCGCCCCGTGCGATCACGGGCAGCGACGGATCCGTATTGGCGTACTCCGTTGCGCGCAACGGCCGGATCGCGTACATCTGGTCCACGCCGTCGCAGGCCCCGGAACTGTACGCCCTCGATCCGGGTCGGGAGCCGCATCAGATCACGCACCTCAACGCGTTGCCCAGGGATCTGCCGATTGCGGCAACGCGCTACTTTACCTGGAACGATGCAAGCGGACACACGTTGCACGGTCAGTTGACGCTTCCGGCCTCTGCCTCATCGGCACCGCTCATCGTCGAACCCCACGGCGGTCCGCAGTGCGCGGACGACGCGCAATTGTCGTCATTCGGGCAGTATCTTGCCAGCAACGGATACGCGTACTTCCGCCCCGATCCGCCGGGAAGCGACGGCTACGGCGATTGGTCGTACAAGGCGATCGTCGGCGATTGGGGGCCTGGCTCGATGGCGGCGGATATGGCAGGCGTCGAAGCCGTGAATGCAAGCGGGGTCGGCGAGCCGGCGCGCACGTTCATCGAAGGCGGATCGTATGGCGGCTATCTCACGTCGTGGATCGTGACGCACAGCGATCGCTTCCGGGCCGCGGTCGCCCAAGTGCCCGTGACCGATCTGATGCTCGACTACACGCTCTCGGAAAGCCCCAATATCACGCGCCGCTTCTTCGGCGACAAACCAACGACGGGTGCAAAACTGCTGGCCGAGCAATCCCCCATCACGTACGTCGCGCAAGCGCACACGCCGTTGCTAATCATCGTAGGGCAGAACGACACGCGCGCCCCGTACGTGCAAGCGATCGAATTTTACAAGGCGCTCGTTGAGAACGGTGCGCCGGCACGCATGCTGGTCGATCCGCAGGCGGGCCACGGGCCCGACGACCCACGGGGCGTGATACAATGGTTGAGCGCGACGATGGCCTGGATCGCTCAACACGGCGGCATCGCGATTCCCGATGCGAGACTCCCGCCCTACTCCAAACCCGTGAGCGTAATTCCCTCCAGATGATCGAGGTGCTCGAGCGTGGCGCGTTCGGCAGCCCGAACGTCACGGCGTTCGCACGCCTCGAGCAGAGACCGGTGATCCGCCCGTGAACACTTCGTGACGGCTGCGATACGCGATTTCATGTCGGGGAGGCGCTGCACGCTGACGTAGTGTTTGGCTATCGCCTCCACAAGCTGCGCGTTGTCAAGCGCTGCATAGATCGCGTCGTGAAATTTGCGATGCAATGCCACCGCCGCGCGGGGTTCGGTTGTTTTACGTAGTGCCGCGTCGAGCGTTTTTGCTTCGTCAAGTCGTTCTTTATCGAGCCTCGGCACCGCAAGTCGGATCGCGCCGCGCTCCAAAATGCGCCGCACCACGTATAGCTTGCGGACATCCTCCGCGCTGACCGTTGAAACGAAGGCGCGGTTCGGGCGGTAGACGATCCAACCTTCTGCCTCGAGTTGGCGGAGCGCTTCCCGAAGCGGACTGCGGCTGACGCCGAAGCGCGCGGCAAGTTCTTCCTGCGGCAACGGATCGCCGGCGCCGAGCCGCCCATCGAAAATCTCGTCCCGAATGCGCTCAGCGAGGGCGCTCGGAGTACTTTGCAGTTTCAGAACGGTCATAGGTGCACGACGTTTTTAAGCCACGAGTCGAACGCCGTCCGCAAGGCCGATCCTCGCGTGTGGAGGTGTACGATCTCACCCATGTGCGTTCCACCATCCGTGAACGTTTGAACCGGAACGGCCGCGTGGCGCAGGGCGCGGGCGAACGCATCGCGGTCGTCACAGGTCCCAGGGTCGTCATGAGTCGCACAGACGAGGAACCACGGTACGCGCGCGGCGGGATACGAATCCGGCGATAGAGGACGCCGTCCTCGCCCCGGCGGCCCTTCGATCATCGCGTCGACGGCACGGTCTGCCGCGGATTCGCCCGGTGCGGGCTCGATGATGTCGGCAAAGTCGCCCGAAAAGTACACTGCAGCCGCAACCGGGGCGCGTGCATACGCGGTTCCCCGCCACAGCGCGCTATCCATCATAACGAGGTCCACAAGCCATCCACCGGCCGAATGCCCTGCAAGCACAACCTTGCGCGGGTCTCCACCCAGTGCGGCGATGTGTTCGGCCACCCACTCCAGCGCGGCGACGATGTCGCGAGCAGAATCGAGCGGGTGTACGGCGGGATAATACCGATACGAGGGCACCACGGCGACGTAACCGCCGTTCGCTAAGGATCTGCCGGTCGCACGATACCATGAGCGATCGCCCTCGGTTAGGCCGCCCCCGTGAACGAAAACGACGACCGTGCGAGCGAGGGCGCCCGGAGGTGCATAGACGTCCAGTACGTGCTTGGCGCGCGGAACCGGCGCGGCATAACGAGCCGAAGTTTGAATCAGGGCTGGGGCGTTCAGCGCCAGCATCACGCAAAAAATACCCGCGGAAAGCATCTCGAACGAACGATGGTGTATACACGTATACATTACCTCTTTGGAAACGTTTCATCCACCCGAACGCAGATTTATCGTTCCGTTAGACGTTGCGTGCGGCGTCCCGAAGCAGTTCCCAGGCGGCGCGGACGTCGTCTTCCTTCGTGCGTTCGTTTCCGATGGCGAGGCGTACGACCAGGCGCCCTTGCAGCCGCGTCGTCGACAGAAAAGCTTCGCCGCTCGCGTTGACGGCATCGACAATTGCGGCGTTGCGTTCATCGCTGCGTTGCTCGCCGAGCCCCCCGGGCGCGTAGCGGAAGCAGACGACCGACAGCGGGTGGGGCGCGACGACTTCCCAATCGGGCTCGGCTTTGACCCACGCCGCAAAAAGCTGCGCGAGTGCGACGTGTCCGCGCAGAACCTCACGCATGCCGGCGACGCCGAGCCGGCGCATCGCGAACCATAGCTTGAGCGCGCGAAAACGCCGGCCCAGTTGCAGGCCGTAATCCATGTAGTTGCGCACGTCAATTTCCGGCGTCGTCACGTAGTCTGCGGTCAGACTGAACGTGCGCCGCAGCAGCTCGAGGTCGCGCACGTACAGAACGGAAAAATCGATCGGAACGAACAACCACTTGTGCGGATTGACGACGACCGAATCGGCGTGTTCACACCCGTCCAGCAGGTACCGAAACTCCGGAACGATTGCGGCCGAGCCCGCATAGGCCGCATCGACGTGCAGCCAGACGCCGTGGCGCTTAACAACGTCGGCGATGCCGCCGACCGGATCGCGCGATGTCGTGGACGTGGTCCCGACGGTTGCCGCGACGCACATCGGGCGCATCCCGGTAGCGATATCCCGTTGCAAACACTCCGCGAGCGCATCCGGACGCATGACAAACGTATCATCGACCGGCACGCGAACAACGTTGTCGCGTCCGATGCCGAGCGCGATCGCGGCTTTTTCAATGTGCGAATGCGTGTGTTCTGTCAGATAGACGCGCAGCGGCGGCAGGTCGTCGCGTCCGGCTATGCCGCGCTCACGGATGCCCAGACCAAGCGACTCACGTGCTGCAGCCAGCGCCGTGAAGCCGCCGATCGACGCCGTGTCGTACACGATCCCGTGCAGCCCCGCGTCGAGCCCGAGCAGATCGCGCAGCCAGCGCAGGACCACTTCTTCGAGTTCCGTCGCAGCCGGCGACGACCGCCACACCATCGCATTGACGTCGAGCGCCGCCGCCAGCGCTTCCGCCACAACGGCAACTGGCGTTGCACTGATGGCAAAGTAGGCAAAGAAGCGCGGATGGTTCCAATGCGTGATGCCGGGTACGATGAGCCGCTCGAAGTCTGCGAAGATCGCAGCGAAACTCTCGGCGTGTTCAGGAGGGGCTTGCGGTAAAGCAGCGCTGAGTTCGCCCGGGCGTGCGCGTGAAAAAACCGGATAACGCTGCGGGTGCCGGTAGTACGCCTCGATCCAACGACCGGCGTGCGCCAGTTCGGCCGCGATACCGTCATCGGGAAGACGCTCGTCATTTCCATCGCGAAGAGGCTGCACGTTCGAAAAAGGCTGCACGTTTCCAATGATGGCGAGCCGGGTTCCAGCGCCCTGCCTCCGGGCGCCGGGACGAGCGTGCTTTTGCGACCGGAGTCGCGGGCGGCACGGCGAACGTTCGCGGTCGCATGAAATATCGCACCTATCCGAAGACCGACATCGCGGTGAGCGAAGTCGGTTTCGGTCTCTGGACCACGGCCACGAATTGGTGGGGCGAGATGTCGGACGAGGCTGCGGTCGCGCTCCTGCACGAAGCGGCGGGCCTCGGCATCACCCTCTTCGACGCCGCCGACACCTACGGTAACGGCCGCAGCGAAGAGCAGCTCGCCAAGGCCTTCGGCGGCCGTCGCTCGAGCGTCGTGTATTCGACGAAGTTCGGCTACGATTTCTACACGTATGCCGGCGAACGGCGCGGCCAGAACGAGATTCCGCACGACTTCTCGCCGTCGTTCGTGCGCTACGCGCTCGAGCAGTCGCTCCGGCGTCTGCAAACCGACGTGATCGATATCTATTCCATCCACAACGCGCACCTCTCCGAGATCGAAAACGACGAACTGTTTGCGTTGCTCGAGGCGTTCGTCGCCGAGGGTAAGATTCGCAGTTACGGCGTTGCGCTCGGGCCCGCGATCGGCTGGCTCGTCGAAGGCTGCGAAGCGGCTCGCAAACGCAACGTTACGAACGTCCAGATGATCTGGAACATCCTCGAACCTTTCCCGGGCGACGCCATGCTCCGCGCCGCCTACGAAGCGCATGCCGATACGGCCTTTCAGATTCGCGTCCCTCATGCGAGCGGAATGTTGGAAGGGCGGTACACCACCGAAACGACGTTTCCGCCGGGCGACCACCGGAATCACCGCCCGCGCAGTTGGCTCACCAACGGCGTCAAGAAGATCGAGACGCTGCGCTTTCTGGAAGGGCCGGATCGGACGCTCGGACAAGCCGCCATCGCGTGGCTGCTGGCTGAGCCCAAAGTGATGTCCGTGCTGCCGAACATCTACGATCGCGAGCAGTTGCGCGAATTTGCCGCCGCCAGCGACGGTCCGCAACTCTCGGCGACCGATATGGCGCGGATCGCCGACCTCGCGCCGACGAACTTCGGCATCGGAGAAGAGCCGATGCGGTATAAGGGCACGATGTCGTACGCCGATGTTGCGGCGGCCGCCGTGGCGATGATGTAAGCGATGCTCGAAAGCGTGCAATCAGCCGACGCGCCCAAAGCGATCGGTCCGTACAACCAGGCGATCCGAGCCGGCGACTTCTTATTTTGCAGCGGACAGATTCCGCTCGATCCCAAAACGGGCGAACTGGTTGCGGGCGACGTCGCCGCTCAGACGCGCCGCGTCATGGAAAACATTCGCGCCGTTCTCGCCGCTGCCTCGGCGACTTTCGCCAACGTCGCAAAAGCGACGATCTACCTGGTCGACATGAACGACTTTGCCGCGGTTAACGACGTTTACGGAAGTTACTTTTCCGAGTCCCCGCCGGCCCGCTCGACCGTCGCGGTGGCCGCCCTCCCGCGGCGTTCACGCGTCGAAATCGAAGTGATCGCGGAACTGTAAGCGCAGTTACTGCCGCGCCAGTTGCTGGCGCGCCGCCTGCGCGACATCGGCTTGGTCGCTGTGAGCCGCAAGGCTGTACTCGCGGCGTGCGAGGTCGTGCTTGTCCTGTTCGGCATAGGTCTCGCCGAGCAGAAAGTGGAGGCGGCCTTCATCGGGATCGATGCTCAAGCCCTTGATATATGCCGCTTCAGCCAGCGAGTAAAGGTGATGCGCGTTGTAGTCGTAGCCGAGGTTTCCGTAGGCGTCGAGCGCCAGCGGCTGAATGGCGAGCGCTTTGAGATAGTCGGCGACGGCGGCCTGCCAATGCCCGTCGACGTCCTCCAAATAGCCGAGATCGATGATTGCCTCGGGTCCGTCGGGCCGCCCACGGTTGGCGCGCTCGAAGAGGGGGCGTGAGTCGGCGGCATCATCGCGTGCGATATACGCATCGCCGAGGTTCACGAGTGCCGAGTAGTTGCCGGGCTCGATCCGCAGGCAGCGCTGGAGTTGATCGATCGCCGGTCCGATACGACCGAGATCGAGATACGCGCTGCCCAGTTCCGCGAGCACCGGGCACGCCCGCGGCTCGAGTGCCAGCGCGCGTTCTAAATAGGTGGCGGCATCTTTGGGCCGCCGCAGGCTGCGATAGATCGTTCCGAGGGCCCACTGTGCAGCGGCATCGTTGGGACGCTCCTCGGCATTGCGACGAAACGGAGCAAGGAAGGCATCCAAATCACCGCGGCGGCGGTGGAGTTCGACCAGTTCGGCATACGCCGACGGGTCGGGAAGGCTTTTCTCGAACTCTGCAATCGCGTCTTGAAGGCGGTCTTCGACCGCATACACGCCGCCCAGCCGGTTGTGCGTCTCACGGTCGCCGCGCGACTCGCGCAAAATTGCGCGATACGTCCGTTCCGCGGCCGCATAATCGGAATGACGATAATACAGATCGCCGAGATACCGCGCGGGCGCTACATCCTTGGGATGCGCAACCACGTAGTCGGCGAGTTGCGCGATCGCGCCGGTGAGATCGCCTCCCGCGACTTGCTTGCGCGCGCGATCGACGGCAGCCATACCCTCGGTCGAAGCATTCACCGCCGGCGTCGCGGCGCTAGCGGCAGGCCCGCGCGCCGCCCCAACCGTCACAATCCCCGCGCTCACGGCGAGCGTCAGCAGCACCGCATGGAGAGCCGCTCGCACTGTCGGATGCCGCCGAATTGCACCCATGGAGAAGGGATTCGCTGCCGCCCGAGCGCGTCCCGCCTCCACGACTGCCGAAGCTGTGCCGTCGCGCGTTCGGGATCACCGTGGCATCGGCTGACGCGTTAGGCGTGCGTCATGTCTTTGGGGACGACGAAGCGGTCGAAATCCTCGGGCGCGACGTGGCCCAAGCCGACCGCCGCCTCTTTGAGCGTCGAACGCTCCTTGTGCGCTTTCTTCGCGATCTCGGCGGCCTTGTCGTAGCCGATCTTCGGCGAGAGAGCCGTGACGGTCATGAGCGACTCGTCCAGGTACTTCCCGATGACGTCTTCATTGGCGCTCAAGCCTTCGATGCAATGGATGCGGAACATCGTGCACGCGTCGCGCAGCAGCGTCGTCGAGTGCAGGAAGTTGTAAATCATCACCGGGTTGAAAACGTTGAGTTCGAAGTTCCCCTGCGACGCGCCGAAGCCGATGGCCGTATCGTTGCCGTAGACTTGCACGACGACCATCGTGACGGCCTCGCACTGCGTGGGATTGACCTTGCCCGGCATGATCGAGCTGCCGGGTTCATTCTCGGGCAACGACAGCTCCCCGATTCCCGCGCGCGGCCCCGAACCGAGCCAGCGGATGTCGTTGGCGATCTTCATCAGCGCCGCGCCGAGCTGCTTGAGCGCGCCCGAAGCAGACACGAAGTCATCGTGCGAAGCCAGCGCCGTAAATTTGTTCGGGTGTGAACGAAACGGAAGTCCCGCAAGGTCGGCGAGCTTTTTCGCAGCCCGTTCACCGAACTCGGGATGGGCGTTTAGGCCGGTGCCGACCGCCGTACCGCCGATCGCGAGATCGTAGAGGTGATCGAGGGCCTCTCCCACCGCGACCATAGCGCGATCGAGTTGATTGACGTAACCGGAGAACTCTTGGCCCAGGGTCAGCGGCGTGGCGTCTTGGAGATGCGTGCGTCCGACTTTCACGATGTCGTTCCACGCCTTGGCTTTGCCATCCAATGCGTCGCGCAGCGCCTTCACGGCCGGCAGCATACCGACGACGGCTTCGGCCGCCGCCATGTGCATCGCGGTCGGAAACGTGTCGTTCGAGGACTGCGACATATTGACGTGATCGTTGGGATGGACCGGCTTCTTCGAGCCCATCTCCCCGCCGGCCAGCTCGATCGCGCGGTTGGAAATCACTTCGTTGACGTTCATATTCGTCTGCGTGCCCGAACCGGTTTGCCACACGCGCAACGGAAAGTGGGCGTCGAGTTTGCCATCGATCACTTCGTCGGCCGCCCGCACGACTAGATCGGTCTTCTCGCGATCGAGCTTCCCCAGATCGTGATTGACCAGCGCCGCCGCTTTCTTGAGCGTCGCCATGGCACGAATCACCTGGCGCGGCATGATATCGCGCGGCGTGACGCCGTCGCCGATGTCGAAGTTCACGAGCGAGCGGGCTGCTTGAGCGCCGTAATATTTATCGGAGGGAACCTGAACGGCGCCCATCGAGTCGGTCTCGGTGCGCGTTGCGGCACCGTTGTGGGGAATCGTCGTTGCCATACCTCTTTTCTTCATCCGCCGCGGTCCCAAATCCACCCGTGTCCGCCCCACGCTCCTTGAAGCCCTTGCCGCTACGCAGCATCGGAACTTTTGTTACATACGTGAAGGCAGGCGACGGCGTACGCTTGCGCCATGATCATCAAGCTGCTTAGCGACATTTGGCTGGCATTCTGGCTCTATTGGATCCTCGCCGGCATCTACACGCGGCTGACGACGCGCATTGCCCTGCGGGGAGAGGGATGGACGAGCGCGGCACTGCAATGGGCCGCTTACGGCGCGGCAGCAGAAGTTGCAGTGTTTGAACACGGCGCTTTCTGGGGCAATCCCGTCTTCGCTCGTTCGTTTCCGGCCCGTATCGCTACCTTCGTAATCCGATCTACACGAGCATCGTGGGCGGCTTCGCCGGCACACTCCTCGCCAATCCAACGTACGGAACCGTGAGCGGCTTCCTCTTCTTACTCGTATTCGCTATTTGGAAAGTCGTTCACGAAGAACGGTTCCTTGTATCACAATTCGGTGACGAGTACCGGCATTACCGCACCACATCATGGGCGCTGTTTCCTTTCGTCTATTGAAGCCCTGCAATCGTCGTCAATGCGATTGCATCGCGCAGTATTATCGAACCGCTGCGGCTCTCCAGGATTTCGGCCCAACGTAGTTCGCGAAGGACGCGTGCGACCGCTTCGCGCACCGAGCCGACGGCATCCGCAAGTTGCTGTTGGGTAACGCGAGCGACGAGATCATTTCCCTGGGGAACTGCAAGGTTCGGTACCTGACGCGCAACACGCTGGCCAAATCAGCAAAACTATTGAATTCGATTTCCGCAATAGCTGCATGCAGTTCACAGGAGTCCATCGACGACCAAGCCGATTTCACACCCTTGCGCCGCGCTCGTCAAGGTGCGCCCAGCCGGAACGATCACGAGGCGAGCGGTGCGAACCAGGGCTGCTCGTTGCCGGGGGCCAGGTCCCCAAGAAAGCCCTCGCGCAGGGCGCCTAGGATCGTTTCGCAAGGATTCGTCTCGTTCATCGTCTAGGTCGAGAGACTATGCAGAGCGGCGAACTGTCACCCGCCGAGTTCGAACGCGTTTCTGGCGAAGCGCTGGATTCGCTACCGCAACGGTTCGCCGATTTGGTCGAAAACGTCGTCATCGCGGTCGAGGAGGAGCCGAGCGCCGACGATCTGCGGGCCGTCGACCTCGGCGGCAACACGGAGCTGCTTGGCCTCTACCGGGGGGTGGCCCGCACCGAGCGGGGGGTTGCCGCGCCATTGCTGCCCGACCAGATCGCGCTGTTTCGTGGACCGATTAACCGCGTCTCACGGACGAGGGAAGATGCCGTGCACCGGGTTCGCGACACGGTGCTTCACGAACTCGGGCACTACTTCGGGCTCGACGACGAAGCGATGCGGCCGTAAGCGCCGCTTACCGCCCACACAGTCACACTTTCACTAGGCGTGAGCTGCGTCCACGTCGGGACGGCAACCGCGGCCACCCGGAAAGCGTCACAGCAGCATGGACAAGCGTGTCGGCCCCCTCCTGCTCGCCTGCCTCTTCTCAACGTCCGCGCGGGCGAGCGCGCATACCCTCTACGAGCAACCGTCTCCGAGCCCCAGTGCAA